>Ga0207641_10000633_pt1 | contig 38393 bp, 57 predicted proteins | sample KBSSwiS62_FD_184306 | JGI IMG/M metagenome (GOLD analysis project Ga0207641, IMG submission 184306) | Switchgrass rhizosphere microbial communities from Kellogg Biological Station, Michigan, USA - KBS Switchgrass S6-2 (SPAdes) (version 2) | ecosystem: Host-associated > Plants > Roots >... | reverse complement strand
ATGGTGATTTCCTTTTGTTTTGTTGCCCCCGAAGGGGCTGTTTTGTTTTGTTTAAATCTGTTGTATTTCGAAAAAATCATTATGGTTATAATCATGGTTATCGCCATAATGGTCATATCTAAGTATCTCCCAAAATACTTTATGTAAATTTCCATCTTCATCAATTGCATTGCTAGTCATAAATTTTCCTTCCTCAGAAGGTGCGCCCATCAATGCAATACGGTATTTAACTCCAGAGGAGTCAATATTTACTAATGTACCATACCATTTTGCAAAACATTCAAATAGTGCTGTAACAGCGACATTAAAATCCGCCATGTGCTCATCAATAACTAAACGTGTCATTTTATAGCTCTCCCACCTTTGCAGTTCCAGAAAAAGGTAATGCATTAGGGGGAAAATCTCCCAGAAGCTTACCCATCTGCTGCATGTAATAGTGCATTTCGCTTATGTTGGGCTCATATGGCGAATAAGCAAAGTCAATAAAGTTATTCCACAGGTATATAAGTGCTTTTAGCTCAGTTGGGCTTAGCCCTTCAAATTCATATCCATCAAAAGCGTTCATTTTAATATTTCCTCTTTTTGTTGTTGGCTATAACTCAACGCTACAACCTGCTTGCTGTTATGCAAGTCACTAGGGAGACTGTTTCGTTATGGCTTAAATATAGCATATGCATCAATTTGCAGCAAGCACAAATATAGCAAAAGAAAAGATTCTCGCTTTTTTATCGCTCTTGCCATATAATCGGCTTTCGGCTAACATATTGCCCAAAAATATAATGAGAGGCACGACATGAACATACGAGAATTTTTATTTTGCGAAAATATGACAGTTGCGGAATTGGCAGAAAAGGCCAGATTATCCCGCGGATATTTGGATGCCGTCATAAATAGAGGACTTAAGCCATCGCGTAGGACATGCGAAGACTTACAGAAAGCCACTTTTGGCAAGGTTTCGATACCGGGGGGTCTATATGTGCCCAGGCCGGGCAAAAGAGGCAAGCACAAGCGATCTGATGAAGAATTGATTTCAATAGAAATAACGGCATAGGGAAAAAATGAAGCAAGAGGACTATATAAAACTTAAGATCCAGAAAAGAGATGCTGAAATTGCATACGAACGAGCGGTGGCCAAAAAGCCATTTTCTCATTTGTTGGTTTCGGGCGCTATGGGGCAACTGAATAAAGTAGACAGACGAATAATCCAAGAACGTTGCTTGGAGTTATTATAAAAAAGGCCGGGGCAACAACTCCCCAGCCTAAGCTAACGCAACAAAAAGAGAAAAATGAAAAAGAACCTGAAATTGGAGCTTTCATGCACAGCATAGCGACACTGAAAATTTATCACAACACAGAAATGGCTTTAGATAAATTGGCTATCATCGCTATCATGGGAGAGAAATAAAAAAGCCCCGGGATAAACCGAGGCTTTTTTATACAACATTTAAACTAAGGAATCGGGGCCGATCTTCGTAGGTTAACCCCAAAACACAGATAATGTCATGATCATTCGAAACTTACTCGATCAATATACATTTTCCCCGATTTCCTTACAATATGCAACATTTATTTTAAGGAAATTTCGCTATGCTCGACAAAAAAAATTCTCGCGGATTTAACCATTCTTTTTCAGTGCAAGACGCTCAAGACTATGGTATAGAGGGCGCAATATTAATTCATCATTTCCAATATTGGATCCGGCAAAATGCTACTGTGGGAAGAAATTTCCATGATGGCCATACTTGGATGTACCAATCTCAAAAAGAGATAGCGGCACTATTTCCTTACTGGTCAGAGGATCAAATTTACAGGGTTATAAAAAAGCTGATTGATTCGGAAGTGCTAGTCAAAGGCAACTACAACAAATCTCCTTATGACCGAACACAGTGGTATGCATTCAGTAATGAAGAAATGTTTAGCATTCCACGAAATCGCGGAATGAATTCCGAAGTTCCCAAGAATGGAAACCACCAGAGTGCGGAACCTATACCAAATGTGCTAACAGATGCTAAAACAGATATTGTTTGTTCCGGGGAGCCGGATAAAGAAAATTCTTTGTGTTTAACGGGGGCGGCTTTCTGCGAAATCCGGTTAGCTTCTGGTGAAATATACAAGCTTAGAGCAGACGAAATATTTACCCATGCCGTGCAGCATAAAAAAGACTGGGACACAAATGAAATTACCCAGGCATGGGAAATCATCGCAAAATGCAAAGATGTGATTACATGCTGGAAAAGCTACGTGCACGGGATCATTGAAAGATTCCGCACGAAAGAAAAATCTGAACAAATTGCCAAATACAAGGAGGCAAAAAAATGCGAAAATCAAAAGACCAAATCGAAAAAGAAGCCAGAGAGCTCAGAGATAAATTCTTTGGAGCCCGGTATAGTTCTGCGACCCTTTCTGGATTATCTCTCCCCGAACGATCCGCTGCAGCGCTATCGCACTTCATGAAGAAAAAAAGGAATTTTTTGATCTTGACTGGTCCTGCGGAAAAAGGAAAAACTCATATTGTTGCTGCAATGTGTGAATGGATGGTTGAGAATTTTAACCACTATCGTATTTGGAAAGAATTTGATTTGCTAAAGCATATAAAACATTATATGAACGAAAAAGGATGGGACCCTATTGATACTTTACGATATGCAATTGATGATGATTTGATCATCTTGGATGATATTGGGGTTTGTCATCACAATGATTGGAGAGAAGAAATTTTTACTGCTCTAGTGGATATAAGGTACAGCAGCATGCAGCCTACAATAATCACAACAAATCTTTCAAAAAATGATTTTTATAAGATCTATGAGCCTAGAGTAGGCAGCAGGCTTTTTGCTGCGGAAAGCACGATTATTGACACCTCAGACCTTCCAAATTTTAGAGAACTAGGTTACTAGAATTCAACCAGGCAGGGACGGCAATCCCTGCCTCAACAATACACAATATGGTAAAATATGACAAAGCAATCAATGAAATGCGTCTATTGCGGAAATGCTGGCGGCAGCATTACAGTTTCAGGAGGGGCAAATGTAAAAATGGATGGAGACGTAAAAATTAGCTGCCTTATCTGTGGCGGCAAACTTGATGCCCAACGCATTATTGATGAGAAGAAAACTGAAGATGAGGAAAATAGGAAAATGGAAACTGAAGAATATGGAAAAATAATTTTCATGAGTAAAGAGTCGGAAGAAAAAGTTTCTCAAATGACTGACCTAGAAATAGACATTTTGAGCATGCAAATTGCAGAAGGACTAAGGCGTAGCCATGAAAAATTGTCAAGAATGGACTATACCGATACGCCTGAAATCTGCAGCTAACATCTCAGAACACTGGACCATCAAACGAAAGCGCAACAGAGCACAGGAAATGGCCATTCTAGCCTCTTTTAAGCAGCAACCGGTATGCATATACCCACCATGCAAGATAACCCTTACAAGGGTCTCTAATCGCAGCCTAGATTATGACAACTTGTGCTATGCATTTAAACACATCCTAGATTCAATAGGCTCGTTTCTAATGCCAGAAAAGGCGCGAGGACATGCAGACGGAGGCAAAAACTTTATCGTTGACTATGCGCAGGAAAAGGGGCAATATGCCATTAAGATAAAACTAGAGGCTATGTGACTTATCTTTTATTTGAAGGGGAGGATTACTACCCCTCCGGCGGATGGCATGATTTTAAAGGACACTTTGAAACCATAGAGCAAGCAAAGACTTGGTTGGAAGAAAATTATTCATGTCCTTGCGATCAATGGGCTCATATTGTCTACCAAGGTAAAATTATCCTAAATGCATATTCACCGGAACTGCTAGAACATACAAATTGGATATGGGAGAGTGAATTATGAAGGCAATTTATGCTATCTCTATTGCTGTATTTCTTGCATCGTGCTCATACCTGGCGCCACTTGCCGAGGAAGCTGTTGAGATCGAAAAGATCATTGAAATGGTTGATCATGGATAGCGAATTACCCTACTTCATGGCAGCCGTGATAACATTCATTTTGATTTTAGCTTGCGCAATGGCTTATCTTGTGAGCTATTTCTAGCTGCCTTATGCCGCGCGCCAAATTTTAATTTACGCAATGGCTTAAACCGATGCCTGTATTTTTCGATGAACTCTAAAAGGGGCAAACTGTGATCCATCGGCTCTTCTCTGTACTTTGATAGAAGTTCCTTCATCGCCATCAAATGTTCATCCTTATTCATTTTCAAGAGCCTTCTTTGACTTGATAACCTCGTCCGCCAGTCTCATAGCGGATTTTCTTATCTGTTCTTCGGGAAAATCATATTTGCGCCATATCGTTGCCAACATGATTGCGAATACGTATGAAGCAATTTCAGCAGTCATTTCAGCAGACGACATTTTGTCCATGCATTCGGCAAAAAGATCGTCAATAAATTCTATCAATTTGTCTAGTTCAGTCTCTGACATTCTCATAATAATCCTTATATATATCAGATAACGCAGATTATGTTGTATGAGTAAATTGTTAAATATCTAACCTTTTAAAAATAAGCCATCGAGTGATTTATTAAACTCAATATCAATATCGTCATATAGGTCACAATCAGTAAATTTCTGGCCTTTGCTAGGAAGTATATTTCTAATTAAAGCCAGCATCATCATTGTTTTTTCTCTATCGAACCCAATATGCTTGCAATATTCTACGATAGAATTAAGGTAAGAAATTCTTTGTTCTTTCCCCCTTTTCTTTATGTCGGAATATATTTTTTTTAAATGATCAAGATCATTCATTGTTTACCCCTTGCATATATTCTTTTCTATAACGCTAAGCCTCTCCTCAATATCCAATATCAATTTCTTCAATTCGCCAATCCTAGCAAATTGCCCTTTTCTCACTTTATCGCAGCTTTGCCTTACAATTTCAAATGATTTCTCCAAAGCGTCAATGCGCGATTCTTCAGCGGATTTAAAAAGATCTAATTGATATACTTGCATTGAAATTTCTCCAAGTGATATATAAATCTATCACATGCAATAATTTAAATCAATACAGAGAAATCATGAAATGGACTATCGAAACACGCAAGATCAAAGACCTAAAAGATTACAGCAAAAACCCGCGCAAACTAACACATGAGCAAGCAGCCCATCTGCAAGTTTCTCTCGAGAAATTCGGCTTAATTGATAAGCCAATCATAAATAGCGATAATACCATCATTGGCGGCCATCAGCGCGTTAGACTGCTTAAAAAGATGGGGCATAAGGAAGTAGAATGCTATGTGCCAGAAGTGCAGCTCACAGACAAAGAAGTGGAAGAGCTGAATATCAGGCACAATAAAAATACTGGCGAGTTTGACTTCGATATATTGGCTAATGAATTTGAGCCGCTCGACCTAATTTCTTGGGGGTTTGATGAGCAAGAAATATTTGGTGATATTGCGCAAGAAATAGATGGTGGAGAGGAAGAAGAAGACGACGACGCGCCAGAGCCCTGTAAAGATAAAGACGCGGCAACTCAGGCAGGGGATGTGTATATATTGGGAGATCATTGTCTTGTGTGCGGAGATAGCACAAGTTTTGAGGTAGTCAAAAGGGTTCTTAATAATACATCCGTCGAAGCAATTTATGCCGACCCTCCTTATGGGATAAATGTGGTTTCGGACAGCGGGCGTCTAGGAAAGTCGCAAAAGTATCGAAAAGTAATAGGAGACGAAAATTCAAATTGTGCAAAAGATGCTTATGCAATGGCATGTGCCTTGAGTATTCCGATAATGATTTTCTGGGGAGCAAATCATTATTCATCTATATTACCGGAATCATCTTGTTGGATCGTCTGGGATAAACAGGGGGGCAAAAGCGTAACTTTTGCGGATTGCGAATTGGCTTGGACAAACATGAAAAAGCCAGTTAGATTATTCCAACATATTTGGGACGGCTTTAGAAAAGATTCAGAGAAAAATGAAAAAAGATGTCACCCAACACAAAAACCAGTAGCCCTTGCTCAGCAGATTTTAAAATTAGCAGAGGTAAAAGGTGCGGTTTTAGATCCATTTGGGGGGTCGGGGGCAACATTAATCGCTTGTGAAAAATCTAAATTGGAATGCTATATGATAGAATTAAGCCCTGCATATTGCGATGTGATCGTCAATCGCTGGATAAATTACAGAAAAAAGAATGGTCTTTCTTGCGAATTCTCAAAGAATGGTGTAACGTTTGAGAAATTAGTGAAAGAAATCAAAGATTTAGATGACTAGCCTATGGCATGCAAGCCTACATATGAAATAGATTGGAAAATATTTGAATTGGCGCTTCAAGCCGGCTTTGAGCAAAAAAAAATTGCCCTGGCTTTTCAAATTGACGCAGACACGTTAAACCGCAAGACAAAGAAAAGATACAATGGAAAAGGATTCAAACAACTTGCGGACTCATTTTGCTGTAAAGGAGAGATGTATTTGACCATTGCGCAATACCAAAAAGCATTGGATGACAAACTTAAATATAACACCAGCATGTTGATGCATCTAGGGAAGGTTCGACTGGGGCAGAAAGAGCATGATATTTCTAACGAAATGCCTAAAAATGATGAAATCAATGCAATACGGCACAAATTAATGGAATTACAGGCAGAGAATGACAAGCTTCGCGCTCAACAAAACCAGCCCAAAGCAGAACCAGAGCTTTGCGGAGGCGACCCATCGGTTTAATATCTGGGTAGGAGCGGTATCATCAGGCAAAACATATAGCAGCCTTGAGCGCTTTGCATACGATCTAAAAAATGGCCCTCCAGGCGATGCCATGGTTATTGGCGTTAATCGCAGCTCAATTCAGCGCAATATTCTGCACCACTTATTTCAAAATGTATTAGGATTCCCATGCCCCACAGAGAAAGCACAAATGATCCGGCTATACAATCGAAACGTTTGGTTTGTGGGTGCTCCAGATGTGAGCGCCGTCTCAACAATTCAGGGAAGCACTTTAGCCCTGGCCTATGTAGACGAAGCAACAAACCTGCCGGAACCATTCTGGAAGATGCTAGAGAGCCGACTTCGAGTGCCGGGAGCAAAATTATTAGCGACATGTAACCCGGAAGGCCCAGCTCATTGGCTTAAGAAGGATTATATCGAGAATAAAGAGCTGGATTTAGTACATTGGTCATTCAATTTAGAGGACAACCCATCATTAGATGACGCCTACAAACAGCAGCTCAAAGCCTCCTATACCGGAATGTGGTACAACCGTTACATACTCGGAGAATGGGCGCTTGCTCATGGCGCCATTTATGATTGCTATGACCATGATAACGAGTACCAAAACCCATTTCCTAGCCCTTCTTATTATATTGTCGGAATCGATTACGGAACCACAAATGCCACTGCTGCAGTATTATGTGCCGTCACACCAAATCGCTGGCCTCAAATACGTGTGGAAGCAGAATACTATTACGACTCGGCTAAGAAGGGGCGTAGCAAAACAGATCAAGAGCTCACGCGCGATATTAAGGATTTTATCGGATATAAAAACATCTCCGCGATTTACTTGGATCCAGCAGCTGCTTCGCTCAAGATCGCGCTCAGGCAATCTGATTTACCTGTGCTGGACGCGAAAAACGATGTTGTTCCTGGTATCAAGACAGTCGCTAAATTCATCGGCGGTAAAAATATCGTGATACATAAAGGCTGTACAATACTGCGCGAACACATTCAATCCTATGCCTGGGATCCGAAAGCAGCAGACAGAGGCGAAGATAAGCCGATAAAGAAGAATGATCATATTTGTGTGGCCGGAGACACAATAATAAATCTACCAATAGGCATATGCGAAATAACAAAATTAACATCTGCGCACATCCCTGTTTTGTCCTTTAACGGGAATTATTTTGGCTGGGCCAAAGCAACACCTGTCACAAAGACAGGAGAAAGCAAGAAGATCCTCAAGCTTACGCTTGAAAATGGAAAGACCTTGAAAGCCACACCAGATCACCAGGTATTGACAAGACGCGGATACGTTGAGATACAATTTCTATTGAAAACAGATGAGGTTTTGTGTTATGATTAGAGCATGGAACATCAATTTCATTACGGTAAAAAGTTTTACCAAGACAAGAAAACGGGCTACTGGATTTCTACCGCTTGCCCAAAGATTAGGGCGCATGTTTGGGTTTGGAAATATTGCAATGGGCAAATTGAAAAAGGATTGCATGTCCACCATAAAGATGGAGATAAATCAAATAATGACATATCAAACCTTGAAGCCATAACTGTAAAAGAACATGCTGCAAAACATGTGACAGAGGAAAGGTCAGCAGCCAACTTATTGCATATTGAATCAATTCGACCCTTAACTAAAGAATGGCATGCGAGCGAGGAAGGGCTAGAATGGCACAGACAGAACGGAGTAAAGACTTGGGAAGAAAGAAAGCCATTCCTGATTGAATGTCGTAATTGCAGCAAGCAGGTTGAAACAAAAACATACCATCAAGATGTTTGCTCAAATGCTTGTAAGTCGTCTTTGAGAAGAAAAGAAGGGAAAGACAATGAAGAAAGGATTTGTCCAATATGCCAAAACAAGTTTACGGTAAATAAATATGCCAAAACAAACACCTGTGGAAGAAAATGCGGGGATATATTCCACCGTAAAAAGCATTGAAGAATGCGGAGAAGAAGATGTATATTGCATTTCCGTGCCTTCTACGGGTAATTTCGTGGCTAATGGGATAGTCGTAAAGAATTGCGACGCCCTTAGATACGCTGTTTTTTCTGCATTCCCGCAGGGACAATTTAGCCACCCCGATGAAGAGATATCCTACGATCAACTCAGAAGAAAAGTTTTCAATGAAAATGACATATATTCTCAATTCAATGGTGAGCTGGGGTTTTGATGGATATTTTCTACTGGCAGTGCCCTTATTGTAAGGATTATCAGGCCATCTATTACCATACAGGACAAAGATACATGCTATGTTGTGGCGCATATTGGAAATTTTCGGGGTTTTGATGGGATGGATTAGCTGTAAAGAAAAAATGCCTATACAACAGCCGGAGAACATTCCTACCATGGACTGGGTTTTAGTATGTTCGAGTGAATACCCTAATCCCATTTCTATCGCCCGATATGATGGCGATAATTGGGATTTTATAGATTCAAATGAAGGGTGGGTATACGGCGTTATCTGTGGTGATTGTACAATAGCGTTCGATATAAAAGAAATTACTCATTGGATGCCATTACCTAAGCAGCCGCTTAATGAGTGAGTGGATTAGAGTTAAAGACCAACTCCCTGACCCATATCAAGACGTTATTTGTTATTCGAAACTCATGTCATTTGATGAGATAAAAATAGCCCATCAATACGGAAAAGATGAACCGTATTGGACTGACGATCGTGGCTATGGGATTACATCTGTTACTCACTGGATGCCTCTTCCTGAAAAGCCTGTTATGTGATATAAAAAATTATCAATTGATAAGAGGTCGCAAATGGCTCGCCCAGAAAGAATAAATGACGATTATAGAATATTTTCAGAACTTCAAAAATTTGATGCGCAGCTATGGAAAAACTTAAGAGATATTATTTACGATTCAGGGTATCTCTGTTATCACGATGATGAAGGTTGCCATTTTGTATTACGCGAAATAATGGAGTGCTTTAGGGGATATCACATCAAAAAGATAGGGGAATAAATGCCATCATATGAGAGTGGACAGTATAGCCTAGGTTATATAGACCCGTCTGATATACAGGCTAAAGACCTAAAATCTATGATGGATCAATTCTATCAGGCCCAATACTCGATTAATTCTACTCTGTGGATACAGGGCGCCATTGACAAGAACTTCAAAGTAGGCAACCAACAGCTCTACAGCCAGATTTATGGCAACAATTCCCAAGGCGCGCAAAAATTCTTCTTCAACTTAATCCGCCGCACTGAGAACATGGTCTGCGGGTTTCAGCGCAAGAACCGAAAGAGCACCGTTACAATGCCTATACATGGCAATGATGACCAGGTATCCGATGATTATAACGCAGCAATGAGATGGTGCGATGACCGCGATGGATTCCAAGAGTATTTTTCGCAGTCCTTTGAGGGCGCTTGTGACACTGGCGAAACATTGCTTCACATGTACCCAGATTATACTTATGACCCTATTAGCGGTGATTTGTTCACCGACTGTGTGGCGTATAATAATTATCTTATTGATAGCTATACTCGCAAGCAGGATTTATCAGACTGCAATGGAATATGGCGCAGGCGATGGACAAGCAAGCAGGGAGCAAAGCTGCTCTTGCCAGGATACGCAAAAGAAATAGATCGAATGAAGCCTGGTGGCATGAAAGATGGAAGATTCCCATTGCAAGCAGAGCTGCAAAATGTGGCCGTCAATAATTTGTTTACGTATGACGAATTCTACTACAGGACTACCCGTCCTGGAAATATCATACTAGACCCTATGTCCGGCGAGGCTGTTGAGTGGGAAGAAGATGAAGGGGCCTCTAAAGACGAAATGGAACAGGTTTTACGATCTCAACCCTGGCTAAAGGTTAAAAAAGTTGAAGTACCTACTGTCAAACTTATTATTGCTCTATCGGGAAAAATCGTCTATCATGGCGCCAATCTTCTCAATATCGATCAGTATCCTTTTATTCCTGTTCAGTGTTACTGTGAGCCTGATATACAAGCCTATGCCTGGCGCAAGCAAGGTATTATTCGCGGGCTTCGCGATGCTCAATTTCTGTACAATATGCGTAAAGTTATTGAGCTACAGCTATTACAATCGTCATTAAATGCAGGATGGATATATCCTGTTGATGTAGTGACAGATACAAAGGCGTTTAGGCAGACAAGCGGAGGCGATGGCTTTCTTATTCCCCTTAAAACAGGGCATTTGCCTAATGAAATACAGAGAATTGAGCCTGTAGCTATACCGCAGAGCCTAATTGAGCTGTCGAACAATCTTGCTGAAGACATAATGAAAATATCGGGGGTTAATGAAGAGCTTTTGGGATCAGCGACAGATGACAAATCTGGAATTCTTTCCATGCTCCGGCAGGGCGCAGGGCTTACTACGCTACAAACGATTTTTGATAAGCTCGATTATTCACAAAGACTTTACGGGAAAATACGGTTGCAAGCCATACGAAAGAACTTCTCTAAAGGCAAGATCCGCAATATTCTTGGCCATGATGCAGATCCGCGCTTCTTCACATCGCATTCGCAAAAGTATTCCGTCGCCGTCGAAGAAGGTAATTATTCTACCACCCAAAGGCAAATGGAGCTACAACAACTTCTACACTTTAAGCAACTCGGAATGGCTATTGCAGATAAATCCATTATTCGCGCTGCGTTTATTACAAATAAACGCGAAGTGATTGCAGATATGGAAGAGCAGATGCAGCAGCAAGCGCAACAGCAGCAACAGCAAATGCAGCAGCAGGCTCAAGTAGATCAGTCAAAAATAATGGGTGAGCAGGCCAAGGCACAGCTAGCACAGGCAAAAGCACAAGAGGCGCTTGCAAATATTGACCAAATTGAGAGCAAGGCGCATCATGAGAATTTGACAGCAGATTTAGAGCTTGTGAAAATGATGGTCGAGCTTGAGGATATGCAATTCAACCAATTTAAAAGCGCCTTCGAGTATGCTCAGGCGGTAAAGTTGGCCAATGCGCCACCAGAACAGCAAGTTAAACAAGCAGCCTTGGCGGGCTAGGGAGAAATATTATGAAAGAAGAAGCAATGAAAGGCAGGGGTATGCCTTATTTTGAGAAAGATCACTGGCAAAAAGATGCTAGCCAAATTGATTGTGCAGGCGGTCGCTATGCCAGCGAGCTCAACACGATGGAAGAATATAAGAAAAGCACAGATAAGCTTTCTTCTTATGTAAAGAGCCATCGCGCAGAGCATTGATTTGATTGTGTTGTTGCCAGCAACCCTAAAAGGTGGCTCGCTTGTTGCGTGCTAGAACGTGCTGAATTTAGCAGTAGCCGGCCTATTCTGCTAATAACGAAGGCTCCCTTTACCCGGTATAGAAGGGATACGAATAAATCCGGGCGTATTTTGGCATGTTAGCTCAGTTAGTTGTTATCCAAGGGGAGACAGAGAGCGCTTAAAACGAGTGAAGCACGTTTTGAGAGGTGGTCGGTGCAAATCCTACACGTGCCTATGCAGAAAATGCAATGATGCTCACTCCCGCCAGGCCGGTAATCGTTGTGGGGCAGCCCTTCATTTTCGCCTGATGAATCGAAAGAAGAAACGCAATTGCGTCGCGAAGCGCCATCAAGAAGGGTAGGTTATGGCAGTGGCCGGCAATTTTTAAAGAGGATATATGAAAAAATCAAGTCATGCCCCTGATTATGCCAAGAATCGCACCGCCGATGTAATCATGAAGGGGTCCGGCCCATGTGTTCCACAAGAGCACTGGCAAATGAATCGGGATATTACGCCGGAGGGCGATAATAGCGGATGGGGTGCATTCTTGCCTAGGCAGGGGAAAAACAGGCCGACACCACATACAAAATTGAATGAGTGTGACCATTGAGCCAGAAGAAAATCTCCTTTAATAAATACCAGCTATCGCAATTATTATTCGACTGGGGCTCGCTTCTTCAAGAAGATGGGTCTTTTGAATTATCTGAGGGTGATCCAGAAACTAAGCGTTATGTCGATGATTTTGTAGAAGGATTATTTTTAGCATATATAACAGCCAATGAGTGTGATCATTGATGTATGAAAGAGAATGGATCGACTGCAGAATAGAACTGCCACCTAAAGATGGAAAATATGAGATTAAAACTGGTTATATAGATAGCAGAGATGATCCTTTGGCATACATAGGGCCCGCGGAATATGATGGATGGGGGTTTAAAGTGATATCCAGATATATGACGCCTTCACATTGGAGAGAATATAGAGAGCCGATAAAGAAGTATGGAAAACTGAATGAGTGTGATCATTGATTTGTAATTACTGCGAAAAAACAGATTCTATTATAACGCCGGAAGCATGTTGTACGGTATGTAAAAAACTTAATGAAGATATTTTAATAAGAAATTTAATATATTCTTCGCCATCCTCATTTGATGAAGAATATCAAAAACAAGACAATGAAAATGATGACCTCAGAGTTGGCGAAAATCATTAACGCTTTAGTGCAAATAAATGATTTTATTTGTGAAGATAAAATGTATCAAGCAGGATATTTCCTGTCTAAATTCAAAGAAGATCTGGAAAGGCAGGTTGAAGAGAATGAACATAGATGAGAACTTAAATGAGTATGCCGAATGCGAAAAACAGCAGGCCAGCTAGCCCAGAAAGCACTTTCTGACACCACAAAATATGATGCGCTAGAAATCGGGCACTGGATGTCGGAAGATATCGAAAAGCACCTATATGAAGCTATTACCAATTACAAAAACATCATAGATGAAGATGAGTTTTGTGTCGTTATGGTCATCGCTAAAGATCCGCTAATTAAGAATGCAATACGTCGCAAATTCTATTGCTGGCCATATTTGCCTAGCCCTCGCCCGAACCAGTCAGTTTTTTTATATAACAAAAAACTAGACAAAATAACCAAAAGGCTATGGGTATTGCCTGCAGATATAGTAATGGCGGAATTAGCTGGAACAGAAGTGATAGTGAACAAAAGATACCAAACCATGCAAGCTTGGGCAGTGGCATTTTTTAAAGGCACCTTCTGGGAATACGTTAGGCACGATCAAGGCATCGACATGCTATCAGAAACGGAATATATGCTAAAGCATCGAGAAGAACTCATCAAGGCAGGCTGTAAGATTCCTGATTCTAGTTTCGCCGAGCCCTTTGACTTCAGTAAAATCCATATAAAAAATGTCATAGACCCTGTCACAGCCATGGTTTAACAAACACGTTTCAGTGGCCTTATCAAGGCACAGAACACCCAAAGGGGCATCACCAAGCATAAATAGCATGGTTGTACGATATCTCTCAAGGCTTTCTAATAGCTCTTTTCTAATTTTTGCTAATATAATATCTTTATCAATTACTTGGCCTTTCTCAAAGGCGTCTAAAACGTCTGGACTAGACATAATAGGAGTCTCCTTATGACAATACCCCTTGATAATGCACCAGTAGCCCCAGAAGCGCAAGAAAAAGCCGATACAGTATCGCAGCAAAATAAATCCGACGCAAATATACCACAATCTATAGCCATTGTTGGTGGCCATAATATTGCAGTACAATCTGTAGAACCAACCATAGAGAAGCTTGAAGACCCGAACTGGAAAGCGTTCAGAGAGGCGAGAAAACAAGATAGGATTATAAGAGAGGCAGCAGAGCGCAAGGCTGCAGAGAAAGAGGCTGAAGTGGCAGCGCTCAAAGCGGCAATGGAAGCAGCCTTTGCAAAAGAAAACCCTCAGCAACAGAGGTCGAATGATTACGGATATGGAAGCGATGAAACAGAAGATGAAAGAATTGAAAAAAAAGTCCAGGCCGCGCTTGCTGCAAGAGAAGCGGAGTCGGCGCGAATACGTCAGCAGCGAGAGGCTACGGAATACCCGCAGCGCCTGCGACAAAATTTCTCAGACTTCGACCAGGCGATTTCTAGCGAGAATCTGGACTATCTGGAGTTTCATTACCCGGAAGTGGCGCGGCCTCTTCAAAGATTAGGCGATGGCTATGAGAAATGGCATGATATTTATAAGGCAGTTAAGAAGTTTGTACCGAACAATCAGACGGCCAAGCAGGAGTCGGCGCGAGCAGATGCTAATTTCAACAAGCCCAAGAGCATGGCTACAACTAATGTGTCATCACCAGGGGAAGCAGCAGGTAGCATGAGGCTAAGCGAAGAAAGAAGAGCTGCTAATTGGGCAAGAATGCAGAAATTATTGAAAGGGATTTGAATAGATTTAACGAATGGATATCGGCGATAGGGAAAAAATAAAAAAAAGACTGCTAAAAAATTCACAGTGGAATAGAGCGTGCTTAGAAACCAAATATAAAATAAAGGAAAATGGAGCAATCCCACAAATTAGAATAAAAAACAAAGATATTTCTGTGCATAGGGCAGCATGGCTTGCTGAATATGGAGCCATCCCACAAGGAATGTTTGTTTGTCATAAATGTAATAACACAAAATGCTTTTTAATAGATCATTTATATTTAGGAAATCCATCAACCAAAAGAAATAGCAAAAAAGGGCGTAAAGCAATGGATGCAAAGAACATTGAAAGGAGTGAGTTAATGGAAGGCATCGAAAGGCTACAAGAATTAGAAGATGCATATAAAAGAGCCACTTTGGTTTGCTATGGTTCTCCTGATCAATATCAATTTAGGCACAATGAACTCATAAGGGCGATGGCTGAGATTATGCTACAGCCTTTATATGACATTCGCTTTGAAGAAATGAATAAGAAAATGAAAGATGCAGGAATGTAAACCATGCAAGCATTCGCATGCATTATTTATATTTTATTATTTTTAGGAACGATGTTCGGCATTGTGTTTATGGCGCTAAGAGAAATAAAAAAATATTATAAAAACAGATGAAACAGATTCGACCATTACGAGCAACACCTCGATATGGTCGACATGCTATTTTCAGGCCCGATAAGCCTTAGTTTGCCAATATATATTTGATTTGATACATTCCAAATAGCTGTCTATTCGAGCTATTCGCACGCTCACGGCTGAATTATACGCCTCGCCACCGTAAGACCGGATTTTAGGTTCGTCACCTAGAAAATCAAAATCTTACTAACGAGGCGTATTATGTCATTTTCTACCGGTATAACCGGCATCGGAAACATGGCTCCAGAATTGCCCTTGCAGGCATCTGAGGACCTTCTTTCCACACCAATGTTTAATTTAATCCATAGTTTCGGCGTTGATCTTCATCATGCAGAAAGTTACGTAGGACGCACGACTAGAATGTCGCGTTTCGAGCGCCTCAGCACCGAAGGCGGCCAACTCGATGGCAGCGGCATAGACCCGGCCGCAGAGGTTCCCGTGCGTTCTGATATCGATGCTACGATGGAAATATATGCAAAAACCATCGTAACAAACGAGCAGGTCGTGCTGTACGAAAACAGCAAGACGTTAACCAAGTTTACAGCTCTGTTAGGGCAGTGGTTGAGAGAAAAAGAGGATCTGTTAATGCGCGACCTCTTTGCCTCTTCAGTGTCCTATATCAATGCTACAGGCGGCTTGAATGGAGACCAGCCTTCAAACATTAGTTTGAATGATGTGAATAACATCGAGCAAATCTTGCTTGGTAATGATGCCCGCACAATGCTAACTGACTTGGAGGCTACTCTTCGATTCGGAACGGCAGGCGTTAGAGATGCGTTTATTGCGCTAGCAAGCACTAATCTTTCTTCTGATTTGCAGAAGGTACAGGGCGTACTGCTTAAATCAGCTTATCCAACCCAAGAAGGAATTAGGCCGGAAGAATATTGCTCAATTTCCCGCTTCAGATTCTTTGTCAGCTCAAAAGGCGCAAAGACACCGGGCATTTCTATGCTTGGACGAACAGTCTACACCATTCCTATGTTTGGCTTGGAAGCAGCGGCCAAAATCGAACAGAACAACTACACCGCAGTTATTGGGTATAGGCCTCCGTGGGTAGTTTCTTCAGTGGCTCAGAACAGCCAACTATATGCTAAGTTTGCGATTGCTCGCGCAATTACAAACCAAAACTGGATCTCGGGCCTGAATGTAACCACATCACAACCGTCTTAAGGGGGCAATCATGGCTTTTACTATACTTACAGCGGGTTCTTTTACCTCTACAGAAACAGGGATTAAAATTCCTATGCCTAGCGACCCCGATTATTTCGTTGCTATCAATACAACAGCTACAGGAACAACTACAGATTACCTAAACATTAGAGGCGAATGGTTTGGGAATCTTTTTGGAGCCGGTGCAACTCCAGCAGGAAATGGTCTGCGATGGAGGCATGCAACTAGCGGCAGCACAGCGTCGGTATTTATGGATAAGTATTCTAGTACTCTAAATTCCATATTATATGATGGGTTTACCTATGTTACTACGTCTCCTGTTGTAGAAGCGCAGAACGCTAACGCAATTACAGCAATTACCGCAGCCTCCCCCGCCGTTGTAACACAAGCAACGCATGGATATTCGGATGGGGACATCCTTCAGTTTTACGGAACTACTGGAATGCTTCAAATTGCAGGCATGAATTTTCAGATTTCAACGGTTACAACAAATGGATATACCTTAACAGGACTAAGAGCCTCGGGATTGACTGCAGGAACTGCAGGATTTACACGTCGCATTTCTAAAATGCTAGCTGTTGAGCCTCAATTTCTTTATGTAACTGAGATTACAAAGGCCACACAAGCAGTTGTAAGAACTTCGGTTGATCCTACGCAATATTATGCGGTGGGAATGAAGATCCATTTTAGCGTGCCTTATTCCTTTGGCATGTACGAGATCAATCAATTGACTGGAAAGATTTTGTCTATGAATGCCACGAATTACACCATGACTATTGATATTGACACATCAGCATTCACGACGTTTGCGTTCCCTTTGACAACTGCATCGCCAACAGCGGCGCTGTTTGCCACGGTAGCCCCAGCGGGAGCTTCGACGCAAGTTGATCCGGTCACGGGAGTTCAGACGGGCTATAATTTCCAATATCAGCCGTTTAGAACAGGCCAATTTACTCCGTATATGTACCTAGGCGCAGGCCTGGGGGCTCCAGCTGGCCAGGCCAATGATATAATCAATTGGATCGCTTACAAAATGGAAAATGGGTAGATAAATTAAGCGTTCATCCGCGCTTATGCGATGTCGGGGATAAAGTCCCGGCGTCGCTTTATAAAGAGGAATATGACAAACCAATATTTGCCAGGGGTTATACAGATACCTAGCGCTCTAGAAATAACAGCTATAACAAGATCTTTCCCGATGGTTGTAAGCGTCGAAGTCAATAATAATTCGACCGAGTCGAACACTTACATAGTCGGAATGGCAGTTAAATTAAACGTTCCTTATGTATTTGGAATGTTCCAGGCGAATAATTTGGTGGGCACGATTACAGAAATAAACGGATTAGATTTTAGCTTAGACATAGACTCAAGAAAATTTGACATTTTTTCTATCCCAATTGGAACAAGATACGGGCCCGCAACAATATGCCCTAATGGGTCTAGAAATCTCACATACAACAATCAAACTGGCGACGTCCCTTTTCAGTCGCTCAATAACATAGGGAATTAGGATGACACATTTAACACTTTGCACCGCATCAGGCGAAGAGCACGGCCTGGTCAATACACTGACAAACTCAAATGCATTTGATGAGTTTAAACACTACAAGCCAGAGCATAAGAAGCAGCTCGAAGCCGAGAAAAAGGAAGATAACCGCATTGTCAAAGCGGAATATCTCAATAGCCGAGGGCGCCATGAACGCCTAGAAATGCATTATTGTAAATATTCGGGAGATCCAATTCAGGCTTGGCGATTTATTCCAGGTAAAGTTTACGAGGTGCCTCTGGGGCTTGTTAAACAGGTGAATGACAAGAATAAGATTATGAAAAAGCGCAGCGGATTGCAAGAAGTGGACGGCAATCATGTCACTAAAGACGGCTCGCCACTAGATAAAGATCAAGAGGGCGACTGGCTTCATAGATTTGCTGCAGTCGGTTTCTAACTACCAAATTGGTAGGTTTTGGTAGAAAATTGGTAATTGTAAAGCTGGCTTTACAGGGAGAGCTTAAATGACAGCCGTAGTTCAGGCAGATAGCACTTATGCCTTTATTGAAAAGAAAGTGCGCCGACTTACTGCATCTGCAAGCGAAGCCGCTTTATCAAGCGTAGATATCCAAAAATATATCAATCAATTTTACGACTCTGATTTTCCATATAGCATAAAGCTGGATCAGACGAGACAGGTATATAAATTTCTTACCATACCTAATGTTGACCGATATCCTGTAGATGTAAATTCATATATGGGGTTTCGCGCCCCTGTATATTTTGAAGGCATACAGGGCAATTTTTTCAAGAATCGCGATCAGCTGTTTAATCTTTATCCGCGATACCCGACTAAATTTATTCCGATCTCTGGAGATGGAGTAACAACAGCATTTACATTTACCTTATTTGGAAACAACCAAAATCCATATCCTCAACCTAATTTCGGAATACTTAGCACTCAACTAACTATAGGAGGCATTGATGTTAACGGTAACCCTATTAGGATTATCGACGATGGCGGCGCTGTTAATAATTCTTTTGGTGTCGGGGCAAATACCACCATCGGCCAACTGATTTATGTTCAGCAAAATACTGTTGGCGACAATGTCTATTTAGATTCTAATAACATTCAGCAGCCTTCCATACCGAATTTATCCCCTTTGGGGGGGCAGGATAATGCCAACTCTGCGCCTCCTCCTTCTGTGCCACCGATTACACCTACAGTTGTGCCGTCCTCTTATAATGTTTATCCTCCATCTCCTCTTACGCCCCAATACTGCGGCACGGTTAACTACATAACAACCGATATAACTATAAATTTTCCTATTGCTCCAGCTGCGGGAACACAAATAACAATATGGGCAGCGCAATATCAAGTCGGCAGGCCATATAACCTATTGTTCTGGAATAATGAGTTTACTATAAGGCCGGTTCCGGATGGCGTCTACACAGTCGAAGTAGAAGCATACCAATCACCAAGCCAGTTTATGATGACAAGTCAAAGCCCGGCGCTTAACCAGTGGGCGCAGTATATTGCATACGGAAGCGCAATTGAGATCCTCAGAGACCGGCAGGACATGGAAGGCGTAGCCAACCTAATGGATGGATTTAACAGGCAAGAAGCGCAGGTTTTAGAGCGACAGGCTATAGAGGAAATACAACAGCCTAATATTACAATGTTTAATAGCACATCTTATGGCTATGGCATAGGTTATGGCATCGGACAGGGGTATTAATGGCAGGCTATAAACCTTTACGTATAGCAGGAAACTCAACCGGCCTTGTGCAAGAGCGCGAAGAATTTCTATTGCCAGATGATGCCTATCCTACGCTGCAGAATGCTTATGTATGGCGAGAAAGGATATTACGCAAAAAGGGGTATGAGCTGCTAGGAAGGCTGCAAAGGAATTTTCTTAATCAATCTATTGGAAACTTTTCTGCCGCAGGAGCTGGAACATTTACATTTGATCTTTTTGCTTTGCTCGGGATTACAGACCCAGCCGCAGCATTAGCGCCCAAAACTATAGTGCTAACAATAGCCGGAACGGTGAACCAAGTATTAACTGACTCGCTTGGAACCGGAGCAATGACAATAACGCCGGTATTAACACCAATAACAACGGCCACGATAAATTATCGTACAGGGATTCTGACAATCGTTACGGATGGAGCCTTTGCGGCATCGGCAACTACATTGACCGGCGGTTATTATCCTAATCTTCCTGTAATGGGAATAAGGATCCGGGAACTTGCCAATAGCGCCAACGATCAAACCATAATTTTCGATCAAGTATATGCGTATTTTTATAGCACATTGCTAGCCTCTTTTACCGAGTTTATTCCCGGGACTACATGGAATGCGAACGGTTCTAATGTTGAAGCTACTGATTTTTTCTGGTCGACAAATTACTGGATAAGTGACGTTACAAACTTTGGCTCTACAGGCAGTAAACTTTTCTGGGTTACAAATAACACAGGTAAATATTTAGCTAATGCAGACCCCATAAGAATCACTGACGGCACATTATGGCTAGATTTCTCTCCGCCTACTTATGGGCAAATTGATGCCACTACATTCCTTTTGCAATGTCTTTCTTTTCTGCCATTCCGCGGCCGACTCGTCTGCTTCAATACTTGGGAAGGCACCGGCTATGCAAACATGCAGAATTTTACAAATCGCATTCGCTGGAGCACGATTGGTAATCCTTTTATTCCTTATTCCGCAGGGCCGCCAGCCACCGGATCATGGCGCGATGATATAAGGGGACAAGGGGGATTTCTTGACATTCCCACCAGTGAAGATATTACAGCTGTTGGATTTGTAAGAGACAACTTGGTTATTTATTGCGAGCGCTCGACATGGCAACTTCGATATACAGGCAGATCAATTGCGCCTTTCCAAATAGAAAGGGTAAATAGTGAGCTGGGAACAGAAAGCCCATATTCAGCAGTGCAATTTGACACTTCATTAGTGGGAATCGGGGATAAAGGCATAGTTGAATGCGATAGCTATAAGTCGCATAGAATTGATGTTAAAATACCCGATTTTGTCGATCATTTTACATCAGAAAATAACGGAGTATATAGGGTGCAAGGAATTAGGGATTTCCCTAATAGGCTTGCATATTGGACGATACCCCTTGCTCAGCAGTATATGCCCATAGCGGGAACAAGCGATGATATATATCCCAATACTCGGCTGATCTATAACTATGAAAATGATTCATGGGCGCTTTTCAATGACTCGCTAACCGCTTTAGGGCTATTTGAGCCTACAGTAGGCAGAACATGGCTTAATACGCCGCAAACCTGGCTTCAGTGCTATTTTCCATGGATTGAGAATACAGAAGGAATACAAGAAATTATCGGGGGAAATCAACAGGGGTTTGTCGAGTATCTAGATAGGCTAACCGTTAATGATGTCAGCCTCTATATTTCGGCAATAAATTCAGATGGCATAACTCCGACGGTCATAACAAGCCCATATCATAATATGGGCACAGGGTTTGTTATAGGAATAAAAGGCATAGCCGGAAATTCACAGTATACATCATTGAATGGTGGTATTTATGGAATTATTGTTTTAGACCAAAAGAGATTTACATTAACAACATATGACGCAGCCACTGATCAATTTAGCGACGGTGTAATAAAACAGCCCAGTACATATTTGGGCGGAGGCCTTATCAATATAAGAGAGAATTTTTACATAAAAAGCAAAAAATTTAACTTTCTTGATGAAGGGCAAAATATACAGCTTGGATATATTGATATTTTGCTTGCTGCAACCGAAAAAACCAACCCTGGCGCAATTTCATTAAATGTATATTTAGATTACAACGATTCGCAAATATCTAATTTACTTCCTGAAAATACTATCAATGACGGAGCTCTCCCCCCACAACCGGATACATTTTTCAATTCGACAATACCGACAACAAACGCAGCTACTAACTTTGTGGGTGGTACGAAATTCTGGCAGCGAGTTTATTGTGCCTCTAGAGCTTCGTTTTTAACCCTGCAGTATACTTTTTCAAATGCTCAGATGGCCGGAATAGAGCAACAAATGCCAGTACAAATAGACGCTCAAGTGCTTTGGCTTAGAAAGGCCGGAAGAATGACACAACCCATTTAGGTTTATTATGACAATGTATCAGCCAAATATACCAACCGGATTGGTTCCTTTAAACGAGGATTACCAAAATTTACAGAATAATTTTACGCAAATAAATACAACATATAATACCGATCATGTGCCACTAACAGAAGCATCACAAAATGGATATCATACAGTTGTGCACCTTGCCAAGCAAGTAGCAGGAACCGTCGGAATTTCAAATACGTTTAGTTTATATGAAGAGCAGACAAACGATGGATATGCAACTAGACAACAATTATTTGCCATATCAGGAACAGGAACACCCTACGCATTAACAAGAAATTTTACGCCTTCTTTAGGAACAAACGGCATAACATTTTTGCCCGGCGGCCTTGTGATTCAATGGGGATTTGTTAACGGCACACACTCAGCAAATAATCATTTTAATCAAGGGGATGTTGGGACAGTAACTTTTTCCGCTGTAAATACAGCGTTTCCAAATAATTGCTATGGCGTATGGTTTTCATTACAATATTCAACTGCAGCAGGAGGGGTAATCCCAGACGGGACAGCATCGGTCCAATATGACACTAATACCCTTTCGAAATTGAAATTTGACTGGTCTTTTTCTACAGGATCCTCAAAATTCACAAATTTTATGTGGGTAGCGATAGGCAACTAATGAATGACTATTCAGACGCACAACACCTAGAGAGCTTTATCCCTGTATATGATACGGTCCCCGAAAAATGGGAAGATGCACGGCCCTTTCTTGTGGAGCATCTAAAGAAAATCACTAACGCGGTAAATGTACGTGAAATCGGCTTTTTCTTAGATGAGGAATTGCTGAGCGGCAAAGCATTTATACCGGGCACAATAAACGATCAGGCGAGCCAAACAAGCCAGAATTTCCGATCTATACTTCGCAAGGTAGTTGATGTTAGCCCGCTAGTAATAGGCCCAAATACATTTGCGCATGGCGTTAATTTTGACGCCAACTTAACAAATATCCAGTTTTGGGTAGCGGCGACAAATTCGACGACATTGCTTGCCTATACTTTTGTTTCGCCTGAAGTTACGGTTGACGCAACAAATGTAAATATAACCTCGCCAGCAGCATTTGACAGGTCTTTCTTTGTCTGGGAATATTTGCAAGAATTATAGGAGTAAATTATGGTTAATTTATGGGACGCAGCAAAAGGTATTTTTGGCGGTGGCATATTCTCTAAACAGGCTAGAGATGCAGCAGGTAATTTTCTAATGGGCACGCCGGAAAAGCGCGAGAATGTATCATTGCTTAGGCCAGAGCAAGAGCCGCTATTTCAGCAGGCAGTTGGCGCAGGAATGGGGCCAGGGGCAGGCGGAGCGTTTGGCGAGGCAGCAGACTATTACAGAGATTTGCTTAGTAATGACCCGCAAGCATTGCAAGCCTATATTAACCCTGCAGTGCGCCAATATAACGAAGATATTGTCCCGGGTCTATCAGAGCAATTTGCTGAAATGGGCGCGGGAGGGCTATCTAGCTCTGGCTTTCGCAACGCTCAAATTCAAGGTGCAACCGACCTTGCGGAAAGAATAGGTCAAATCAGAGCTAATTTAAAGCAGCAAGGCGCGCAGGGACTGCAAGGAATAGGACAAACAGGATTGCAAAACTTCAGTCAAAATATGGTTACAGAACAAGGAACACCAGGCTTCTTAAATCAAGCCGCTCCAGTTTTAGGCAATATCGCATCAACGTTTTTAGGCGGCCCCGTAGCAGGCGCAGCAAATTCAGCTTCTCAAATGACAGCAAAAGCAAAAGGATGGGGATCGCCAGGGGGAACAAACACAGGACAAAATACAAGCCCATATGGTTATTCCACGGGATGGAGTAATGTCCCTGCTAGCCCAGGGGGTTATTAATGGCTCAATATATTTCACCTGGCAATATTTTTGGCCGCATTGGATCGGGAATTGGGAAGGGGTTGGCAGAGTCCATGCCAGATGAAATTCAAAGGCAGAGATTAGGCGCCCATTTAAAAAGCCTAAGCGAGCAAAAAGACCTAACGCCATTTCAGCAATTTTCTGGTCTAGTTTCAGCGCCAGGATCTACGCCCCAAATAGTTCAGAGCGGAACAGATCTTTTACGACAGCAGGCCATTTTAAACAATGCTAAGGCAGAGCAACCATTGCCCAGAAAAGAAGGGGCGCAAAATGTTAATGTAAATTTTCCTCGCATTCCAGCCGCTGAAAACCAGCCCTCCTCAGTAACCCCACCTCCTAGGGCAAAACTACAGCCTTATTTACCTCCTGAATTTCAAGAAAGAGAGCAGGCAGCATTAGATCTTCATAAAAGCAATCCTTTACAGTTTTCAACTTTGGATTCAGCAAGAAACTACGTAAATTCTAATGTAAACGCCAATATTGAGCGTTCAAACGCTGAAATTGCGGCAGAAGATTTAAGACAGGGTGTCCAAACAAAGGCAGAAAAAGAACTAAAAAATGAAATCGATACGAGAGGGGCAAGTATCCCTGGAGAATTCCGATCAGAAATAGAAAAGGACATGTTAGAGGAAGTGAATTCTGGAAAAATATCTGAAAAGGACGCCGCGAAAAAATACGGACAAATAGCTAGCGATTTAGACAGAGTATATAAAAATATATACTCCTGGGGGGGTGTTGACCTCATTACAAATAACAAGCCAGAACTTTTAAGGGCGATGGATTCAGCAAGACAACAATTTGAAAAAATTGGGAAGCCAAGGCGCTATGCAGAATCATTAATGGCATATAATGAGGTTACACCAGGTTTTGCATATGCACAAGCTATCCCTGTTAATAAAACTCCCGAATTAAATAACATAATAAAAGAATTGAAACCGTTAGAAACACCTCATGCAAAAAAAGTTGTGGGCTTGCCAGGATTGGGAGGAGTGGGAAGCTCTAGTGCCACTTCACAAAAAAAAAGGCAAGAGTCAGAAAAAATTTATCCACAACTAGCAAAAGCAATGGGGAAAGACGGAAGTCCTCAAGCTATAGCTTATGAATTAGACAAAAAAGGATACGATGGGCCAGGCTATCTTGAATATGTCAATAATAACGCGGATAGGTATGATCTTACGACGGGTCAGTTAGATGAATTGGGAAAAACCAATAAAAGTTATTTTGGAATATTAAATAATTGGTGGCTACAATCCTTCTCAGGAGTTAAATAATGGAGCCATATCAAGTAGCATCAGAAAAAATGCGCAGAAGTGGAGAAATGCCAATAAATTTAGCTAAAAATGTTGGCATATCGGCAATAGGAGGAGCTGCTGCCCGTCTAGGAACGCAAGCGGCATCAAAATTAATTCCGAGAATCTCAGCGTTGATAAATGATTATGTGCCAGAAAATATTGCAACCAAAGGCCTTGAAAAAATAGATCCGAGATTTAAGAAATTCATGGAAGGCGCTTCTGAATCTGGGTATACATTTGACGATATTAAAGAGTTCATGAAAGAAAAAATATCGAAATCAGAGCCAGCCAAAGAAAACCGCAATATTATAGAGCAATATTCACCAGAACTTTTCTCATTTATCAAAGAAAAGGTTAATTCTGGAATGTCTCCAATTCAAGCCGGCGAAATAGCGCAAAGAGAAGGGAAGTTTTCCGACCCTATCAAGAAGATTGAAAAAGATCATAAAACCAATTGGCTGCGTGTTTTAGAATTGTTATTTGGATCTGGCAAGGATGCACAGGCGCAACAAGCACAAGTCCGGCCAGCGCAACAAGATCAACAGGAATTGCAACAGCCCGGACAGCAACAGCCCGGACAGGGACAAGCAGCATTAATGGCAGTATTGCAAAAGTTACAACAGGCTAGAGGGGGCCAGTGAATCCAGAGCAAGAGATTGCTCTGCTTGAGCAGTTGATCAATGAGCTACTTGCGGGATTGCAAGAAGTTATTCAATCCGGAGAAATATTAAGCGATGAATTTCAGGGTGCAATAGCTCAAGAATTAGAGTTGGCAACCCAGCGGATTGATGCATTGAGAGCGCAGAACCCAGCAGATGGATTGCCCCCGGCCCCTCCTCCAGAAGCCCCACAACTTCAACCGGGCGCATATCCTAGCAGTAACGTCAACTCTTATAAATATGACCCAACAACCGAACGCCTATTCGTGAAATTTCATGGCGCAGACGCAGCAGGCAGTGGGCCAACATATCTATACCAGGGTGTGCCACGCAATATTTATGACGTATTTGCGCGTGGTGGAGTTGCCCCCACCACATCTGGCCAGAATAGGTATCATCGCTGGATTAAGGGCGTAACTCCCAGCTTGGGAGCATCGCTATACCATCTAATTCGCAGCGGCGGTTATCCGTATCAGCGCGTTGCAGGATGACAATTTCAGCTTTTAGCTTAACATTCTCCTTTTCAAGTTCCTTAATTCTTTCCCATTTGTAATCTAGCTCATCAAAAAGCCTGTGATTCATACCAGATGTTTTACAGCAGCGCCCGTACATATACAGATTTGCTAACACAGATATAATTAGAAATGTATAAAAAAACTTTCTCATTTCTCTTTCTCCTTTTCATTTGCTGCCAATTCCATCATTCCAACCCCTGATCCTTAGCCATCTTCCTAATTGCCATTTCTACAACCGCTTTCATAGGCAACAGCATTCTTGTTGCTATTTGTAGAGCTGTTTCATGCGCCTCTTTATCTACACGCAGTAATTTTGTTTCTGATCGCCCTTTCGCCCATCCGCCTGATTTCATTGTGCTTCTCCATAAAATAGTTCTTCCATTTTAGAAACCCTTTCCTCTAAATTTTTTATTCGATATTTATCCGATTTCGTAGGGTCATAATTTGATGCAAGAATTATCCAGCATGCAAAAAGCGGAATAAAAATCAAAAACACAATTAAAGGATTCATCTTCTTTCTCTTTCGATATCGCAAAGCCTATTATGAAAATCTTTCATTTCAGAATGAATTGCATGCGTTAACTCCCTAATAGCATCTAATTTATTGTCCATATGCCTGATATCAGCCCTGCTCTCTGACCTTGCCCATAAAAATAATCCCATATTTGCACCTAGTACAGTTAAAACTTGTGCCCAATCCATTTTGCAATCTCCTTTTGTTGTTGCTTGCTATAATATACCAAATGTATAAATTAACGGCAAGATAAATTCCCCTCTTTTTTACTGCTAAAAAAATATAGAATTGATACTCTCGTTTTAGCGTTAGCTGAGTCGCTCTCAGCAGGCTGCAAGCGAGATCGCCGCCGTAATTATTGAGCTATATAATCAAAATTACGATGGAGATACCTTCATGACTTTTGCGAATACCAATAACAGCAACGTGCCTTTCGGATTCGAAATAGACGGTTACGTTTATCCCCAATTTCTAACAGCAAAAAGAGCCCCCACAACACAAGATATCTATCCCCCGGGCACCCGAATAATGTTCGTTGACGAGTCTAGTGGCGATAGAACAATATTTGAAACTACTGGAGCAGGTGTCTGGCAAGAGGGCGGCAACCCTGTTGCTACTAAGTCATTGACGGGTATTGTTGAAATCGCAACCTACACAGAGCTATCAACAGGCACAGCACCAGCCGATTATTTTGCTCCGGCTGCTAATGACGTATATACTTATGTAAATTCAGTAACAACCGCTGGCGCTCCTGTGGCCAGCACCACAACACAGGGCATTGTAACACTTGCCACAGACGCTAAAGCTGTGGCTGGCACTGCATCAACTGGGCTTGTGGCGCTTGCTGTACAACCATCTAACCTTGCTGCTGTATTTGCTGCAGCTCCTGCAATTGGCGGAACAACTCCCGCCGCTGGCGTGTTTACTACCTTAGGAGCTACTACAGTTACATTTACTGGTGGCGGCACATGGGCTAGCGGAGGCACTCCGATTTCAATCGGCGGTGATGCTTCAACAGACACAATTAATATAGGCACAGGAGCAGCAGCTCGAACAATACATATCGGAGATTCTACACAGGCTAATCTTGTCACCATCGGATCAGCAACAGGCGCAGCAGCCCTTACTCTTAAAGCAGGAACAGGTCATTTCACACTTACTACAGCGGCAACAACAAATGTAACTATGGCCGCCGCACAAACCAGCGGCACTTTTACAATAGGCGGCACAGCAGCTACCGGAACGATGACATTAGGCAGCTCGTCGGCCACTAATGAAATTGATATCGGAAATGGCGCAGGCACAACAACCGTGAAAATAGCGAATGTCACTACTGATGGCGCTTTCGTTGTCGGCAATGGCATGACAACCGGTACAATTACAATTGGTGGAACAGCTCAAGACGGAACGATAACGCTAGGATCTTCGTCAGCATCCAACAGTATGGTAATCGCTGGTGGATCAGGAGCTACCACGCTTGCTATCGCCAATGTTCAGACTGCTGGTTCTGTATCTGTTGGCGCAGGGATGACAAGCGGAACCATTTCAATTGGCGGGACAGGCGCACAAATTGGCACCATCACGATTTCAGCATCTACAGCAGCCCAGACAATAGCTATAGCCAATCTAGGCGGAGCTAAAACAATCGGCATCGGTAATGGCGTAGATGGCAATCAAATCAGCATTGGCAATGGAATCAACACTACTGCGCAAACAATTCAGATTGCTAACGGCGCTTCTGGAGCAAATACAACCCTCAATATCATGTCGGGCATCGGCACTGCAGGTGTCGGAGTCATTGCATTTGGTAGCAATACCCGCGTTACAACAATTGGTATTGCCAATATTGCCCCAGCAGCCGCCAGGGTTATTACTATAGCCGGTGGCAATGGTGCGCAGAATGACACCTTCACATTAATGGGTGGCAATCCATCTGCTAATACACAAACCGTTAATATTCTGTCGGGTGTGCCTAGCGGTGGAACTCAAGTGCTAAACTTGCTTACGCAAACAGGTCAAGCGGGCACAGTTAATATTGGAACAGGCGCCGCGATGGCCAACGCGATTAACATCGGCGGCACGGGAGCAAACGTTATTGCCCTAGGCAACCTGCAAACTACCGGCTCTATCACCCTAGGAAATGCCCTCACGAGTGGCACAATAGCATTAGGGGGCACAGCAGGCACTGGCAACATTTCAATAGGCAACGCAACAAATGCGACCGGACAAACTGTTCTTATTAATAGCGGGGCGTCAATTGCAGGGCCAAACGTGGTCAGCATTCTTGCGGGGGCAACTCCAGCGGCCAACCAAACATTCAATTTAATGACAGGCGTTGGATCGGCGGGCACATATACAGTCAATATATTGACAGGTGCATCTACAGGCACAACACAAGTTGTTAACCTGGCAACGGGAACAGCGGCGACCACAATTTCAATCGGCGGAACAGGCGCAAACACTATTGCAATTGCTAATACGCAAACAGGCGGGTCTCTGTCATTGGCCCATGCGATGACAACCGGAAATATTGTTATAGGCGACGCTCAAACAAGTGGCACCCTGACAATAGGATCGACAGCAGCGGGAATTGGCGCAGTCCGAATTGTTGATGGAACAGGCGCACAAACCGTCACAATTGCTACCGGGGCCGGCGCAAAAACCGTCACTTTGGGCTCGACAAATACGACTTCAGCCCTAACCCTAAATTCTGGATCAGGAAATATCAATGCTACAGGTGGCAATCTTAAAATCGCCACAACGGGAAAAGGCCTGCAAATTAAATCAGGCGCTGCAACAGATATGGCAGGAACTGCAATTTTGGTTCTGGGAACGGTTACCGTTTTGAACACAAATATTGCTACAGGCGATTTGATTTTCCTTTCTCGAGTAGACGCAAATGGCGCGGTTACTCTGGGCGAACTGTCATATACCATTAGCAATGCAACTAGCTTTACGATTAATAGTTTGATCCTTGGCACACCAGCAAGTTTGCAGACCGCCGACGTGTCAAGTGTCGCATATTTCATCATTCGTCCTGTTTAATTTATTGACCGGCGTACCCAAGGACTGTAATGTCTCAAAGCAAACGACACTCAGAATCAAGAACGGTATAAATTGGAGCCATGTAACATGCTGAAAAATCTAGCACAATTAGAAATCACAATCGAAAACAAGAGCTTCCGCTTTCTTTGCGATAGCGACGCCTCAACGCTGTATATTAAAGAAGCTCTTTTCCAGTTTCAAAAGTATATAGGCGCTGTTGAAGATGCTGCAAAAGCCAGAATGGAGCAAGAGCAAGCTGAAAAAGATGCAACGAACGAGGCCATGAAAGAAGGCGCAGAACCTTACGAGGAACCATGTCAGATGAATTGTCAAGAGTCCAGTGTGTCTTAAAAGCTCAATTTGATCCGGCATCCCTTACAGGAGCGTATCAGCCTTTAAATGGGGCTGGTACGCAATCAGATGCCGCGCAAATAGGTTTTAGCGACACGGTTAAGATTATGAAAATCTGGAATCCTTCCACTACTGTATCGATCGATATCAGTTTAGACGGGGTTAATGATCATGACTTCATTCCCCCTCTAGGCACTCTTATAGTTGATTTCCAGACAAATCATTATGACAGCCCTTCTTTTGGCACAGGAACATTAAACGTTGCTAAGGGTCAAATTATTTGGGGTAAAACAGCAGCGCATTCAGGATTTCTTCAAATTATTGGCTACCGCTGATGAGCCAATTTTCGGTAGGCATAGATGCAACAATTTCGGGGAATTCAGGATCAGTTTCACTTCCTGCCACTATAGAAACGGTAAATACAACAATAAAGTTTGTCGGCTTAGCGAATACGCTAACAGAAGATTTTAGCGGTGATTCAAATAATAATATATTAATTGGTTCAACATATAATATTATTAATCCAGCATCAAATAATGTTTGCATGGGAGCTTTGGCACTAAGGAACTTAACAACAGGTTCAGGCAATATTGCAATAGGAAATTTAGCAGGGGCTGCATATAACGGCAGTGAGTCTAGCAATATATGCCTAGGTAATACAGGGGAACTTGGCGATACCGGAATTACCAGACTAGGCACTAGTTTAAGCGCCCTTTGTTATGTGTATGGGAATCTTATAAATCTTGACGGTCGTCGATATAATATAACAGTAGTAGATGATCCAGAAGATCTCCCATATACGATAGGCCTAGAGCAACATGTCATTGCACCACTTCCAGATTTGGGAGATGCAACATTTTTTCTTCCAGCTTCTCCCCCATCAGGAACTGTGATCATTGTAAAGAGCGTTCGTCCAGGGGCTTCATTGTACACTATAACAATAACAACATCAGATGGATCAAAAATTGATGGCCAAGATTCTTATCTTATAAATACAGAGTTTGGAAGTGTCCAGCTTCTTTTTTGCCAAATTTTCCCAAGTTTTGGGGCATGGGGGACCTTATGAGTCAATTTTTCATTGGGGTATCAGCAGGATCTTTACCCCCTTCTGTCCCCCTAGAATTTGGAACAACATTTGATTCTAGTGGGAATCCTCCAGGAACTGCGGTTCCAAGCAACAACAAACTATACATTTTAGGTACCAATGGAATTGTCACCTATTCAGAAACCACAGACGCAGCCAATGACACTGTGCAAGTTGCCTTTGCGGGAGGCACAACCATTACAAGTGATGGCGCAGGCCAAACGCAAACAATTCTAACATTTACCACCTCAACGGATAGTTGTTTTACATTGCAAGCTATGTTTGCAGCGTATGAGCCTGCAACCGGGCTGGCATTTGGCGGGCGCCTTCTTGTAATATGCAAAAATAATGCCGGAACGGTGTCAATAGTTTCAGAGCTAGAAAATGTTGGCGGAGGAGATGCCGCGCTTATTACATGCAGCTTCAATGCATCCGGCGCAGGCGCTTTACTCGATCTTGTTGTAACTGGAGTTGCTGGAAAAACGATTGACTGGTCAGTGATAACCCCCGGAATACTAGGAGCAAACTAATGGTCGGTACAGTAGGGTTTCGTAATGGCGATCTAGTTGCCAAGAATATCACCTTTGATTACACAACAAATCCGCAGCCTGGGCAGCCAGGCATTATTACGGCGAATGGGCAATTATTAATCGGCTCGATAGGGTCATTTCCTAATATTGCCATGTCGGCAGGAAATATAGTATCGCCTAATGGCACTGTAACAATTGGCTATTCTTTTCCAAATATTACGATAGATATTTTTGGGGGAGCTCAAGCCATCGAAAGACTGACCGGAAATACTGGAGTCGCAACGCCGATCTCGAATAATATCAATGTCATTACTGAAAATACAACAGTAAAATTCGTAGGTACATCGGGAAATTTAACTCAAGACTTCAACCTAACTAATCTTTTTATTGGAACTGCAGGCGCTTCTTTGTTAGGGGGGTCGGGTGGAAATGTTGCTATAGGAAAGAACGCCTTGGTTGCTGCAACTTCAGCGACTTTCGACGTGGCCATCGGCGAAGAAGCAGGAAAGGCTTTAACCTCCGGCTCTAATGATGTCTATATTGGCTATGAAACTGGCCTAAAAGCTACGACAGGCAACAGTAACACGGTAGTAGGAAGCCAGTCATTTAACAATTACACCACTTCGGGCAGCGATCCGGATGGCAATACGATTTTAGGTGCGCAGTCAGGAACAAATATAGCGACAGGTCGTTACAATACGATAGTAGGGGTAGCTTCTGGAAATACAATAAACGGAGCAGATTCCTCTAATATTTTGATTATGCATGCTGGGGTTTCTGGAGAGTCACATGCCACACGAATCGGAACGCAAGGCAGCGGAATAGGGCAGCAGACAGATTGTTATTTAGCCGGCGTTTTGCATACAACATCAGGAATAACACGAAATATAACAGCTCCTGGTGCATACCCTTATGCTGTTCTTTCAACCGATGATATAGTTTCTATTAGCACAGCGTCCGCCAGAACAATCAATCTACCCAATGCGCCCACCACGGGAACAGTTTATGTTTTAAAAGATGTTACGGGCAGTGCAGCGGTAAACAACATTTCAATTACTACTGCAGGCGGAGTTGTGACCATCGACGGAGCTACCACATACACCATAAACTCAAATTATGGCTCCATAGCTGTTTATTTTAACGGTGTCAGTTATTTTGTAATATAAGGGGTCTGATATGGCTTTTAACGATGATGGAACCCCTATAGGGGAACTTGCATATTTTGCAAATGCCAATGGAGATGCTTATATTACAGGCTCGGGCAAATGGTTAAAGGCTGACGGCTCAACCATATCACAAGCTACATATCCTGCTTTATTTGATAGAATGGGCCTTCTAAATCCGGGGGGCTCTGTATGGACAGCTCGGACCAGCCAAACAACATCAGTTATTAACGCCATTACATTTGGAACTATATTTGCGGCAGGTGGTGCAGGTGGAGCTCTTCAGACCAGTACAGACGGAATAACTTGGACTTTGCGCACTAGCGGCACATCGTCAAACATCAGCGGTTTGACATTCGGAAATTCCCTTTATGTTTATTCCGGGGCAGGCGGGGCAATGGCTAGTTCAGTGAATGCAACAACCTGGACTGCACGCACCTCCGGAACTTCCTCCGCTCTTTCCGCATTAACCTATGGGGCTGTGTATGTTGCAGCCGGCATAGGCGGGGTGATCACGAGCTCAACCGATGCAATAACGTGGACAGTACGTAGCTCTTTTTCTATTCAAAACATTTCTGCCGCTGCGTTTGGAAATAGCACATATATTGTTACTGGCAATAATGGCACTATCGGAACGAGTACGGACGGTACTACCTGGCAGACAAAAACCCCGTCTTTTGGCGCATCCAGCCCAACCACTAACGGAACAACCCCGTTTGCCTTTGGAAACAGCTTATATTTTTGTTCTTCTGATACCGGGGTATTATGCACGTCAACGGATGCACTGACTTGGACGGCCCGAGCCTCAGGCACTACAAGCAATATTAACGCCCTGGTGTATGGTACAGCGTATGTTTACGGTGGAGCGGGGGGGCTAATTGCAAGTTCCACGGATGCAATCACGTGGACAGCACGAACAAGTAACACTGCAAGTATTGTCAGAGCGCTTACGTTCGGCGGCGCTTTACATTTATATGGTACGGCTGCAGGCGGTTTAGGGACAAGTACAGACGGAACAACATGGACAGCACGAACAAGCGGTACAGCCTCGCAAATAAATGCATTAACATATGGTACAGTATATGTTTTAGGGGCTACAAACGGAGGTGTTTCATCGTCTACAGATGCGATAACCTGGAATGCAAGAACAAGCAATACTGCGTCTAATATTTATGCTCTAACTTATGGGAATTCTCTATATGTTTATGCTGGAGCAAATGGAGCTGTAGGAACTAGTACGGATGCGACTACCTGGACGGCACGAACTAGCGCGACTACATCTAGCATCTATAGCTTAGCATATGGTGCCGGAGCATATGTAGGGGTGGGGGCTTTAGGGGTAATTATGTCCTCAACCGATGCAATCACCTGGACCTCTCGCACTTCTCCTACCGTTGCAGGATTATACACGGTGCTTTATAACTCCGGGTTTTATGCTGCCGGTCAGAATACAGTCATTACATCTACAGATGGAACCACGTGGGCAAGCAATGGCGGCCAAACCACAACAACAGGCATTGGAGTTGTAGGATACGGAACGAATTTTGTTTACGGTACAAATGGCGGCACAGTGGCTACATCAACTAATGGTTCGAGCTGGACATCAAGAACAAGTGCTATAACTACATCATTGAGCGGTTTTGCTTATGCAAATTCTCTTTATCTCATTGGCGGAAATGCAGGCTTGCTTAAAATGACCTCAACCGATGCAATAACGTGGACGGCAGGGCCTTCGATTTATGCTACAGTTGCTCTCAGTTCTGGAGCTGGCGTATTTGTATCATCGTCAACCTCACTAGGAAATCTAGAGACCGCAAGCACGGGCTATAATTACAACTCAGCCACACAATTTCAATTGCCGACAGATGCAGCAATACAGGGCCAGCTTACTGTAGAATATACCGGAAACTTTAAGAGATCCCTTTACATAAGAGCACTATGACAAAAGTTTTTATAGCAACACCAGCATTTGACGGCAAAGTGACGGTAGCGTATGCCTGCGCATTGGCAGATACTAGAATTTTTCTTGCGTCTCATGGAATTGAGAGCATTATAAGGATAAACACCAGCGGATCTTTGCTGGTTCGTGAAAGGAACGATCTGATCAAAGAATTTCTCAAAACAGACTGCACACATATGCTATGCATTGATTCAGACATTGCTTGGGATTGCAGGGATGTTAAGAAATTGATCGACTATAACGAGGATTTTGTAGCTTCTCTATACCCGGCAAGGGGAGAAAGAACATTTCTTTTTCGTGGTGTATACGGGGAAAATAAACGCATGGATGTTTCAGAAAAGCTTTTGCTGGAAATGGAATATATTCCCGCTGGTTTTATGCTTTTGAAGCGCTGCGTTATAGAAAAAATGATAGCTCATTTTCCAGAGCTTTATTATGAGCCAAAAGATCCTTCTTTGAAACATACTGCAGGGCATTGCTTGTTTGATACTGAAGTGTGGGAGGGTGAATTTTGGGGCGAAGATTACGTTTTTTGCCGAAGAGCACGGCAGGCCGGAGTTAGAATATGGATCGATCCACAGATAGCCCTTAATCACGCAGGGATTACAGGGGCGTTTATAGAGACACTGACAACGGAATCTCCGCAAAGAGTGTCTTAAATTGATGCCATAATAATAATGGCCCTGGATTACCCCAGGGCCTAAAAAGAGAGGAAGAATGAAAGGAAGCAAAGAAAAGCGCAAGATTAAGAAAGTCATGTCCGAATATAAGGCCGGCAATCTTCATAGCGGTTCTAAGACCGGCCCCTTGGTTTCTGAGCCTAAACAAGCGATTGCAATCGCCATGAGCGAAAGCAGAAAAGCAAAGAAAAAATGATGCTGATCTTTTCTGAACGAGTGCTTCAAGAGATGCGAGAAAAAAAAAGGCAGCTGAATTGCTGCGATCCTATTCGCGCATTCGAAAATGAATTTCGGGAAGTTAAGAAAACTTGGTGGCACTTTTCAAAGAAAAATCAAAAATCACCATTCTGGTAAACGGCAACACCTTGAAAAGAAAGCATGTGACTGTTAATATTAGGGTAGAGAAATTGTTTTTTCATGGAATGAGTCCGGATGGCTCAGGTCATTTTTTGCATTGTGTGGGCGCTATGTTGCAATGCATAGCGCCCTTTCTTTTATCCTGATATTCTCCATCTTACAGATTCTGGCTTGCGATATTTATCTAAATTAACAGCGCTTAGCTCAGGAATGCTTGAGTAGTCAACAGACCCTTTCACTGTCATTTTCGACAGAGAAATCCCATTGCCTTTGCATGTATTACCCCTAGAAATGAATATAAGTTGATTTTTTAGAAATTCCTGTTCTTTTTCTAGCTCTTCAATAGCCTTTTTGCATCTAAGAAATCGCTGAGAGCATTCCAGCCAATCAATATTTCCATCCATTGACACACAATCATTTTCTTCTGGCTCTGGAGGGATTTTATCTATCAACCGTTGATAAAATTCACGCTCACAATCAACCATGTTCTTTATAAAAGCATCATCTCTAAATACCTCCAACAAGATCCCGGCACTTCCGTCAAAGCTATAGTAATGCATTTTATCAAGGTCGCAGACGCATAATTGATGTTGCAATTGCGGGTAGTAGTATTCCGGAACTTTGCCAAGTCTCGCCATTTCATGAACGGAAATTCCAGGGCATTTTATTTCTACCAATATTGTGCCGTCCTCGCTTAATCCATCCACCGAAGCCATTTGCCATTCTTTAATAAGCACAGCAGGTTCAACATGCGTTCCCGTATCGAATGTATATTGCAGTCGGGCGCCAGGCTCCATAGCAATGCCCCTGCGCATAGCGTCATTACAAAATCCAGACGACATGTCGAGCGCCTTTTCATTGTAAAGCTGCAATTTAGTTTTCCAGGGATTTAATCCAAGTATAACCGCGGCATCGGTCGCAGTTATTTTGGTTTTGCGAAGCTCTAGCCATGCCCTGCTCCCTTGTTCGATGCAACACTTTTCGTAATTCACGCTCATAAAAATTCTTCTCCGCAACTTCCCTTAGAAGCATTTGAATAATTATTCTCTCTCTAAGCGCGGGGGAATCTTCCCCCGCCATTTCTAGCCATTCGCCATAATGGTGTTGAACATCGTTAATAATGATCTGCACCTCGTCTAGATCTTCCATGGTCATCCTGTGATTAAGTCAAAAAGTTCGGCTGTTTTGTTCTGTTCTTCCTGATATTTTGATTGTATAGCATCTTTAAATTTATGGAAGATCCCAGGAGGGAGCTCAGCGATTTTTTTTATGGGAGGAATCATCTTTCCTAGGCTTTTCATGATTTGATCCTGATAGTCTGTAGGGCAATTTGCAAACATAATCTGGATGTCTCGCAGATCTTCCATACTTATGGGAAATTCAGAATCATTTTCAAATTTTCCGGCAATTCCTAGGGTCGTATAATGCGGCCACCCCAAAGCAAAGGGGTCTGCATTATCGAACAGGGCTTCTAGATAGCACTTGCGTTCTGAAAAGCAAGTAACGATATATTGATCTACAGGTCTATGAGGACAGGGATTTACTGTATATTCTGTGTCCTTCCCTTGACCCTTCTTTGTCACTTTTATATCATAAGTGTAAGGAGCGCCCCAGTCGGCATCTCTGCTTAGGGCCTCAAGAGACGACCTGATAGACGCTTGTGTAATATGCAAGATCTCGATTTGCTCAGAAGCATAGTTAAATACGATAAATGACCAGAAATGCTTTATAGGCTTGCTAGCATCGTGTGATTTTGTGGGTTTATCTTCTAATTTGTATCGCACGGGCCTATTGTCGATCCAGTCTTCCCACCCTAAAATAGGCGCGGACATAATGCGAAATTTATTTTCTCCGTCTTGAAATTTCATATAATGGCCGCCAGTTTTTGGCGCTTTGTAATCTTGTGGTAAAAAGTTCATGGTGATTTCCTTTTGTTTTGTTGCCCCCGAAGGGGCTGTTTTGTTTTGTTTAAATCTGTTGTATTTCGAAAAAATCATTATGGTTATAATCATGGTTATCGCCATAATGGTCATATCTAAGTATATACAAAAA
>Ga0207641_10000632_pt1 | contig 38419 bp, 37 predicted proteins | sample KBSSwiS62_FD_184306 | JGI IMG/M metagenome (GOLD analysis project Ga0207641, IMG submission 184306) | Switchgrass rhizosphere microbial communities from Kellogg Biological Station, Michigan, USA - KBS Switchgrass S6-2 (SPAdes) (version 2) | ecosystem: Host-associated > Plants > Roots >... | reverse complement strand
GCCGGCGAGTTCGACCGTGCGGAAGCCGATCGCCGCCAGCCGGGCGAAGGTGCCGTCCAGATCCCGCGCAGCCTCCCCGCTGACGGTGTAGAGTTGGATGCCGACGGGCAGGCGGTGCCGCGCGAAGAAGCCGCGCGGGCGGGCAAGCGCCGGCGCCGCCGCCAGGCCCGCTATGCCGATGCCGGCGAGGAGGACGGATCGGCGATCGAGCATGGTCATTCGGTCAGTCCCAGGATCTGGCGGTTGCGGGCGGCATCGGTTGTCGTCGCCGCGAAATCGTCGAAAGCGCGGTCGGTGACGCGGATGATGTGATCGGCGATGAAGGGAGCGCCTTCGCGCGCGCCCTGCTCGGGGTGCTCGAGCGGTGGCGTATCGTTCACGAATGGGGCGATGAAGAGGCCGGGGCCCTTGAGCGTTCTCATGTCGGTCAGTCCTCCAGTCTCGTCCAGCCGGCACGTCCGGCGCTGCTCTCGACCGCGCGCTGGACGAAGCGCATCGATCTTACCCCGGCGGCGATGCCAGGCACCAGCGCATCGACGATGCCGTCCGCGCCGCGGATCGCCGCCGCCGTATCGCGGTAGATATTGGCAAACGCCTCGATAAATCCTTCGGGATGCCCCACCGGCAGGCGCGCGGTTGCTTCGGTGCCGCCGTGCTGGATGCGGGTTTCGCCATCGAGGCCAGTGATCGTCAGCATCGTCGCAGTCGCGTGGCTCCAGGCGATGCCGGCCTTCGAACCCTGGATACGGATGGTGAGATCGTTGCGCTCGCCGGTTGCGATCTGCGAGGCGAGCAGCGCGCCCCGCGCGCCATTGTCGAAGCGCAGCAGCATGTTGCAATCGTCGTCCAGCCGCCGCCCGGGCACCACCGAGCCAAGATCGGCCACGAACTCCGCCACCTTCGCCCCGCTGACATATTCGGCGAGGTTGAAGGCGTGGACGCCGATGTCGCCGATACATCCGCCGATACCGGCGCGGGCAGGATCGGCGCGCCACGCCGCCTGCTTGCTGCCCTGGTTCTCGATCGGTTCCGCCAGCCACCCTTGCGGATAATCGACGATGATCCGGCGCACCTCGCCCAGCGCGCCGTCCGCGATCATCGCCCGCGCGCGCCGGATCATCGGATAGCCGGTATAGGTATAGGTCAGCGCATAGACGCGGTCCGTGCCTGCGAGGGCGTCGCGAAGCTCCAGTGCCTCGGCCAGCGTCGCCGTCGCCGGCTTGTCCGACACGACGTGCAGCCCGGCGGCGATCGCCGCCCGCGCGACGGGCAAATGCAGATGATTGGGCGTTACGATCGCCACCAGTTCGGCGCCGTCCGCCCGGCCCGCCTCGGCCGCCAGCATGGCGCGCCAATCGGCGTGGATGCGGTCGTCCGCCAGGCCGAGGCTGCGCCCGGTCTCCGCGGACCGCGCCGGATCGCTGCTGAACGCACCCGCGACCAGCACGATCTGGCGATCGAGCTCGGCCGCCATGCGATGCACCGGTCCGATAAACGAGCCGGCGCCCCCGCCGACCATGGCCATACGGATCGGCGCCAGTGGTGGCGACGCCTGGCTCACGGCTGTGGCGCTCCGGGATCCATGCCAAGATAGGGCGCCTCATTTTCGTCCACCGCCGCAGGCCCCCGCGAGGGCGGACGAAAGGCGAAGGCCAGCAGCAGCGCGCCCGCCAGCGCGAGTCCGGTCGGGACCAGGAACAATGTGCGGTAATCGACGATCGTCTGCAGTCCGGCCTCGGTCATCACCTCGGTGCTGAGGTGCGCGGCAAGGGCGGGGAACAGGAAACTGGCCACCACCATGCCGACACCGAGGATCAACAGGTTGAACAGTCCTTGCGCGCTGGTCCGGACGTCCTTCGGAAACGCATCATCGACGAAGATATACACGGTCGCGAAGAAGAAGGCGTAACAGATGCCGTGCAGGAACTGGACCGCGACAATCATCGGGACGCTGTCCGCCGCGAAGGCGAAGATCGCGAAGCGCGCGGCGTGACCAAGGATGCCGATCGTCATCGTCGTCCGCCAGCCGAGCCGGACGAGGACACGGCCCAGGACCAGCATCGTGAGGATTTCGGCGATCTGGCCCAGGCTGAGCACGACCATGCTCAGATTGCCGGCGATGCCCACGCGGTTGGTGAGAAAGGCGTCCGACAGCACGAAATAGCCGTTGTGGATGACCGAATCGATGAAGGTGACGAGAAAGAGCACCGCCAGGAAAGGCTGGCGCAGCAGCGTCAGCGCCCGCCGCCACGCCAGCCGATCGACCATGACCGATCGGCGCGGCGGGGTGTGCGGCAGGCTCAGCGAATAGGCGGCCATCGCGAAGGAGATCGACGCCGCGACCAGAAAGATCCAGCGGACCTGCCCCGCATCGGCCTGCGCGCCGAGCAGGAAGATGAACGGCCAGCTCGCGAGGATCCACCCGATCGTACCGCCCATGCGGATCGCGCCGAAATCACGCGCCGGATCGCGCAAATTGGCGAACGCGATCGAGTTCGCAACGGACAGCGTCGGCACGTAAAGCAGGCTGTAGCCGAGGTAGAAGGCGAAGAAGCCGGGAAAACGCGCCGAACAGGCGGTGCCGATCAGGCATAATCCCGACAGGACATGGCTGGCCGCGAGAAAGCGTTGCGCGGCGAAGTTGCGATCCGCGAACTGGTTCGAGAAGAAAATGCCGATCACCGCGGCGATGCCCCAGCTGCTGCCGACGATCGCCTGCTGGGTGGCGGTAAAGCCGAGCATCGTCATGTAGGGAAACAGCTTCGGCGCCCAAGCGCCCCAGATTGCGATCTGAAGCGCCATCATCACGAACAGGCGCGTACGGATCAGCCGGCCACCGGCGGGTCGGATTGGATCGGCAGCCACGTTTTCCCCTCTTCCTTCGGCGATCCTCCCGCCGTGCGCGCATCGCCCGGCCGCAGATCCGCTGCCTGTTTCACGCGGCACGTCTTGGCGCTCGCTTTCGCATCGCATAAGGCAGGGGCGGGCCTATGTAAACGATGTCATTGGCAGCCGCGAAACGGATGATTTCGTTTACATCACTGGTCCCGCAACCGTTCGATCTTGCATTTCCGGTCGCGGCCCATAGGATGTCGCCATGGCCACCATCAAGGACGTCGCGCGCGCTGCCGGCGTCTCCTCCGCGACCATAAACCGAACGCTCACCAGACCCGATCTCGTCCTCCCGCAGACGCGGACGCGCGTCTTGGAAGCCGTCGCGCGGCTGGGTTATGCGCCCAACTCCGCTGCCGCCAGCCTCCGCACCGCGCGGACCAGGAAGATCATCGTCACCGTTCCCGATATCAGCAACTCCTTCTTCAGCACCGTGATCCGGGGCGTCGAAGAGGCCGCCCAGGAGGTCGGCTATGCGGTCCTGCTGGGCGATACGCGCGACCAGATCGCGCGCGAGGATCAATATGCCGCCATGCTGTTCACCCGCGAGGCGGACGGTTTCATCTTCCTGGGCCACCGCCTGCCCGCTGCACTGGCCGAAATGGTCCGCCGCGATGGCGCACACGCGCCGATCGTCAACGGTTGCGAATTCGGCGGATCGCTCGATGTGCCGAGCGCGCATATCGACAATGCCAAGGCGGCGACGCTTGCTGCGGAGACGCTTTACGACGCCGGTCATCGGGATATCGCCGTCGTCACCGGGCCGCTGGTCAGCCCGCTGAGCCGCGATCGCCTGATCGGCGTTCGGGCCGCGGCAGAGGCGCGCGGCCTGTCGGCGCGATTGCAGGTCTGGCATGGCGACTTTTCGCCCGAATCCGGCCGGCGCTGCGCCGCCGAGATCATCGAGGCCCACATGCGGCCGACCGCGATCTTCTGCTTCAGCGACGAGATGGCGATCGGCGCTCTGGCCGCGCTGCGTGCCGCAGGGATCGCCTGCCCGGACGACATGTCCGTGATCGGCTTCGACGATATCCCGATGGCACGCTATTGCGCACCGCCGCTGACCACCATCCGCCAGCCTTCGCATGAGATCGGCCGGCAAACCGTCAGGCTGCTGATGGCCATCCTCGGCAAGTCGGAGATCAAACCGGCGTCCGTCACCTTGCCGCACCGGCTCATCGTGCGGCAAAGCGTGGCCGCGCCGCGACCCGCTTGAGAGACCTTGGCAGAAAAAGGCACCTGCCCCTTTTCCTCCCCTCCCTGAAAGGGAGGGGTGCTCAACGGCGAGAGTGAGTACAGCGAATGCCTATTCGCCGACTTTGCTGTCTTCCGGCCAGTAAAGCCGCATCGGATTATCGACCAGCAGCTTGTGTTGCAGGGCCCCTGTCGGCGCGATCCGCGGGATCATGTCGACCAGCGCGCCATCGTCGGGGATCGCATCCTGCATGTTGGGGTGCGGCCAGTCGGTGCCCCAGAGGACGCGATCGGGATAGTCGGCGACCAAGGGCGCGACCGCGTTCGCGAAATCGGTCCAGGGCGGGCCGTTGGCATCGAGGCGGTCGGGGCAGGTGACCTTGGTCCAGATGTCGTCGCGGCTGTCGAGCAGCGCCCGGAACGCGCGCAGGTCGGGGCCGTCGGGACCCTGCGCGACATCCGGCCGGCCCATATGATCGATCACCAGCAAGGTCGGGATCGCATCGAGGAACGGGCGCAGTTCCTCGAGGATGTCGGCCTCGAAATAGACGACGACGTGCCAGCCGAGCGGCTGGATGCGGCGGGCGATGTCGAGGAAGCGGTCCTTCGGCGCGTCGTCGACGAGCCGCTTGAGGAAGTTGAAGCGGACGCCACGGATACCGCCGGCGTGAAGCTTTTCGAGGTCGCCGTCGGTGATCGCGGGATCGACGACGGCGACGCCGCGCGCCTTGCCCTGCGACCGCGCGATCGCGTCGAGCGTGGCGGCGTTGTCGGTGCCGTGGCAGCTCGCCTGGACGATCACGTTGCGCGCGAAGCCCAGCCGGTCGCGCAGAGCGAACAGCATGTCCGCGCCCGCGTCCTCGGGCAGATATTTGGCCTTCGCGCTGAACGGAAATTGCGCCATCGGCCCGAACACATGGCAGTGCGCATCGACCGCGCCGGGCGGCGGGGTGAAGGCGGGTTTGGACGGATTGCGGTGCCAGCTGGTGATGCGTGCAATGTCGGTCATGCGAAGATCGTTCCGTCCATCAGCTTGCGCGCGGTGCGCAACATCGCCGCGCTGGCGACGGTGCCGGCCGCGTCCAGTTCCATCACGCAGGTGGTCTCACCGGTCGGATGCTCGACCGACAGGGTCTTGCGGCTGCCGTCCGGTATCTGCGCGACCTCGGCGGCGGGCGATCCGGCGATCAGGCAGGCGGTGGCGACGCTCACCGCGCCGAGCACGCCGATCGAGGCATGGGCGTGGTGCGGGATGAAGCTGCGCACCGTCACCGCGCCGCCGTTGCGCGGCGGCGCGACCAGCATCATCTTGGGCACCGACTTTTTCGCCACGTCGCCGAGGTTCATCCGTTCGCCCACCGCGAGCCGGATCGCCTCGATCCGCGCCTTGAGATCGGTCGCCGCGTCGAGTTCGTCGCGGCTCTCATAACCGGTCGCGCCGACGTCGGCCGCCTTCATCACGACGCAGGGCATGCCATTGTCGATCAGGGTCACGCGCACGCCCTGGACTTCGTCACAGGCATTGCCGGTCGGCAGCAGCGCGCCGCACGATGAGCCGGCGGTATCGCGAAACTCCAGCGGCACCGGCGCGGCGCCGCCGGGCACGCCGTCGATCCGGGCGTCGCCGGCATAGGTGACGACGCCGCCGGGGGTCTGCACCGCGGCGATCGCGACCTGGCCGGTATTCTCCATGTAGATCGCGACCGGCGTCTCGCCGTCGCGCGCGGCGACGAGCCCGCGCTCGATCGCGAACGGGGCGATGCCGGCGAGGATGTTGCCGCAATTCTGCGCGTCGCTGACGATGGCCTGATCGACGAAGACCTGCAGGAACAGATAATCGACGTCGATGCCGTCGCGCGCCGATTTCGCCACGACCGCGACCTTGCTGGTCAGCGGATCGGCGCCGCCCATGCCGTCGATCTGGCGCGGATCGGGCGAGCCCATCGCGCGCAGCAGGAAGGCATCGCGCGCAGCGGTGTCGGCGGGCAGGTCCTCGGCGAGGAAATAGCCGCCCTTCGACGTGCCGCCGCGCATCCACATGACGCGGGCCGCATCAGACATATTTGAGACCCATCTGCTCGAGCTTGCCGCGCATGTCGTAAATGTCGAGGCCGAGTTCGCCGGCGGCGAGGCGGCGGCGCTTGCTTTCCTCGTTCGCCTCGCGCGCCTGCGCCTTTTCGAGCACGGCGGCGGCATCGGCGCGCGGCACGACGCAGACGCCGTCATCGTCGGCGATCACGACATCGCCGGGATTGACCTGCGCGTTGGCGCAGACCACGGGCACGTTGACCGATCCCAAAGTGGCCTTGACCGTGCCCTGCGCGTGGACCGCCTTCGACCAGACCGGAAAGCCCATCTCGGTCAGATCGCGGACGTCGCGCACGCCGGCGTCGATCACCAGCCCGCGGCAGCCGCGCGCAATCGCCGAGGTCGCCAGCAGATCGCCGAAATAACCGTCGGTGCAGGGGCTGGTCGGGGCGAGCAGCAGGATGTCGCCGGCCTGGAGCTGCTCGATCGCGACATGGACCATCCAGTTGTCGCCCGGCGGCGCCAAGATCGTGATCGCCGAGCCGGCGATGCGCGCGCCGGCGTAGATCGGGCGCATGTGCGGCGCCATCAGCCCGGTCCGGCCCTGCGCCTCGTGCACGGTCGCGACGCCGCATTTGGCGAGCCCGTCGATCACCGCCGGATCGGCGCGTTCGATGCTCTGGACGACGATGGCTGCCATGTTCCGCTCTCCCGATAGGCTGAAGGACGTGCGACGATCGCGGCGCTCACGCCAATCGGATGTGATGGACGCCGGATAAGATTTTGCTAAGTCCGGTTCATGGACGCAGACCAGCTGAATATCCGGCATCTGGCCGCGGTGGCCGCGGTGGTGCGCAGCGGCAGCATCAGTGCGGCCGCGCGCGCGGTCAATCTGACGCAGCCGGCGATCACCCAGGGTATCGCCAAGCTCGAGCGCCAGTTGGCGATGCCGTTATTCGATCGCCGGCCCGACGGCATGGCCGCGACACCGGCCGCGACTGTGCTCGCCGGCCGGGTCGAGGAAGCGCTGCGGCTGATCGGCAACCGCAACGTCACCGCCGCCCAGATCCGCGCTTTCGTCGCGCTGGCGCGGGCGGGCAGCTATGCCGGCGCGGCGATCGAGACCGGCCATGCCGAGGCGTCGCTCCACCGCGCCGTGGGCGATCTGTCGCTGGTGCTCGGCGCGCGGCTGGTCGAGCGGCGCGGGCGCGGCGTGATGCTCAGCCGGCGTGGCGCGGCGGTGGCGCGCGGCTTCCGGCTGGCGCTGTCCGAACTGCGCTCGGCGCTGGCCGAACTGGCGGGGTTGCGCGGCGCCGATGTCGGGCGGATCGCAATCGGGGCGATGCCGCTGTCGCGCGCGCGGCTGTTGCCCGATGCGATCGCGCGTTTCCATGCCGCGCATCCGGACGTCGATCTCGCGATCGCCGAAGGATCGCATATCGAACTGGTCGGGCCGCTGCGCGACGGCGAGATCGACCTGATGATCGGCGCGTTGCGCGATCCGTCCGCCGGCGACGACCTCGCGCAGACGCCGCTGTTCGACGACCGGCCCGTGATCATCGGCCGCGCCGGCCATCCGCTCGGGCGCCAAAGCAACGACCTGACGCCCGCGGATCTGGTGCGCTTCCCGTGGGTGGTGCCGGCGCGCGGCACGCCGCTGCGGGCGCTATGGGGCCGGATGTTCGAGGCGGTCGGCATCGCGCCGCCGCGCGTGCCGATCGAATGCGGATCGGTGCTGACGGTCCGCCAGATGCTGATCGGCAGCGATTTCCTGACCTTGCTCTCGACCGACCAGGTCGCACTCGAACTCGAGGCCGGCTGGCTGATGCGCGTCGGCGACGCACCCGGCGACGTCAACCGCACGATCGGCGTGACGACGCGCGCAGACTGGCGGCCGACGCCGATGCAGGCGCGGTTTCTGGCGATATTGCAGGCGGAGGGGGAGAAGGTGGGAAATCTTCCCTCTACCGCTTGCGGGAGCGGGACAGGGCCGCGCAGCGGGCCAGGGTGAGGGCCAGAGCGGGTCTCGCCCTTCAGGCCCTCACCCTCGCCGCCTGCGGCGGCTTTCCCTCTCCCGCAAGCGGGCGAGGGTTTGGGGCGTGACATCGCAAAATCTTATGGACCTGTTGGGATTAGAATTGGCGGATCCGGCGTACTCACTTCTACAGCATCTCGCATGGAGAGCAGCCTGACCCTGATCGGCTTCGGTGAAGCCGGATCGACCTTCGCCATCGCCGGCGGATGGGGCAGCCGCGCGCGGGTCCATGACCGGCTGACCGACGACGAGACGACGCGCGGCGACAAGCTCGATGATTATGCGCGCGCGATGGTGCTGGGTTGCGACAGCACCGCCGATGCGGTGAGCGGCGCCCCGCTGATCCTGTCGCTGGTCACCGCCGATCAGGCGCTCGCGGCCGCATGGTCGGCCGCGGCGGCGATCGCGCCGGGCGCGCTCTATTGCGACATGAACAGCGTCGCGCCCGAGACCAAGCGCGCGGCGGCGGCGGCGATCGACGCGGCGGGCGGCCGCTATGTCGATGTCGCGGTGATGGCACCGGTCGATCCGGCGCGGCTGGACGTGCCGCTGCTGCTGAGCGGTCCCGCCGCCGGCGATGCCGCCGCGGCGTTGCGCGATTTCGGCTTCGGCAATGTCCGGGTGACGGGCGACGCGGTCGGCCGCGCCTCGTCGATCAAGATGATCCGTTCGGTGATGGTGAAGGGCCTCGAAGCGCTGACCGCCGAATGCGTGCTCGCCGCCGAGGCTGCCGGCGTGACCGACGAGGTGCTCGCCTCGCTCGACGCCAGCGAGAAGGCATCGGCGTGGGGCAACCGCGCGAATTATAATCTCGACCGGATGATGCGCCACGGCCTGCGCCGCGCCGCCGAGATGGAGGAGGTGGTCAAGACCCTCGACGCACTCGGCACCGGCTCTGCGATGACGCGCGGCACGGTCGAGCGCCAGCGCGCGATCGGCGATGCGCGGATCGCGCCGCCGGCCGGTCTCGCCGCCAAGATCGCAGCCCTGAACGACAACAAGGCGAACGCCGCATGACCATGATCATCGATTGCCACGGCCATTACACGACCGCGCCCGAGCCGCACAACCAGTGGCGCGAGGCGCAGAAGGCGGCGTTCAAGGCCGGCACCCCTGCCCCCGCCTATCCCGATATCAGCGATGCCGAGATCGTGGCGACGATCGAGGCGAACCAGCTGCGGCTGATCCGGGAACGCGGCGCCGATCTCACCATCTTCTCGCCGCGCGCGTCGGCGATGGCGCATCATGTCGGCGACGAGAGCGTCAGCATCGCCTGGTCGCAGCGCTGCAACGATCTGATCGCGCGCGTCGTCGGGCTGTTTCCCGAGACCTTCGTCGGCGTGTGCATGCTGCCGCAATCGCCGGCGGCCGACCTGACCGGCTCGATCGCCGAGCTCGAACGCTGCGTCGGCGAACTCGGCTTCATCGGCTGCAACCTCAATCCCGATCCCGGCGGCGGCCATTTCAAACATCCGCCGCTGACCCACCGCTTCTGGTACCCGCTCTACGAGGCGATGGTGGCGCTCGACGTGCCGGCGATGATCCATGTCTCGGGCAGCTGCAATCCTGGCCTGCACGCGACCGGCGCTTATTACATCGCCGCCGACACGATCGCCTTCATGCAATTGCTGGAGGGTGACCTGTTTGCCGACTTCCCCACTTTGCGCTTCATCATCCCGCATGGCGGCGGCGGCGTGCCCTATCATTGGGGACGCTATCGCGGTCTCGCCGACATGCTGAAGAAGCCCGCGCTCGATACGCATCTGATGAACAATGTCTTCTTCGATACCTGCGTCTATCACCAGCCGGGCATCGACCTGCTCGCCGACGTGATCGATGCGAAGAACATCCTGTTCGGATCGGAAATGGTCGGCGCGGTGCGCGGCATCGATCCGCAGACCGGGTATTTTTTCGACGACACCAAACGCTATGTCGATGCGCTGGCGATCGACGATGCCGGCAAGCATGCGATCTTCGAGGGCAATGCGCGGCGCGTGTTCCCCCGGCTCGATGCAATATTGAAGGAGCGCGGCCTGTGACCACCGAAGACCCCGAGCGGCAGGACATCCACGACTATCTCGCCGACCTTGAAGATATTCCCGGCACGCGCGTCTACACCGCGAAGCGCGCACGGCAGGGCTATCAGCTCAACCAGTTCGCGATGAGCCTGATGAAACCGGAGAATCGCGAGCGCTGGAAGGCTGACGAGCACGCCTATCTCGACGAATGGAAGCTGACCGACGACCAGAAGCAGGCGTTGCTCGCCCGCGATTATAACCGCCTGCTCGACCTCGGCGGCAATATCTACTTCCTCGCCAAAGTCTTTTCCACCGACGGACTGTCGTTCGTGCAGGCGGTCAGCACGATGACCGGCATGAGCGTCGCCGATTACCAGGCGATGATGGTGGCGGGCGGCCGATCGGCCGATGGCCTGCGTTCGATCCGCGCCAATGCGCTGGCGGCTGCGGCCAAGGAGACCCACTGAGATGGCACGCATCACTGCCGGCGTCGGCTGCAGCCACGTCCCCGCGCTCGGCGTCGCCGTCGATCTCGGCAAGACCGGCGAGGATTACTGGAAGCCGATCTTCGACGGGTTCGAATGGACCAAAGCCTGGGAGCAAGAGGCGAGGCCCGACGTCGTGATCCTGGTCTACAACGATCATGCGTCGGCGTTCGACATGAAGCTGATCCCGACCTTCGCGATCGGATGCGGCGAGGCCTATGCACCCGCCGACGAAGGCTGGGGCCCGCGCAAGGTGCCGGTGGTCGAGGGCCATCCCGATCTCGCCTGGCATATCGCGCAGAGCCTGATCCTCGACGAATTCGACATGACGATCATCAACGAGATGGACGTCGATCACGGACTCACGGTGCCATTGTCGATGATGTTCGGGCAGCCCGAGGCCTGGCCGTGCAAGGTGATCCCGCTCGCGGTCAACGTCGTCACCTATCCGCCGCCCACCGGCAACCGCTGCTGGGCGCTGGGCGAAGCGATCGGGCGCGCGGTCGCGAGCTTTCCCGAGGATCTCAACGTGCAGATCTGGGGCACCGGCGGCATGAGCCATCAGCTCCAGGGGCCGCGCGCCGGCCTGATCAATGCCGCATGGGACGGCCGCTTCCTCGACGGGCTGGTCGGCGACAGCGATGCGCTGCGCCGGATTCCGCACATCGAATATCTGCGCGAGACCGGCAGCGAGGGCATCGAGATGGTGATGTGGCTGATCATGCGCGGTGCGCTGGGCAAGGCGACGCGGATGCTGCACCGCCATTATCATGTGCCGGCGAGCAACACCGCCGTGGGACATATCGTGCTGGAGCCAACTTAAAATCCCTCTCCCCTTCGGGGAGAGGGCAAGCGAGCGAAGCGATGCGCGGGAGAGGGAAGTTCGGCGGAGTCGGACAGCCCCTCTCCCCGGCCCTCTCCCCGAAGGGGAGAGGGGGCAGAAGAAAAGGATCTATCATGAGAATTGCCCTCGCCGGTGCCGGCGCGTTCGGAGAAAAGCATCTCGACGGACTGAAACTGATCGACGGCGTCGAGATCATCTCGGTGATCAGCCGCAAGGCTGAGCAGGCCGCCGCGGTGGCGGCAAAATATGGCGCGAAGCACAGCTCGACCGAGCTTGGCGACGCGCTCGCGCGCGACGATGTCGATGCGGTGATCCTGTGCACGCCCACGCAGATGCATGCCGAACAGGCGATCGCCTGCATGGATGCGGGCAAGCACGTCCAGGTCGAGATACCATTGGCCGACAGCTGGGCGGACGCGCAGGCGGTGCTGGCGAAGCAGCAGGCGACCGGGCTGACCTGCATGGTCGGCCACACGCGGCGCTTCAATCCGTCGCACCAGTGGGTGCACAACCGGATCGCGGCGAACGAACTGGCGATCCAGCAGATGGACGTCCAGACCTATTTCTTCCGCCGCAAGAACATGAACGCCAAGGGCGAGGCGCGCAGCTGGACCGATCATTTGCTGTGGCACCATGCCGCGCACACCGTCGACCTGTTCGCCTATCAGGCGGGCAGGATCGTCAAGGCCAATGCGGTCGAGGGACCGATCCACCCCGAACTCGGCATCGCGATGGATATGTCGATCCAGCTCAAGGCCGAGAGCGGCGCGATCTGCACATTGTCGCTGTCGTTCAACAATGACGGACCGCTCGGCACCTTCTTCCGCTACATCTGCGACAACGGCACCTATATCGCGCGCTACGACGATCTGTTCACCGGCAAGGAAGACAGGATCGACGTGTCGCAGGTCGCGGTATCGATGAACGGCATCGAACTGCAGGACCGCGAATTCATCGCCGCGATCCGCGAGGGCCGCGAACCCAATTCGGGCATCGGCCAGGTGCTCGACTGCTATCGCGTGCTCGGCGAGCTCGAAACCCAGCTCGCCGGGGGATGAGCCTGCGCCGCACGCAGGTCGCAATCGTCGGCGGCGGACCGGCCGGGCTGCTGCTCGGCCATCTGCTGCGTGCCGAGGGCATCGACTGCCTGATCGTCGAACGCCAGTCGCGCGCCCATGTCGAGGGCCGGATCCGCGCCGGCGTGCTCGAGACGGTCACGACCAACCTGATGCGCCGGCTGGGCATCGATGCTCGCTTGAACGCCGAGGGGCTGAGCGAGGGGGGCTTCAACCTCGCCGACGGCGACATGCTGGTGCGGATCGACATCGCCGCGCTGACCGGACGCCGCGTCACCGTCTATGGCCAGACCGAACTGACGCGCGACCTGATCGCGGCGGCGCCGGCACGCGGGCTCGACATCCTGTTCGAGGCCGGCGATGTCGCGATTCACGACGCCGACGGCGCGCAACCGGCGCTGAGTTTCGTCCATGACGGCGTCGCGCAACGGATCGAGGCCGATTTCATCGCCGGCTGCGACGGATTCCACGGTCCGTCGCGCAAGGCGATCCCGGCAGCGCTGGCGCGCGATTTCGAGCGGGTCTATCCGTTCGGCTGGCTCGGCATCCTCGCCGACGTGCCGCCCTGCCATGACGAACTGATCTACGCCAACGGCCCCGCCGGCTTCGCGCTCGCCTCGATGCGCTCGCCGACGCGCAGCCGCTATTATATCCAGGTGCCGCTGACCGAAAAGATCGAGGACTGGCCCGAAGCGCGGCTGTGGGACGAACTCGAGACGCGGTTCGCGCCGCTCTCGAAGCATGGCGTGACGCGCGGGCCGGCGCTGGAAATGTCGATCGCGCCGTTGCGATCCTATGTGTTCGAGACGATGCGCCACGGACGGCTGTTTCTCGCCGGCGATTCCGCGCACATCGTACCGCCGACCGGCGCCAAGGGGCTGAACCTCGCGGCCTCGGACGCCGCCTATCTCTCCGACGCGCTGATCGCGCATTACCGGCACGGCGACGAGAGCGGGCTCGCCGGCTATCAGGCGAAGGCGCTGGCGCGGATCTGGAAGGCCGAGCGGTTCAGCTGGTACCTGACCAAGCTGATGCATCATTTCCCCGAGGACGGCGCGTTCGAGCGGCGGATGCAGATCGCCGAACTGGACTATGTCGCACAGTCGACGGCGATGCAGACGGCGATTGCGGAGAACTATGTGGGGTTGCCGCTGTGACCGGGACCCCGCCAACCATCTTTTAAGCGACACGCGCTAAGGCGGCGTCGTGACCGACATCCTGATCCTCGCCGCGCCGTTGCTGCTGCTGGCTTCGTTCTATTGCCTCTGGCGGGCAGTGATGTTGTTCCGGACGTGGACTCCGGCCGCCGCGATCGTGTGGAAGAGCGGTTACAGCGAACTCGAGCGCGAGGACGATTTCTGGCATTTCGGCGCGACGCTGGGCACGATCCGTGGCTTCAACTGGCGTGACGGCAAGAATGCGCGCTGGATCGAGGACGAGGTGCAATTCACCGATGCAGCAGGCGAGCGCCGGCGCGCGGTGGTCGCGCGACGCGTCAGCCGGGGCTGGCGGCCCGATGGCGTCTTCACAATCTGGTACGATCCCGCCGCCCCCGGCCGCGTCACGGCGTTCGGGCCGGGCCATTGGGTGATGCTCGCGGTCGTCTGGGCGGCGTGCCTGGCGTTCGTGTTCATGGTGGGGATGCAATTGGCGGCGAAGTCGGCGGATGCGTCGCCGCCGGTTGAACGGACGCGCTGAGCGCTTGGTCGTCGCGTCTCGGGAAAGCACGGCTTAACGGTCTACATATGCCGCAACAGCTTCACGCCCTCCTTTGGCGGTAGTCGCAGCGCGGTTTCGCGCAAGGCGACTTCAGTATCGCAGCCGCGCTTCGGTGAACCATCGTCGTGCATTGCCTTCACGAACTGATCATAGGTCATGCCCAACCGCTTCGCGCTGTCGTCGAGCACCTTGCCGGGGATCATGTAGCTTTCCGACTCCGCCCGCTCTGGCGCTTCGCCGCGCGTATCGGCGAGGATCCTGAACCGGATCTTTCGATCCTCGTCCAGCAGCGCCAGCGGCGGCTTGACGCTGCTTCCAAGCGTCCCCTTGAAAAACCTGTCGCAATACGTATCGCCGAGTTGCCGAAAGAATTTCGCCTGCGCGAGCCGATTCTCGACGAGATCGGACAAGTCGGCATGGTTTGCCTTGACGACAATACGCCGGAACCGGGCATTGAGACTGTCGATCATATCGTTTCGCAATTGCCATTTGTCGCGTCCGTTCGCGCTGGCGTCATCCCATGCCATGCGCAGTGACGAATAGAGTTCGGGATTGCGTGTCTCGATGTCGTCGGCATCGATCATCCCGTCGCTGACGCCCTTCAAGGCTTCACGGATATCGGCGCGCGGCTCGCTCAATTGCGACATCAAGCGGAAGGATTCGGCCGGACGGCTATCATTCGGGCTCGGCGCGTCCATCGTCGATGCGATACGCACGAACTGCAACAGGATGAGGCCCAGGAAGATCAACGCCCCGCCTGATATCGCCCATCCCGCGGGATTCTCCCACATGCTCACACGATACCAGTCGAAATGCTGCTCGAGCGGCGGATAGTCGCGTCGGACGAGCGAGAGCAGCTCGTGCACCTTCTTCTTTCCGACGAACCATCCGCGTCGCGAGTTCTCGGTCGCGGGTGTCGTCAATTCCCGCCAGGCCGGGTGCAGCCGATGTTTCGGATTGCGGATGTCTTCGAAGAAGCCGAGCAGCTTTCGACGTGAGGTGACGAACGCGATCGCTGGCGCCTGCGCCACATCGCCCGCCTGGTCCATCCATTTGAAATGATCGGCTGCCAGAGCGAGCACGGCGTCCGACCGCGGACTGGTCTGCGCGAGCAGCGCGGCGAACCACTGCTCCACCTGCGCGAAATGTTCGATCTCCGACATCCGCGGATCGGACAGCACGATGGTGAAATGATGTTCGAACGCCTGCCGAAGGCCGTCGTCGTCCTCGACATCAAAATCATGATCTTCGAACAGCAACAACCAGAGCGCCTGGAAGTGGCCGTCATAATCGGTGGTCGCCGGCGCATCGTCATCGGCGGGCAGAGTTTCGGTGTCGCGGTCCGCCGTCATGCTGTCGGCGAACGCGCCGTCTTCGTCACCGGGCGGCGGCGCCATCTCCATCGCCGTCCACCGGGTGGCCTGGTCGAGCGCCGCATCGCGCGCACCGCGCAACCGCGCGAGACCACCGGCATCGAGCTCGTCCTCGCTCTGCCGGTACCTGTCCGCATAGGCGCGACGGATCGCCGTGGTGTCGGCCGTCGGCGCGATGTCGAGAACGTCCCAGATGGTTTCGCTCATGGATCAGCCCCCCGCCCACTGCGCCGTGACTTTGCCCCGGCCCGCCCACGCACCGCATTCACTTGATGCCATCGCGCGGATTTCGCCGCTATCGACAATCGCTCGTCATGATCTATTGATATCGACCGGCGCAACAAGCCGATTCCGCCTTCGTCCGATAGTCATCGTCAGCGAATGGATCGGCAGGGCCAGTCACGGGGAGAGGCAGGATGGACCGCGCGGAATTTCTCCAGACGATCGACTCGTTGTATGCCGCCCGCAAGGCCGGCGACAAGCAAGCGTTGGCGGCCTATTGGGCGCCCGATGCGGTTTTCCGGATCGCCGGCGAAGCAAAGCTGATGTCTGCCGCGGTGCCGGCGGGTACCGAAGGTGCGAAAGAGACGGTCGAAGCCCTGATCGACAAGTTCCAGTTTCACGCGCTCGAACGGCTGAACGCGGTGGTCGAGGGGAATGTGGCGGCGATCCATTGGCGCGTGACCTTTTCGACGGGCGGCTGCGCGCCGTTGACCACAGAAATCTGCGATCTCTGGACGATCCGCGACGATGGCAAGGTCGTTTCGCTGCTTCAGTTCACCGATACCGCGATGCTGCTGGCGACACTGGAGCGCGCGGGGGGCTGACCGAGTCTCTCGCGCTTGCTGTCCACAATATTCCACGTTATATGGACAAAATGAATTGCAGGACGTGATCGATGAGCAATGCGATGACACTCAATGTGCGCGTCGGTGGTGCGCTGGGCGCGTTCGTGGCGACGAACGTCGGCGAAGATGGCGCCTATGAAAATGTCAGTGAATATGTCCGTGACCTGATCCGGCGCGACAAGGAGCGGGTGGAGCGCGAGGCTTTCCACCGACTCAAGGCCGAACTGACGCTCGCATTTGCGGCACCCGACAGCGAGTATGAGGTACTCGATGCAGATGAAGTCATTCGCCGCAATTCTATAACACCGCTGGAATGAGTATGTTTCGCGTCCTCAGACGCGCCAATTTTCGGGTGGATGAGATCTACCGTTACTCGACGAAGCAATGGGGTGAGCAGCAAGCGCAGATTTATGTTCGCGGTCTCTTCGATCGTTTCGGCGCGATCGCCGCACGGCGATTTCCGTGGCGCCCGATCCCGGCCGAGTTTGGCGTCGATGGATATATGTGCCGCTACGAGAAACACCTCATCTACTGGAAGGTTCTGGAAGATGGTACCGTCGGTATCGTGACTATCCTGCACGAGAAAATGTACCAACCGCATCAGTTGCTGCGCGACGCTTCAGGTTGAACGTGGCTCGACCGTTCGCACCCCCTCACCCAGCATCGCGACCGCCGCCGCGGCAACGGGCAGCAGCCCCTCGCGATGCGCCAATATGCCCGCCTTCATCCGCGGGTCCCAATATTTGAGCAGATGGTCCGCGACCGCCCTGGCCGCGACCGCATCATCCAGCGTCGCGAAGTTCCGCGCGATCTGGTTGGCCATGTAGGTCAGCCGCTCCTGCCCGGTCATTCGGCCGCCTCCAGCCGCGCGATGCGGCGCGATTCCGCGGCTTGCGCATCATATTCGGCCTGCCAGTCGGTCGGGCCGTTCGAGGCCGAGACCTGCACCGCCGTCACCTTGTACTCGGGGCAGTTGGTCGCCCAGTCCGAATAGTCGGTGGTGACGACATTGGCCTGCGTCGAGGGGTGGTGGAAGGTCGTGTAGACGATTCCGGGGGCGACGCGATCGGTGACGAGCACGCGCAGGGTGGTTTCGCCCGAGCGGCTGGCGAGCTTGACCCAGTCGCCGTCCTTCAGGCCGCGATCCTCGGCGTCGACCGGATGGAGTTCGAGGCGGTCCTCGGGGTGCCAGGCGACATTCTCGGTGCGGCGGGTCTGTGCGCCGACATTGTAATGGCTGAGGATGCGGCCGGTGGTCAGCAGCAGCGGGAAGCGCGGTCCGGTCTTCTCGTCGGTGGGGACATAATCGGTGACGACGAACCTGCCCTTGCCGCGGACGAAGCCGTCGATGTGCATCACCGGCGTGCCTTCGGGATTGGCGGCGTTGGCCGGCCACTGGATCGAGCCGAGTTCGTCGAGCCGTTCGAAGCTGACACCCGCGAAACTCGGCGTCAGCCGCGCGACTTCGTCCATGATCTCGGACGGATGGGTGTAGGACCAGCCGAGGCCGAGTGCGTTGGCGAGGCCCTGCGTCACCTCCCAGTCGGCGAGGCCGTTCAGCGGCGTCATCACCTTGCGGACCGGCTGGATGCGACGCTCGGCATTGGTGAACGTGCCGTCCTTTTCGAGGAAGGTCGACCCCGGCAGGAAGATGTGCGCGTAGTTCGCGGTCTCGTTGAGGAACAGATCCTGGACGATCACGCACTCCATCGCCGCGAGACCGGCGGCGACGTGGCGGGTGTTGGGATCGGACTGGAGGATATCCTCGCCCTGGACGTAGAGCGCCTTGAAGCTGCCGTCGACGGCGGCGTCGAGCATGTTGGGGATGCGCAGCCCGGGCTCGGCATCGAGCGCGACGCCCCAGTCGGCCTCGAACAAGGCGCGGGTATCGCCGTCTGAGATGTGGCGATAGCCCGACAATTCGTGCGGGAAGCTGCCCATGTCGCAAGCGCCCTGGACATTGTTCTGCCCGCGCAACGGATTCACGCCGACGCCGGGGCGGCCAATATTGCCGGTCGCCATCGCGAGGTTGGCGATCGCCATCACCGTCGACGACCCCTGCGAATGTTCGGTGACGCCGAGGCCGTAATAAATCGCGCCATTGCCGCCGGTCGCATAGAGGCGGGCGGCCGCGCGCAGCTCCTGCGCGTCCACGGTGGTCAGCGGCGCCAGCGCCTCGGGGCTGTTCCTGGCCAGACCGACAAAATCGGCCCAGTCCTGGAACTCCTGTGGATCGCAGCGCTCGCGCACGAAGGCCTCGTCGACCAACCCCTCGGTGACGATGACGTGCGCCATCGCGGTCAGCACCGCGACGTTGGTGCCGGGGCGCAGCGGCAGATGGTGCGCGGCTTCGACATGCGGACTGCGGACGAGATCGATGCGGCGCGGATCGATCACGATCAGTTTCGCACCCTGCCTCAGCCTCTGCTTCATCCGGCTGGCGAACACCGGGTGGGCATCGGTGGGGTTGGCGCCGATCACGAGGATGACGTCGGCGGCTTCGACGCTGTCGAAATCCTGCGTGCCGGCCGAGGTGCCGAACGTGGTCTTCAGCCCATAGCCGGTCGGCGAGTGGCAGACGCGCGCGCAGGTATCGACATTGTTGTTGCCGAAGCCGGCGCGGATCAGCTTCTGGACGAGGAAGGTCTCTTCATTGGTGCAGCGGCTGGAGGTGATGCCGCCGACCGAGCGCTGGCCATATTTCGCCTGGATGCGGCGGATCTCGGACGCGGCGTAGGCAAAGGCCTCGTCCCACGTCACTTCGCGCCACGGCTGGTCGATGCTCGCGCGGATCATCGGCTTGAGGATGCGCTCCTGATGCTGGGCATAGCCCCAGGCGAAACGCCCTTTGACGCAACTATGGCCGCGATTGGCCTTGCCGTCCTTCCACGGCACCATCCGCACGAGCTGTTCGCCGCGCATCTCGGCGCGGAAGGTGCAGCCGACGCCGCAATAGGCGCAGGTGGTGACGACCGCGCGCTCGGGCGTGCCGATCTCGACGACCTTGCGCTCCTGCAGGGTCGCGGTCGGGCAGGCCTGGACGCAGGCGCCGCACGAGACGCAGTCGGACGACAGGAAATCGTCGCTGGCCGTGCCCGCCGACACCTTCGATGCGAAACCGCGGCCCTCGATCGTCAGCGCGAACGTGCCCTGGACCTCGTCGCAGGCGCGCACGCAGCGCGAGCAGGCGATGCATTTGGAGGGGTCGAAATCGAAATAGGGGTTCGACAGATCCTTGGGGCTACCGAGATGGTTGGCGCCTTGCGGGTCGTAACGCACCTCGCGCAGGCCGACCGCGCCGGCCTGGTCCTGCAGCTCGCAATCGCCATTGGCGGCGCAGGTCAGGCAATCGAGCGGGTGATCGGAGATGTAGAGTTCCATCACCCCCTTGCGCAATTTCTGCAGGGTCGGCGTCTGCGTGCGGACGACCATGCCCTCCTCGACCGGCGTCGTGCACGACGCCGGCGTGCCACGGCGGCCCTCGACCTCGACGAGGCAGAGCCGGCACGAGCCGAACGACTTGAGGCTGTCGGTCGCGCACAGCTTGGGGATCGCGGTGCCGATCTCGGCGGCGGCGCGCATCACGGTGGTGCCGACGGGGACGGTGACCGGGCGGCCGTCGATCCGCGCGGTGACGGTGGCGGTGGCGTCGCTGGCGGGAGTGCCGAAATCGGCCTGGCGTTCATAGCCCATGATGGTCTGCCTTCATGAAATGCTGCCGTGCGGATCGCTGAGCACGAGCATCGAATCACGGCGCGCCAGCGCGACGAGGGTGAGCCCGGCCGCCTGCGCGCGATCGACCGCGAGGCTGGTCGGCGCGGAGATGGTGACGAGCAAAGGGCAATTGGCGCGCACGGTCTTTTCGACCAGTTCGTAGCTGCAGCGCGAGGTGAGCAGGATGAAGCCCGCATCGGCGCTGGTCCCGCTTCGCGCGAGCGCGCCGATCAGCTTGTCGAGCGCGTTGTGGCGGCCGACATCCTCGCGCGCGAACAGGATGCGGCCGTCGGGTGCGCAGAAGGCGGCGGCGTGGACCGCGCCGGTGGCGTCGCTGAGCGGCTGGTGCGCGGGCAAGGCGGCGAGCGCGGCGTCGAGCGCCGCGCGGCTGGTGGCGATCCGGCTGGTGACCGCCGGCAGCGGGCGCAGGACCTGTTCGATATTGTCCATGCCGCACAGGCCGCAGCTGCTTTCGGAGACGCGGGTGCGGGCGCGGGCAAGGACGGGCTCGAGTGCGTCCTGGGGCAAGGTGATGCGGACGATCCAGCCGCCTTCGACCGGGTGGATGTCGATGTGCTCGATGGCGTCGATGCTGGCCAGGCCTTCGGAGAGGGTGAGGCCGGTGGCGAAGTCTTCGAGGTCGGCGGGGGTGGCCATCATCACGGCATAGCCGATGCCGTTATATTCGATCGCGACCGGGGCTTCGATGGCGATCGGGCGCAGGGTTTCGGTGGAGGGGGTGTCGAGGGCGATGCGGCGGGCGACGGCCTGACTGACTCCGTTGTTCCCCATATTTCCCCTTTCCGTCATCCCGAACTTGTTTCGGGATCCATAAACTCCGGGTGTCCGGTCTCGATCATTTTCTGAGGATTCGGCGCTTATGGATCCCGAAACAAGTTCGGGATGACGGCAGGGAGGGAGAACTTCGGCGCTTGATATCGCGAGCCTGGCGCCAGTGGAAGACGGACGTGGCGAAGTGCTCACCCTCACGCCGCCTGCTCCCGCGCCTTGGCCGCGAAATCCTCCGGAAAATGGGTGATCGCGCTCATCACCGGATAGGGGGTGAAGCCGCCGAGCGCGCAGAGCGAGCCGAACTTCATCGTTTCGCACAGGTCGGCGACGAGGGTCAGCGCGTTGCCGTCGCCGGCGATCACGCGGTCGATCGTTTCCTGCCCGCGCACCGCGCCGAGCCGGCAGGGCGTGCATTTGCCGCAGCTTTCCGCCGCGCAGAAGGTGAACGCGAAGCGCGCCTGCGCGGCCATGTCGACGCTGTCGTCGAACACGGTCACACCGCCATGGCCGATCAGGCCATCAGCGGCGGCGAAGGCTTCATAGTCGAACGGGGTGTGGAACAGGGATGGCGGGAAATAGGCCCCCAGCGGCCCGCCGACCTGGACCGCGCGGATCGGCCGGCCGCTGGCGGAGCCGCCGCCGATGGTCTCGACCAGTTCGCCCAGCGTCACGCCGAACGCGGTCTCATAAAGTCCGCCGAAGCGGATATTGCCGGCGAGCTGGACCGGCATCGTCCCGCGCGAGCGGCCCATGCCGTAATCGGCATAGGCCTGCGCGCCCTCGGCCAGCACGAACGGCACCGCCGCCAGCGTCAGGACATTGTTGATCACCGTCGGCTTGCCGAACAGGCCTTGGTGCGCGGGCAACGGCGGCTTGGCGCGGACCTCGCCGCGCTTGCCCTCGAGGCTCTCGAGCAGCGACGTCTCCTCGCCGCAGACATAGGCGCCGGCGCCGACGCGGATCTCGATCTCGAACGGCGCGATCTGCGGCGCGGCGAGCCGGACGGCGGCGCGCATCTTGGCGATCGCATGGCGGTATTCGGAGCGGATATAGACGAAGCCCCTGCCCGCCCCCGTCGCCAGGCCGGCGATCGCCATGCCCTCGACCAGACAGAACGGATCGCCCTCCATCAGCATGCGATCGGCGAAGGTGCCGCTGTCGCCCTCGTCGGCATTGCAGACGATGTATTTGACCGGGCCCGCGGCCTGACGGACGGTGTCCCACTTGATCCCGGCGGGGAATCCGGCGCCGCCGCGCCCGCGCAGGCCCGAGCGCTTGAGGACATCGACGATCGCGTCGGCCGACAAAGCGCGCGCCGCGGCGAGGCCCTTCCAGCCGCCGGTCGCTTCATAATCGGCGAGGCTGAGCGGGCGCGTCTTGCCGGCGCGCGCGAAGGTCAGCCGGGTCTGGCCGGCGATGTAGGGATGCGCGGCGATCGGGCCGATGTTCAGGGCATCGGCGGTGCCGGCGAGGATCGCCTCGGCGTCGGCCGCCCGCGCGGGGCCGAAGCCGATGCCGTCGATCTCGACCAGGGGTTCGAGCCAGTGCATGCCCCAGCTCGATACACGCTCGACCTCGGCGCCGAGCGCAATGAAGCGGGCGGCGACGCGATCGGCGCCGCAGGCGATCGCGAGCGCGTCGTCGGAGATGCGGACGCGGGTCATAAAGCGTCGATCAGTTCGCCGAGCGCGGCGCGATCGAGCCGGGCGTGGACGTCGGTGCCGATCATCGCGTTGGGACCGGCGCTGCACAGGCCGAGGCAATAGACCGTCTCGATCGCGATCCGGCTGCCGGCGCGCGCCTGCGCCCAAGCCGCGAGCGGCTCCGACCCGCGCGCCTGGCAGGCCTCGGCGCGGCAGAGCCTGAGGATCGGGCGCGGCTCGGGCAGCTTGCGGAAATCATGATAGAAGCTGACGACGCCGTGAACCTCGGCGCGGCTGAGGTTGAGCGCGTGGGCGACGGTGCGGATGCTGGCCTCGTCGACGCAGCCATATTCCGCCTGCACTGCGTGCAGCACGGGCAGCAGCGGCCCCTCGATCATGCCATGTTCGGCGACGATCTCGCGGATCGTCTGGTCCTTCGCGCGGTCGTCTATCTCCATGGCGGGATGCTCGCGCAAATGAGGGCATGGGTCAAATCGAACGCGCTTGTCGGTGATAGAGAGTGTCTATCATGCTGGTCGCAATGAGTGGAACGCCCCACACCCTCTTCCGTCATCCCCGCGCAGGCGGGGATCCATGCGTCTGGGCGACGCATATCGCATTTTATGCCCGCCATGGATCCCCGCCTGCGCGGGGATGACGGAGGGGAGTGGGATGACGGAAGGGGTTGGTGTAGGAAGGACATCCCCCATCACATCGCCCGCAACGGCGACCGCAGCCGCAGGGCCTGCGCCGCCCCCACCGCCGTCTTCGCCATCGGCGACAGCGGCTCGCGATCGAGCACCACGAGGCCGATCGAGTTGGTCGGCACGGCATCGGCGATCTCTATCAGCCGCAGCGCCGGATCGCCCGCGACGAGCTCGCCATGGCTGTCGGTGACGATGCTCGACACGCCGCCATGCGCGACCATCGACAGCAGGGCGACATAGGAATCGGCGGTCGCCACCGGCTGCAGCGTGAAGCCCAGGCCGGCGAGATGGGCATCGAGGATGCGGCGGTTCTGCATGCCCTGGTGGAGCAGGCACAAAGGCGCGGCGACGGCATGCGCCCAATGCACCGCTTCGAGCGCGGCGAGGGCGGAATCGGCGCGGGTCGCGAGCAGATAGCGTTCGGAATAGAGATGGACGCTGCGCACCTGCGCGGGCGGCTCGTTCTCGAGATAGGTCAGGCCGGCATCGAGTTCATAGGCGAGCAGCCCGCGCTCGATCTCGCGCGAGGTCAGCGAGCGGACCGCGATCTCGATCATCGGCTGCGCCGCGCGCAACGCCTGCACGAGATAACCGACCGCCGGCATCGCCGCCGGAATCGCGCCCATCCGCAATTCGCCCTGCAGCGGCCCGGCCGGCGCATCGATCGCATGGCGCAATTCCTCATGATCGGCGAGCAGCCGCTGCGCGAACGGCAGCATCGCATGGCCATGTTCGGTGAGGTCGACGAAGCGCCGGTCGCGCAGCACGAGCCGCTTGCCGAGCAGCGCCTCGAGCGCGGCGAGACCGGCCGACAAGGTCGGCTGGGTGACGTGGCAGGCATCCGCCGCGCGCGCGAAATGCTTCTCGCGGGCGAGGGCGACGAAATATTCGAGGAAGCGGAGTTGCATGGCGCCGCCGGTCTAGCCGCGCGCACCCGCCGTGGCGACCGGGGTTGGCCGAGGCGGTTGCGCCCTGCCGCTGCCGCCGGCTTTCGGGACCGTTCCCGCCCGCGTCGCCAGGGCCAGCGAGCGACGCCGCGCGCGACGGTTGCCGATCGGCTGCGGCAGATCGGCATGGAGATCCCCGGCCGCGTCCGCCGCGACTTCTGCCTCGACCTCTGCTCCCTCGCTCGCCGCTTCGACCTGCGCCTGATCCGGCGCATCCGACGCCGCCGCCTTGAGCATCGCCAGATGCGCACGAAGCACCGCCATCATCTCCTTCGCGGCGCGGGGGGCGACCTCGCCGGCCGCGACCGCTGCGACCAGCGCCGCCGAGGCGTCGACCACGTCGGACGACGAGCGCAAAGTGGGCAGGTCGAGCGCGATCCGGTCGGGCGGCGACAACGACAGCCGGTCGAGTGCCAGACGGGTCGCCGGGATGCTGCCAGCGAGCGCGCGGTCGATCAGATTGTCGACGACCGCCTTGACCCTCTCCTCCAGCATCGCATCGGCGACGAGCGTGGCATGGCCCCGCGCGCCCTTCGGACGACCGGCGGGATTGCCCGAGCGGCCAGGCTCGAAGCGACCGTTCGACCTGTTTTCACCTGTTAATTCGGACATTCGCTTTGCCTCCCGAATCGGATGGCGCTTCCACGCCGTGTGAGTCCGTTGGAACGTATAAGGAACACTCGCAGATGGCAAGTCTGGCGCAGGCTATCGGAACGTCGCCGTCAACATTTGGCGACGTCGATCCGAACGAATCTCGATGCGGAACAAGTCGATCGGATCATCCTTCGTTGGCCGCGATGCAGACGGTGCGGTATCGATCAACCGTTCCAAGGCTCGGAATTCTGATCATCCGCAACGCGACGACGCTTATTGCGGTCCTGCCTGGAAGATGCGATCATCCCTAGCCTAGCGAAACCGAATCATTCGCGACCATGTCGAGATATTTTGGGGAGGATCGGCCATGAAACTCACAGGCAGTCAGCGCCTTATCTGCGATCGTGTGATCAACGTCTTCGAGACCGGAACGGTCAACGGCAAATATGGCGCGATCAGCATCTACAATGACGGACCGGGAAAGATCCGCCAGATCACCTATGGGCGATCGCAGACCACCGAATATGGTAATCTCGCAAAGCTCGTCGAAATGTATGTCGCGGCCGGCGGTGTCTATTCCGTCAAGCTGAGTCCCTATGTTGCGAAGATTGGCAAAACTCCGCTGGTCGACGACGACACATTCAAGTCGCTGCTGCGCAGCGCGGGCACTGAGGATCTCGTTATGCACCGTACGCAGGACGAGTTCTTCGACCAGGTCTATTTCAAGCCCGCGCAGAAATGGGCGGATGACAACGGCTTCGAGTTGCCGCTGTCGATGCTGGTGATCTATGATTCCTTCATCCACAGCGGCCAGATCCGCAAGGATATCAGGGACGATTTCGCCGAGGCGCCGCCGGCCGCGGGCGGCAAGGAAAAAATCTGGATCCAGCAATATACTCAGGCGCGCGACACCTGGCTGCGCACCCACGGCAATCCGGAAGTCAGGCCCTCGGCCTATCGAACGCGCGATCTGCTACGCGAGATCACGCGCGGCAACTGGAAGCTCGATATGCTGCCGATCATGGCCAACGGCACCGCCGTCGATGGCACAGGCGCCGCACCAGCGCCGACCCCTGCTCCACCCGCGCCGCCTGCAACGGCCGCACTTGCCGCCACCACGACCGCGACCGCGTCCGATCGCACGCAGGTGCTGCGCAAGCTCGCCGGCACCGTGGAGATGATCGCGGCGATCGAACGGCTGATCACCTATCGCGACAAATATCGGCCGACGAGCAACCCGCGCTACTGGGCCGCGGTCAATTTCGACCTGCATTCGGCGAAGCCGCGCCTGTTCTTGTTCGATTGCGTCAGCGGCACCGTTTCCAAGCATTTGTGCGCGCATGGGAGCGGATCGGAAGGACCGGAGGACGACGGCTTTGCCGAACTCTTTTCGAACGTCGACGGATCGAACATGACGTCGCTCGGTATCTATAATTGCGACGTGACCTATTATGGCCAGCACGGAAAGTCGCTCTATCTCGACGGACTCGAGGCGAGTAACAGCAAGGCCAGGCAGCGGCATATCGTGATGCACGGCGCCGACTATGTGTCGAAAGCCTTTATCACGAAATATGGGCGGATCGGTCGCAGCCTGGGCTGCCCGGCGATCGACATGGCCGACATCGAAAAGGTCATCCCCGCGCTGATGGGTGGATCGCTGCTGATCCATTGGAAGTCGTGATCGTCCAGAGCTGGCGCGCTGCCCAGGACACGGCCGCGCGGCAAGCGTCGATCCAGTGCAGCGGACGATCGTAGGCGGCGCGCAAGCCCCTGAAATAACGGGAGTCATTTCTTGTCTTGCTGGCGGTCACGATGCCGGCAGCGAGACCACAGCGGTAGGAATTACGGTTCCAGTTGATTAAATATGCTAATTATCTGCGGCGGATGGCTCATACTTCCGTCTTTTGCAAGAAACAATTTAGTGCTTTTAGCAAAATGGCACCGTAATCTAGGAATCGGGCATGCCGCCTTCCTTGAGGTGGAGATGTCAGGAAACGGGTCTGGTTAGACGAGCAAACATGCGCCACTTTGGATAGATTTGCGCGAGAAGGGATTACGTTGGCGCTTGAAAACGCATGGATGTGTCCTATCTCATATTCCAAAGGGACTATTCGCGTTGGGCATAATTTCCGTGAATTACGGGGCAATCATGACGTTCGAAGAGTATGTGAAGGGGGGCAGAGCCGAATATCAGGCCTTTGTCGAGGCGGTCATGACAATCCTCGCGGCAGCTGTCAAAGTGCACAAGCTAGTTCCACACGCGCTCACTGGCCGGGCCAAGAAATTGGACTCCCTTGCAAAGAAGCTCGATGAACGAAAGATCGAATTCAACAGCGCGATCGATCAGGCGCTGAAGGATCTGGCCGGCGTACGCATCGTTTTCCTGACCAACGGTCAGGTCGACCTCTTCGGGCGCGCCGACATCCTCCAAGAAAATTTCGAGGTTCTCAACGTCAACGTGCATCATCCCGTGCCCGGCACCGAGACCGAGGACCGGCTGTTCGATAGCACCAACTACATGGTCGCGTTGAAACCGGAGCGGCTCACGTTGCCGGAATATGCGCCATTTGAGGGCATGCGCTGCGAGATCCAGTTACAGACGCTCCTCAACCACGCGTGGGCCGAGATGGACCATGACGCCTTCTACAAGAAGCCCGACATCGGTCGGGTCGGCGAGAAGCGACTCAAAACGATCAAGAAGCGCATGGATGACGTCATGCGCAAGCATCTCCTGCCTGCCGGCCACGACTTCGACAGGATCGCCGGCGACATACATCGCCTGCTGCAGGCCGACGAGCGCTTCGACGAAACGTTCGAGACGCTCGCCACTTCGGCCGATAACGACGCGCTCGCCGAGGCGATCGGCACGCTCGACGATCTCATCGTGCCCCAGGTCGATGAACCGGACGCCCTGTTCGTGGAGCACCTGCCGATGCTGATCGACGTTGTCGCGCGGACCCGCGGCACGCCGGCGGCGGCGATCCAGACCCCCTACGGCAACTATCCCGGTAGGAGCGGCGAGGAGATCGCGCTGAAAGTCTCGCGACTGATCCTGCGGTTGCGCTACGCCGACCCCGAACAGACATTCAGGTCCCTGGTTCAGCTCTACTCGGCGGCCACGACCGATACCGAACGTAAGATTTGGGTGGACCTCGCAACCGAGTTCTCGGCCAACAATCTTGACGTCTGGAAGCGGTACGGTCCGGCAATCCCGCGATTTGTGCTGGGGCGCATCGGCAAACTCAGCGCGACCGAGATCGCGGTGGCGCGCGGCGTCGTCATCGCAATGCTCGCCAATGTCCTCTCCGGTGATCTCAGGGGTATGACTGCGACCGCGGAGACCGTCACGATCCACCAGGCCACCATCCCCGCGTCCGAGGAGGTGACCAAGTTCCGGGCGGACGCGATTTCGGTTCTGGAGAGACTGCTTGACGAAGCGCCAGATGATGCAGCGCGACGAACGGTTCTCGAGGGCTTGCGGAAGGGCGGCCAGCATCCTTTCAACGGCGGCAGCGACGAACTCGCCATCCTTATCCACGAGAACGCCGCTCGCATTCTCGACATCGAATCGGCGCGTGCCGCCAATTGGGGCCTTGAGCTGCGGCGCGACACCGAGGTCAACGCGCTCCGTTGTCACCATGGCTTCGGCGTCCTCCCGCCCTTCTTGGCCAAAAACGAGCTGGCGATCGCAGCTCACGAGAAGGTGAAAACCGCGATCCGGACGTTACGCAACGCGGTCAATCAGGACGCCGAATTCGTGCTCTACAAGACGCTGGTCGGCCATGACTCGGTCCGACCGGATGCTTGGGAAGGCAGAGCGTTCGATCCAGAGGGCACCCAGTCCTGGCGCGAGGCCGCCTATCCGGGAATTGTCGACGAGATTACCGAGGCGTCCGTCGGCGGCTGGATTACGCGCGTGCGGATGTTCATTACAGAGTCCAGATCGGGCAGCAACAATCTCTGGCCACTCTGCGAATGCTTCAAGCTCTTAGGACGGGCAAAACCACAGATCGCGGTCACGTTTCTCGAGACGATGGACGATGACCTCGCGATCGTGCTCCGCTTCCTCCTGCTCGGCATGGACGCGGCCGGCGAACACGACACGGTCCGCCGCTATATTGCGCGCTGGGAAGGTGAAGGTCGCTTCCTAGGGGTCATCAGCGACTATCTGCGCTTCCAGAATCCTTTCGCTATCGACATGCTCAAAACGCTGGTCTCGCGTGCAATTGAACTGGTCGACGAAGTTGGCGTTCTCTCCGCGCTCAGCACCGCAGTCATTCGCCACGACGAAGCGGCCGACCAGCGGCTGATCGACGCCGTGTTCATGCCGGCGATCGGATTCCTGACCGACATCCGAAAATATGACTGGGCCCACTTCATCTGGGGCGGGCGCAAAGGAACGCTTATCGCGGCGCTGGACGAAGCGCAGTCGCAACGCATGCTCGATTCCTTCATCGTCGTGCCCGACCTCTCATATGAGGAGGACCGGCTCTTGGCCCTCGTTGCCATACGCTTCCCGACCATCGTGTTCGGCTTCTTCGAGTCTCGGATCCTGCGCGACCGCGACGAATCCGGGCTGCGCTATAGCGCAATCCCGCACGGTCTTCACGAGCTGCAATCGACATTGGCTCCCCATCCGGAGCTGCTGATCGCCGCGGCGCGCCGTTGGCATGAATTCGAGCCTGGCCTGCACGAGTTTCGCGGCGGCCAGCTCTTCCACAGAGTCTACCCGGAGCTGTCGCCCGAGGTAGCGGCGCGGCTGGGCGAGCTGGTCAAGCGCGGCGATCGAAGCGACATCGAATTCGTCCTCAGCACGCTCATCCCCTATGACGGCGCCGAATTGGTCTATCCCCTGTGCATGGACATTGTGGACGCGCTCGACGAGGGCGATGTGCTCTTAGCGACGGTCACCCGCGTGCTCGGGCAGAAGGGCGTGTTGACCGGCGAGTTTGGCTATGTCACAGCCGAGGCCGAGCAACGGGGCCGGCTGAATACATATCGCGACGATGCGCGCGCCAAAGTTCAGGCCTTTGTCCGGGATCTGCAGCACCGCATTCAGCAATCTATGGCTTGGGAACAGCGTTCCGCCGAGCGCCAGGTCGCGGCGCGCAAGCGTCAGTGGGGTGAGGACTGAGAACATCATGTCGCGCGTTCTTGGGGAGGAAGCAGGTGCTACGCAGTCTGCCTGAAGCGTATGAGACAATCGCGACGGCTATGGTTGATGCTGCCAAGCAACGATCTGCAGCCATTGCGGCGGCCGTCGCCGCGCAATGCGGGTTGATCGAACTCGGCGACGGCACGCCGTCCCAGCACATGATCTGGGAACGACAGGAGGGCGGCGCGACCTTGCGTTTCGAATGGCGCTGGTATGATCAGTCTCGAGCGTTCTCAATCCAGCCTGACATGAATATTCTGGCGTTGGCGTTACGGCAGGACGACAAGGTGCTATGCAACCTCGAACATCGTTACGAAGATTGACGGCAGCGTAAGAGCCACGGGGATGGACGGACACACGCTCAAGCAGGTGTGGGATCAACGCGATGTTCCCGTCATTCTGCGCAGGACGGGCAAGGGCGAGCTCTTGCGGGTTCGCCTTCCATATGCCGATACAAATCGGACTTGGCTGCAGAATGGAAGGCAGATTGCGCCGGCCTGGATCTCGGGCAAGCGCTACTGGGAACTTCCGAAGGCGTGGTTCAACGACTTCGTCGAGCGCGCGCTTGAGACATTCGGCCAAGTCTACGTCATCCAGCCATATCGCGAGCAGGAGAAATGCTCGTCCGCTTGCCTGAATGCCGTCGGCCACGAATGCCAATGCTCATGCATGGGTCGCAATCATGGCGCCGGCAACGATGGAAGCTGGCTTGAGATTTCTGAGACTTTCGCGACGCGATGGGGCGATCAGATGCTCGCGTGCCGGCTGATGACAGCTCGCCTGAGATAGGGTGCGCCCGTTCCTATCTGCGCCACAGCTACACCTCTTTCGCTCACCTCTTTGGTAGCTGACACCAGTGGCGCATGATCGCGACGGGACGTTTCGCGTCTAGTTGTCATAGAAATTTTGCGGCGGCCACGCCTTGGCTTCCTGTGCGGATTAGCCGATTATGCGGGTTATGACTGACGTTCGTTGGACCGGCCGCGAAGGCGAGAAGATATTCAGTCTGCTCTGCAGTCGTAGGATGGTAACCTGCAACAGGGCGGAGGAAGACGACCGAGGTTGGGACTTTATACTCCAGTTTCCTGCGTCATCAATCGTCAACGTTCCGATCGATCAGCGATCCGTGGGACCGGCCGCCCTGGTGCAGATCAAGGCCACCCGCGTCGACGCCCAGCATTGGTCCATAAGCTTGAAGAACGCGCTCAGCTTGGCACGATCACCCCTTCCCGCGTTTATCGTGTGCGTGGGCCTTGATGGTTCCGGCAGAGACACGTTCCGCGCTGTCCACATTTGGCGGTCCGAAATCGTGAGGATTCTCAAGGCCGCCCGCCAGGCCCATGTTGAAGGTGACGAAGCAACAAACCGGCGTACGATCTCGTTTGACTTGAGTGAGGAGACCGCACGCGTCGATGTACTGGACTGGATGATTAGCGAAATTGACGAGGTAGGTGAGAACGGCTACGCGGCGGCCAAGCAGTTGCTTGTCGATACGCTCGGCTTCGACGAAGGTCATGGCATAGCCCGTGTCAGATTGGCCACCGCGTCACCAGATGCATTGACGGATCTGCAGCTAGGCATCCTGAAAAGCCTTGACCTAAACTATTTTAGTTACACACCCAGTCGCTTCGGCATTGAAAGCCCGACACCTGATATCGAGGTCAATGGCGGCACGTTAACAATGATCCCCCAAGGGCGTCATGGCACGCTTCGTCTCCGCTCTTCCGGCGGGCAACAGGCGTACTTGCCGGCGGAAGTGTTCTCGGCCGTCCTTCCGGGCCGTCGCCGGACAAAGGGCCGGGTAAAGGCCGGATGCATCGACATGGTCCTCAAAACGAGACGGCAGATCACTGTCAAATGCACACTGGACCGCGATGAGAAGACGACGCTCGAAAACATCGCGGCATTCGCCCTTGTGCGAAAGTCGACCCGTGACAGCCCGCTGGCCATCAGTCTGAGAACGGGCGCTTCCTTCGTGGATTTCGGACACATCAACATGAAGCCGAATGCCAACCCCGGCTGGCAGCAACTCTTCCTCATCACGGAGGCCCTGAGGAAGCTGGTGGAGTTCGAGAACGCTCCACCGATCCAGACTTCTTTGAACGTCATCAATTCCCGGTTCGTGCCTCTATCGATCTTGGACGCGCTCGTTGCCAGCAGGGAACTGCGTATCGAGTTCACGCCCGTGGTGGAGGTGAAAGGGAAGGTCGGCGCCTTTCTCGCCTATGTCGCAATCGACTTTGCCGGGACCGAGATCGGCGCCGTGGCCAGCCGTCCAGTGCTCGCCGACGAGATGATTGGTTTAAGACGTCGCATCGACTTTGGACCGGCGACCATACTCCATGCCTCCATCGACCACGGATGTGTCGGCAGCATACCAGACCTCTACATGAAGGAGTTGGACCGCATCTCTGAAACGGTGGACGTGTTGGCGGTCGGGGATCTGCAACGCTGCGTTTCAATGGGCGAGGATCGTGAGTTGATCGTCGACGAGCCACGTCGCACTCCCTTGCGACTGCTGGGGGCGCCTGATTGCCGCGTCTTGCGCCTGTGACGAGAGGCACATGGACCGGTGTTCCAGCCTGCTATGACCGACCCTCTGACTTTGAAGGGAGAGTTGACGATGACCGGGACCGTTGAAAAGGCGACCAAGGCGATGACGCTCGACGATGCCGCGCTCGACAAGGTTGCAGGTGGCGGCACCTACACCGGTGGCCGGTTCCAGCTCGATGTCGGGGGCCATAATGTCGGCTACGTCCCCGCCCGGCTGATCGAGCCGGCTGCGAAGCCGTAACGACGCCGCTTCGCGCCGCCACGTCTGTCAAAGGGCTTCACCCGGTTGAATGCGGCAGGTGGCCGCTGTGACGGTCTTCATTCGCAGCTGACGCAGGCGCTGTCGAACCAGCGCGCGGCGCCGAACAGGTCGTTCGGCGGCAGCATGTCCGCGGCGGACAATTTTCCCCGGCTGATGCGGGTCGCGACCAGCGTCCCCAGATCGGCGCCCCATGATCGTTCGCTCATCTCCAGCACCGCGCCGTCCGCCGTCCGGCATTCCGTGAGGTCATAGTCGGAGACATGCGGCGCGGCGTCGAACGTCGTGCAAGTCTCACCCAGGATCGTTTTTGTGCCGGACTTGCCAATGCGGACGCCTTCATTCGCCAGAGCGGGTTGCCGCGGATCGATCGAGCTGACTGCCAGGGTTTGCAGCGCTCCATTCGGCCCCTGGTCGAATGCGACGGTAAAGTCGGCACCGACATAGTGACGCCGGCGGCCGTTCGGCAGCCGGTCATCGACCGACCGGCTGATGCCGCGCCTTCGCGTCGTCACCGTCCGCCTGACTGCAAGCGCCCCCGATTGCGGCAGGGCCAGCAACACCTCGTCATTGGGTGTGGAAGCGCTCGGCCTGTTGCGCTTGTCGGTCCAGGACGAGAGCCGCAGCAGGTCCGGCGGCAACTGCACTTCGGCCGGAGTCAGCGGTCGCCGGACGATCGATTCGGCGCGCGACGCGCCCAATTCGTTGCCGCCCGAGGCCTTCACGCTTGTCCAAAGTGCGATGCCGTCGTGCGTCAGGCACATCTCTTCGACGATCCCGTCGCGGCTGAACCGCCACACCGTGCAGTCTTCGCCCAGCAACCGGTCGATGCGGTCGGTCCGATCGACGGTTTTGCGCGCTGCCTGTGAGGCGCCCCGCACCATCAGCGACCGGTAGCGGCCATCGCGCGCCGCATAGCGAAAGGATATGCCGCTGCGTAGGTCGGATATGGTGGTCATCGGGTGACCGCGCTCAATCAGGTCTTCCCTGAGCCAGCGGCCGGAGCGCGAGACGGTCAGCCGATCGTTGCCACCGTCGCAACAGCCCCGCTTCACGACCATCACCGCGACATGATCGACCGCGACCGGGATCGCGACCCGGGCATCGGACGGCCATGTGAAATCCCGTGAGGGCTTGCCCCGCAGCCAATGGGGCATGTCGGCTTCAGGATAGGCGGCCGCGCGGGTGCCGGCATCGGTGCCGGAGTGGACCGAACATGCGGCCAGCGGCAATAATGCCGCCAGCAGCATCATTCGCATGAGCATTGCAGCCACCGCCTCCCATCCGTCATCGTCCTCGCGCGCGCTTTTGGCGAGAGAAGTGAATCTACTTCATCGACGCGATAGATGAAGACATGGTTTGCGGCGATGCCGATCAGGCGGGTCACCCCGATGGGCGCCAGGATCGAGCGGAAAGTGACGGATGGCGGTCGGTCTTCAGCCATTTCCCGAGTTCGGGGGGAGAGCTTGTCCGGGGTCGGCTTGGGGCTGGAGACCGGCCCTCCCCCGACCCCTCCCGCGCGCGGAAGGGGAGAATGAAGACGCCAATCTTGAATTCCGTAAAGGTCTCGCGTCTGAGCGTGGCCCGCCTCTCAGGCCCTCACCCTGACCCGCTACGCGGGTCTGTCCCTCTCCCGCGAGCGGGAGAGGGTTGGGATCATTCGGGAAATGCCATTGGCCACGCCACCGCGATCCCATCAGCCGGCCCGATGCAACCGCACATTGAGCGAGGTCACCCCCCGAAACGTCAGCCCCGGCGCGAATTTCAGGTCTTCGAGGACGTCGAAGCTGTCATAGCGCCGGAGGAATTCCCCAAAGAATTCCTCGAGCTGCATCTTGGCGAACAGATGGCCGATGCAATGGTGGAGGCCGGGGCCGAAGGTGACGTTCTCGCTCTGGTCGCGGGTGAAATCGAGGCGCTCTGGGTCGGCGAAGACGCGCGGGTCGCGATTGGCGGTGGCGGTCATCAGGTGGACGATCTGGCCCTGCTTGAGCTGCTGGCCGCACCATGTGAAATCCTCGGCGACGATGCGCGCCTGTTCGGTCGACATGGCGATATGGCGTGAAAGCTCCATCACCGCCTTGACCAGCTCGTCCGGATTGGCCCGCATCCAGGCGCGGCCTTCCGGATTGCGCGACAGCGCCTCGACGCTCAGGACCATCGTGTTCAGGGTCGTGTCATGGCCCGCCAGCAAGGTCAGGATCAAATTGCCGATCACCTCGTCATCGGTCAATTTGTCGTCGCCTTCGCCTGCGGTGACCAGACGCGAGACGAAATCGTCGGTCGGGGCGGTACGGCGCGCGGCGATGATCGGGGCGAAGGCGTCGCCCATCTCCTTCGACACCGCGTCCATCTCCGCGAGGATCTCGCGGGTCGGCACACCGCTGCCGCCGGCGACCGCGAACCAGGCCCAGCGCGCGAGCCTGGGCAGATAATAGTCCTCGTCCTCGAAGCCCATGATGCGCAGGATGTTGAGGCCCCCGAGCGGACTCCCCTCCACGACGGCGTGGAGGGGAGCAGAAGAAGCTTCACCCCTCCCCCACCCGGATGATCGGCTTGACGGTCGCGCCGCTTTCCGAATCCCGCATTGCTTCGTTGATCGCATCGAGCGGATAGAAGCGCGCCGACCGCGCCGGCGCCGAACAGGCAGAAGCTGGAGCCGGGCTTCGGCTTGAGCACGTTGAGCACCGCGCCGGCACCGGTCTGCACGCCGCAGCCGAGCGGCCCCAGCAGGTCGAGCGGCGCATCGGCCCTGACCTTGACCACGTTGCGGGCGTGCGCGAGCGCGAAGGTGGCGAAGGACGACTGGTAGAAGAAGCCGCCCTTCACGTCGGTGGCGCCGCCGAAGATCGGGATGCCGTCGCTCCGGACGCCGGCGAAGTTCAGCGCCATGAAATCACCGCAATAGGCCGCATGCGCGTCGGCACAGGTCGGGCAATGGCCACAGCTGTCGAACGACAGCACCACCGGATCGCCGGGTGCGACATGGGTCACGCCGGCGCCGACCTGCGCGACGATGCCGGCGCCTTCGTGGCCCAGCACCAGGGGCAGCGGCAGCGGAAATTCCTGCTTCACGACGACGATGTCCGAATGGCACATGCCGGTGGCGACGATGCGGACGATCACCTCGTCGTCGCGCGGATCGTCGAGCTGCAAGGTCTCGATCGCGAACGGCCCGCCGGCGTTGCGGACCACGGCCGCCTGGATTTCCCTCATTTGCTGTCCTCCGATCCTGTTCGCGCGCGACGATCAGAGATGAACCGATCGCCAGCCTCACACTGTCACTTCCGCTATCCGGATCGAGAGCTCGGCCGCGGAGCGCTGCCCGCGTCCGGCGCGGCGCTCGCTTCGGCGGATCGGCACGACGGGCGCGCCCGCTGAACGACCCGCCGGGCTGGCGCAGAGCGGATTGAAACGCGGCCGCGTCTTGCGCATAGCCCGGACATGCTCTCGTCAACGACCCGCCACCCGACCCGCGCGCTTCGGCATCGCGCGGATCGCCATGGCGCCGGACCGTCGCAACAGCGGGTGCCGGTGCGTTGAGCAAGGTTCATATCTTCGGGCGGTCGATGGACTTCCGGTCGGCGCGGCGCGTGCTGCTGCTGTGCCAGCTGATCATGGCGGTGGGCTGGCTGGGCGGCGGCCTCGCCTTCTACGGTCCCGGCCTGCTGGTCGCCGTGCCGTTCTGGGTGATGACCGGGCTCGCGTTCGGCGCGAGCCTGCATTTCCTCAAGCGGCGGCCATGCGGACATGGCAGCCTCTCGAAGGGGCAATATTTCTACTGGCCGTTCCTGATCCGCCGCTGCGCAGTCTGCGGGGACATGCTCGAATGACCGACGCCCGCACCGCTGCCGCTCTCGCGCCATCGCCGTTCGCGATTCCGATCTTCCGCGCGATCTGGATCGCCAGCATGGCGTCGAACTTCGGCGGGCTGATCCAGTCGGTCGGCGCATCGTGGATGATGATCTCGCTGCACGCCTCGCCGCAGACGATCGCGCTGGTGCAGGCATCGACCACCTTGCCGATCATGCTGCTGTCGCTGTGGGCGGGCGCGGTCGCCGACAATCTCGACCGGCGCATCGTGATGCTCGCCGCGCAGGGCTTCATGCTGCTGGTGTCGGCGATGCTGGCGACGACGGCGTGGGCCGGGCTGCTGACGCCATGGCTGCTGCTGGCGTTCACCTTCCTGATCGGCTGCGGCACCGCGATCAATGGACCCGCCTGGCAGGCCTCGGTCGGCGAGATGGTGCCGCGCAGCGCCTTGCCGAGCGCGGTCGCGCTGAATTCGATGGGCTTCAACATCGCGCGCAGCGTCGGCCCGGCGCTGGGCGGCGTGATCGTGGCGGCGGCGGGCGCGGCGGCCGCCTTTACCGTCAATGCGCTCAGCTATGTCGCGCTGATCGCGGTGCTGGCACGCTGGCGGCCGGAGCGGGCGCCGCGCCAGCTGCCACGCGAGCGGATCGGCGTCGCGATGGCGGCGGGCATCCGCTATGTCGCGATGTCGCCCAACATCCGCGTCGTGCTGCTGCGCGCCGGTCTGTTCGGGATTGCCGCGAGCGCGGTTCCGGCGCTGATGCCGCTGGTGGCGCGCGACCTGGTCACCGGCGGCCCGCTCACCTACGGCCTGCTGCTCGGCGCGTTCGGCATCGGCGCGGTCGGTGGCGCGCTGGCCAGCGGGCGGCTGCGGCGGATGATGTCGATCGAGCGCATCGTCAGCATCGCCACGCTGGCGCTGGCGCTGGGCGCGGCGGCGACCGCGGCCAGTCCCTGGCTGGTCACGACTTTGCTCGCCCTGCTCGTCGCCGGCGGCGGCTGGGTGCTGGCGCTCTCGACCTTCAACGTCACCGTGCAGATGGCGGCGCCGCGCTGGGTGGTCGCGCGCGGGCTGGCGCTCTACCAGATGTCGGCGTTCGGCGGCATGGCGGCGGGGAGCTGGATCTTCGGCACGCTGGCGGAGGATCATGGCGTGGCGATCGCGCTGTTCGCCGCCGCCGCGCTCCAGGCGGTCGGTGCGCTGATTGGGCTGTGGCTGCCGCTGCCGCAGATCGAGGACGCCAATCTCGATCCGCTGGGCCTATGGACCGAACCCGAGACCGCGGTGCCGGTCGAGCCGCGCAGCGGACCGGTGGTGGTCACGATCGAATATCGGATCGACGGGTCCAACGTCACGCCGTTCCTGACCGCGATGAGCGAACGCCGCCGCATCCGCCTGCGCGACGGCGCGCGCCACTGGACCTTGCTGCGCGACCTGGGCGAGCCCGATCTGTGGGTCGAGCGCTATCATGTGCCGACCTGGCTCGACTATGTCCGCCACAACCAGCGCCGCACGCATGCCGACACCGAGAACAGCGTCGCGCTGCGGGCGCTGCACAAGGGTCCCGATCCGATGCGCGTGCACCGGATGATCGAGCGGCAGACGGGCTCGCTGCCGGCCACGCGCGCGCCCGATCCGCGCGAGATGGCGGATGCGATGACGGATCCGACGCGGTCGATGTGAGGGGGACGGGCTCAGTTCCGCATTTCTCGCGGAAGTACGAACCAGG
>Ga0207641_10000631_pt1 | contig 38429 bp, 22 predicted proteins | sample KBSSwiS62_FD_184306 | JGI IMG/M metagenome (GOLD analysis project Ga0207641, IMG submission 184306) | Switchgrass rhizosphere microbial communities from Kellogg Biological Station, Michigan, USA - KBS Switchgrass S6-2 (SPAdes) (version 2) | ecosystem: Host-associated > Plants > Roots >... | reverse complement strand
GCGATATCTTTTTCGATAGGTCGGAACTACATTAAGTGTCCATCCTCCATAAGAATAAATATTGGCACGAGTCGTTACATCAAAATATGGGCTTAACACTTTATAGTATCCCAAACCTTCAAGTCCTAAACCAAAATCTTCATTGGCAGTAAAAGTGGGGGCTAAAATACCTGAATGCCTTTTACTGCTTATTGGAAAAAATCCAAAAGGCAAATAAATGGGTATTGGCACGCCTTCGAACTCGGGGTGTATAGGACCGGTTATTGCAACTTTATTATTTACAATTTTTATTTTGTCATACCTAAAGCCAAAATGCGGATCGTCAAGATTACAAGTGCTGATGGTTCCTTTTCGGGAATAAATTACATCGCCAATTCGTTTTGTATACTGGGCTATCATTACCATCTCACCCTGCATTGTATAGGTATTCTTTGTAAGCCCTTTTTGCGTTTTAAAATTATACCTGATCGTATCACTTTGAAATTTGTTTTCACCTTGTGTAAAATGGGCCCTGTCAATAAGATCACCCGTGCTATCAACGCTTTTTACAGCAGTTAGGATTTGTGTTTCCTGGTCAAGCTCCATTTTTGGGGCTGTTAGTTCAATGTCTTTGTAAAGTGTTTTTGCTTTTCCATAAAGTATCACTTTTTTTTCCTTTACAAGAATCACAACAGAATCTTCCGCTTCATAATTGACCGGGGCATCAAGAGAATCTTTTGACAGTTTCAGATCAAATGTGTCTATCCTTGTTATGGAAGTATCAACTGATGCATTTGCTTTCGATAACGAGTCCCTTTTTAAAGTATCAGTAGCATTTATTGAGGGTCTTTTTACAAGACTATCCTTAGTTTTTTGCGGCACCGTATCTCGCTGAGCTGTTAATGCCGTGTAAAAATTTTGATGATAACTATAATTAGCGCTACTTTTCCACGTTTGTGTAAAGAAGATTGCAGTCAGCAGGCCGGCAAAAAGGTAATTTGATCTAAATTTGTGCAGTAGCATCATAGCGTTGGAAAACAAAAATATATCATTCAGACTTAAAGGATTTGTGAAGATTGAAAACTAATCCGTTAAAATTAATATCCACCATGTCAAGGCGAATTATTACCGTTCTTATTTTCGTTTCAGTTTTACCCTTTGCATTTGCTTTCAAAAATGTACCCCTTAAGAAGAAAGGGGTTCAAACCATAATTATTGACCCTGGACATGGAGGTAAGGACCAGGGAGCAAAAGGCGCTTTTACTACGGAAGCCAAGATCTGTCTTTCTGTAGGATTAAAACTTGGTAAGGCAATTGAAGAAAAATTTCCTGGTGTTAAGGTCCTTTATACAAGAACAACAGATGTTCTTCCTGGTAATAAACCAGATAAAAACCAGGCCCTTCGTTATCGTGCAGAGTTTGCTAATCAATCCGGCGGTGATCTGTTTATAGCTATTCACGTTAATGCAGCCCCTAAAATAAAACACAAAGTTGAGAGCGGATATAAATGGGTTGGCAAAGGAAAAAAAAGAAGAAAGGTCAAGACATATAAATATTACTATACTCCAAACCCTTCTCACGGTACGGAAACATTTATTTGGGCCGCCGACAGAACCGATGATAAGTCAGGTACAATAACTCCGGATGATGAATTTGGAGAAACTGACAGTACAATAGTTATTCCTGAGATCAATGACCCCATAATGAAAGCTTTCCAATTATTATATACAAAAAAATATTTTGAAAACTCTCTTCACTTTGCTAACCTTATCGAAGCAGAATTTGTGAAAGGAGGCAGGTTCAGCCGTGGTGTTAAACAAAGAAACGAGAAAGGCATTTGGGTATTACAAGCTACGGGAATGCCAAGTGTATTGGTTGAAACGGGTTTTATCACTGATAAGGATGAAGAAGAATACCTGGATAGCGAAAAGGGACAAAATGAGATAGTAGATAATTTGACAAATGCATTAGCCAATTATATTGCTTCAAAAGAAAAAGCTCCCGCAAGTAATGGTGGCAAGAGTCCCGATACAAAAAGTGTTCAAACTGATGCAGCAAGTCTTCCTCGCAAGAATGTTTCCACAGTTCCGGTCAATAAACGCTGATAAAGCATGTTTTGTCCCCGCTTTTTAAAGTTTTAAATAGCTAGAATTATTTTATTAATTTGGCATTCTGTAAATATTTAGGGAAAACAAATATTCATGAAGATCAGCAACGAAACCAAAGTCGGGATTTTAACTATTGTCGCTCTCACACTACTTATCGTAGGTTTTAATTTTTTGAAAGGCAAAAATGTCTTCAACAAGGAAAAGCATTTATATGCGGTTTTTTCCGACCTGGGCAGTCTTCGAAAATCAAATGAAGTAAAAATGAAGGGGCTTCCCGTGGGTACTGTTTATGATTATACCGAGATCGATAAGAATCTCAGTGGCATCATTGTTACGATCACAATGAAACGGGATGTGAATATTCCGAAAGATTCCAAAGCATCAATAGAATCCCAGCTGCTTGAGTCCACTTTTTTGAAAATTGAGCAGGGGCAATCCACAGAATTTTTAGCAGATGGCGATACAGTGATAACGGACCGGGCCAGTTCATTTCTTGGAGATGTGAAAGCGCAGATCACCCCAACTTTATCAAGTGTAAGAAGTGCGATCGATTCATTGAAAATAGTTTTAGGTGGCCTTAACCGGTTATTTGATAAAGACACCAAAGGAAATATTAGTGAGATCATTCGTAATCTAAAACAAACAACGAGTAGTCTTAATCAGCTTTTAAATGCGGAAAGTGGCGCTTTGGCTGCAACATTGAATAATGCAAATTCAATTACAGGCAATCTTAAAAAGAACAACGATAGCATCACGGCAACAATAAGCAGCATTAAAAAAGCTGCGGATAAGTTTTCGGGACTGGATGTACAACCCACTATCGATACGTTACAGGCTACCATCAATGAGCTTAAAACTGTGTTGGGTAAATTCAATACGAACGAAGGAACTCTTGGTTTGTTAATGAAAGATCGAAAACTATATGATCAGTTAAACAGTTTATTGTTAGGTGTTGAGATCCTGTTTGATGATATTCGTGTTAATCCAAAACGATATACGGGTAGTGTGATATTTAACAGAAAAGATAAAACAGGCCCTTTAACTTCGCCTGCGAAAAAAGATTCTATTCCGCAAGGCAAACAAAGATGACCCCGACAAAATTTTTTCGGTTCTTATTAGTCTTGTTTCTGTTTACAAGTCCTCTGATTATTTTTTGCCAGGAATTACCAACTACAAAAACATTTACACCAGCAGACACAGTTCGTACAGTTGAAATTTTACCCGGCGTAAGAAAATTAGAATATCGCAAAGTCGATTCCGTTACAGAAATACAGATACTCGCCGGCAATGTCCGTTTAAAGCAAGGCAATTCAATATTTGAATGCGATAGTTGTGTGATCACAAAAAGAATTAATCTTTTCGAGGCATTTGGAAATGTTCATATCAATGATTCAGATACGGCGAACGTGTACTCCGATCATCTTCGCTATCTCACTGACAGAAAAATTGCTTATTTAGATGGCAATGTCAAATTAACTGATGGCAAAGGAGTACTTACAACACCGACGTTAGAATATGATATGAATACTAAAGTTGGTATCTATAGAAATGGCGGCCGGGTTGTAAACAAAGAAACTGTATTAACAAGCGATGAAGGTTATTACTACGCAGATATAAAAGATGTTTATTTCAAAAAGAATGTAAAGTTGAAAGATCCATCTTATGATCTTCAATCCGATTCATTATTATATAATACGGGAACAGAGATAGTAAGATTTATTGCAGAGACGCTTGTTAAGGATAGTACAAACAGAACTATTAAGACAAGAGAGGGTTTTTATGATAAAAGAACTGGCAAAGCCGAATTTGGACAGCACCCCATTATAACGGATAAGGACATACAGGTAACAGGAGAAAGGATAATAAGCGACGATAGCCTGGGCATTACACAAATATTCGGCAGAGGAATAATTGTGGACACCGCAAATAAAACAACGGTGATCGCCGATACGATTTTCTATAACAAAAAGAATGAATCATTTCTTGCTTTTGCCAAGCCATTAATGATTGTCGAGCAGGACCAAGATTCCATTTTTATAGCTGCAGACACTTTATTTTCTGCCAGGCTTACGGACTTGTATGGATCAAAAGATTCGGTTGCAAAAAAAGATACCTTGAAAGAAGTAAAAATTATTGATACCAAAACAAAGGATAGCACGAACAGGTATTTTGAAGCATTCAGAAATGTAAGAATTTTTTCAGATTCATTGCAGGCAGTTTGTGACAGTATGTTTTATTCATTTAAGGATTCCGTATTTAGATTGTATGATGATCCTGTTGTTTGGTCGCAAGAAAACCAAATAACGGGAGATACTATTTTGCTTTTTACTAAAAATAAAAAAGCCGACAGGATGCAGGTTTTCAAAAACAGTTTTATAGCAAGCTTTGTAAAACACGAGATATTCAACCAGGTAAAATCAACCAGGATGGATGCATATTTTATTGATGGCAACATTGATTCTGTCAGGGCAAGAGGTTCGGCAGAATGTGTTTATTATATACAGGATGAAGACAGCGCATTTACAGGCATCAATCAATCAAATGCTGAATTGATGGATGTTTATTTCAAAGAAAAGGAACTTCAGCGTGTTGTTTTCCGAACTGCTGTAAAGGGAACCATTTGGCCAATGAAACAAAAAACGCCAAAAGAAATGCATCTTCAAAATTTCAAGTGGCGGGACGCGGAAAGACCAAAGACAAAATATGAACTGTTTGAGTAGATGATAGTGAGAGTTGACAGATGATAATTTTTAACTCTGTTAAATTCGATAACACTGCAAACTATCATCTATCAGTTATTATCTGCAATTAAACTTTTGCATTTCCTTTAAACTTATCTGGCACCCTTTTCGTTAAACCAAGAGAAAACATTCCGCCATGAAGAAATCACTCCTATTTTTTATTGCAGCGATCTTATTTTCTGCTTCTCAATTAAAAGCCCAGGATTATAAAACAGCCCTCGGTATCAGGCTTAGCAGTAATGGCCCGGCTGTAAACAATTCTGTAAGCATTAAGCATTTTATGAATCCCAAACTTGCTATTGAAGGGCTTTTTACTTTTGATAATAAAGCCGCTATCGGCGGGTTATTCGAGATCCATAATGCAATACCATCAACTGAAGGATTGAAATGGTTCTATGGCGCCGGCGCTTATCTTGGTTTTGATTCTGATAAAAATAACCCTGATCGAGCATTGATGGGTGTGCAAGGGATCATTGGTCTTGATTATAAATTTGCAAACCTTCCTTTAAATCTTTCACTTGATTGGAAACCTGAACTAAATATTATTGACAATATCAATTTTGAACCAGCAGCAGTTGGCTTCTCCATTCGATTTACTTTTGGCAAAACTCAAACTCAAACCGTTTCGGAGTAATACATATATAGACTATTGATAAACCCGGAAAGCTTGCAGTAATTCCGGGTTTTATTTTGTCTTTTGCCTGAATTGCGTTTTTTTTATGCGGTAAAATGCGGAAATTATCGTTTGTATTTCATTTTTTTCCCTAACTTCATTTCCCAAACCACTGCTTGTGCCATTAATTAAACGATTTTCGTTGATTGTGCTTTGCTTACTTTATGCCTTTTCTCTCCGGCTCAAAAGAATTTGTTCTAATCATACCTTATCTATTCTTGATGATCTTTTGCTCAGGCCTTATGCTATATCAGGTCTTAAAATATTATAAAGTAATTTTTTTAAAACTGCTTATTAAAATAAAAAACCAAATATGATGAGAAGAAAAATTACATCACTCGTGTTTTTGATACCGCTTGTGATGTTGCTGCCATTATTAGGGATGGCACAGCAACGAACCATAACTGGTACTGTAAAGTCTGCCAAAGACAATGTTTCGGCACCAAGTACTTCAGTAAAAGTAGTTGGTACTGACAGAGGCACTATAACTGATGCCAATGGAAATTTTTCACTTACTGCCAGTACCGGAGAAATACTGGAATTTTCAGGAATAGGATTTGTATCTAAACGACAAACAGTAACTAGTTCCAATACATATGATATTTTATTGGCGCCAGATGAAAAACTTGAACAAGAAGTCGTTGTCGTAGGTTACGGAACCCAGCGAAGAAAAAATCTAACAGGAGCTATTTCTACAATCGATGTTAAGAAAACATTAGGAAGCAGACCCATAGCAGATGTAGGAAGAGGACTGCAGGGTACGGCTACTGGTCTTAGTGTAGTTATTCCCAGCGGCGAAATAGGTTCTGACCCGATCATTAAGATAAGAGGACAGATAGGATCATTACAAGGAGGTAGTTCCCCTCTGATATTATTAGACAACGTTGAAATACCCAGTATACAGCTAGTGAATCCTAATGATATTGCTTCTATTACTGTTTTAAAAGATGCTGCTTCTGCTTCTAATTACGGATCAAAAGCATCATTTGGTGTCATCTTGATAACAACAAAAAAGGGATCGGGAACAGGCAAGCCGCAAATAACCTATTCCAACAATTTTTCATGGCAAAATGTTTGGAAAGATCTCCAGCTGGCTGATGTCAATGGATTAAAGTATACAGTAGATGCTGCAGAAAGAATAAATACTACTACACCAGTAGGGGCATTTTATTTGGTAGACAGAGCGAGTTATCTAAAAGCAGTAGAATGGAAACAAAAATATGGCAGTACGATCGGGCCAAATGATCCTACTGTTTTTGGAAGAGATTGGTTTGTAAATTCAGCTGGCGCTAAAATGGGAGTCAGAACCTATAATCCCTACGACATCATGGTTGAGGAATGGGCACCTACCCAACAGCATAATCTGTCTGTTGGTCTTACATCAGGAAAAACTTCTTATAATTTGGGTCTTGGTTTATTAGACCAAAGCGGTATGATGAAACCAGCAAAGGTAGATAGGTTCACCCGGTACAATGCCTCACTAAAAATGTCCAGTGAAATTAACAAATACCTTACTGTGCGTGCAGGTGCGTTATTCTCGAGAAGAAATAAAGAGTATGCATATATCACCAGTTCAACGACAGCAGATCCCTGGCTTTACTTATATAGATGGAGTTCGTTATATCCTTTTGGCAATGATGAAAACGGAGACCCCATTCGAAGCCCGGCCGGTGAAGCAGCTGCAGCAAACACAGCTAATATATTACAGAATTATTCGAATTTTAGTCTTGGATCAACTGTTAATTTTACTAAGAACTGGAACCTGGAATTCGATTATACATATTCTAACCAGGAAGAATTGTGGAAAAGACCAGGAACAAGATACACAATGAGAGATTCCTGGTCGGCTGGGATACCCCGGTTCGATGCGAGTGGCAACAGGGTTTATGTCAATAATGAAGGACAGGTGGTCGCCAGTACTACTCCCGGTGCAATAGCCGCTTTCGACCTGGCAAAGTCAACATACACTGGCTTCGCGGGAGCAAACCCCGACCATTTTGCACGGACAGCCACAAACTTTTTTAGCCATACAATAAATGCATTTTCAACTTACAACTGGAATTTAAATCCCAACAATGCATTTAAATTTATATTGGGTGTAAATCGTGTAACTGCTACTACTGAATTTCAAGCATCCCAGATAACGAATTTATTAGATATATATAATCCCCAATTTCCTTTTGGTACCGGAACTCAAACAACATCCGGAGGTAAATCATGGGAAGCTCAGTTAGGATATTTTGGCCGTATCAATTATGCGTTTAAAAATAAATACCTGGTAGAAGGAAATTTACGTTATGATGGATCTTCGAAATTCACACCCGATTTGTGGTGGAGATGGTATCCTTCTGTTTCGGCAGGTTGGATAGCAAGTGAAGAAAAGTTTATGGAGTGGACAAAACCTACGCTCAGCAGTCTTAAATTCAGAGCATCATGGGGTTCAATTGGTGATCAAAGCGTACCAAATAATTTGTATCTGCCAGTTATGCCAAATGGCCAGTCAACCTGGATAGGCGGAAATGGGCAAAGAGTATTTTTCGTGGGTTCACCGGCTGCAATCGACGCAGATATTAAATGGCAGGATGTTGTCACCAAAAACATTGGAGTTGATATTGGCCTCTTAAAAAACAATGTCAATGTTACTTTTGATCTTTTTGATAGAACCACCGAGAATATGATCGTGCCGCAAGAGGGCATTCCTTTGACATTTGGAGTTGCTGCACCATTGGGAAATTATGGCTCACTGCAAACAAGGGGTTGGGAATTAACTGTTGAATATAATCATAGATTCAAAAATGGCCTGGGTATTAATTTAAGGGGAAACATTTCTGATGCAAAAAGCACATTGGAATCCTATGGCTCGGGTACACAAGTTACCGGTAACTATAATGGTAAAAATATAGGCGAAATCTGGGGCTATCGTACAGATAGGTTATATCAGACGAACGATTTTGAACTGGGTACAAATGGCAAACCTATACCGTTCAGTTTATCCCCTGCTGAAAGTGTGTATGGCAGCCTCAATGCTGTTGGCGTTCCTAATGGCCCTACCGTTAACAAATTGAAAACCGTAGATGGAAAAAAACCCGTTTACCAGCCATTCCTGCAAAACTCACCCACCTTCTTTTTTGGTCCTGGTGACGTTAAATTCCTGGATTTAAACGGAGATGGCGAAATAAATAATGGAAAAGGAACATTGGCCGATCATGGAGACCTCGAAGTGATTGGAAATTCTCTACCTCGCTATGAGTATGGCTTCAGAATTGGGGCTGACTTTAAGGGTTTTGACATCAGCATCTTTTTCCAGGGAGTTGCAAGCCGCAAGATATGGGGTGATGGGTTCCTTGCCCTTCCTGGCTACAACGCTTCTGACGGAGCGATGCCCGAAGCAATCGCCAGTAATTATTGGTCCCCTGCCAATACCGGAGCGTTTTACCCGGCTGCATATAATAATGCTGGCAGCGCCACAAATAATAATTTGCAGGTCCAGGATAGATACTTGTTGAATATGGCTTATCTGCGTTTGAAGAACCTTACTATTGGTTACACACTGCCGCAATCTTTAGTTAAGAAAGCATGGATCAGTTCATTTAGAATATATGCAGGTATAGAGAACTTTATTACATGGGATAAATTAGGAGATCTGCCGATCGATCCGGAGAGTATCAATGGCTATTCCATGTGGAATACTACTGGTTATAATTTGGGCCGTACCGGAACGGGTATCCCAGCTTTTAAGAGTGCTTCATTCGGTTTACAATTGACTTTTTAAAAAACTATAAAGATGAAATATTTAAGATACCTCTATAGCATAGCAGCATGTTTATTTTTACTTTCTTGTAAAAAGGACGTATTAGACAGGCCGCCTTTGACGAGTATTATTGATGGTGAAAATACATACTGGAGAAATGAAGATGATATCCGCTTGTATGCAAATGCATTTTATCCTAATTATTTTGTAGGCTTCAATTCTGGGTTTGGAGTGGATTATGCTCCTGTAAGAGGATATACTTTCAACGACGATTTAACCAGTAAAAATACTCAGTTAAGTTTTGACGAAACTGTTCCCACCACACTGGGTTCAACATCGGAAGTAGCCGCCTGGTTGTCCAAATATGCAGGTCCTACCTGGGACTTTGCATGGGTTCGAAAATCAAATATTCTGATAGACCGCCTGGAGAATATAGCAAAGCCTAATCTCACAGAAGAGGCATTGAAACACTGGACAGCCGTTGCAAAATTTTTCAGAGGATTTGAATATTCCCGTTTAGTTAGTGTGTTTGGAGATGTTCCCTTTTTTGATAAAGTTGTCGAGAATACTGATCTGCCCACTTTATATAAGGACAGGGATAACAGGGGTATCGTAATGGATAAGGTGTATGATGATTTCAAATATGTACTTGCCAATATCAGGGAAAATGACGGGAATGCGCTTTATTTAAACAGATATATTGCTGCTGCCTTTATTTCCCGGTTCATGTTGTTTGAAGGAACATTTCAGCATTATCATGGTTTAGATGCGGCAAGAGCAAAAAAATATTTGGAGTTTGCGGTAGAAGCTGCAGCAGTTGTAATGAACAGCAATAAATTCAACTTTACTAAAGATTTTAAATCTATATTTTCATCCGAGAGCCTGGCCGGTCATACTGAAGTAATTCTTTACAGAGTATATGATGCCGCATTGGGCATAACACATGCTATCGGCTCTTATTCTAATGCGACGGAAACAGTCGGTATAGATCCCAACCTGGTTTTAATTAAATCTTTTTTAGCAAATGATGGTAAAGCATGGCAAAATTCAGCAGTGCCTAATGCAAGTTCATTTGCAATTGCTGACCTGGTGAAAACACGGGACCCACGATTTGAAGCATCATTTATTGATAAAGCCCTTTCTACTTCCACCACAGTTTTATATGGATATAAGTTTGCATCAAGAGAAGCGATAAAATTTGCTCCAGGCCCGTATCCAGCTGCATGGGGAAGCAGTACCAATACCAGTGATGCTCCTGTTATGAGATTAGCAGAAGTTGTATTGAATTGGATAGAAGCTAAAGCTGTGTTGGCACAATACATGGGCGGCTCTGCAGTTACGCAGGCTGATCTTGATAAATCTGTAAATGCAATTCGTAATCGCCCATTAGATGCAGCCGCTGTTGCGAAAGGAGTAGTAAAAACAGCTCCTTTACTTCTTGCTGCACTTCCGGTTGACCCGACAAAAGATGCAGATGTACCAGATTTGATTTGGGAGATCCGTCGCGAAAGAAGAATGGAATTTGTGTTTGAGCACACCAGGTTGTTAGATTTAAAGAGATGGAAAAAACTTAGCAATATGGATTTCAGCACCAACCCTGATTATTTTCTTGGGCCATGGGTAAATGTTCAGACTGAATTACCCAGCTATCTAACTGCTGCTAATGCTACTGCTGGGAATGTAAAGGTTAAAAAAGCAGATGGCACCATAGTAACCTGGAATGGAAGCAATGCAAGCTCGATGATTGGCTTTTGGATGGTTGAAAACGCTAAAAACAGAAATACTTTTTCTGATCGTTCATACATGTCTCCGGTTGGGCAATCTCAGATAACTCAATATCAGGAAAAAGGCTATAAGCTTACACAGACAAAGAACTGGTAAAACTTATTTATTTTATTTTTTGAAGATATATTTGTTAAGAGGCTGTCTCATAAGTAGGCAGCCTCTTTTATTTAGTAAAAAATAAATTTCTATCTTAATCGATCCAAAGAATGACAAAAAAAATCACCTTCTTAATTGTATTTACAATCTCCATATCATTTTCCTATGCTCAAACCGGATTTAAGTTTGCACATATATCAGACACACATATAGGAAGCAATAATGCAGAAGAAGATCTAAGAAGAACTGTACAAAGTATCAACAACGATTCAACAATAAAATTCGTGATCCTTTCAGGTGATATCACTGATTTTGGCTCTGATGCAGAATTACATCTTGCAAAAAAAATACTGGATAGTCTCAACAAACCCTGGTATATTATTCCGGGCAACCATGATGCCAACTGGTCTGAAAGCGGCACGAATAGTTTTAAAAAGATCTTTGGATCAGAAACTTTTAAGTTCATGTATGGGGGGTATTTATTTCTTGGTACTGTTTGTGGTCCTAACATGCGAATGAGTCCGGGCCAGGTCTCCAGGGAAAATATACTATGGCTTGATTCTACCCTAACTAATTTAAAAGATAAAAACATCCCTGTTATTTATGTGAATCATTATCCAATAGATTCATCATTAAATAACTGGTTTGAAGTAATAGATCCTCTTAAAAAAAGGAATATTCAATTGATAATATGCGGACATGGGCATGCAAATCACGTACTTAATTTCGAAGGAATTCCAGGCATTATGGGAAGATCAAACCTAAGAGCAAAAAATCCTGTCGGCGGTTACAATATAGTTACAATAAAAGATGGTGCCGTTACTTATGAAGAACGCAATCCTGTTACAAATGAACAAAAACAATGGGCACAGGTAAAATTATACAAACACGATTTCGCTTCTGATACAGCTCATTATTTCAGACCTTCTTATGCAATCAATACAACGTATAAAAATGTAAAAACAACATGGCAATTTAACGACAACAGCGATATTGGGTCCGGAGCTGTTATCATTAAAGATCTTGCTATTGCGAGTAATTCAAATGGATCAGTTTATGCTTTGAATTTAAAGAACGGAAAAAAGGTTTGGTCATTTACTACTAAAGGGAAAATTTATTCAACACCTGCAGCAGGAGATAACTTAGTTGTAGTAGCTTCTACTGATAATAATATTTATTGCCTGAATACAGCTACAGGTAAATTGTTATGGAAATTTGAAACACAAAGACCAATCGTTTCGAATGCGCTTATTAAAAATAAAACGGTTTATATTGGTTCTTCAGAAGGCCATTTCAGAGCATTAGATTTATACAATGGAAATTTAAAATGGGATTTTGATGGTGTCAAAGGATTTGTAGTAACCACTCCCCTATTTTATAATAATAAAATTTATTTCGGAAGTTGGGGAACTGAATTTTATGCGTTGGATGCAGAAACTGGTTCATTAACATGGAAATGGAATAATGGTTCATCCAATCGCATGTTTTCTCCTGCGGCCTGCTATCCTGTAGCGACTGGCGGAAAGGTTTTTATTGTTGCACCCGATCGCTATATGACAGTTTTTGATGCTGAAACCGGAAATGTGATCTGGAGAAAAAATGATCCGGATAATAAGGTGAGAGAATCAATGGGCTTATCTAAAGACAGTACATTGATCTATTCAAAAACCATGCAAGGAGAATTAATTGGCATTTCAACTTTAGACACAGGTATGAAAATTACCTGGAGATCAAACACAGCATTAAATTATGAAATAGCACCCACTGCAATTGTAGAATTTCAAAACATTATTTACGTGCCATCTAATTCAGGAGTTGTTGTTGCGGTAAATCGCAACGATGGCTCCATTTTATGGAAGCATAAAATTTCGAATGCACTAATAACAAATATTGTCCCTGTTGCTAAAAATAAAGTGATAGTTGCTTCAATGGATGGCAAGGTTACCTTTCTTGAATATAAGCCACAACGATGATGCGCCTGTATGTTTCATTTCTGCTCTTGCCACAATGATAGCTACCGGTATTAATGTTATCCCAGATGCTTGCAGCACTTCCGGATTTTATTTTGTCTTATGCTTGAATTGCGTTTTGTTTTGCGGTAAGGTGCAGGAAATTATCTTTGGTAATTCGCTTTTTTTCCTAACTTCAATTTTTCAAACTTCTGCTATGGAATTATCTAAACGATGTCTATTAATCATTCCCAATTTCTTAGTAGTACAGGAAAAAAAGATTTCAGGACAATTAGTATCGCAAAATGACAACAAGCCAATATCCGGCGTTATCCAAGATTACCAGGCAATGATCCATCACTTACTCCTTTATGCGACACTGGAGTTGAAATATTATAATTGATTTAAAATTGAATATTTACTTAATAAAAAGAACAGCTATGAGAAAATTGCTTTACTTAAGATGTCTAAGCATCGGCCTGTTTTTATCTTTCACCTGTTTTGCTCAGGAAAGAACAATTACAGGAAGTGTGATTTCAAATGTTGACAACAATCCAATGACGGGAGTATCTGTTACTGTAAAAGGTAAAAACCTTACAACGCAAACCAATGCTAATGGAACTTTTTCTATAACGGCAGCAAAGGGGCAGATTTTACAGTTCAGTTATGTTGGCTTCACAAGTTATGAAACAACAATTGGTAATTCTGATCGTCTGGAAGTTACGCTTACCAGCCTGCAAACACAGTTAGGAGAGGTCGTTGTAACTGCATTGGGTATTAAAAAGGAACGAAAAGCACTGGGATATTCGGTTACCGACTTAAGCGCACAGGAATTAATGAAAAATAAAAATACTAATCTCGTTAATTCTTTAGCCGGTAAAGTTCCTGGTGTAAATGTGACGCAATTTAGCGGTGCACCAGGCGCAGGAGCATCTATAACTATTCGTGGTGGTAATTCTACATCGGATAGCAGACAAAATCAGCCTTTATTTGTTGTTGACGGTGTTATATATGATAACTCAACTACGGTTACAGGCAATACGGGTACCGACGGACTGTCTCGCAGTAATACAACTTACTCAAATCGTGTCATGGATATTAACCCGGAAGATATTGAAAGCTTGTCTGTTTTGAAAGGTTCTGCTGCAGCAGCATTGTATGGTTCGAGGGCTGCTGATGGCGTTGTTATTATTACCACAAAGAAAGGTGCTGAAGGCAAAGTATCGGTTAATTTCAATAGTAAAATAAGTACATCCTGGGCGAACAAGATGCCAGAAGCTCAAACCATATTTGGTCCAGGTAGCTATGCCAGTAATGGCGTTTTAAACACTACGAATGCGTACAATTCATGGGGAGCAAAAATTCCGGCCGACAGTACGTTATATGACAATATCGGTGATTTTTTTCAACAAGGGGCTATTTACGATAATAACATAAACGTGTCCGGAGGATCAAAGAACGGTTCCTTTTATTTATCAGGATCTAACTTTAAGCAAACGGGCATCGTTCCCAGCACAGCGTATGATAAAACTACCTTTCGTTTTAATGCCGAACAGAAATACGGGCCTTTGACATTGAATGCAAATGTTGCTTATTCTGTCGCCAAAACTGATAGAACTTTAACGACTGCCGGGTTATATGGAAGTGGGGTTGGAAGCATGCAAGGAGTGTATGGCTGGCCTCAAACATTTAATATGAAAAATTATATAAATCCTGATGGAACGCAGCATCGGCCATATGCCGGGACCCTTGCTTTGGAAAACGATATAGACAATCCTTACTGGATAATCAATCAGGATAAATTAACATCACAAACCAATCGTTTCACCGGCGGTATAAATGGCAATTTTAAAATTGCAAATTGGTGGGATATTACAGGACGTGTGGGTTATGACCAGTATGCCACTAATGATTATACTTATATAGCCCCTGGATCTGCCTTGAGTCTAACGTATCAGAAAGGACGACTGAGCAAAGATCTATATAACTATACCTACATCACAACAACCGTGATGAGCAATTTTCATAAAACGTTTGGAGACTTTGATGCACACCTGATGTTGGGAACTACTTCAGAAAATACGAAAAATGTAGGTCAAAATCATTGGGGATACAACTTTGTTACTGCAGGTACGATTAGCTTCAATAATATTGCAACTGGAAATAAATTTTTTACAGATGCAACAATAAATAAGCGTTTAGTAGGAGCTTATGGAGAGGTTGGCGTATCTTATAAAGACCTTATCTATCTTACAGCAACAGGACGCAATGACTGGTCGTCCACACTGCCTATAGAAAACAGGTCCTATTTTTATCCTTCTGTCAGTGGTTCTTTTGTTTTTACTAAATTGTTACCCAAGAACAACATTCTTTCTTTCGGCAAAGTCCGGGCAAGTTGGGCGAGAGTTGGTAAAGACGCAAATGCCTATGCTACGCTTACCTATGTAAATAGCCCGATCACTATCGGCTCTTATACAGGAATTGGTAATCAGTACACAAGTGGTAATCCTTTGTTGGTACCTGAAATTCAGGATTCCTGGGAAATTGGCGGAGAGTTTAGATTATTGAATGGCCGTATTGGTTTGGATTATACATACTATCATAGCCAAACACAGAATCAAATTGCCCAGCCGCGTTTGTCCAACGCCAGCGGATATATTTTGACTTCTATTAACTCAGGTTCGGTAATTAACGAAGGAATGGAAATGGCAGTTACAGGTAAAGCGATATCAAAAAAGGATTTTGGATGGGATGTGGTGGTGAATTTCTCCCATAACAAAGGAAGATTAGGAGCTTTCCTTCCAGGGGTAGCTTATTTCTATCCAACCGATGCTCAATTCGGTACTGTAAAAGCAGCGTCGGTTCCCAACGGTGGATATTTCCTTGGAATGACCGGCACGATTTTTTTGCATGAATTAGATTCAAAAGGAGTTGAAATTCCAAACGGACGCTACCAAGTAGATCCTACTACAGGATTATATAAGCTTAATACCAACAACCCGGTTGTAGGTAACCGTGAACCCGATTTCATTGGTGGCCTTGAAAACAGTTTTCGATACAAACAATTTTCGTTATCATTTCTTCTCGACATTCGCAAAGGAGGCGATGTGTATAATGGCACTGAGTATGCTATGATGGTAAACGGTTTAAGCAAACAAACTTTACTAAATGATCGCAAATCCGTAACAGTAACAGGAGTTAATAGCGTTACAGGAGCTGATTTTAACCAAACTTACACCTCAGGTCAGAATTATACCATTGGATCAACAACCCAATCCGGCGACTATTTGATTCAACAGTATTGGGCGGCGGGGGGCACCGTGGGCAGCTACGCAAATAATTCCATGAATTTTATTACTTCAGTAAATTGGTTGAAACTACGTGCATTGGCATTAACCTATGACTTTATCGGTTTATTAAAGAACCAAACAGTAATTAAAGGAATTTCAGCAACGGTAACCGGCTCCAATTTGTTCACATGGACAAATTACAAAGGAATGGATCCCGAAGTAAGTGCTGCTGGAGGAACAGGAGGTTCGGGCTCTACAGGTATCGATTACCTGGGAGTTCCTGCGGTATCAAGTTTTACATTTGGGATAAATCTTAAGTTTTAACTAGTGAAAAAATTAATTATGAAAAATATAAAATATATCATACTTGGTTGGGTAGTCGTATTCAGTGCGGCTTCATGCAAAAAGTGGTTGGATGTAAATACGGATCCTGATAATCCAAATAATACAAGCGTATTGATTCAAAACAGAGTGCCTTGGATCGAACATTTTTTCCAGTACACTTCAGGGGTTTCTAATTTTCGAACTTCGGTTGCGGCTGGAGTTTATTATAGCAATGCTGCTACTGGTAATGCGCTTGCTACCACATGGATTGCACATACAGGTAATACAACCCCTTACCAACAGTGGTTTGTGACAACAGCTTCTAATCTGAACGATTTGTACACTTCTGCCCAGCAACAAGGTGCCTATCATTATATGGCTGTCGCCGATGTGTTTCATGCAATGGGTTTTATGTTAATGCTGGATATTTATGGTGAAATGCCTTATACACAGGCATTAACTGGAAATCCAAGCCCTGGTTTTGATGACGGCAAAACTATTTACAACGGATGTCTGTCAAAATTAAATGAAGCCATAAGTTTATTCAGTAAAACGCAGGAAAGTGGAGCTCCTGCACTTTCTACCGCAGATATGTGGAATAACGGCGATGTAAACAAGTGGATAAAACTTTGCTGGGGATTAAAAGCCCGTTACATGCTGAGACTGTCAAAAAAAGCGAACTTGTATAATGCAGATTCTATTTTGTATTGTTTGTCCAAAGGTCCCCAGTCTAATGCTGATAATACAATAGGGCCATGCTATAACAACAGTACAGCAACAGATTACTTAATAGGTGACCCTGTTGTAACAAACGGAAACTGGGATTATGCAGCGGAAGGAAGTAATCAACGTATTTCTCAATTTCATTACAACTTGTTGACTAATATGCGTGGTGCAGGTGTAACAGATCCCCGGATGAGCAAAATTGTACCAGCTACTATGGCTAATATTAAACTTGATGCCAACGGTAAAGTGATAGATTATACATGGAACCGTTCCATAGGCGTTGATTCTTACAATTCGCAAAATGCACAAAATCCACTAAGCCTGGCAAACCGGTTAGCGAAAGGCGGTGCTACTTCTATAGCATTGGAAAGTTATGCTGCTACAAATACTAATATAATATATGCTATCATCGATGCAACCGATCGTGCAAATTTTATCGCAGCTCAAGTAGCGGCAGGCCGTCCTTACACCACAAGCGGCAATAACGTAACAGTAACTTACAAGGCGGGGTCTAAGTATATAAACAGTACTAATTATATACTTGCCGGAGATACTGCTTATGTAAATTTGCGTAGTTGTTCTCTTCAATATGGCACAACCGGTGTAAATAGTGAAAAAGAACTTAACTGGTATCCTTCAGTAGCTGCAGGAGCGGCGGGTGCAATTGGTTCTACGGGGTCGTTCCAGGTTCGTCCTGTTTCAGACCAGGAGATCTTAACTTACCATGAAATGTGCTTTATCAAAGCTGAAGTTTATATGAGAAAAGCTGATAACGCCAGCGCTTATACAGCATACAGGGCAGGCCTTCAGGCACATCTTGATATGATGCAGGCTAAACTTACGCAATGGAAAGCTGGCGGTTATAACAAAAGTGCTGTTGGGTTTACCATTCCTGATATGGAGCCTATGGATCAAGCTGCCATCAATACTTATCTTTCAAGTAATGCGGTTGCTCAAGATGGTGGAACGTTGACAATGTCAGACATCATGCTTCAAAAATATGTTGCAATGGGTTGCAGTATTGAAAACTGGAACGATATGCGTCGGTTTAATTTTAGCGCCGGTAATGTTGGCGCCTTTGGCGTTGTTTATCCAGGTTATGATCATGGACCCTTGTTTGCCGGTTCGAGTCTATATACAGGCGCAGGCAAAACAGATCCCAGGTACTGGATGCGCCGTTGGAAGTTACCTACAACCCTTGAATTAAATTATAACCTGACAAATGCTCTTGCAATAAATGCCCACGCCAATGATGCAAATGCCTGGAGTATCCCTATTTGGTGGGATTGTGCAACTGATGATGAATATTATGGATACCTCAAACAATAGATAGCTTCTGAGATCTTCCCGGAAATTCCGGTTGGTAATAAATATCAAGAGATATTTTAAGAAAAGGCTGCACAAAAATTTTGTGCAGCCTTTTCTTTATATTGATCATCCAAAAAACATATACGCAAGAAGTATAGAAGTAATGATACCAACCAAGTCAGCAAGTAACATAATGCCTACTGCGTACCTTGTATTTTTTACAGACACCGCTCCAAAGTAAACAGCTATTACATAAAATGTGGTATCAGAAGAGCCTTGTAAAACGCAGGCAAGCCTGCCGGCAAATGAATCTGCACCATAAGCATTCATCGTATCGATCATCATTCCTCTTGCACCGCTTCCTGTTAATGGTTTTATTAATGCGGTTGGCAAACCATCAACAAATCTTGTATCAGTACCTAATGCTGCAAAAAGATTTTTTATACCATCAATGATGATCTCAAATGTTCCGCTGTTGCGCAATAGGCTTATTGCGACAAGTAACCCGACAAGATATGGGATGATGCGAATGGCAGTTTCAAATCCCCCCTTTGCGCCTTCAATAAAAGCATCAAAGATGTTTATCTTTTTATAAATAGCTCCAAGTATAATTAGAAAAAGGATCAGCAAGAGAATACCATTACCTAAAATACCAGAAGCTAATTGCAGCCGATCTGGACTCAATGAAGTAAGATACCAAACCAATGCTGCAATGATGGCTGAAATACCGCCAACCCATGCAAGAATAACAGGCTGAAAAATATTTATCTTTTGCTTAAATGAAACCATAAACATTGCCGCCATCGTAGCAACAAATGTTGCGATCATACATGGGACAAAAATATCCGTAGGATTTGCCGAAGGAGGTTTCACAGCTGCTCTTGCTGCAATAATTGCTACGGGGATCAATGTTAAACCTGCTGCATGAAGACACATGAACATTACCTGCGCATTGGTGGCTCGGCTTTTATCGGGATTTAACTCCTGTAAACTTTCCATTGCTTTTATACCAAATGGCGTTGCAGCATTATCAAGGCCAAGCATGTTAGCAGAAAAATTCATCATCATGTGTCCCATGGAAGGATGACCTTTTGGTATATCAGGAAAAATTTTTGAAAAGAATGGGCCGATGATCCTTGATAAAAATCGAATCCCACCTGCTTTTTCCGCAATGGTCATAAAACCCATGAACAAAGCCATGATGCCAATAAGGCCAATGCAAATATCAACTGCTCCTTTACAAGTATCAATGATACCATTTGATGGCAATAACCGAAAAGCCTTATAAGATGATCCTTCTTTTATGACTCTTTCTTTATCCCACACAGCAGTTTTTTCATATTGAAGCTGCTGGATAACAGTAAGCGGAATAATTGCAGAATCTACAAGACGAGTAGAAATAGTATCTGTATTTTTACCGGTTACTAACTGGCTGAATATTTTCTGTTGCCCAGGCTGAAATGTGAATTTTATAGTTGCTACCAAAATGGCGATGATGATAAATGCTGACCATATCCTGCTGAGAGCCATATAGAAAGTTTGAAGTTTATAGTTTGAGGTTTGAAGTTAATCTAAACTTCATTACAATAGTTATGCATCCCTGAATTCACTTATCTTTGCGCCTCGAAAAAATAAAGACATCAGTGCTGAATAGAATTGATGCAGTACAAGAGTGCGACGCAAGAAAAGCTTAATAGTAATTCAATGCCGGGCTCATTATATAAATACTAAATAGAAAATCGAATCATGGGTTTACAAGCTGGAATTGTCGGGCTGCCTAACGTGGGAAAATCAACTTTGTTTAATGCTGTAAGTAATAGTGCCAAGGCACAGGCAAGTAATTATCGTTTTTGTACAATTGATCCGAATGTGGGCTTGGTTGATGTGCCGGACCCACGATTGAATAAATTAGCTGAACTGGTAAAGCCTAACAAAATAATACCAACACAATTGGAGATCGTTGACATTGCCGGATTGGTGCGTGGGGCAAGTAAAGGCGAAGGACTTGGTAATAAATTTTTAGGGAACATTCGCGAAGTAGATGCGATCATTCACGTGATCCGTTGTTTCGAAGATGAAAATGTATTGCGTGATGAAGGAGCAATTAATCCTGTGAGTGATAAAGAAATTATTGATACCGAACTTCAGTTGAAAGACCTTGATGGTATTGAAAGGAAGATCCAGAAAACTGAAAAGCTGGCTCGTGTAGATCCAAAACTGAAAACTGAACTGGAAGTATTGGTCCGTTGCAAAGAACATCTTGAAAAAGGAAAAAGTATCCGTGAACTGAAATTAAGTAAAGAAGAAAAAGTTGCTGTTGCTGACTTGTTCTTGCTCACAGATAAGCCAGTGTTATATGTTGCCAATGTGGACGAACCATCCATGCATACAGGAAATAAATTTTCAGATGCATTGAAGGAAGTTGTGAAAAGTGAGAATGCTGAAGTGATCATTATGAATAATTCCATTGAAGCGCAGATACAGGAAATGGAAAATCCTGATGACAGGCAATTATTCATGGAAGAATATGGGATGAAGGAACCTGCACTTGATCGCCTGATACATGCTACTTATAAATTACTTGGCTTATATACTTATTTCACTGCCGGTGTACAGGAAGTAAGAGCATGGACGATACATGAAGGTTGGAAAGCGCCTCAAGCTGCGGGGGTTATTCATACTGATTTTGAAAAAGGATTTATAAAAGCAGAAGTGATCAGCTATGATGATTTTATAAAGTATGAATCAGAAGCTGCTTGTCGTGAAGTTGGTAAACTAAGAATTGAAGGAAAAGAATATTTGGTGAAGGATGGAGATGTGATGCATTTTAGGTTTAATGTCTAGAACAGTGCCCTTATCGCCGCTCTTCCGATATGCACTGTTCTGGCATCGCCTGGTTTTCTTCCCTCATACGTAAAATTCAATTCAAGATGATTGAGCAAGCGTTTTGTAAGATCAATGCTCCAGAGATAATTACTTCCGGGCAATAAACCATCAAGCATAATATAGCTTACCGTTGTGTTAGCAGGTGATGTGTAATCAATATTACTAAAAGTAAACTTCCCGGTAATCGAACTGTTTGAAAGCACATTGTATTTTGTTTCGATGTTGATGGAGTTTGAAGTCGATCTTTCACCGCCATACAAAGCATTGTTTTTTTTGTTATCAAATTTATAACCGGTGGCCAGTCGGAATTTCGTTCCCTGGATAAAAACCAGCCGCGGCTCGATATTATAAATATCCAATTCATAGTTACGATTCGCAAAGCTTGGCGTGTATAAACCAGTCAGTCCTTTTTTACCGCTAACATCAAATGTTATAGAACGGCTTAGGTTCAACCTGAACTTTATTGTCCAGTCATTTATTCGGCGACTTTCATAGCCATAAGTAAGCAAGATCTTCCCTCTGTTTCGCAGGTTACTGATATCAAAACCCCATTTGCTACTAAAACGATTGAATGAAAATGTATTCAGGAAAACTGTATTCAATGTCAGCAATGCAGTATCTGCCAGTTCATATTTAAAGGGATTGAATTCCGTATTCCCCCTGGCTATTGATTTTTTAGATACTTGTAATGAAGATTTAAGATTAGTACGTGAAATAAGTTTTTGAATTCCTTTTACATCGCTCTTATTTAATACTGATCTTGGATTTAATTGGAAACTATAATTGAAAGTGGTGTAATTCGCTTTTACAAATTGATTGGTAGGTGTAAATATGCGGATGAACTTGGCCTGGTCTGGAAACAAAGCTTCTTCAAATTCATTTAATTGCTGAATACCGTCATTATTATAATCATTCCATGCAAACTGACCAGTACCTGCAGGTACTTCTAAGTAAGAGAAATCTCTTTGCTGCTCCTGGCCTGTTCCTAATTCATATAAAATGTTTCCCATCATCAACCCTTTCCATTCATTAATGATATATTCAGCTCTTCCAAGAATTGTTTCGTCTTCTTTTTGTTTGGAAACACTATTCAGCACTTTCAACTTTCTAAATGTAGTATTCACCAGGAACTGATGATGCTGGTTAGATAATAATTCTGTTTGCAGGTTCAGATTCATGCTTCTGTCACCACGACTAAAATTTTTGCCAACAGGATATTTATCAGAACGGGTAAAAAAAGTAACGCCATATTTATTCTTCTTTTGTTCTGAAGATTTCAGGTAGGCTGAATATGTATCAAAAGAAAAACTCTGGCTCGTTAAGGTATCCGAAACTTTATCCTTTGTCTTATTTTGTTCCAATGCATATCTAAACCCAAGTCTGAAATCCTTTAATTGTTTTAATTCTTTACTAATATCCAGAACGGGTTTTATAAAACTTCCTTCCGTGAATTGCGTTTTAAAATTTGTAAAAAAAAGCTGGTTATTTAATTGCCATCCACTTAACTTTTGATACTGCTGAATATTATTTTGAAACCCATTGTAATCATCACCCCGGTGATAATTCATCAACTGGTAACTAAGCGAATTATTTTTTGCATTTTGCAATCTCGCAGCTGCTTTAATGATATGTTCATCGGCGGGCAAAGTTTCCAATCCAAGTCCCCAGTCTCTTGTGAATTCCACATTTCGTATCCTCTCCAATGGCTTGAATTTCCCCTGCACAAATTCATAATCAAAACTTGTAATCAATTCCGTTTTTTTGGCTCCTGAAGATTTCATCGGTGATGTATTGGCAAACTGAACTTTAGCAGCAATTCCTGCATCGTCTCCATTGTCTTTACCTGAAAATGTGTTTACATCATAATTACTTACAGCAAGCTCTGTTTTCAATGATGTGTTTTTGCTGATCTTATAATCTGTTCCCAACGTCATTAATTGTTGCTTCTTTGGAGTAACAAGTAAGATCACTGGCTCGTACCTTCCCTGCTTCACACCGGCAACAGGCATAATAAATTTATATACTTTGCCATTGGCGCCATTTAAGTCGGGAACGTAATTTCCTTTTCCTTCTCCTACATCACTAAAAGCAAGACTATATTTTGCCATAAGCGGGTCAACAGAGTATTGGTAAAAAGAATCTACACCAGTGCCGGGATTATAGTAAAGTTTTTCATACAAAATTTTTCCCGCATCAAATGCTGTATCAATGCTTGCAGAGGGATAAAATGCATTTTGAACACTATCGCCAATATTTGATAAAAATGTTTTTTGCTTATCATCCAATGTCTGATTGATCTGTGAATTCTTTGCATCATTGTTATTAAAAAAGCCGACGAATATTTTTAATTTGTTATTCATCATGAATTCCTGCGATACATAAAGATTCGCATTCAAATAATTTCGGTCAGCATATTCAAACTCCACTTGTATACGGCTGTCTTTGGTGATCATTCTTTGCGGTGTGAAAGTGATCTCAGCCGTGTTATAATTGATCACATAATCCTGGTCTTCTCCACGCTGTAATACTTCACCATCAATAAAGACTCTTTCTGTTCCTGCAAGAACGATAAAGAAAAATTCATTGTTGGCGCCTGTAAGCCGGTAAGGTCCCTGGTTACCTTCCAATCCCTGGAAAATATTACGGGTAAATTTTCCTTTAGCAATTGATCCGCTTAAGAAAGTCCTTGACGCAGTATTTTTTGAAATGTAATTGTTTGTTTCAAATGAAATTCCCTGCAATCGTTTATAAAAATTTAGAAAATAACTTCTATTCTCCCGAATGTCAATATCACCAAGATCCAGTTTCCAGGTTCTTTTTTTAAACTGCAAAAACACCTGGTCAAATTCATTCAGTTGTTGAGTAGTCCCATCTGGCTGTATCGGTAAATTATTATCAGTAATCGCGGCATTGATCTCAATACTATCACCCAACAATCCATTTAATGTAAGATTGAAATTTGAATTAACAACAGCATCCTGGCTATTGCCAAAAGAAATACCCCGGCCAAAACTTCCATTGTATTGAAGGTTACCAAAATCAAAAAGTCCTTTTGCAAGTTCTTGTTCATTCTGACCAAACTCAAACGGCTTTGCATAAAATTTATAACTGACACTGTCGTAGTTCAGTCGTTGTACAACAGAATTAAATTTATAAGGAAAAACCCGGTAAACGATCGTCACACTATCAACTGGAGGTAAGGATCTCCATTTCAACAAGGCATTTATATTATCAAAAAAGTAAGCTGAGTCGCTAAAATTTTCTATTAAAAAAGTTTTAGGAATAACACTGAATGTGTCGATACGTAGGGTGTCTGTAACAACAGCAATTTTTTTCCTTTGGAGATTAGAAAGAGGTTTATTATTCTGTGCGGGAATTTGAGCAAAGCTTTCCAGTACAGCAAACAAAAGGGTAACGAGAACTAGTATCAGCCTTTTTTTTCCCAAAAGCGGTGGTTTTTCATTTATTTAAACGTAAAATTCAGCATTTTATGGCAGTCATCCTACGTGATTTTAATAAAAAAGTCCCGCCTGAAGCGGGACTGATGATCAGCTTTTAGCAATTTTATTGAGTTATTCCTTCCAATGAAAACAAGAAAGCATAGATAAGGGCAACATCCTCTAATGCTTTGAAGCGGCCTGAAGCTCCACCATGCCCTGCTTCCATATTTGTTTTAAAGAGGATGATGTTCTTATCTGTTTTCATTTCACGCATCTTAGCTACCCATTTTGCCGGCTCGAAATATTGAACCTGGCTATCATGAAGTCCTGTTGTGATCAACATATTCGGATAAGCTTTTGCTTCAACGTTATCATATGGTGAATAAGACTTCATGTAAAAATATTCTTCTTTGTTAGCAGGATTACCCCATTCAAGATATTCACCCGTCGTTAATGGAATACTTGGATCACTCATGGTTGTGATCACATCAACATAAGGGACTTGGGCAACCACACCATTCCATAGATCAGGCCGCATATTTGTGATGGCTCCCATTAACAAACCACCTGCACTTCCGCCCATTGCATATACATGTCCTTTGGAAGTATATTTTTCCTTGATCAGGAATTCAGCACAGTCAATAAAATCATTGAACGTGTTTTTCTTATTCATCATTTTTCCATCATCATACCATTCGCGACCCATTTCCTGTCCGCCGCGAATATGCGCCAAGACATATATAAAGCCGCGATTAAGCAAACTAAGCCTGTTACTATTGAAAGTTGCATATGATGTAGCCCCATAAGAACCGTATGCATATAGCAACAATGGGTGACTTCCGTCTTTTTGGGTTCCTTTTTTATAAACAATTGAAACAGGAACTCTTTTTCCATCTCTTGAAGTCGCAAATGCTCTTTCGGTTACATAATCAGTTTTATCATACCCGCCTAAAACCTCTGTTTGTTTTTTTAATGTCTTTTCTTTTGTATCCATATTATAATCATACACCGAATTTGGTGTGATCATCGATGTATAATTGAAACGAAGAGTATTAGTATTAAAATCAGCATTCACCCCAACCGAAGAAAGATAGGCCGGTTCATCAAACTGAAGGTAATGTTCTGATTTATCCTTTTGATTAATGACCCGAAGATTCATCAATCCTTCTTTTAATTCTGATACCACCATATGATCTTTGAAAAGAGTAAAGCCTGCTAAGTAAACATCCTTCCTGTTTGGTATCACCTCTTTCCAATTCTCTTTTGCTGTATTGGTAAGTGGACATTCCATCAAACGGAAATTGGTAGCATTTAGATTGGTGCGGATATAAAATTTATCATTGTAATGATCGATATCATATACCAATCCCATTGTACGTGGATAAAAAACTTTAAATTCTCCTTTTGGATCAGATGCATCCAAAAAACGGTGTTCACTTTGCTGTTCACTTAATTCAGAAGAAATGATGATATACTTTTTTGACTTGGTTCTTCCAACACCGATATAATGACGATTATCTTTTTCTTCATAAACCTTTACATCATTCTTTGGATCGGTCCCTACTTCATGTCTCCAAACCTGGAAGCCTAATAATGTTGTCAGGTCTTTTATGATATAGAAAACAGTTTTATTATCGGCCGCCCATGCATATGATCCACCTTCTGTATTATGTATTGTTTCAGGAGAATAGTCGCCTGTTTTTAAATTCTTAAACCTGAGATTATACAAACGACGACTCACTTCATCTTCACCAATTGCCACCATTTCATTATTATCACTTACTTCAAGACCTGCAACACTGTAATAAGGTTTTCCTTCGCCAACCTGGTTTGCATTATGAATTATTTCTTCAGGAGCCTCCAATGTCTCTTTCTTACGACAATAAACTGCGTAATTCTTTCCTTCTTCTACCCTTGTGTAATACCAATAACCATTATCCTTATATGGAACTGATTCATCTTTCTCTTTGATCCTTCCTTTTAATTCATCATATAAATGTTTCCGAAATTCTTTTGCACTTGACATCATTGTGTCCAAATAAGCATTTTCAGATTTCAGATAATCAACAACCTTCGTGCTGTCAGGGCCTTTCTTAAAAAAGTCATTCATCCAATAATAATTATCGACTCTCTTATCTCCATGAGCCACCATTTCATATGGTTTCTTTTCTGTCGTTGGTGCGGCCACGCCTTCGGGCCATTTGAATTTTATTTCTGTTGTCACGCCTTTAGTATTATCATTACAGGATATGATCAGCAGGGATACTGCTGCCGGTAAAATATTTTTTAAATTCATAAAGCAAGTTTAGTCCCGATAACTATCGGGATGTCGAATATACGAACCCACCTGTTATAAATAAAAAGTCTCGCCCGGGGGCGAGACAAAATCATTTTTTAAAAGATCTATTTTTTAGAAACCAATTCAGCCATTAAATATTCTTTGTTCAAACGGGCAATATTTTCAATTGAAATTTCTTTTGGACAAACGGCCTCGCATGCGCCGGTATTTGTACAACCTCCAAAGCCTTCTTTATCCATCTGTGCCACCATATTCAAAGCTCTTGTTCTTCTTTCAGGATCACCTTGCGGCAATAACGCCAGGTGGGTAACTTTTGCAGAAACAAAAAGCATCGCCGATGAATTTTTACAAGCTGCAACACAAGCTCCGCAACCGATACATGCAGCGGCAGCGAAAGACGTATCAGCTTTTTCTTTATCAACCGGAAGTGAATTTGCATCAACCGCATTTCCTGTATTTACTGAAATAAAACCTCCTGCTTGTATAATCCTGTCAAATGATGTTCTGTCAACCATCAGGTCTTTTATTACCGGGAATGCATTTGCTCTCCATGGTTCTACAACAATTGTTTCGCCATCCTGGAAAGCTCTCATGTGTAACTGGCAAGTTGTAGTTGCATGCCATGGTCCGTGCGGACGACCATTGATATACATTGAACACATACCGCAAATACCTTCACGGCAATCATGATCAAATGCTATAGGCTCTTTGCCTTCTTTAATTAATTCTTCATTCAGAACATCGAACATTTCAAGAAAAGACATTTCCGTAGAAATATTCTTTGCCTCATAGGCCTCGAATCGCCCAGCAGTTTGGCTATTCTTCTGTTTCCAGACTTTTAATTTAACATTTATAGTTTTATGTTCCATAGAACCCCCTGTCCCCCTAAAGGGGGAACTTAGATTTGTTATATCAAAAAAATTAATGACAATTCCATTATAGTTTAACCAAGCCCCTTTAGGGGTTTGGGGTTTTTATTTATATGAACGCTGACTTGGTTTCGCCACTTCAAAATTCAGTTCCTCCTTATGCAATTCCCACTGATGCTCGGATTTTAACTCCCATGCTGATACATACGCAAATTCATTATCTTTTCTGTCAGCTTCACCTTCTGCTGTCTGACTTTCCTCTCTGAAATGTCCACCGCAGCTTTCATTTCTTTGCAATGCATCGATGCACATCAATTCACCGAGTTCAATAAAATCAGCAACCCGTCCTGCTTTATCTAGTTCAGGATTAATTTCATTTATATCGCCGGGAATTCTTACATCACTCCAGAATTCTTTTTTTAATTGTTGTATTTCAGCAATTGCCTGTTTCAACCCTTCTGCATTTCTTGCCATGCCGCATTTATCCCACATTATTTTTCCAAGACGCTTATGAAAACTCTCAACAGTTTGTTTCCCTTTAATATTCATTAATTGATCGATGCGGTCAGCAACAGCTTTTTCAGCCTCTGCAAAAGCAGGATGATCGGTTGGAATATTTTTTGTCCTTATTTCATCTGACAAATAATTACCAATCGTATAAGGAATAACAAAATAACCATCGGCTAATCCCTGCATCAATGCTGACGCTCCGAGACGATTGGCTCCATGATCAGAAAAGTTTGCTTCCCCTAAGCAATACAAACCCGGAACAGTCGTCATCAACTCATAATCTACCCATAATCCACCCATTGTATAATGCACAGCCGGATAAATTCGCATCGGTATTTCATAAGGATTTTCACCGGTTATCTTTTCATACATGTCAAAAAGATTACCATATTTCTCTTTCACTACTTCTTTCCCCAGCTTGATGATCGTTGCTTCATCAACATTTTCCATACCATGCTTTCCAACTTCAATATGACCATATCTTTTTATCGCATCAGCATAATCAAGATAAACAGCCTGCTTTGATGTACCTACTCCATAACCAGCATCACACCTTTCTTTAGCTGCTCTTGAAGCAACATCTCTTGGAACAAGGTTTCCAAATGCAGGATATCTTCTTTCTAAATAGTAGTCTCTTTCTTCTTCAGGAATTTCATTTGGCTTACGATTATCGCCTTTTTGTTTCGGCACCCAGATACGACCATCATTTCTTAATGATTCACTCATCAATGTGAGCTTACTTTGATGATCACCTGTTACAGGAATGCATGTCGGATGAATTTGTGTAAAACAAGGATTACCGAACCATGCACCTTTTTTATGTGCTTTCCATGCAGCAGTTACATTACAACCCATTGCATTTGTACTCAGGTAAAAAACATTTCCATATCCACCCGTACAAAGTAATACTGCATGTCCAAAAAATCTTTCTAGTTGACCCGTCACCAGGTTGCGACAAATAATCCCTCTTGTCTTTCCATCGATCGTCACTATATCCAGCATTTCATGACGGCTATACATTTTTACATTGCCCAATGCCACTTGTCTTTCCAATGCCTGGTATGCGCCGATCAATAATTGCTGACCTGTTTGTCCCGCAGCATAAAATGTTCTTTGCACTTGTGTGCCGCCAAATGAACGATTACTTAACAAACCACCATATTCTCTTGCAAATGGTACGCCTTGTGCCACGCATTGATCAATGATACTTGTACTTACTTCCGCCAAACGATGCACATTGGCTTCTCTTGCACGATAGTCGCCACCTTTTATTGTATCATAAAATAAACGAAACACACTATCACCATCATTCTGGTAATTCTTAGCTGCATTGATACCACCTTGTGCAGCGATACTATGTGCACGTCGCGGTGAATCCTGGAAACAAAAAGCTTTTACCGAGTAACCTAGTTCGCCTAATGATGCAGCGGCGGATGCGCCAGCCAACCCTGTCCCAACTACAATCACCTCCAGTTTGCGTTTATTCGCCGGGTTTACCAGTTTGCAATGACCTTTGTAATAAGTCCATTTGTCGTCTAAAGGAACTCCCTGTGGAATTTTTGCGTCTAGCATAAAGAAATTTCTGGTTTCTAATTTCTATTTTTTATTGATCAGCTTTTGTAATTCTTATCATCGCCTGTTGTGTCACTCACTGCATCTTTCTGTAATTCTATTCAGCCTTTCTCCACCCCTTATTTATAAATTCATTAATATCGAACTACTTCCCCCGCCAGCGGGGGATAATGAACAGCCTCCTATTTGCTGCTCAATAGAATTAATAGAGTTGAAGAGTGCGACGCAACAAAAGCTATATAGTAGCAATGTTGCCAAGTCCATAATTAAAAATCATTTAAAGAACTATTCAATCAACTAATAACTACTCAATCTAAGTCACCCCTTTAGGGGGACAGGAGATTATCCTATCCATCCAAACTTAAAGCTCAGTGGCATCAATGCAAATATCAAAGGAACAATGATCGAGAAACCGACTCCTATTGCATTTACCATATTCAAATATTTTTTATTGTGCAATCCCAATGTTCTGAATGCACTTTGAAATCCATGCATAAGATGCCATGCAAGTGAAATACAACCGACAACATGTACGATCACTATCCACCATTCACTGAAAGTTGCTTTCATCAAATGGAACATATCATGCCCGATAAAGCCGTTTGTTAAAAGTTTAGGTTCTTCCAAACCTGCATGTGTGAATCTTGATGGTATCCAGAAATGCCACCAATGAAGAAGCAAAAACAATAAAAGAATAGTGCCAAGCAATCCCATTGAACGGCTGTACCATTTACTGCCACGATTGCCCAAATTTATTTCGTACCCAATTTTTCTTTTTGCCTGGTTTTGAAATGTAACGGCAACCCCTTGTATAATATGAATAAAGAACCCAGCAAACAACACAATTTCCATGACTCGTATTACAACTGTCCGGCCCATAAATTGTGCGGCACGGTTAAACATGTCGCCATCATCTGTAGGATCTAGCGCATCTTTAAAAATACAGGCATTCACGCTTACATGTACCACCAAAAAAGAAATAAGAAACAAACCTGTCACACTCATCACTATCTTTTTGCCTATCGAGGAAGTAAACAACTGGGACCAATTCATATAATCAGAGTAGTTTAGATGGAACTATTTTCCGGCCGCAAAAATACTATCGGAATGCCAAACTTGTTAGAAAAGTTTAAGATTGTAATTAATAGTTTTTTTGATGATAAATAGTAAAAAATAGATGCCCTGTTATACGGAGATATATAACAAATAACCGTAATCAATAACTATTAACCCGGCAATCGTGCCTGTTCTACTGCATCTATCTTTTTAAACAGGTGGAATGGTTTATAAGTACGCCACTCAGGAATTTCCATTAATTCGAGGTATCGGTTTAGTCTTGCTTTTTTAAAATCATGCTGGGTAGCTTCAGGCATGTTCAGAATAACGATCCAACCATGTTCATCTGAGGTCTCTTCATACCATTCTTCATAATAATCCCTGTCGCCGCTGTGAAAGTTGAGTACATTTTCGGCGATCAATATGAATTTATTGATGCCCTGCAACTCAAAAACATCGATCACTTCCCGTTTCAGGATCATTATATCGTTCTCGATCGCATCATTCCACTCACCTATTAGCTCCATAATAGCATATTTTTCATCATAATCAGCTATCAAAACTTTCATATAAAGTGTTCGGCTGCCAAACTCATCCCACTGCGGATGGATATAATAATTGTAAACGGTCTGTGTAAATTCAAACTCAGAATGCGATTGCCCATAGAAGGGAGACCGCTGATCTTCCTCCGATATATAAATATGTTGCCAATTATAAAATGGTTCTATATCATGCATACACAAAAACTCCCATGCAAAGATACATCAGCAATGCATGGATATACCAATAGAAAAGTTTAAAACATGATAAATAAAATTGTGAAAAAATAAATGCGGAAATGTTGGTTAATCCACTAGAAAATTCTTAAATAATTCGTAAGAAGCTTTCATCTTAACGCTTTTCTTTTCAGCTTCCATTATTGAAGATAAAGAAGAAGGCATATTGATTTTAGTCGATGTAGCTTTCTCAACCGCATCAGGAAATTTCACAGGATGTGCAGTTTCAAGAAAGATTCCTTTTCTACCCGGATGTTTCTCAAGAAACCTCTCAAGAGATAAATAACCAACTGCACCATGAGGATCTAAAAGATAGTTAGATCGTTCATGAACTTCTTTAATAGTCGCCATTGTTTCTTCATCGCTGATGCTGTATGATGAAAGATTTTTAGCCAGATCAGGAAATTGATGATGAAAAATTTCCAAAATACGAATGAAATTACTTGGATTGCCAACATCCATTGCGTTTGAAAGAGTTGAGACAGCTGTTTGTGTTTGAAAAATTTCTGTCTGCAAATATTTTGTCACGGCATCATTTACATTGCAGGCAGCAATAAAATGATGAACCGGCAAGCCTGATTCCTTTGCTAAAATACCGGCGCAGATATTCCCAAAATTCCCGCTTGGAACAGAAATAACTGGCGGACGATCTTTAGTTGTCCATTGTTTGTAAGCAAAGAAATAATAGAATTGTTGTGGCAGCCAACGAGCTACATTTATTGAATTTGCTGAAGTAAGAAATAATTTTTGATTGATGTCCTGATCGACAAACGCCTGTTTCACCATTTGCTGGCAGTCATCAAAATTTCCTTCAACCTCTATTGCATGTATATTTTTCCCAAGTGTTGTCAATTGTTTTTCCTGTACGGCACTCACTTTGCCGGATGGATAAAGAATAATTACATCTACCCCTGGAACATCATAAAATCCATTAGCAACTGCACCGCCCGTGTCACCCGAAGTTGCAACCAGGACCGTTACCTTTTTATTTTCATTTTTTAAGAAATGTCCCAGGCAACGGCTCATGAATCTTGCTCCAACATCTTTAAAAGCAAGCGTCGGACCATGAAAAAGTTCAAGTGAAAAAATATTGTCGTTAACTTTTATAAGAGGGATCGGGAAGTTTATTGTTTCACTTACTATTTTAAAAAGATCATCATCATTAATTTCATTTGCAACATAAGGCTTGATAACCCGAAAAGCGATCTCTTCATTTGAGACTTTTTCAATCTCATCGATCAATCCTTTATCTACTTGCGGAATTGTTTCAGGAAAATAAAGGCCTTTATCTGGTGCTTGTCCTTTGATCGTTGCTTCCTTAAATGAAACCAGGTCAGAATTTTTATTTGTACTATAGTATTTCAAGAACTATTAATTTTTAATTCTTAATTATTAATTACTCAGATATCACCTCCACTCCTTTTTTATTAATGGTAGTTACATATGTATTGTAATCAATTCCTATTTTATTATACACTTCTTTCATTACTGATTCAACATTTTTTGCTGTTGCTTCATCCCTGCTCAACATAAATACTGAGGGGCCAGAACCAGATATGCCACCGCCTAATGCTCCTGCCTCTTTACATTTAGTTTTCACTTCATCAAATCCGGGAATAAGTATACTGCGAACCGGTTCAATGATGACATCCTCAAGTGAACGGCCGATAAGATCAAGGTCATTTTTTAAAAAACCCGTTACAAGTCCGGCAATATTTCCCCATTGGCGTATTGCATCTTTTAAGAATACCTGTTGACGAAGTATCTGTCGTGCATCAGAAGTTCTTACTTCTATTTGCGGATGAACAACTGTAACAAAAAGATCAGGTGATGGAATTGAAATAATATCAAGCGGATAAATACAGCGGACCAAACTTACACCACCAAGAATGCACGGAGCAATATTATCGGCATGTTTTACACCTGATGCAAGCTTTTCTCCATTCATTGCAAACTGTACCAACTCATCATTTGAAAAAATATTTCCAAGCAAATGATTAGCTGCTACTGCTGAACCGGCCGCACTTGCTGCGCTGCTTCCTATTCCACTGCCGGGCTTTATGTGTTTTTCAATTTCAATTTCAAAACCAATTTTATTTTCCATTCTCTCGATCACTGATAATAATACAACTCCCGCTACATTTTTTTCCGGCTCAGTTGGTAAATTAAAATTGTCTTTATTATGGATTATTACTTTAGGCTCATCAAGCAGTTTCACCTTCATCACATCATAGGGCGCATTCAATGCCAGGCCAAGAATATCAAAGCCACAAACAAGATTGGCCACTGTGCCGGGAGAATGTACTGTTATACCCCCAACCCCTAAAGGGGAGTTATGAATTATCTTACTCATTGATGAATAGAATTACAGAACGTACAAGAGTGCGACGCAACAAATGCCGAATTACAATACCCAATGCTTGTAACATAATTAAACATTTCATTTATTAAACTGTTCATATTCATAGTTCGTTTCATATCTAAGTTCCTCTTTAGGGGACATGGGCTACATTTTTACAGCTCTTAAGATATCGGCAAACACACCGCTGGCAGTAACCTCCGCACCGGCTCCTGCTCCTTTCACCACCATTGGTTGTTCCTTATAGCGATCTGTGTAAAACAATACTACATTATCTTTTCCATACAAATGATAAAGATCATGCTTTGGGTCTATATGCTGTAAACCAACAGAAGCCTTGCCTTCATTATATGAAGCAACAAATTTTAATTTGCATCCTGCTGCATTTGCTTTTTCATATATCTTTTTAAAATGGGCTTCTTCTTTTGCCATTGCAGAGTAAAAATCATCCACTGTCCCTTTCATACATGATTCAGGCATAAAGGAATTATTACTGATCTCATCCATTTCTATCTTTTCGCCTGCCTCTCTTGCCAGGATCATGATCTTGCGCATTACATCAGTACCGCTGAGATCAAGTCGAGGATCGGGTTCTGTATAGCCCTCATCTTGCGCCTGCTTTACAACATCCGCAAATTTTCTTGTGCCATCGTAATTATTAAAAACGAAATTGAGTGTACCACTGAGAACCGCTTCGATACGATGAACCCGATCGCCGCTGTTAAGCAAGTCATTTAACGAAGCAATGACAGGCAGGCCTGCTCCCACATTTGTTTCAAAAAGAAAATGACAATTGAATTCCCTTGCAATGTCTTTTAGTTTTTTGTAATTATCGTAAGCAGAAGATGCTGCTACCTTATTACATGCAACTACTGAAATACTTTTTCTTAATAATTGTTCATAAACATTCGCAACAAGATCGCTGGCCGTAATATCTACAAAAATTGAATTACGAAGATTCCGTTCGATGATCTCGTTTATGAATTGCTGGATATCGGCACTTTTAGCATCAGTTAACTTTTGTTCCCATTGTGAAAGACTAATACCGTTTTCATTGATCACCATTTTTCGACTATTGCAAATGCCAACTACGTTAACGACTAATTTCATCTGCTTTTGTAAAAACTCAACCTGCTTTTGCAACTGCCCGAACAGTTTTTTACCAACATTGCCAGTACCTACAATAAATAAATTGACCTGCTTGTAGGTCGTTTCAAAAAACTCTTCATGTAAAACGTTTATAGCTTTTTTTACATCTTTTGTAGAGATCACTGCCGAAATATTCTTTTCAGAAGAGCCTTGTGCAATAGCACGAATGTTCACGCCATTTCTTCCCATTGCGCTAAACATCCGGCCGCTGATACCGGGATGACTTTTCATATTCTCCCCAACAAGTGCAACAATTGAAAGATCGGTTTCAATTTTTAAAGGTTCTACTTTTTGTAACGCAATTTCATTTACAAAAGCTGCGTCAACTGCCTGTTTTGCTTTTTGAGCAGATGCCGCATCAATCCCTACACAGATCGAATGTTCGGATGAACTTTGTGTAATTAGAATAACATTTATTTTTTCATCACTCAATGCTTCAAATAATCTTTTTGAAAAACCCGGAATACCGATCATACCGCTTCCTTCCAAACTGATCAACACAATATTGTTGATACTTGAAATACCTCTTACAATATTTCCATTTTTTGTTGAAACAGATTCGATCAATGTTCCTTCATCTGCCGGAGCAAAAGTGTTTTTGATCCAAACCGGGATCCCCAAACTCATTACAGGCTGTATAGTTGGCGGGTAAATGACTTTAGCGCCAAAATGTGAAAGCTCCATTGCCTCCTGGTAAGAAATATGTGGGATGATCCGTGCATTACTAGTTAATCGCGGATCGGCCGTCATCATTCCACTAACATCAGTCCATATTTCTAACACAGTTGCTTTAACTGCTGATGCAATAATGGCTGCTGTAAAATCAGAACCACCACGACCAAGTGTAGTAGTTACACCATTTTTATCGGTCGCAACAAATCCAGGTAAAATAAATAATGAAGAAGATTGTGCGTTAAAGTATTCGTTTACTTTTTTATTTGTATCTGCATAATCAACTTCTGCAGCAGTAAATGAAGAATTAGTGAGGATCAATTCACGTGAATCTTTCCATATTGCAGCAATTCCATCACTATTAAACTTTGCAGCAATGATCTGTGAAGAGATCAATTCGCCATAGCTGCTGATCCTGTCTTTAGTTCTTGGCGTTAATTCCCTTAATAAAAAAACACCATTACAGATATCTTCTATTTCATTACAACTCTTTTTTACCAAACTTAAAAGATGACTTTGATGTGTTACAGGAATTAACTGCTTTACTGCTTCCATATGTCGTTGTTCAATAACCAGCAATTTTTCCTTAAAAGTTTCATCGCCTGATGAAGCTGCTTCAGCTGCGTTCAACAAAAGATCAGTAATCCCACCGAGGGCAGATACCACCACAATTGTTTTATCTTTTTTGATCGTCTCTTTTACAATTGCTACAACTTTCGATATATTTTCAGCATTGGCTACGGATGTACCGCCGAATTTTAAGACCTGCATATTATTTTGTTGAAGTGAGTTTATAAAGTTATTTAAGCGACTCTTGTCGTTTACAGCTTTTGCCCGGTGTTTGATATGGTAATTTACAATCCGCTCAGCGGATTGTTGTTGTAGATGTAGTGGTAATGGATATAGGAGCAAATGAAACATCAGTTGCCACAGAAGAAACGTTATGTAAGCGTTGTATTTTCACTACTAAACCGTTAGGGTTACAAGATAAAAAAGAAAACCAATAACACTTGTTATTTTAAATAATTTTCAACGGCTTTTTTCACGCTGCCATATTTAAGGAGTAGCTCTTTGGCGTTATCGTAGCTATTCATCCTTAGCTTTTCCATCAGCATTTTAGTACCGCGATCTACCAATTTTTCATTGGTAAGCTGCATATTTACCATTTTATTATCCTCAACCCTGCCGAGTTGGATCATGATGGCTGTGGAGATCATATTCAAAACCAGTTTTTGGGAAGTGCCACTTTTCATCCTTGTGCTACCGGTAACAAACTCAGGCCCCACTTCAACTTCAACCGGGTAATCAGCCACTCGTGCTAAAGGTGATCCCGGGTTATTCGTAATACTACCAGTAAGTATGCCACGAGCTTTGCAGCCTTCCAAAGCACCCAACACATAAGGCGTGGTGCCGCTTGCAGCAATGCCTATTACAAAATCTTTATCTGAAATATTATTTTTAACCAGGTCATTCCATCCTTCCTCTTTATTGTCTTCTGCATACTCAACAGCCATAGTAATTGCTTTTTCTCCACCGGCAATTATTGCATTTACTAATCCATAAGGCACTCCATATGTTGGAGGACACTCGCTGGCATCTACAACACCCAAACGGCCGCTTGTTCCTGCACCAACATAAAACAATCTTCCACCGCTGAGCATTTTATCGCTGGCCGCTTCTACAAGCTTTTCAACTTGTGGAATAGCTTTTTCTATGGCGTATGGAACAGTCTTATCCTCATTATTTATGCTTACCAAAAGCTCTGACACCGACATTTTATCTAAATGCCGGTAATTACTTGGTTGCTCTGTTATTCTTTCAAAAGACATAATTAAATTCCTCCTAACTATGATATGCTACCAATCCTTCCATAGGATTTTTTATAACCTTACCCATTTCAAATTCGTAAGTGCTGCAAAGTTGCTGCAACACATCCTTAAAACCAAATGCTACGCTGCCTACAAAATGAATAGGCATTACCCACGATTCTCTAAACTTACAAAGATGATAAAAGAAAAATTCATTCAAACCGTCTTCAATAATATTATCGATCATAAAGTGTCCCCTGTTTTCAGCAAGGAATAGTGTATAGGATGCAAGATAACGGTTAG
>Ga0207641_10000629_pt1 | contig 38518 bp, 30 predicted proteins | sample KBSSwiS62_FD_184306 | JGI IMG/M metagenome (GOLD analysis project Ga0207641, IMG submission 184306) | Switchgrass rhizosphere microbial communities from Kellogg Biological Station, Michigan, USA - KBS Switchgrass S6-2 (SPAdes) (version 2) | ecosystem: Host-associated > Plants > Roots >... | reverse complement strand
TGTTGAGATACGTGGCTTCGCCAATCACGCCGGTACGACTCCGATGCCTGAGCGGCACAATGCGTTGCTGGCGGCGGCGAAGTTGATTGAGGCCGTGCAGGATGAAGTGACAAAGACGCCCGGACGGCAGGTCGGCACTGTGGGTCAACTGACAGTGTTTCCAAATGCTCCCAATGTTGTGCCGGGGCTGGTCAAACATACGATTGAATTCCGCGATCTGTCCGAGGAGACCCTGGTGCGGCTCGGCGAGGCCGCGAAGAAGCGGGCGCAGGAGATTGCGGCGCAGACGGGTACCCAGATAACCATCACTCAAACAGAACATCTGCGGCCGGCGTTGGCGACGCCTGCGATCCAGAAACAGATTGAGGCCGCAGCCTCGGGCCTTGGCCTGAAGACCATTCACCTCCCCAGCGGCGCAGGCCATGACGCACAGAACATCGCGCAGATTGCGCCGATGGGGATGATTTTTATCCCCAGCATTGACGGAATCAGTCATTCGCCGAAGGAGCTGTCGACGTGGCAGGCCTGTGCTGATGGGGCGAACGTGCTGCTGCAGACCATTCTACGGATCGACGCTACTGCTACCGTTGCCTAGACCCACGGAAGCCAGATGACCCACCATGCCCGACCTGCCTGACCACCAACGCCGAATCGCCGTGACCGGGCTCGTGGCCTCCGGGGCCATCGCTGGCCTCGGCGCCAGGACATTCGGGTCGCAGGAGTCCCCGATGAGCACGACTGTTCATGCTTCAGGCCTTGCCGAGACTTTGTTGGCTTCCGCACCACATCCCAGTCTCGGCGAACACGCCGATACCTTCGGGCGGCTCATCGGCAGCTGGGCCGGCACCTACCGTGACCGCGATCCCGGTGGGCCCGAAGAAACGGGCAACATGGAAGTTCACTTTGGCCGCGTAATTCTTTCGGATACGCCATTGCCCAGCTACGGTCCGCTACCAGGGAACCGTCATTGCAGTCCGCCAGCGAGCCTACCCACAACTAGTGTGCCAACAACTTGGCGTGAAGCTTCTCCGTTTCATCATCCGCCGGGTACATGCACTCGACTCGAAGCTCCTGCGCGGCGATGGTTTGGGGCGTTCCGACCGTCGTGATCAGCGAGAAATAGTTCAACACCGCGCCGTCCCTCGCGAAGCTGATCGGAATCATCGGCAGCGCGCTGCTCGTTTCCGGTGCTTTCCAGTCTGATTTCACATCGGGGTACGCGAGCAGGTCCGCGACCAGCGCCTTCGTTTTCTGATCAATGATGTGGCCGACGGCTTCCCGTTGCACTCGTTGGATCAGCGACTTTGCCAGAACTTCCCAGTTCGCGATGAAGGGCCGCATCCCCTTCGGATCGAACATCAGATGCAACATGTTGCGCGGCGACGGCCTCTGGGACATGTCGATAAAACAGTTGAAAAAGCGCGGAGCGGCTTCATTCGTGAGGATCACGTTCCAATAGCGATCCATGACGAGCGCGGGATATGGCTCATGCTGGGTGAGCATGCGCTGGAGCGCCTTGCTGATGCTTTTCATCTCGTCGGAATTCCACGCCGCATCCGAATAAATCGGCGCATATCCGGCGGCCAGCAGCAGCGCGTTTCGCTCGCGCAGAGGAATCTCCAGCACCTGGGCTATCCCGATCAGCGTGGGGCGGCTCGGAACACTCCGGCCGCTCTCAATGAAGCTGATTTGCCGCTGAGAGATGCCGGTGTCCGCGGAGATGTCGAGTTGGCTGCGGCCTCGCAGGCCACGCCACTGTTTCAGCAGGTCGCCCAGCTCGGACTTCTTCATCGTGACGGTGCACTCCAGGCGTATTTCGCAAAGGCTGCCTCCACCGGCGGGTGGGTAACACTACCTGTGTAGTTGGTCATCGTCGAGGCGGCAATCACGGTGATGACCTCCAGCAGATGGGACTCGGTGAAACCGGTCTGCACGAACTTTGATATTTCCGCATCGTCAACATGACCGCGCTTCTCGATCAGCGTTCGTGCCAACGACGATAGAGCTGAATTCTTCGGGTTGCGAGGATTCTGGCCCTTGCGGATCGCCTCGACATCCGCGGCATCCACGCCCTCCTTCAACGCAAGAGCCGTATGAAACGCGACTGCCCAAGTGCAGGCGTTGGTTACCGCGTTGGTGAGCAGAAGCACCTGAATCTGCTCTTCAGAGAAACTGCCACCGTGAACCTTCTGAAACAGACCGACCAGGCTGCCGATGAGAACGGGGGAGGTTGCCATGGCGCCGGCAATGTTGGGAATTATTCCAAAGGCTCCCTGCAGTGCTTCGAGGGATGGCTTGGACCGCGCCGGCGCTGAATCGAGGGAGTGAATGGGAAAGGTGTGCATGTTCGACCTCACAGTTGCGTGGCCGAATCATTGTGGATAGCCCGCTGCCCGGCAATTACACGCGGTGTAATAGCTCATGGAAGGTGGCCCACTCAATAGGTCATGATGCGGCTCATTGCTGCCGCAGACGTGTCGCATTGCGAGTCACCTTCGATACCAATACCCTCGATCCGATCACCCAGCCGGGCCTCGCCGGCTCAATGCGCGCTGATTGCATGACGATTCATGAATCCCTGAAATCGAAGTGCCTGGAGGGGTTCTTCTGTGAGACGGTTCTGACTCTCGAAGGTGGGCAGAAACCCCCGCGGCCGGACACGGTCGCCCGGGTCAGACGCGCCCTGGAGCTCGGACTGCGGATTCTCAGCGCACCGCGTCCTGGCGGCACTCCAATCGACGCCCTCGATGGCGAGCTTTATGCGAAGGACGTGAACCCTTTGACGCGTCTGACGAGGTATGAATCAATCACTGCTGCAATCGAAGCCCGTGGTTTGGGACGTGCCCGCATGTTGAAAGTGGCTCCCTCCCGCAGTCACGGGGCGGATTCCCCAAGCAGGCTCGCAAGCATCGATCGGGCTAGCTACCCAGGTGACCTGACCAAAGTCGCGCGTGCGGTTGCGGAATGGGCCGATGGCGACAGCGTGGCCGCACACTATGGCTATGCGAATGATTTATTCTGTACCCAGGATCGGGCCGCCAGGGCAGGGCGCAATTCGGTCATGCATCCGGCTCAGCGGAGCTGGCTTCACCGTGTCTACAACGTCGAGTTCGTCAGCATCGCCGAGTTGGCCGCGCGACTTCGCTAAAGCAACAGGATGAGTTCGGAAAATGTCTGGAAACAGGCCCAGTGCGGTCGGATTGGATTTTGGTACATCGAACAGTGCGGTCACGTGTGTAGATGCGGCGGGAGCAGCACAGCTCGCTCGCTTTTCCGGCCCTTCCGGCGTCACAGACACATTTCCGTCGGTACTGCATTTTGAGCGCGAGCTCGAAAATGGCGTCCCGGTCCTACGAGCGTACGCAGGCGCAACCGCCATTGAGCGCTACCTGAGTCACGACTCACCCGGACGGCTGATGCGCTCGTTGAAAGCGTATCTTGCCGACAGGTCGTTCGATGGCACCAGCCTCTACGGCAGGCGGCTCACGCTGGCGGATCTGATTGGCGCCTTCCTGCGCAAGCTGTTGGAGGCGGCGGCCGTAACACTAGGCCCGATTCCATCGCGCGTCGTAGCGGGCCGCCCCGTCAATTTCTCCAACGAGCGAACGGAAGCGGCCAATGAATTCGCGCTGGCCCAACTGCACACGGCGGTGCAGGCGGCCGGCTTCGAGGATATTGCCTTTGAATTCGAGCCGGTCGCGGCCGCGTACAGTTATGAACAGACATTGCAACGCGACGAGTTGATTCTCGTTGGCGACTTCGGTGGCGGAACCAGTGACTTCTCCATTCTTCCGGTCGGCCCGGGAATGCGCGACGGTGCGGGCAAAAGAGAAATTCTGGGCAACGACGGTGTCGCAATCGCCGGCGATGCATTCGATCGCCAGATCGTCAGACATCTGGTGGCGCCGGCTCTCGGGTTTGGCACTGAATATCAGGCCGCACCGGATAAAAGGCTGCCCATCCCGAACTGGCCCTATGCGGGCCTCGAGCAATGGCACTCGCTGTCGCTGTTGAATCGCCCCATGGTGGAGCAGTTGCTCGAGCGACTACGCCCACTCGCGCTCGATCCTGCCAAGGTGGATGCTTTCGCGTATTTCATCGAAGCAGACCTCGGGTTCCAGCTGCACGAGTCCGTCAAAGCACTCAAGATCGCCTTGTCACACGCGCCCGTTGCCACGTTCGAATTCAACTGCGGCCCCGCGATCATCCGCCGTAATGTCGCGCGTGCTGAATTCGAAGGTTGGATTCGAGCGGAGCTGGCCGCAATCGGCGCCTCAGTCGATCGCTTGCTGACGGCAACGGGAGTTCGCAGCGGTGAAATCGATCATGTCTTCCTGACTGGAGGATCGGCATTCGTGCCGGCTGTCCGGCAATTGTTTGCTGATCGATTCGGAGCGCAGAAGATTGCCGGCGGCGGTGAGTTCACGTCCGTTGCCACCGGGTTAGCGCTGCGCGCAGCACGCGAAGCTTAGTACACGCCCGATTAGACGCTTGATTTGAGTGTCGTCAGTCGAGCGGTCTAACAGCGTCGGGACGCGCCAGTAGAAGCTCTACATTGGTAGATGACGTCGAACTCGCTAGGTTGGTACATGCTGGTACGAAATTTACCAGCTGGTAATTGGTGCGCTATTTCGTGCCAACCATGTCGAACACTACGCAGGATCCTTGGCACTTTGCGCGTCCTGAGCTAGCGCGGCAGTATCTGCAGACCTTTCAGGTCGGTCTCATCTCAGCTCAAGCGCTCTTTGCACCACGTCGGATGGGTAAGAGCGAATTCCTCGAGAAGGATCTGGTTCCGGCTGCTAAAAAGTCGGGCCTGCTCACTGCTTATCTGAATCTGTGGGACGCGCGTGAGAATCCACGCGCTGCGTTGATCAGTGTGTTGGCCCTGTCGGAGTTGATGCGCAATTTCGATCATTCCAGGCGGAAGTTGCTGCTGATACTCGACGAAGCCCAAGTGCTTGCATTGCCGACGCATTCGGATCTGGCTCATTCGCTGCGTGCGGCATTGGACATTCGCAAGCAAACGATCAAAGTCGTGTTTGCTGGCAGTTCTGAGAGTTCTTTGCGGCGGATGTTCGGTCGCGCAACCGAGCCGTTTTACAACTGGGCGCCAATTGAGCCCTTCGCTCGACTAGGTGCTGAGTTCGTGGCTGCGATGACGCGAAAAGTGAATCAACTATCGAGGTATCCGCTTTCTGAGCGTGAGGCCTTGCGTGCGTTCGAGTCTTTGAAGCGTACTCCAGAGTTCTTTCGGCGCTATTTGCAGCGGTATCTCGCTTATGCCGAGTTGGGCTCGCGAGCGGCGCTAGACGACACGCTTGCACATGTGTTCAATGATGCCAGTTACAGCTTCCTGTGGGGAAAGTTACTCCCCGCCGACCAGGCGATTCTGAGAGCTATCGCCGAGGGAGTCAGCGACCTTCACTCGCTCCCGGCCCGTAAGCAGCTGGGGAAAAGAATTGGGTCTAGGGAAGCCGGCTTCGCTGGATACGCCCAAAAACGCGCTTCGCCGCCTACAGAAGGAGGAGCTCGTGATGAAACTCGAGTACGGGCACTACCGGATTCAGGATGAGGGATTCGTCGAATGGCTGCGCCAGCTCGATCTCGAGCGCTAGTACGGACCCGGACGCAAGTGCAAATCAATGAGTGGCGAGCACATCGCACCAGATCGCTTGGCGGCGCGGGCGGCGGCCCGGGTAGCCGCCGCCCCAACACATTTCGTCCGCTCTAGTTGTCGTCCCCAAACACCGCCGCGGTGTATGCATCCTGGTTGGGCGAAGTTACCCCAGGTTTTCCACGGAAGTCGGTCCAACAGGGATGCAGGACCCCGTCCCACCCCATGGCGACAGCCGTGTAGTCGCCGATGAACAAGCCCTGCAGCACCTTGCCGGTGACGGCACCGGTGCCCACGAATTGAATCTGGGGATCCGCGGTTTGTGTCGTCACCCGATGCACCTTGTTGTGTGCCAGCGCGCCCAGGTTCCACTCGGGCGCCTCAACATAGGCATAGTCGAGGCCGATCCCTTTCGGATCATAGTGGCGGGTGTAGAAGGTCACCCCGACGCGGCCGGCATTGGCCGCGACAGCCGGATAAACCTCATCGTCGCTGGTGCCAATATCCACGGTCCTCGACCAATGCACACCATCGAATGAAGCCGACACAAATGAATCTCCGTTGGTCTTGATGGAGGCGCCCGTCTTCGGATCGTATTGTCCGTTGCGGTCATCGGCCCACGTCACCACCAGCAGACCGGTAAACGGATCGATAGTCATCTGCGGGAAGCTGTTGATACGGAAATTCTCACCCGTCAACGTCTCCCGACCCACATCCGCGTTGTTCGGAAAATCGAAGTCGAGCGCAACCTCCACATTCGTGAACGTCCTGCCATGGTCGTGCGAGACAGCGACGATCACAGCATCGTGATCTGTCGCCTGATCACAATTGAGCGTCTGACAGACCGCGGATTCATACGCGATGAACAGATCGCCTCTGCGGTTGACCTGCGGATTGGAGCCCGAGCTGAAGGGTGTGACTCCACCTGTTTTAAAGGCGGATGCCGGATTCACCACCGCGGGAGCGGACCAGGTCCTGCCTCCATCATCGGAGTGCGAAACCTGAATAGGCGAGCCAGATGGCTCGAACGAAGTCCAGGTTACGTACACAGTGCCCGTGCGGGGATCAACTGTGATCCACTCCTTGTCGTTGAAGATCGGCGTGTCAGTCGGGTTGCCGCTGGAGTCAACTCCATCGGTATGCACGATTGAAGGCTCGCCCCAGGTCAGGCCACCGTCGGTGGACTTGCTGACCACGATGCCACTTGCATCATTCAACCGGCTGAAAACCAGGTTGGCGTAATAGACTGTGTTGTGGGGACCAAATGCGACAGCGGGATCCCCCGCCGAGTCCATGTCCGACAACGCACCCGTGGCTCCAGTCTGGAAGGTCAGGTGAGGCAGCTGGATGTTCTTCCAGGTCCGCCCGCCATCGAAGGTCGTATAAGCCCATCCCGAGCCGTCGTTGCGAGATTCGCGCGTGTTGAAGATCCGGTAGTCGTTCGTGCCCGCTACCAGGTTCCAGGGGTTCTGAGGATTCACGGCAATCGTCGTTTCGTTCTGGGCCGAGTTGCAGCCCAACTGGGTGCCCGCCGAAACGATGGTGTCGTCTCTGATCTGATCGACATTCGGGAACGGATTGCGGTACTTGTTCAACTGCCCTATGTAGGACTGGCACAGCGCCGACAATGTCGGATCCAGGGATACGGCCGTATCGTCATCCCCCGGGTCCTCGCCTTCGCCTTTACTCAACAGCGCGTTGGGAAGTGGCTTACTGCGCGCCAGCGGCCTGGCAGACAGCATTTTGGGACCATGATGAGGCGCAGCCGCCTCAGCCTGACTCACGCACACGCAGACCAATGCCGCGGCACTCGCCGCGATCACAGACCTCAATTTCATTTGTGCTCTCCCTTCCGGCTCGCAACGCAACCAGCGCACGAATCCAGCGCAGACGGAACCCCTGATCCCGCCTGCTGAAGCAGTTAGGTGTTATTGGATGTAGGTGCGAGCCGCCTCGGTCGTTGATGTTGATAGTTTTCGCACGGGCTTCCCGGCCCTGGGGAGGTCAGGCAACCCATGGTGTTTCGCAGCATAAGCCCGAGTGTCACCTTTTGCACGTGACATCGGCAGCTCGGTTGCCGATCCAAAGCCAAGGCTGGCCCTGCCGCTGCCCGGCGGCGTCGCCTCGAAAGTTGGGCGACTCGTCAGCGGAAAGCGAATTTTCGCAAGCAACACATTCAACCAACCGTGCGCGCGGGCCCGCATTGGAGGACGAGAGCGAAGACTTTGCCGTGTCCGATTGGGAAAGGACTGGAAATACGGTCAGCGTCGGCCGAACCTGCACCATCTCCAAACGGCGATATCCGTCGGCGAAGCCACTCCGAAACAGGTTTTTCCGGTATCGTGCAGTCCGATCGCCCAACAGGAGCGCGATGATGACACGCCAGAAACGTACCGATTTCTTCGCGGAGATCGAGCGGATCGAGCAGGTGCTCAGCCAGCTCATGGACGCCGAGCGGGACGCTTTCCAGCGAATGATGTCAGCACCCGCCGGGCCGGCGAAAGGTGCGGCGCTCAGTTCGTATCGCCGCACGGCGGCAGCACAAAAAAAAGCTGTAGATCGTCGGCAGAAGTTCCTCGAAAAGAACCGGCCCTGACGGATTCGCACCCGTCCCGGGAGTTATCAGACCGGACCCCATTGCGCTCGCCGGGAATCGCAATCCGCATCGAGCCGGGCAGGCATTCAAACTCGGAATCTACCTATTTTCAATCGAGAGACAACCGCCTAGATATAGCGAATGCGAAGCCGGATGGGGTCTGCGGCGGAGGTTCGGCACAATGCAGTCGAAATCCATGACCAGTGACTATCGGCCAACAGTGGCCATCCCTGAAATCGTGCTGAGTCTGGTCGATCATCTCGATGCCATGTTGGCCTATTGGGATATCAATCAGGTTTGCGTCTTCGCAAACAATGCATATCGTGATTGGTTCGGAAAGACCAGAGAGCAGATTCTCGGCTTTACACTAAGCGAACTGCTTGGGCCGCTCTACCCCAGGAATCTGCCGTACATCCAAGCCGCCTATGCCGGGCAGAAGCAGGTCTTTGAGCGTGAAATAACGACGCCGGATGGTCGAGTGCGCCATAGTCTAGCCACATACACGCCGCACATTGTCGACGGAACAGTAAGAGGCATTTTCGTGCACGTAGCCGACGTGACTCCGTTGAAACTGTTGGAGCATGAGCTGAAGGCGGCGAACGCGAAGGCGGAATTACTCGCTACACATGACTTTCTGACCGGGCTCCCCAACCGCGTGCTGTGGCAGGATCGAATTACACAGGCGCTTGCGCTTGCGAGGCGCCAGAACGAGATGCTCGCGGTGCTCACCGTCGATATAGATGATTTCAAAAACATAAACGACACCTTCGGCCACAGCGAAGGCGACCGGCTGCTCGTTGAGGTTGCAAGCCGAATGAAAAACACAATGCGTGATGTGGACACCGTCGCGCGGTTTGGCGGTGACGAGTTCATCGTTTTGATACCGGATATCGACTCGGAGTCACAGGTGGAAGTCGTGGCAGATCGGCTGCTCGCCTCGTTGAGACGACCGCTTGCACTTGGATCTGGAACCATAGAAACGGCGTGCAGCCTGGGCATCGCACTCTATCCGGCTCATGGCACAACGCTCGAGGCGTTGATGGTCAACTCGGATCGAGCCCTGTATGCAGCGAAGAAGCGCGGCAAGAGTTGCTATGCGTTCTTTGCCAGAGAGGGAGGGACTCCGCTCATTGACTGAGAGGTGTTCTCGTTGTCAGGGATTGCCTGACATGAGGCGCGAAGTGGAGCGGGTGATGGGAATCGAACCCACGTTAGCAGCTTGGGAAGCTGCAGTTCTACCATTGAACTACACCCGCGCCGATGAAGCACCCCCTGGCAGAGGTACGCATCCGGAACGGGATGGTACATCCCCGTCGGTGACGGGACAATCACCGACCCGAGAACACGCACACAGGGAAGGTCCGGGCGACTACATTGACGGGAGCGCCTTCGATGAGCCCGTTGCGGCAGGGTGAGCGCTTCGCCGAAATGCGCGCGCCGTGGGTCGGGAGCTAGTCGAGCGGGAACGGCTCGAGCACGGAATACGTCCGTGACTCGTATTTCACTTCGTGATTGTGCGGGCGTCGCGATTGATGCGTCATCAGCTCGGTGACTCTGTCGGTCCACGTGTACTGCTCCGGCGCCCTGCGGCCGGTTTCGTTCGCCAGGATTTCAATGGTGATGTTGCCGCTGCGCTGCTCGCCGGTGACACGCCAGCCCAGCAGCGGTAGCTCGATCTGGTAATCGTGCTCTTCCACCGGCAGGCGGCCGGGCTGGACCGACCAGAACGGGTCATCGGCGGCGAACAGAAAGCTAAGGATCAGCGAGCGCAGACCCCACTGACAGCTTCCTGGACCCGAGTACCGGTCGAGGAAGCGAAGGTCGGGATCGTAGTAGCCCTGGCTCAATGCGCCATCCCGCAGCGCGCCTCGGGAAAGGAAATGCGACCACACAACATCGAGCGCGCGCCGGGCATGCGCGGGCTCGTTGGCGGGATTCACGAGTTGGGCGGCCAGCACGGGTACCGACACGGCGGTGCGATAGCAGATGCTCCGACCCATGATCGGAATTCCCCGGGGACTGATGAGGTGCTCCGTGAGGCGGCCACTGCTCGCAACCGCGCTGGTGATGAAATCAGGGTCGAAGTGCGGGGCGAGCTCATTGATCCAGAACAACTCGTAGCTGATGGCCCAGGTGTTGTAGAAATCGACCCCATTGGGAGGATCGTCGAACCAGCCGCTCTCGCGATACAGCCGGCGATATTCCGCGAACTGTTCACGCGCACCTGTCATGCGCGCCTCGGTGAGATCGTCAGGCGCGAGCTGTGCCAGCACGAGAGTCACCACGATCGGAAACAGCGCCCAGTTATTCCTGGGGGATTCGAACCGGCCCGCCGGCGCCAGCCAGCGCAGGATTTTCTGTCGTTCCCTGAGCTGTAGATGGTCCCAGATGAGCGGCTTGGTCAGCCACAGAGTCCGTGCAATGTCCGCAGCCTCGACGCTTCGCTGGTCAGCACCGGTTCGCTGGTTGGCAGCGGTGATATCGCCCCAATATTCCGCCGAATCGCGGTCTACGCCGGCGAGGATTCCGTTCTTCAGAACCGCGATGAGATCGACGTCCTCGCCGGTCAGCTCGCTGTGAAAGCGCGCCGGCCTTCCGGAGTGCAGCCATGCGGCAAACAACGGAGCCGTGCGAGCAAAGCCTTCGAGTGCGTTGATTCGAAGTCCGGCGTCACTGGCAGCACCACAATAATGGATCTGTGCGCCATCGCGGCTGGCATGAGCGCGGAAGCCCGTCAGGAAATAGTCAAACAGTGCATCATAGCCCTGCGTTCCGGCTGCGGGCTGCAGAAAACGGGCGAGCACGAGTCGTTCCTGTTGGCCAGGCATCGCGCATTCGCTGTTGAATCCCAGATGTAACACCCGTGACCAAAGCAGCGCCCCGGCGCAGACGCTGATGATTGCCAGCGGCGCGGCGGCGAGAAGCACACGAGATCTGCGCCACTCGGCAGATATAGGGCGGACGTTGGAACGAGGTGGAGAAATCTGAGCCAGGATGCGCTCGATGTTGGGGAAGTTGCAGTTCTACCATTGAACTACACCCGCCTGGCATTCCATTCTATGAGTGCTGCCGGAGAGGGCGCAAATCATGTGGGGAGTTATGAAAAAGAATGCATCTATGCTGACCGCCGCCGTGGCGGCATGCGCTCTCATTGCTGGTTTTGACGCTGAGCTCGCTTTAGGGGCTGCGGCTGCGGCCCATCCCGCGGCCTCAGCCCATCCGGCACCCGGCGAGGAGATGTACGAGGCTGGAGCCAATGAGAAGGTGAAGGCGCCCGCGCCGGCGCCGAACCGGCGTCCGGACGAGGGAGCCGGCCCCTACAAGCGCTTGGTCATCCGTGGCGCGACGCTGATCGACGGGACCGGCGCTCCGCCGGTCGGCCCTGTGGATATCGTGATTGAGAACGACCGGATCGTTCGCGTCGCCAGCGTGGGCTTCCCCAAGGTGCCGATTTCGGACAAGGGTCGCCCGGCGAAGGGCGAGCATGAGATCGACGCGACCGGCATGTACGTGTTGCCCGGCTTCATCAATGCCCATGTCCACATTGCGGACTCACACCAGGGTCTGGTCGGAACGGTCCCGCCCGCTGAGTACGTGTACAAACTCTGGCTCGGGCACGGGATCACCACGGTGCGGGAGGCAGGCTCCTTCAACGGCCTGCGCTGGACGATGAGCGAGCGTCGCCGGAGTGCCGCGCACGAGATTGTTGCTCCCCGCATTGCTGCGTACGCGGTGTTCCCAACGGACCAGGATGTTCCCGGTGGTGTTCACAATCCCGCGGAAGCGAAGAAATGGGTTGATGCAGTGGCAGCGGCGGGAGCGGACGGCATCAAGTTCCTCGGCTCACCGCCCGATGTCATGCAAGCCGCGCTCGCTGAAGCGAAGGTGAAAAACCTGCGCAGTATGTGCCATCACGCGCAACTCGCCGTGTCGCGCATGAATGTGCTCGACACCTCAGGATGGGGGCTCACCAGCATGGAGCATTGGTATGGCCTGCCGGAAGCGCTGTTTGTCGACCGCACCATTCAGGACTACCCGGTTGACTACAACTACAGCGACGAGTCGGACCGGTTCGGTCAGGCGGGGCGCCTGTGGGCGCAGGCTGCGCCCCGCGGCAGCGAGCGCTGGAAATACGTGTTGGAGACGCTACGGAGCCGCGATTTCACCATCGTTCCCACGCTTACGATTTACGAGGCGAGTCGCGACCTGATGCGCGAGCAACGCGCCGAATGGCACGATGACTACACCCTCCCACAGTTGATGCGCTGGTATTCCGCGGATCGTGAAGCGCACGGTGCTTATTGGTTCCACTGGACGACGGCTGACGAAATCGCCTGGAAGCAGAACTATCAGAAGTGGATGTCATTCGTTAACGACTACAAGAACGCCGGTGGTCGTGTTGCGGTGGGCGATGACGCAGGGTTCATCTACAAGCTGTTTGGTTTCGCGTGGGTTCGCGAGCTCGAGTTGCTCCAGGAGGCGGGTTTCCATCCGCTGGAAGTAGTTCGCTCGGCCACCTTGTCAGGCGCGGAAGTGCTGGGGATGGCGGACAAGATTGGAACAGTTGAGGCCGGCAAGACTGCCGATCTCGTGATCGTCAGCGAGAATCCGCTGGCGAACTTCAAGGTGCTGTACGGCACCGGGGCGCAGCGGCTCAACGACGCCACCGGCAAGGTTGAGCGTGTTGGTGGCGTGCGGTGGACCATCCACGATGGAATCATCTACGACTCCAAAGCATTGTTGGCGGATGTACGGAAAATGGTCAGCGATGCCAAAGCCAGGGAGGCCGCCCAGCCTGCCGCGGCTCAGCAGGAAGTCAACAAGTGAGCACACGGCGAAGGTTCATCACCCAGTCGTCCTTGGGCCTCGTCGGCGCGTTCGCTGTGCGCGACGCGCTGCGCAGTGAGTCGCTCGGCGCGCAGTCAACGAATGGGCCCGTTCTAAGGTGGGTGCCAAAACACGAGGAGTTGGCTTACACCTTCGGCGGCGTAGCCCCGCGCCACCGTATCCAATCCGGCACGCGCATCATCACCTGGACAGAAGACTGCTTCGACGGAGCAATCAAAACCTCCGCGGATCTCGTCTCCAAGGTCACAGTACCCGGGCATGACAACCCGCAGACAGGGCCGTTCTACGTGGAAGGCGCGCAGCCAGGTGACACGCTCGCAATCCGGATCCTGAAGTTGGAGCCCGCCAGAGATTACGCCATCTCTACATTCATACCCGGCTTCGGCATCATGGTCGGCAACGATCGCACCGCACTCCTGGGCCCCGAGCTCGCCGAAACAACATGGCGCTACGATGTAGACGCGAAGCGTGGCGTTGCAAAGACGAATTCGACAGACGGCAAACACAGTTGGGAAGTGCCTCTGGCGCCATTCCTCGGCTGCCTGGGTGTCGCGCCTGCCGGCGGTGAAGTACGGTCAACCATCGTTCCAGATACCTTCGGCGGCAACATGGATTGCCCGGAGGTCCGGGCAGGAAACACCGTCTACCTCGGCGTCAACATGCCCGGCGGACTTCTGTCCTTCGGCGATGGCCATTATGCGATGGGGGATGGCGAGATCATCGGCGCTGCGATTGAAGGCGCTATGAATGTCGATGTGGTCGTCACGCTGCTCAAAGGCGTCAAAACGCCGATCCCACGCATCGAAAACGAACGGGAAGTGATGTTTGTCGGCGCCGCCCGTCCGTTGGAAGATGCCGCGCGCGTCGCATTCAAAGCCATGATCGGCTGGGTGCGCGAAAAGTCGGGGCTGTCCGAGCTGGATGCCTACCAGTTCGTCTCACAGAATGCCCACGCTCCAGTCATCCAGCTCGTCGACCCCGAGTACACCGTGCTGGTAAAGATCGACAAGAACCGGGTGCCGGCGGCGCGCTGAGCGTTACCGCGGCGGGACTCCAGCCGTCCACCGTCCGCCTGCGACCGCGGCCAGGTGCGCGAGTTCGCCTAGCGCTTTTGCACCACCCCAATCTTCTCCAGCGCCTGCAGATATTCCAGCACCAACTCCTGCCGCACCGGCCCGTACTCGATCGAAAGGGCATCCGTAATCTGGCTAACCGTGCGACGGCCGTTCGCGAAGTTCAGGGCTTCGTAGGCGTACTCCTCGCCGGACCCCCACTGACCCTCGTAGCTCAGCAACCCCGGTGTTGGAATGCCGGCGGCTTTCGCGTGGTCAGCAAAGTAGTCGTAGCCGAACACGACCATCGCGCCACGTGGCTCGGGGCGGCGTCGGAATACGGGTGTCCCGTCCCGCCCTTTCGAGTTCAACGGTGGCGGTGGGCGATCGAAAAGCCCCCCATGAAGATTGTAGAGTGCGGCGTTCACGCTGGCTTCGTACTCATCGAGCGCATTCGCATCCTGGCCGCGTCCCATGGCTTGCGCAGCTCGCAGCAGCCTTCCGAGCTCGACTGCACGCCGGATAGCCGGCAGGTCATTCAGGCTCTGATTGGCGAGAAAAAAGCCGCTGGCTGCCCCGATGAAAGCCACTCGTTTCAGCTTGGTCGGATCGATGTTGGCCGCGGTGTCAAAGTTGGTATGAATATAACGGTCCGGCCAGTCATTGAAGTATATCGATGGAATACTGAACGAGGAGTCCTGATACACGTCGTGGTCACTGCCCATGGTGTAGGCAGAGTATTCCGCCCGCAACGGCTCCTTGCCTCCCTCCGGCGCAACCAACGGAAAGTCGGATTTGCCTTCGGCCGCGAATGCATAGGACTGATCGTTGACCCAACTTGCAAACGACCACGCAACATCATGCACAAACGACGGCAAGCTCAACGGCCCACGCGTGACATGAAACACGCTTTTCGTCTCCGGCCCGCCGCCCACCATGTCCATGTGGATAGCCACTTTGATGCGCTTGGCGAGCTCGGGTTTTGCATTCAACAGGGTGGTGGTGCCTTCAACCTCCGGTGGCCAGATGAAGCGGAGCGTCCGGGCAGGCCGCGCGAGCTTGCCGTCGGTGATCAACTTCTGCAGGGTTCTCGCGACTTCGAGAATGGTGACACACCCGCTGGCGTTGTCGTTGGCGCCTGGCCGCTGATGGTCGAGATGACACGAATAGGCGATCTCAGTATCTGAATCTGATGTGCCGTCGATAGTCGCTGTCACCACTTCGTACGCCGCGGGATGTTGACCCGCCTTCACCTTGGCGTGTAAGCGAATCTTCTCACCTTGAAGCAGCCGGTCCTTCAGCATCCGTGCCGTCCGCAACGACACCTGGAATGCGAAAGTGGGATTGGCGGAAAACGACTCCAGGTGCCCCCAGCGAATCAGGTTGTCATTGTCGCCCCGCCACGCGGTCATCTGATTCTGTGCGTAACTGATGATCCCCGCGGCTTTGAACTTGCCAACAGCCAGGTCCTGGACGCTGCCCGCGGCGGTCGAAACCAGGACAATCTTTCCTGACACGTCCTTGCCGGCATAGTCACTTTCCTTAGTGCCATCGCCGACGTCGACCAGGTCAGTCGTGACATCAGCGGATTCACTGTCCTCGGCCAACACGATCGGCTCGGCTGCATAACTGGCCATTTTGACTTCGGTGCCGCCCTGGAGCTCGGACAGCTCACCTTCCTCGGCATCCCAGGCGAGCCGTGATCGCTGGGTGCCGTAGAAGACCTTCCCGTCGGCCGGGAAACGCAGGATCTCGACGTGGCTGAGCCCATAAGCTCGGGCGCGCTCAGCGATCAACTCCGCGGCGGCATGAAACCCCTGCGAGCCGCGCTGGCGGTGCAGGCGCGCCAGGCCTTCCAGGTTTCGTTTCGCGGTTTCGCCGCTGACTTCATTGGCGAGTGCCGCCACCGTCGGCCGGGGAAGCAGCGGCGGCGGTGTTTGGGCCAGCGCCACGTGTCCCACAGCGGTCAGGGCGATCGTCAGTAAAGTTCGGTGCATGCCTGTACCCAAAAGGTGCATTAATGAATTTCCTGCGACATGGCCGTGGAAATCAGGTAAATCAGTGCCAAAAGCATAGCTCATGCGGGGACAGTCGATGAGTGTGACCAGCGACGGCGTCGTGGCGGAGAAAAACGGCCATCGCCTTCGTTCCAATGCGCTGGGGTTGATTGAGACGATCGGGCAGTCGCTGGCCGCCATTTCGCCGACGCTGACTCCCGTTTTGAACATCACCGTGGTGGCAGGGCTCGCCGGGATCGGCTGCTGGCTGTCGTATTTCATCGGCACCATCGGCGTTGTGATCGTGGCCGCAAGTGTCGGCACACTCGCCGCACGGCACCGGGAGGCAGGGTCCTACTTCGTCTATGTAGGTCGAACGTTCGGTCCCTTTGCCGGCGCGCTGGCAGGTTGGGCAATGATCAGCGCCTACCTGTTTACGGCAATCGCCGTTTCGCTGTCGTTCGCGATCCTGCTGGGCGATCTCATCGAGGCGCTGGGCGCCAAGGCGAGTGTGTTGTCTTTGTCAGTGGCCATGGTGGTTTTCATTGCCCTGGTGACTCATGCGGCCTACCGGGACATCCGACTATCGTCACGGGTCGGTCTGGTGCTGGAAGTTATCTCGGTTGGCATCATCATCAGCATCACCTTCCTGTTTGTCCGTGCACAGGGGACAGTGGTTGACCCGCCGCAGCTGGCCATCTCTTCGTTCAAATATGGCGCGTTGTTTTCGGCCCTGCCGTTTGTGATCTTCAGTTTCGTGGGGTTTGAAAGCGCGGCGACCCTGGCCAAGGAGAGCGCCAATCCGCGCCGCGATATTCCGATCGCGGTCATGGGGTGTGCCGCGTTTGCGGGTATTTTCTTTACCGTGACGGCCTACTTCATGGTGTTTGGCATGGGCCACGACACGGTGGCCATGGGTAAGAGCTCCTCGCCCTTCGGCGATGTTGCCACCCGCGCTGGACTGGGTTCCGCGGCCATTGCCGTGTACATCGCGGCCATGATCAGTGTGTTTGCCTGCGCGTTGGCCAGTATTAACGCCGCCGCGCGCCTGTTGTTTTCCATGGGGAAGTATCAGTTCCTGCACAGCTCCATGGGCCGGGTGCACCACATCCACCAGACTCCACACTGTGCGATTTTATTTTGTGGTGTATTGCTCGCGGCCATATCAGTTGCTTTGACGCCGATAGGGCTGCTGGACGCCTATGGGTGTAGCGGGACGTTTGCGAGCTTCGGCTTCGTGGTGGTGTATCTGGCGATCTGCATCGTGGCGCCCATGGATTTGCGCCGCAGCCGGGAAATGAAGCTGCGGCACATAGTCGTGGGCGCCATCGGTACCGCGCTGATGTTGTTCGTCATCTTCGGCAGCCTGTATCCGGTGCCGGCGTATCCCTACAACACGCTGCCGTTTTTGTTTTTCGCGTACCTGGTGGTGGGCGCGATCTGGTTTGCGGTGCTCAGGGCGAAGTCACCGCAAACGCTGGCGTCGATTCAGCACGACATGGAAGGCTAGCCCGCTTTATTCACGAACGCCACGGCCTGAAAGCGGTGACTCACTCGGGGAGGGTGTTTTCGGCAGCGTGAAAAACAGGAGTTTTTCCCGCAGCCCTCCAGGGATGGATTTACGGGCGGTGCCGAAAACACCCTCCCCGAGTGAGGCGCCGCCGGCACCCGCGTTTCCCGTTCGTGAATAAAGCGGGCTAGGGCACGCACACTCCGCCGCCATATTCCGCTTCCGCGGCGTTCGTGCGGAACAGCCTGAACAGCTCCCTGCCAACTCCATACTGATTGCTGCTCAAATCCGCTTCGGCGTTGGTTCGTGTATCCCACACCGCAGACGGCACGTGTGCGTCCAGCGTTCCGGCAACACTATCCAGCCTCAGGACGTCGCCGTCCCGCACCTTGCCCAGCGGCCCGCCGCTGAGACACTCGGGAGATACGTGAATGGCGGCCGGAACAGTGCCGGAAGCTCCTGACATGCGTCCATCGGTGACCAACGCAACCTTGAAACCTTTGCTCTGAAGCGAGCTCAGCGCGGGTGTCAGTTGGTGAAGCTCCGGCATGCCATTGGCCCGGGGGCCCTGGAACCGGACCACGACAATCACATCGCGAGTGAGCTCGCCCGACTTGAAGGCTTTGATGACAGCCTCCTGCGAATCAAACACGCGGGCCGGTGCTTCAACGACCCGGTGCTCGCTCGTGACCGCCGATACCTTGATGACCGAGCGGCCGAGGTTGCCGCGCAAAAGCTTCAATCCGCCATCGGCACTGAACGGATTGCTCGCCGGGCGCAACACGTTGGTGTCGCCGCTTTCCTTGGGCGCATCCCGCCAGGCAAGACCATCGGATGACAGCCACGGCTCCTGTGTATACGCGCTCAGCCCACGACCAACCACTGTCTGCACGTCCTCATGCATCAACCCGGCCTGCAGCAGCTCGCGGATCAAAAAGCCCATTCCGCCCGCGGCGTGGAAGTGATTCACATCGGCGCTGCCGTTGGGATAAATCCGCGCCAACAACGGAACCACGTCGGACAGTTCGCTGAAATCATTCCAATCGATCGTGATCCCCGCCGCGCGCGCCATCGCAACCAGGTGCAACGTATGATTGGTCGATCCTCCTGTTGCCAACAGACCGACAATCGCATTCACGATCGTTTCTTCATTGACTACAAAGGCCATCGGAATGTACTCGGTGCCGAGCGCGGTGATTTTCGCGGCACGGCGGGTGGCGGCCGCAGTCAGCACGTCACGCAGCGGTGTGTTGGGATTGACGAACGCGCTGCCCGGCATGTGCAGGCCCATGACCTCCATCAACATCTGGTTGCTGTTGGCGGTTCCGTAGAACGTGCACGTGCCCGCTGAGTGATAGCTGTCGGCCTCGCACTGAAGCAGTGCCTCGCGCGTGGCCTTGCCTTCAGCGAACAACTGCCGGATCCGGGATTTTTCCTTGTTGGGCAGGCCCGATGTCATGGGGCCGGCCGGGACGAAGATCGTAGGCAGATGGCCGAATGCCAAGGCACCCATGACCAGCCCTGGTACTATTTTGTCGCAAACACCCAGGCACAGGGCGCCGTCGAACATGCCATGCGACAGCGCGATGCCGGTTGACATGGCAATGACATCGCGGCTGAAAAGCGACAACTCCATGCCGGACTGCCCCTGCGTCACGCCGTCGCACATCGCCGGCACGCCGCCGGCAACCTGCGCCGTGGCGCCGGCCTCACGCGCGGCCGCCCGAATCAGGCCTGGATAGCCTTCGAAGGGTTGGTGCGCGGACAACATGTCGTTGTAGGCCGTAACTATGGCAAGATTCGGCCACCGCAGTTGCTTCAGCACGTCCTTGTCGGCAGAGTTCGCCGCCGCGAATCCATGTGCCAGGTTGCCGCAGGATAATTTTGATCGAGTGCTGTTCGCCGCCGTTTCCGACTGCATCCGCGCCAGATACTCAGATCGCTCCCTGCGACTGCGATCTCGGACGCGTTCTGTGACTTGGATTACGATCGGGTTCAATCGGGCGTTTGGCGTCGGCATGAAAAAATTTCCACTGTCGTAACGAGATGCTGCGGATAGTGTGCGAGCTTATAAGGAATTGTTCGGAGGTTTGATAGCGTGCAGATAGCAGAGCCCGTAGCGGGCGTCGCCCCCAAGACCCAGCCAGGCAGCTCTTCTGCCGGGGCTTCGTTCGACATGCTGCTCTTTGGAGCAACCGGCGATCTCGCCCTGCGAAAGCTGGTGCCGGCGCTTTACCGCAGGCATTTGGCGGGTCATATCGGCACCGGCGCTCGCATTGTGGGCGTCGCCAGGACCGCGCAGACCCGTGAAGTCTACATCGCGCAGATTGAAGAGACGTGTCGCAAGTACCTCAAGGCGGAAGAGTTTACTCCAGAGCGGTGGAAGTCGTTCACGGCTCTCGTGGATTACGTGACGGTTGACGCGACGCAGGCCCAGGATTTCAAGAAGCTTGCGACGCTGCTCGAAGGCCGTGACGAGGTCGTGCGAGTCATTTTCCTGTCAACGGCGCCGAGTCTGTATACGCATGTCTGCGCCAACCTGGCCGGCGCGGGCCTGGTCACGCCCAAGACGCGCATCGTGCTGGAAAAGCCGCTGGGCCAGGATCGCGTCTCCGCCGAGGCCATCAACCAGAGTGTTGGTGCGATTTTCCGCGAGCACCAGATCTACCGCATCGATCACTATCTGGGTAAGGAGACGGTGCAGAACCTCATTGCGCTGCGCTTCGGAAATACCTTGTTTGAGCCACTTTGGCGACGCGGCCGTATACGGCACGTGCAGATCACGGTAGCCGAGCAATTGGGCGTGGAGGGTCGGGGTCAGTTTTACGATCAGACCGGGGCGCTGCGCGACATGGTGCAGAGCCATTTGCTCCAACTCGTCTGCATTCTCGCGATGGAGCCTCCGGCGAGCAGCGATCCGAATGCCATGCGCGATGAGAAGCTGAAGGTGTTGCGGGCGTTGCGGCCCATTGCGGATCGCGACGTGCAGACCAAGACGGTGCGCGCGCAGTACCGGGCCGGCGCCGTGAGCGGCCAGCCAGTGCCTGGTTACCTGGATGAGGCGGGTGTGCCCGCTGACACCACGACGGAAACTTTTGTCGCGCTGAAGGCTGAGATTGATACCTGGCGGTGGGCGGGTGTGCCGTTTTACCTGCGCACGGGCAAGCGGCTATCTGAACGGCTGACCGAGATTGTGGTGACCCTCGAGGACGTGCCGCATTCGATTTTCGAAGGGCCTTCGAGTGACCGCTCGCCCAATCGGCTGGTCATCCGGTTGCAGCCGCAGGAGAGCATTACTCTCACTATCCTGGCCAAGAAGCCTGGCGAGACCATGCGGTTGAAGCCGGTGAACCTGGCGCTCGACCTGGCGGGGCAATTCAAAGAGAAGCCCGTGGATGCCTATGAGCGTCTGCTCATGGACGTGGTGAAGGGGAACCTGACTCTGTTCATGCGCCGGGACGAGCTGGAGGCGGCGTGGCGCTGGATTGACCCCATCCGCGAGGGATGGGCACGGCACGACGAACGCATCAAGTCATATGTCGCCGGCAGCTGGGGGCCTGCGGCGTCCAGCGCGCTGGTGAGCCGTGACGGGTTCGCCTGGCAGGACGAGAGCTGAGTTAGGCACGGAGCGGCGAAGTCGCGCGTTTTGCCGGGGGTTGAACGAAGCCACCGTGAGTGTCCTCCGCGCCGGCGTGCCGGCGCCCGTAAACGATCGGCAAAAGTCGGGCCTTTTGCTGCCGGGCTGAGCGAGGCATGACCTGCCCTCCGCGTTGGTGTGCCGGCGTCAATGGAACAACAGGAGTGTGGCCCCGTTGAAGGCCACACGGCTTTACTGCACATGGTTGGAGACACTCAGCATGAACTCAAAGAACGGCGACTACGGGGCGGGAGCGGATACGGACCAGGTCAAGGACCACCTGCGTGCCGCTAAAGATGCAGCAGCCCATGCCGCGCGGGCGCGCGCCCAACAGGCCCGCGATTGGGCCAGCTCGCGAATGGACGATCTGCAGCAGAGAGTCGAAGCTCAGCCGTACCGGGCCAGTGCCTGGGCACTGGGCGCCGGCTTCCTGGCGGGTATCCTGGTGATGAGCCTGATCCGCAACAGCCGCCGCGACTAGTCACTAAGAATCCCGGCCGGGGCAGCGGGTGTCCTGGCCGTTGCCCGAGCTCAGCGGACCGGTTGCGCTTGCCAAGCGGTCCGCGGTTGCAGGCGGTCCGCATTTGCCGATCGTAGCCGCGCGAAAGCCGACGTGTCCGCCGCAGCGGCATGCCGCCGCTTGCAAGCGATAGGCAAAAGTCACGCCTTTGCCGCGGGCCGATGTGCCGCAGGCTGATCGAGGCGCCACGTGCCTCGGCGTCGGCGTCCACGCACAGTGTGCGCTTGGTTCAGCGGCCGTGACTGTTCAGTGACACACAGTCCCGCCGGCCGTGGTCTCCTCTCACCATGCACCAGATTGGCGTGGTGGGTCTCTCCTATCGACACGTGGGTGTCGATGAGGTCGCTCGGTTTTCGGTTCCCAAGACCGACGTAGCCGCACGCCTGCCTGCTTTGCGTGACGCCTTAGGCGTCTCCGAAGTCTTCTATGTCGGTACTTGCAATCGCGTAGAAATTCTCTTCGCTATGCCGGACGGGGCGCCCGCCGGTGATGCCCGCAGCGAAGTATTCCGTGCACTCATTGGCCGAGAGCCGGTCGGTGGCGAGGCTACGCGTATTCTCCGCGCCTGGACTGGCGAAGCTGCAGTGGAGCATCTCTTCCTTGTCGCCTGCGGGCTGGATTCAGCACAGGCGGGTGAGCAAGAGATCGCCGCGCAAATCCGCCTGGCTTGGGAAACCGCCCGCGAAGCGCAGGTGTGTGGCCCGACGTTGGACAAGCTGCTCAGAGAAGCGCTGAGCATGGCGTACCGTGTGCACAAGCTCGAAGCCAATGTGCGCACCCCTTCGCTTGCCGACCTGGCAGCTGATCGAATCATTCGCCACTTCAACGGCAAGCCGGCGACGGTAGCGCTCGTCGGTGTGTCACCGATGACCAGGCGCTGCGGGATGATTCTCCACCGCGCTGGAATTCCGCTGCTTGTGGTGAATCGAACGCTGGAGACCGCAGAGGAATACGCCGCGAGCGTGGGCGGTCGGGCTGTGCAGTTGGATGAGTTTCGCGCGGCCCCATCCGAGGTGGGCGCATTGGTGCTGGCTGCAGGTGGCAGCGAGCCAGTTCTCGACGGCAGGTCCCTGCCGAAGATTGCTGCTGCGGCGGGTGCGAGGGCGCCGTTGCTGTTGGATTTTGGTGTGCCGCCGAACGCAGACCCGGACGCCACGCGGGCGGCGGGCATTGCCCGCGTTGGGATGGATGACCTGATTCAGGCCGCGCAAGAGCGTCGGCTGTCGCAGTTGATGCGACTGGCGCCGGTTAGAGCCGCCATCGACGAGCGGCTGAATCGTTTGCGCAGCGACCTCGCTACGCGGGCGATTGGCCGGCGTTTGGCTGACCTGCGGGGATCATTCGAGCAGATCGCCGCCGAGGAAGCCGAGCGAGCCCTGGCGGAGGAGTTCAACAACCTCGACGCTACCCAGCGGGAGTTGTTGCAGAAGTTCGCATCAACGGTAGCGCGCCGATTGGCGCACTTGCCATTGGCAGGAATGCGCGCCGCGGCCGCACATGCGAGCACTGATGCAGTAGACGCATTTTTCCGCGAAGCGCGGCTAACGCGGTCGACAAGCGGGGACTTTGATGCCACGGGCCGTTGGAAGGCCAATGGTGAGACGACGGGCCGTTGGAAGGCGGATCTCGAGGCGCTCGACGCGACGGGCTCGGAAAGTCAGGTGCACGCGGATGTGGCGGCGGCCGCAGCAGGCCCTCGCGGGCGGCCTGATGACGCCGCAGGCCGGGGCTGGAAGCCCGACGCGGATTCGAACGAGTGGACCGGCCGGCAGAGACGGCTCGGAAACGACGCGGCCGATGATATCGGCCAACAGGCTATGCTTGCCGGCCCGGGCAGTGATCCAGTGCGCCCGCCGGTTAGAATTGGCGGCAGGCGTGCAACCGACATCGTCGCCGGACGAGAAGGAATGCGCGATGCCCAGGCGTCCGACGCGGATGCTGTGACGACTCAGGCGAAGCCGGTGCGCACCGGCTGGGCGAAAGACTAAATTAACGCGCCGGCGCGGCAGTCGCGCTTGGCCTTTCAAGAGTAACACTGTGACCAAACACCCCCGTTCCGAACAATTGTATGAACGCGCCTGCCGGGTCATCCCCGGTGGTGTCAACTCGCCGGTGCGCGCATTCAAGGCCGTGGGGGGAACTCCGCTGTTTGTTCAGCGCGGAGAGGGCCAGCATCTCGTAGACGCTGATGGCCGTAAGTATCTCGACCTCGTCAATTCGTGGGGCGCACTCATCCTGGGTCACGCGCATCCAGCGGTCGTTGGAGCCATCACAGAGATGGCACGCAGTGGTACTACCTTCGGGGCGCCATGCGCCGGCGAAGTTGAACTGGCTGAGAGGATTGTCGCCTCGTATCCCGGCTTGGAGCAGGTCCGCTTCGTGTCCTCCGGCACCGAAGCCGTCATGAGCGCAATCAGAGTCGCACGGGCATTCACCACCCGCGATCTGATAGTGAAATTCTCAGGTTGTTACCACGGCCACGCAGACCACCTGCTCGTAGCAGCAGGCTCCGGCCTCGCAACGTTCGGTACTCCGTCCTCTGCAGGCGTGCCGAAAGCGTTTACCGAATGCACACGAGTGCTTCCGCTCGACGACGAATCCGCCGTGGAGGATTTGTTCGCTAAAGAAGGCTCACGCATTGCGGCCGTCATCATCGAGCCAGTACCCGCCAACCACGGCTTACTGCTCCAACGCCGCGAATTCCTCCAGAAGCTGCGTGATGTCACCAGGAAGCACGGCGCCCTGCTGATATTCGACGAAGTCATTTCGGGCTTCCGGCTCGCTCGCGGAGGCGTAGCCGAACTGGTCGGCATTGTTCCCGACATGGCCACCTTCGGCAAAGTTATCGGCGGTGGCATGCCCGTTGGCGCATTCGGCGGCAACCGCCAGATCATGCAGCGCCTCGCCCCGTTAGGCGACACCTACCAGGCTGGCACCCTCTCAGGCAACCCAGTCGCCATGGCAGCCGGCATCACCACCCTCGACATCATGATCAAAGAGTCAGGTTGGGAACGCCTGGAGCAGATCAGCGCTCAGGTCGAGCGTTCGCTGCTGCCGGTGTTGAAAGAGGCCTCGTTCCCGATTCACTTCGTACGGTCTGGCTCGCTGTTCTGGATGTCATTCCACGATGCGGCCGCTCCCCGGACCGCCGAGTCGATGAGCGCGCAGGCGGTGCAGCGATACGGCGCATTGTTCCACGCCATGTTGGAGCGCGGTGTGTACTTGCCACCCTCAGCTTACGAAGCCTGCTTCCTGTCGCTGGCGCATACCAACGCGGACATTGACCAACTCACCCGCGCGCTGCGGGAGTCGCTCGCAACCCTCAAATGAAAGCAACCCGGGTCTTTCAGGTGACTGCGCTCGCCCTGGTGGTGGTGGCGGCAGTGCAGGTCGGCTGGTGGTTGTTCGATCAGCGCTCCTACGCGATCGAAAAGGTGCGCGATTCCCGCGCACTGTACAACCAGCAGGTCCTCGCCGCGCAGGCGCTGCTGGACTCCGGAACCTCGGCCGGGAAAGTCGAGTCGATGCTGCCCGGCATTTCCATCAACGGGCAGCGGGCATTGCTGTCTCCGCAAGTGGACGAGATGCTCACGACGGAGGAGCACCGTCGGATCAATCAATATGCCTGGGAAGGCGGGTTCTTCCTGTTGGCACTGGCGCTCTGCAATGGCGTGATTTTCCGTGCGCTGCGCGCTGAAGCACGTGTCAGGCAGGAGCAGGACAACTTCCTCGCGTTAGTGTCTCACCAGTTCAAAACTCCTTTGGCGAGCCTGCAGTTGTCGCTGGAGACGATGGCAATCCGAACGCTGTCGCCTGAGCAGTCGCGCACTCTCATTGACCGAATGCTGGCTGACCTGAGTCGCATGACGGCCATGGTCACGCAGATTCTCGAAAGCAACCGCCTGGAGCGCGGCCGCATCGATCTGAAGGTCGAGCCGATCGATCTGAGTGGCGCGGTGGGCCGCGTCGTGTCGCACCTCGATCTACGCTCGCAGAAGGAAAAAATCACTGTCTCCTGCGACATCGCGCGCGAGATGTATGTTCTCGCCGATGCGCTGGCGCTCGATGTGGTGGTTCGCAACCTGCTCGAGAACGCAATTGCCGCGGTCACGCCGGTTGGTGGCGGCACGATCTCGCTGACGGCACGCCGCCTCGACGGCGAGATCGAGTTGTCGGTGAAGGATACCGGTGTTGGATTTCGCCCGGCGGATGGGGCGCGATTGTTTGAGAAATTCACGCGGCTGCACCCGGGTGGAGGCAGCAGCTATTTCGGAACCGGCCTCGGCCTTTACATCGTCCGGCGCCTGATGCAGCTCGCGGGTGGCCGTGTCAGTGCGCACAGCGCGGGTGTTGGCCAGGGCGCGCAGTTTGTGCTGACCTGGCCCGTGGCGCCGGCGGAGCCCATGTGAACGCAGCCACCCAGTTTTTCAACCGCATCCTCGTCGTGGAGGATGACGCGCTCCTCGCCGCGGGGATCGTGGACAACCTGAAGGCCGAAGGTCACGAGGTTTACACGGCCACCGATGGGCAGATGGCACTCGACTGGCTCGGTGCCGAGCAGTGCGGATTGATCGTGCTCGATGTCATGTTGCCGCGTGTCGACGGATTTACTGTTTGCCGCACGTTGCGCCAGCGGGGTGACAGCACGCCGGTGTTGTTTCTGACGGCTCGCGGTGATCCGGCGGACCGGGTGACGGGTCTCGAGGCGGGCGGCGATGACTACATGGCCAAGCCGTTTCACCTGCAGGAGTTCCTGCTTCGCGTACGGGCCATTCTGCGACGTTGGGACTGGTATCGAAGCGCATCGGCGACGCCGGCCAGCGCGGTGTTGCAGTTTGCCGGGAACGAAGTTGATTTCAGGGCGTTCCGCGCCCGTTCGTGGAACGGGATCGCGCAGGAGCTCACTGAAAAGGAAGCAATGATATTGAAGGTGCTGGCGGAGCATCCGGGTGAGATTGTTTCGCGCGAGGATCTGCTCGAAAAGGTGTGGGGTTATGATGTGTTTCCGTCGACGCGCACGGTTGATAACTTCATCCTGCGGTTACGCAAGCGCTTCGAGCGCGACCCCGCCAACCCGAAGCACTTTCTGACAGTGTGGGGTGTGGGGTACCGGTTCATGGTTGAGGGCGAGTCATGAGTAGCAGTCGGGTTCTCAGGATCGGCACGCGCGGTTCGGCGCTTGCGTTGTGGCAGGCGCATCACGTCGAGGCGCTGATCAAAGCCCAGCCGGGTGCGCCGGCGGTGGAGTTGGTGCGCATCAAGACTGAAGGGGACGTGCGTACGGATGTGCCACTTTGGCAGATCGGTGGCCGTGCCTTCTTCACGAAGGAAATCGACAAGGCGCTGCTCGGCAATGAGATTGATATTGCCGTCCACAGTCTCAAGGACCTGTCGACTGTGTTGGATCCCGGTATCGAGCTGGCGGCTGCGCTGGAGCGCGAGGATCCGCGCGACGCGGTGCTCAGCCGGTCCGGCGCGCGGTTGATGGATTTGCCGAAGGGCGCCCGTGTTGGCACGAGCAGCCTGCGGCGCCGTGCCTTCATCGCGCGTTTGCGGCCTGATATCGAGCTGTTGGAGTTGCGCGGCAACGTGCCGACGCGCATCGAGCGCATGAAGAACGGCGACTACGACGCCATCATTCTCGCCGCTGCCGGTCTGCGGCGTTTGGAGTTGGATCAGCACATTTCCGAGCTGCTGCCGGTTGATGAGTTCCCGCCGGCCGTTTCGCAGGGCGCCATTGGCGTCTGCATGCGGACGGGCGATTCGGATGCCGGGCACTGGCTGAAGAAGTTGGATAACCGCGCCTCGCGGTTGGCAACAACCGCCGAGCGAGCGCTGTTGCGCAGGCTCGAGGGCGGGTGCCAGGTTCCGCTGGGCGCCATCGCCTCGCTCGACGGCGAAACCCTGCGACTGCAAGCGGTGGTTTGCTCGCTGGATGGGAAAAAGAACATCCAGGCGAAATCGCAGCTCGCCGCCTCGTTGGAAAACGCCACGGCCCTGGGTCAAAAGGTTGCCGATGATCTGTTGTCCCAAGGCGCCGCCAGCCTGATGGCCAACGAGCGCACGGCGCGCAGTCTGGCGACGGGAGGTTAGGCGGAAGTGGACGACGGCGCGTCAAAAGCTCCCACCGACAATAGTCAGGGCGGCGATCCGGTTCGCAAACCGACCGCGCGACCCGCGGCTGACGATCGGCAAGGCGATTGGGTGGGCCACGGCCCAGCCGCGCCGTCCCCAGCCGTGCCGCAGCCCACAATCGTGCCGCAGCCCGCAGCGCCGCAGTCCCCGGCCATTCAGCAGCCCGCGCCCGCGCCGCAGCCGCCAGCCGCGCAGCCCGCAGCCGCGCAGCCCGCAGGCGCCCAGCCCGGGGTCGATGATAGTCAACGCGCGACGGGAGTGGCCCGCGCTGCCGGCCAGCGACAAACGTCAGCGGCGCCGGCAGAAAGTGGCGCGGCCGCGCAGCCCGCGCCCGTGCGGCCGGTCGCCGACGATGGGCAGCGCGCCTCGGGAATGGCCCGCGCTACCGACCCGCGCGCGGCGAGCGAGAGTCAGACCGCCGTTGGTACTGATACGCGCACGTTCGTGGTCGTCACGCGCGCGGAGGCCGACAACGGCCCGCTGAGCACCCAGCTGCGTGAGTTGGGGCTGACGGTGTTGTTGTGGCCAGCGGTCAGTGTGGCCGTAGCTGAGACGAGTGCGCTCGAAGAGGCGCTCGAAAATATCAACACGTACGACTGGATCGTGTTCGCCAGCCGACACGCAGTGGCAGCGGTTATTGAGCGCGTTGAGGCGCCGCCGCCGAATGTTCGGGTGGCGGCAGTAGGGAAGGCGACCGGCCAGGTGTTACGTCAGCGTGGGTGGCCGGTGGATTTGCTGCCTGAGGATGCCAACGCCGCAGCGTTGGTGTCAGAGTTCGCGACGAAGCCGATGCAGGGCACCAAGGTGCTCTTTCCGGCAAGCTCACGTGCATTGCCGACGATAGCGGCGGGGTTGACCCAGTTGGGTGCGACCGTCACCCAGGTCGAGGCCTACCGCACCGAGCCCGCTTCACTCGATGTTGACGCATGCCGAGCGTGGATAGAGCGCGATGTCATCGCCGCTATCACGTTCGCGAGCCCATCGGCCGTCATCGAGCTGGAACACGCGCTCGCAAAACCTCATTTCGATCGGTTGCTGAAAGCCGCCAAGGTAATCGCCATCGGTCCAACCACGGCCCGTGCGCTCGAAGAGCACGGCTGTACTCCAATCATGGCCGAGACCGCCAACCTGGGCGGACTCGCACAAACCACATTTCGCTCATTGCAGACGAGGGATTGATCATGGGATATCCGTTGCAGAGACCGCGGCGGACGCGGCAGTCGGACGCCTGGCGGCGGATGGTGCGCGAGACGCGGCTGACGCTCGACTCGCTGATCTATCCGTTGTTCGTAGTCCCCGGGCGCGGGGTGAAGAACCCCATCAGCAGCATGCCGGGGATTTCCCAGCTGTCGGTGGACGAGGCAGTCAAGGAGGCACGCATCGTCGCTGCGGCCGGTATCCCGTCAGTGCTGTTATTCGCGGCGCCGACACAGAAGGATTCCAAGGCCAGCGCTGCCCTCGATCCCAAAGGACTCGCCGCGCAGGCAATCTCTGCGATCAAAGACGCCTGCCCAAACCTCATCGTGTGGGCTGACGTCTGCCTCTGTGGTTCCACGGACCACGGCCACTGCGGCCACGTCACCGCGAAGGGTCAGATCGAGAACGACACGTCAGTGGAGACGCTGGCGCAAGTGGCGTTGAATTACGCGAAGGCTGGCGCCGACGCCGTTGCACCCAGCGACATGATGGACGGCCGCATCCTGGCCATGCGCAACCTGCTCGACCGCGAAGGTCACTCAGGCACGCCCATTGTTTCATACGCGGCCAAATACGCCTCGTCGTTCTACGGACCGTTTCGCGAAGCGGCCGAATCAGCCCCAGCCTTTGGCGACCGACGCTCCTACCAGATGGACTCGGCGAACTCGCGCGAGGCCCTCCGCGAGGTGCTCCTCGACGTCGAGGAAGGCGCTGACATGGTGATGGTGAAACCGGCCGGCGCGTACCTCGACATCATCCGCCAGGTGCGCGACGAGGTGCATGTGCCCGTGGTTGCCTACCAGGTATCAGGCGAATTTAGCCTGATCAAAGCCGCCGCCGAGCGCGGTTGGATCGATGAGAAAGCTGCGGCGCTCGAGACGCTGACCGGGATCAAGAGGGCGGGCGCAGACCTGATCATCACCTACTTCGCGCCGAAGATGGCCGAGTGGTTGGCGGCATGAGTGCGCCAACAGCCCCAACGTCGCGCGCCGGGACCGCCGGCTCTCAGTCCACCTTCCTCGCCGCCTGCCGCGGGCAGCCCGTATCGCACACACCCATCTGGGTCATGCGCCAGGCGGGCCGCTATCTGCCCGAGTACCGCGAGCTGCGAGCCAAGGTCGACTTCGAGTCCCTGACTCGCAAGGCCGAGTTGGCCGCCGAAGTCACCCTGCAGCCGTTGCGGCGCTTCGAGTTGGATGCCGCCATCCTGTTCAGTGACATCATGACCCCGCTGCAGGGAATGGGGATCGATCTCTACTTCGATCCGGGCCCGGTGGTGCGCAACCCAATCCGCACCGACGCACAGATTGATGCCCTGCCGCCGCTCGTTCCGGAGCGAGACGTACCCTTTGTCCTGGATTCAATCAAACTCATCCGGCCGGAGCTGCCCCGGGGCGCGCCGCTCATCGGCTTCGCGGGCGGGCCCTTCACGCTGTTGTGTTATCTCGTGAGCGGCAAGCCCTCCAAGGAGTTTGGAGTAGCCCGTTCGTTCCTCTATTCGCAGCCCGCCGCGGCCGAACGTCTGCTCGATCATCTCGGCGACGCAATGGCCGCGTATCTGGGCGCGCAGGCAGCCGCGGGCGCGCAGGCCCTGATGTTGTTTGAATCCTGGGCCGGCCTGTTGGCGCCCCGCGAATTCAACCGCTTCGCATTGCGCGCGGTTCGCCGGACAATGGCGACGCTACGGAAGAAAACCGACGTACCATTGATCTACTACGTCAACCAGGGCTCAGCGCTCATGCAGAGCGTGGCTGACCTCGATGTTGATGTGATTGGCGTTGACTGGCGCTCGCCCCTCAGTGAATGCGCCCGGATCCTGGGCCCGGGCAAGTCCGTGCAGGGAAATCTGGACCCGGCCGCGTTGTTTGCTCCACCGGAGGAGCTCAAACGCAGCATCGACATCGTGTTGCAGGAAGGCCGCGCGGCGCGCGGTCACATATTCAACCTGGGCCACGGAATCTGGCCGGAAACCAGTCCGGATGCCGTGGCCCGCCTCGTCGACCATGTGCATGAGAGCAGCTCCAAATGACAGATATGGCCAGCCCGGCGGGCGAGTATTTCCGCGACCTGCAGAGCCGCATCTGCGCCGCCTTCGAGCAGTTTGAAACTGACACCCGCTTCGAGCAGCGCAAGTGGAGCAAGCCCGAAGGGCACCGGCTCCAGGGTGGCGGTGAGTCGCGCCTCATGCGCGGCAAGGTCTTCGAGAAGGTGGGTGTCAACTTCAGCCACGTTTGGGGCGTGTTTTCCCCACAGGCCCGGGGCCAGGTGCCCGGCTCGGAAGAGTCGGACGGGCGCTTTGTTGCCTGTGGAATCTCACTCGTCGCGCATATGACCAACCCTTATGTTCCGGCCGTGCACATGAACCTTCGCTATCTGCACACGAGCCGCGGCTGGTTCGGTGGTGGTTCGGACCTGACTCCGACCTTTCCGATGGCCGAGGACACGAGTGATTTTCATGCGGCGTTGAAAGCCGCCTGCGATACGTACCGCCCGGACGCATACGCCGAATACAAAGCCTGGTGTGATCGTTACTTCTTCCTGCCGCACCGGCAGGAGCCCCGCGGCGTCGGCGGAATTTTCTTCGATGAGTTGGCGAGCGGTAACGTGGCGGCGGACTTTGCCTTTGTCAAAGCCGTTGGCGAGGCCTTTCTAGGCGTCTATCCAACACTGGTCGCGCGCCGAAAAGACACCCCGTTCGATGACGAGGCACGTGAAAAGCTTCTCGTGAAGCGGGGACGTTATGTCGAATTCAATCTCGTCTATGACCGGGGCACGAAATTCGGCTTCAGCACGGATGCGGATCCGGAAGCGTACCTGATGAGCTTGCCGCCTCTCGTGCGGTGGTGAGCTGAGTCCGCCAGCGGGCGGCTTTCGGCCAGAACGCATCCAACTGTTGCGATTTAGCAGCAGCCCAGTGCGCGCTCAGCACTGAGGCGATGGTCTCGATGGCTTCGGCAGGTGGTTGCCAGATCCAATTTCCAGAGGCTTTCACGGGCGGACGCTCCTTCCCTTTTTTGTACTCTGTATGAGGTGAGCGTTTTAACGCACGCAAAGTTCCCAATAAATGTGTCGTGTTCCCGAGACAGGCCCCGGGCGATGCCGGGGCTGTCCACCGGCGCTGGGGCTACTCCTTCCTGGCCGAAGCGACCAGAATCCCCGCGTACCCGTACCGGGCATTGTCGGGGCAGGGAATCACGTGCACGTCCATGCTGGAACGGTCGAACCCGTTGGCCAGCAGTGACGCGACGAGATCATCCTCGGACAGGTCGGCGCCCGGAAACATCCGCTCGCCCACCTTGTAGGCCTTGCAACGGTACAGCGCGTGCAGAATCAACAGCCCGCCCCGATGCAAGGTCGACAGCACATTCGACATGCACCCATGCCACACGCGCTTGTCGCTCGAGACCGCGTCCAGACAGAACCCTGACACCAGCAGGTCGTAAAACCCCTGTTTTTCAGGGCCCAACGGGTGCCGCCAACGGGCATCGCTCACGTGCAGGTTGCGAATGACCTTGCGGGTGTGCTCCTCGCGCCGCTGGATCCGGCCCCCATCGATGGCCTCATTCCTGGCCTCGTCCCTGTTTTCACAGGTTAAGATGTAGTCGGTGAAGAGATTCCAGTCGGTGTTGGCGCTCGTCGAGTTGACCCACTCGCGCACCTGCGCGAGGTTGTCGGTCAGCCAGTCGGCCATGTCGATTCTGAATGCATAACGGGCTGCCGCGATCGCGCGGTGAAGTGTCGGGCCGCAGCCGTATTCCAGGCCACGTCCGAATTTGTGCTCGCTGCGTTTCAGTGTTTCTATCTGGTAGGCCAGCACCACCCGCTCATCGGGGAGCACAATCTCGCTGTAATAGGTTTTGAAATAATCCTGCGCCTGCCATTGTGAATAGTCCGCTATCGCCGGACCCAGCTGTGTGCGCTCGCTCAAGATGAGACCTCCTGTGTCGTTTATGAATCCACTATGTAAAAGCTGTCTTGGCGGCCCCCAGCGTAAAGCCGTCAGAAATCTTGAGATACAGGCACAGTCGGTGCAGATTCACACAGGTCTCGATTTCCGCGCGCAATCGCGCCGCAGCATACGCAGCCAACGATTTGGGAGCGTGTCCGCGTAATCGCGCGACGTGTATCTGGTTACTAGGATGAGAACGTAGGCGACAATGATGTCTGCAATGAATGCTGCAGTTCCCCACGACTCCGACGCCAAGGCCGGCTCTCTGCCGGGGCGGGTCCATTGCGAAGCCCCACAGGTCGGAACGTGGCAATGGGACATCAGCAGCGGCGTGTTTTCCGTGGATCCGGTGTGGTGCCTCGCCCTGGGCCTCAATCCCTGCGAAGGTCCCGACACCCTCGAGTGCTGGATACGCCGGATTCATCCCGATGATGTGGGCGAGTTCCGCCGCCGCTTCGAGGCCGTGCGCCACGGCAAGGTAGATCGCTTCGACCTCGAATATCGCGCCCTGGTCGGTGAGACGGCCTGGATCTGGCTGCTGCACCGGGGCCGCGTGGTTACAACTGGTAACAATGGTTTGCCTGGCCGCGCCGCCGGCGTCTGCCTGGAAATCGACGACCGCAAACGCGCCGAAGTTGCGCTGCAGGAAAATGAGGCCCGGCTGGCAACAGCGCTATGGGGTGCGCGCGCGGCCTTCTGGCAGTGGCACGTTGCAACTGACGTAGCCGTGATGAGCCCGCTGTGGTTTGCGATGACCGGCTACACCCGCGAGGAGTGGGAAAGCATCCCGAGCCCCTGGGCGTCACGCATTCATCCTGACGACCGGTCGGTGGTGCAGATGCAGATCCGCAAGCACCTGAGCGGTCAGAGCACCTCCATTGAGGCCGAATACCGCATTCGTACGGCGAGTGGCGAGTGGAAGTGGATGCTGACTCGCGGCCGGGCGGTTGCGTGGGACTTTGAAGGCAAGGCGACTTCGGCGATCGGTGTTTCCCTCGACATCGACGCGCAGAAGCGCGCGGAACGCGAGTTGCGCTCCAGTGAGGCGCGGTTGGAAACCGCTGTCTGGGGCGCCGGCATGGGACTGTGGGAGTTGGATTTCCGCACCGAGCGCACCCGGTGGTACAGCGACTGGTGTGATCGGCTGGACCTGCATTCCTGCGAAGGCATGGACCATGTTGCCCGCTGGGATGCCAACATCCACGCGGACGATGTGACCGCCGCGGCGACCCGCTTCAGCGATCACGTCGCTGGCAAAGCTGACTACTACGATGCGGAGTACCGCATCCGCGACCGCAAGGGTCGTTGGCGCTGGTTGTTTGAGCGTGGCCGTGTCGTTGAGCGCGATGCCAACGGCGCCGCTCTGCGCATGGTCGGCGTCTGCATGGACATCGAGGAGCGCAAGGAAGCAGAGCTCGAATACATTCGTAGTCAACGGCGCCTCGAGACCGCGCTCGAAAGCGCACGCGGCGGTATGTGGGACTGGGACCTGGCGAACGGCGAGGCGCGGCACGCCGAGCCCTACTATCGCATCCTGGGTGTCGTTCCCAAGGCGGGTGATCGCACCTGGGCCTTCTGGAACAAGCGCGTGCACCCCGAAGATGCGGCACGGGTCGAGTCCGAGGTCCAGGATGTCATCGCCGGCCGCAAGGAGCTTTACGAAGCTGAATATCGTCTACGCCACGAGGACGGCAGTTGGCGTTGGGTGCTCGATCGCGGGCGGGTTCCTGAACGGGATGCCAATGGCCGGGCCACGCGGATGGTTGGTTTCCTCGTGGAGATCACGGACCGCGTGCAGACACAGGAAGCTTTGCGGCAGAGCGAGTTTCGTTATCGGACCGTGGCGTCGATGGCGCCGGGTTATGTGTTTGAGTACCGGTACAACGCGGAAGGGGTGCCGGAGCCTGTCTGGGCCAGCGATGGCATGCAGGCGATCTTCGGCTGCTCGTTGGATGATAAACAAGGCCGTTGGGACTCGTTGATTGACGAGGACTGGAAACCCATCGTTGCAGCGCGTCATGTCCGGATCCTGAAGGGCGAGCCGCAGGCGGGCGAGACCCGCATCCATACTATCCACGGCGAGCGCAAGTGGTTGTATGTTAGTACGCTGCCCGTGCGGGATCCGCAGACGGGCGCCGTCACCGGGGTCCTGGGATCCGCCTATGACATCACGATCCGCAAGCTCGCCGAGCAGGCTGTGCGGGAGTCCGAAGCGGTGTTGAGAGCGGTAACAGAAAACACGCCGGACTGGCTTTTCCTCGTGGACGAGTCATTGCAGGTACGGTTCATGAACCGGCCGTTCGGCGAGCACCGCGCGGAGGCCGTGGTGGGCCGAAGCCTCCTGGATTTCCTGCCCGAGGCGCATCGTGCCTACGTGGAGGAACTCTATCGCGGCGTGCTGGTCACCGGAGAGCCCGCACGGTTCGAGCTGCGCCATCCCAATTCCAACAACACTTTGTCACATCACGAGCACCGGGTCGTTCCGGTTATTGACAGCGGCGTGATTCGGTCGCTAACTGTTGCCGTGACGGACGTAACCGAAAGGAAGCGGGCAGAGATCGCCCTGCGCGAGTCGCAGATGACGCTGCAGACCGTTGCTGCCAGCTCCGCCGACTGGCTCGCTCTGTTCGACCGGCAGCGTCAATGTGTGTTCCTCAATCGTGCAATGCACGGTGTCCCGCCCGATGGCTGGATCGGCGCGCCAGTAGAGGATTTTGCGCCGCCGGCCGACCGTGCTTACATGCATGAGATATTCGAGCATGTCATGAATACGGGCGAGCCCCGTGACTTCGACCAGGTGATCGTCGATCCGAAGCGGGGGCCGCGTTACCTGGAGTTGCGGGCCCGCGCGGTGCAGGCTGATGGCCGGATCTTCGGCGCCGTCGTCAATATCACCGAGGTGACGGAACGGCACGCTCAGCAGGATGCGCTGCGCACGCAGGCGCGGATCCTGGAAACCATGCGCGAAGGCGTGGTGCTCATCGACTCGACAACTCATCTGATCACACTGACCAACGCGACTTTCGATAAGATGTTCGGTTTCGATGCCCTGGAGCTGCTGGGCCGATCCATTGACCCCCTGTTCAGCATGCCCGCGCTGCAGCGCAAGCGCTTCGAGCGTACGCTGCGCGACAATGGCGCGGATGGCGAGATCGCGCCGGTGGAGTTTGAATGTCAGCGCAAGGACGGCTCACGGTTCGTGGCCACTTGTGTCATCACTCCGTTGCGCATCAGTGGAACCGAACGCTGGCTCGCGGTGTTGAATGATGTTACGGAGCGCAAGCGTCTGGAGCGGGAGATCATCGAGATTGCAAATCGCGAGCAGCAGCGCATCGGCAATGACCTGCACGACGGGCTCGGCCAGGATCTGACCGGGATCGCGTTGATGCTGCGAGGGGTGGCGGCGCAACTGCGCAAGGAAGGCTCCGGCGCCCGCCTCGAAGTGGAGGAAGTGATCGGGCTCGTCAACAACGCCATCGAGAGCACTCGCTCGCTTGCCCGCGGCCTGTCGCCGGTCAGTGGCGAGCGCGGAGGATTGACCGCGGCCCTGCAGACACTGGCCGCTCGGGCCAGTGAACGCTATGGAGTCCATGTTGATTTCAACACCAGCCTGGACGAGCCGTTGCGCCTGAGCGAGACATCGGCGACTCACGTTTATCGGATCGTGCAGGAAGCCCTCACCAATGTCATTCGGCACAGCCGGGCCAGCGATGTGACCATCAGCCTCGAAACCGCGGGCGGCGAGTTGCATCTGCGGGTCGATGACAACGGCCGGGGATTCGAGCAGGTCACGCCGGAAGCCTACGGGGGCCTGGGATTGAAGATCATGCGTTATCGTGCGCAAATGCTGGGTGGCGATCTCATACTCGAGTCAGGAACGAATGGCGGCGCCTCGGTGCGCTGCTCGTGCCCGCTGGATGGCGGCCAGGAGGGAAACCGGCCTGAGCGTGAGTCCGCGCCCCGTCTTCCGGGACCACCGCCGCATTGATCGTTCGGGTGCCTCAGGTCCAATGTCCCTATTCTCGGGCGGTTAGCCTTTCATGAAAGTCCATCCACGCGTGCCATTCTCTGCTGTCACCGCTCAGCGGCGCGTTCTGATCGTGGATGACCATCCGATCGTGCGGCAGGGGTTGCGGCGGATGATTGAGCCGGAACCCGACCTCGTGGTGTGCGGCGAGGTTCAGACGGAGCGCGAGGCTCGCGCGGCAATCCGTGCTCTGGCACCGGATGTGGTGATTGTTGACATATCGCTCGCCCAGGGCGATGGCCTGGAGCTCGTGCGCGACGTGCATGCCCAGCGTCCCGAGCTGCCCATGCTCGTTCTCTCCATGCACGATGAGTTGATTTACGCCGAGCGGCTGCTGGCCGCGGGGGCCAGTGGTTACATAATGAAGCAGGCGGCCTCCGACCAGCTTCTGATCGCCCTTCGCAAGGTGCTGCTGGGTGAGACGTATCTGAGCGAGTCGCTGGCCGGCAATCTCGGCCGGATCGATGGCAGCAATGCCGGGGGCGGGGTCGGTGCGGACCCGATCGACCGGCTCAGCAACCGGGAGCTGCAGGTTCTGAGCCTGATCGGCCGCGGCCTGTCCTCCCGCGAGGCGGCTGAAGCCTTAGGGTTGTCGGTAAAAACCGTTGAAACCCACCGTCAGAGCCTGAAGCGCAAGCTCAACCTGGCAACGAATGCGCAGCTCCTGCAGTACGCCATCAACTGGTACGCCAGCCGCAGCACACCCCCCGCAGCCTCCGCCGAGGCCGAGCCCCCGGATCCCCTTTAAACGCTTTTGCCGCCTTTAGCCTCTAATCCTACGAATGAAAGAGGCAGCAGGGTTGCAGGAATCCACGGTCGATTGGGAAGGCGCGCTCGTTCAGCGTGCCCGGTCCGGGGATACCCGCGCCTTCGAGAGGCTCTACCGCGAGCACGCCAGCCGCGTTTACGGCCTGTGCCTGCGGATGACCCGGGATACGGCCATGGCCGAGGATTGCACCCAGGAGGCGTTTATCAACGCGTGGCGTGCGCTGGACCGGTTCGAGGATCGCAGCTCAATGGCAACATGGTTGCATCGGATTGCGGTGAATGTGGTGCTGGGGAAGCGGCGCAAGACCACTCCGATGATGGTCGACTGGGACAGCCTGGTGCCGGCGGGCGAGGATGAGCCGATTGAGAGCGAGTGGACGCTGGAAACCCCGCTCGAGGTCAATGATATCGAGACGGCCATCGGTGAGTTACCGGATGGCGCGCGAGACGTTCTGGTGTTGTATGCGATATATGGTTATTCACACTCCGAGGCCGCCGAGATGCTCGGCGTAGCGGAGGGTACGTGCAAGGCCCAACTTCACCGCGCGCGTGGGCTGCTGCGGGACCGGTTGGGTGTGGAGGTAGGTTGAATATGAGTGGCAACGAAAAGCGCAAGGTCAGCTCGCTTCGCGATCTGCCGCGCGAGATCGCGCCGCCGCGGGATT
>Ga0207641_10000628_pt1 | contig 38578 bp, 29 predicted proteins | sample KBSSwiS62_FD_184306 | JGI IMG/M metagenome (GOLD analysis project Ga0207641, IMG submission 184306) | Switchgrass rhizosphere microbial communities from Kellogg Biological Station, Michigan, USA - KBS Switchgrass S6-2 (SPAdes) (version 2) | ecosystem: Host-associated > Plants > Roots >... | reverse complement strand
TTACTTCCACGGCTCCATCTGCGGCAACCTCGCAAGTTCATCACCATCACGCCGCGCCTGTGGCGGCCATTCCTGCGGCTGTCCCTGTCGCGGCAGCTCCTTCCACGCCAGCGCCGGCCAGCCCCACGGGAGCCCAGATCGTGTCGCCCATGGTGGGGACCTTCTACCGTTCTCCGTCGCCGGATTCTCCTCCTTACATAGAACCTGGCCAGGAAGTTAACGAAGATACGGTGGTTTGTATTATCGAAGCGATGAAAGTTATGAACGAAATCAAAGCCGAGGTTCGAGGCATTATCGTTGAAGTTCTGGCTCAAAATGGAAAACCAGTTGAATTCGGCAAGCCTCTCTTCTCCATCCGTCCGACTTAATCTTGGTCGTTTCCCCCAGCTATCTTTCCTGCCAATACTCATGTTTGATAAGATTCTTATCGCCAATCGCGGCGAGATTGCGCTGCGGATTATCCGCGCCTGCAAAGAACTTGGGATCAAGACCCTAGCCGTCTATTCGGAAGCAGATGTCGATTCTTTGCATGTTCAGTTAGCTGACGAAGCAATCTGTATCGGTAAAGCTTCCAGCCAAGAGAGCTATTTGAAGATCGATCGCATTATCAGTGCGGCTGAGATCGGCGATGTGGATGCCATCCATCCTGGCTACGGCTTTTTGGCTGAGAACGCCCACTTCGCCGAAGTCTGTGAAAGCTGCAACATCAAGTTCATCGGACCGAAGCCTCAATCGATTCGAATGATGGGCGACAAGGCGGTCGCGCGTGAGACGGCCCGCAAGGCTGGTGTGCCAATCACGCCGGGCAGTAACGGCATTCTCGAAAGCGAACAGGAAGCCCTCAAGGTCGCCAAGCAGATCGGCTACCCGGTCATGATCAAGGCGGTGGCAGGTGGGGGCGGTCGCGGCATGCGACAGGCGCATAATGACGTCAGCCTGGTTCAAGGCTTTAACGCCGCCAAAATGGAAGCGGAGAAGGCCTTCAATAACGGTGCGCTCTACATTGAGAAACTCATCGAACATCCGCACCATATCGAATTTCAGGTTTTGGCCGACAAATACGGGAAAGTGGTCCATGTCGGTGAGCGCGACTGTTCCATTCAGCGCCGCAACCAGAAGCTCCTGGAGGAGGCGCCGTCGCCTTTCATTACGCCCGCTGTCCGCAAGGCGATGGGCAAGGCCGCGATCAAATTGGCCCACGCCGTCGAGTATGAGAATGCGGGGACGCTCGAGTTCCTGGTCGACGATAAGATGAATTTCTACTTCATGGAGATGAACACCCGTATCCAAGTCGAGCACCCGGTGACCGAGGAGGTCTACGGTGTCGATTTGGTGAAGGAGCAGATCCGCATCGCATTCGGCGATAAGCTGAGCAAGGACTTTGACGACCTCCAGCCGCAGAAGCATGCCATCGAGATGCGCATCAACGCGGAAGATCCATTCAACGATTTCCGGCCCAGCCCCGGCAAGATCGACCTCTTCTACGCACCGGGCGGCCACGGCATCCGATGGGATTCCCACGTCTATGCCGGCTACACCGTGCCGCCCCATTACGATTCGATGATCGGCAAGCTGATCGCCTTCGGCCACGACCGCGTCACGGCGATGGACCGGATGTCCCGCGCGCTGGATGAATTCGTCATTCGCGGCATCAAGACGACCGTGCCGATCGGCCAGGCCATCCTGAAGGATCCCGATTTCCGCCGGGGCCGGTACAGTACACACTTCGTCGAAAGCTTCTTCAAGCAACGCCAGTCGATCCTGCCATCCCGCGAGGAATAAATTTCCATCATCCTGAGCTTGTCGAAGGATCGGCTTCCGGAGAATGTGGCGATAGCATGACCACCCTCGAGCAACGTCGCCGACAACTGTCCAACGCACGACTCTACGCCATTGTTGATCTGGGTTATGTGGAGTCGGATCGCGTGCCATTTGTCACCGAGCAGCTGGTCTTTGGCGGCGTGGATCTAATCCAGCTCCGTGCCAAGAAATTTCCACATGAGAAGATTGTCGGGCTAGGCAAGGCCATACGCGCTCTCATTCCTCCGGACGGCCCACTTTTCATTCTCAACGATCACCCTCAGTTGGTCAGCGAGATTGGCGCTGACGGTATCCACGTTGGCCAGGATGATCTCTCCGTGGCGGAAGCGCGTCGACGGGCAGGTGGCGGCGCTATTTTGACAGGCAAATCGACCCACAGTATCGACCAAGCCATCGCTGCCGAAAAGGAAGGTGCGGACTACATCGGTGTCGGTCCGATCTACGCCACCTTGACCAAACCCGATTATGTGCCTGTTGGCCCTCCGTTGATCAGCCCGGTTCGAGCTGCCGTGAAGGTCCCGCAATTCTGCATCGGCGGGATCAATGAGCAAACTTTGCCTGAGGTGATCGTGGCGGGAGCGCTCCGAGTCGTCATTGTGTCGGCTCTCTTGCAGAGCACGGATATTCCGGCTTATTGTCGGCGCGTGCGCGTCAAGCTGGAAACCAGCCCGCTTTAATTTGTGAAAATCAACCGCGAACAGGACGGGCATTTGGAAATCGTGAATGCCAATATCCTGCTGCCGGGCGGTTTGATACTCCTCGGTGGCGGCCTGTTTGTTCAAGAGTCGCTCAAATTTATTCATGGCCAATTGCAGTTCGTTGACATCAAGTCCGACCTTCCCATTATGATCAGCGCTCTCTTCCTCCTCCTCGGATTGGTGCTAATCTGTCGTTACGGCGCGCGGTTTGACGGGCTGCAGCAACGGATGACATGGAAACGCGTGGGTTTCTTTGGAACGAAAATTCGTGTCGTACCGTTTGCGGACATCAAATATGCGGTCCTGGAGTGCGATCCGAATCAATTTGTGAATGATCACCCGCAGCGGGGATCGATGGCGCGTCTGGTCGTTTCGACTGCGGAGGGTTCGCTACCGCTTGCCGGTATGTATACCTACCGAAATCCGGGCATGGAAAAAGCGCGGGATACCATCAATGAATATCTTGGCCGTTCGGCAGAAGAACCTACGCCCGCTTTGGGGACGGAACTGCAAACGCTGGTCGACCAGGGCAGATTAATCCACGCGATCAAACTGGTGCGGGAGCAAAAAAACTGCAGCTTGGCCGAGGCAAAGCAGATTGTCGATGACCTCGCCAGGGCCCGGCGTCCCTAAATTTCTGGCTTCTCAGTTCCACAATCTTCCGTCTTACTTATACGATGCCCGTACTCGTCGTTGGTTCCATTGCGCTCGATAGCATCAAAACTCCCACCTCGGAGCACCACAAGCTCCTCGGCGGCTCCGCTTCCTACGCCTCCGTGGCCGCGAGCTTCTTCGGCCCGGTCAACCTGGTCGGCGTGATCGGCAACGATTTTCCTGACAAACACAAGCAGCTGTTCGCCTCCCGAAAAATCGATCTGGCCGGCCTGGAACTCGCCGACGGGGAAACCTTCGCGTGGTCGGGGGAGTACGAAGTGAACATGAACAACCGCAAGACGCTCTCGGTCGCGCTGAACGTGTTCGAAAAGTTTGAGCCCAAGCTGCCCGAGGCCTACCGAGCCACGCCTTACGTTTTGCTTGGCAATATCGCGCCTTCCCTGCAGCGCATGGTCTGCAAGCAGGTGGTAAAGCCGAAGTTTGTCGTGGCCGATACGATGGATCTCTGGATCAGCATCGCCCGCGAGGACCTGGTCGAATTACTCAAGGAAGTCGACATGCTCATCCTCAACGACAGCGAGGCCAAGCAGTTGACCGAGGACGACAATCTCATCCGCGCCGGCAAGAAGATCGTCGCCATGGGGCCGCGTTACGTGGCGGTGAAGAAGGGCGAACACGGCTGTCTGCTTTTCGGCAAGAATGGCGAATTTTTCAGCACGGGTGCGTTTCCGCTCGAGACGATTCACGACCCGACCGGCGCGGGCGATTGCTTTGCCGGCGGTTTTATCGGCCATCTCGCGCGCACGGATGACACCTCGTTCGGCAACCTGAAGGAAGCAGTCGTGCAGGGCTCGCTCGTGGCGTCGTTTTGCTGCGAGGAATTCAGCCTGCGTCGGCTGGAAAAATTGACGGCGGAAGATATCGTTGAGCGACGGAAGGCATTTGCCGCCTACGTGGCCTAGCGTACCGTCATAGGCCCTGTCCCACGCAGATCGAGTCCATGAGCCGTCCCAAGGAATCCCGCCCAAAAGTCGACGTGTCGCGTCCGGCGGTGCCTTTGCAATTCAACCCGTTTGCGCAACTGGATGGACTGGATGCGCTGAAGAACCTGCCACCTGCCCCGGAGCCGGAAAAACCGATTGTGGTCGCTCAACCGGCTCGTCCGGCCAAAGCGCCCAAGCCCGTGATCCCGAAAAATTCGCGCGGTCGCCTCATCCTGCGCAAGGAGACCAAGGATCGGGGTGGGAAGACGGTCGTGGTTGTGTATGGCTTCTCGGAGCTTCCCGGTGCGAATGCGGTGATGATCGGCGATCTCGCGAAGGAACTCAAAGGCAAGCTCGGCTGCGGAGGCTCCTTTGATCGTCAGGAGATCGTCCTGCAGGGTGATCGTTGCGCCGAAGTCTGTGTGCTCCTGGAGACGCTGGGGTTTCGGGTAGACGGGGTGCGTACCTAGCATGCTAAACCTAGGTCAGTGAGCAAACATCTCCTTTTCGCCCTCCTGGTTCTTTCTGCCTCTTTCGTATGGGCACAATCGACCAATTCGCCGGGCGGTTCAGCGCCGGTGCGGACCTCGCAGGTTCCCGTGATCTTCACCGGCGGGCATGAGATCGAGGGCGTGGACCGGGGACGCCCCGTCATCCTGATCGCATCGGCCCTCAACGTGCCACCTGAAGTCTTTCGCAAAGTCTTTAGAGGGGTCAAGCCAGCCGGACCGGGACAACAGCCGGACGAAGCACAGGTCCGGAAAAACAAGCAGGTCTTGATGGAAGGCCTTGGTCCCTATGGCGTCACGGACGAGCGGCTCAATGAAGTCTCCAATTACTACCGGTATCGCCGCGAGGGGGACGAATTATGGAAGCACAGCGACGCGACTGGCTACGCTACCATGCGCAACGGCGAAGTGGCCAGCGTGACCGTTACCAATCCGGGCTCGGGCTACAGCTCGCCGCCCAGGGTTTCCATCGCGGGAATCGACCAGGTGAAATTCAAAGTGGTGCTTTCGTACGGAACCGACCTCACGACCAACGGGTCGATCAAGGAAGTCAAACTGATCCAGCCCACGGAACAGTAAAACTTTTTCTCAAAATCTTCTGCTACTAATTTTTGCGCATCCTTGCCCGTACCGCCGAGCTGCTCTAAGTTGGTGACATGAAATTTCGCACGCTGCCTGAGACCGACATCCGCGTCTCGGAAATCGGTTTTGGCCTCTGGACGATCTCAACGGGATGGTGGGGCAAGTTTACCGAGGGCGAGGCGATAGCGCTGATGCACAAGGCGCTCGATCTCGGCATCACGCTCTACGATGCCGCCGACACTTACGGCAACGGCTACAGCGAGGAACTGATCGCGAAGGCGTTCCCCAAGCAGCGCGACCAGATCGTGATTGCCACGAAGGTCGGCTACAATTTTTACGATCACGGTGAGGAGCGCAAAGGACAGCGCGAGATTCCGCAGGATTTTTCCGTGCCATTCATCCGTACCGCCGTGGAGAAGGCCCTGGACCGGCTTAAGACCGACCACATCGATATCCTGCAACTGCACAACATCCGCATGCCGCAGGTCGAGGACGACGCGCTATGGCAATTGATGGAAAAATTGCAGCAGGAGGGCAAAATCCGCTCCTACGGCGCCGCCGTGGGCCCGGCCATCGGCTGGCTCTACGAAGGCATTGATTGCGTCCAGCAACGACGGCCGCATGTTCTCCAGCACATCTATAATGCACTGGAGCCATATCCCGGCCGTCAGATCATGGACGAAGGGGAAACGCCCACGGATGCGACCAAGACGGCGCGCACCCGCTACTTGATCCGCGTCACCCATTCGAGCGGCATGCTCGAGGGCAAGTACACGAAGGACACTGTTTTCCCGCCGACCGACCATCGCAGTCACCGTCCGAAATCATGGCTGATCAACGGCCTGAAAAAGATCGAGACCCTCCAGTTCCTCGTTGGTCCCGACCGGACGCTCGGCCAGGCGGCGCTCCAGTGGCTCCTCGCTGATGAACGTGTCGCCTGTTGCCTGCCGAACATCTACGAGGAAGCGCAGCTCAAGGAATTCGCGGAGACGCCGGAAACGCCGATGCTGACCACGGATGAGCTCGCCCGGGTGGCCGAACTTGCCAAGAGTAACTTCGGCATCGACGGCGAAGTTCCCAATTACAAGGGTACGATGATAAGGGAAGCGGCCTCCGTTTAAGCGATCCATATGTGGGCCATGGCTTCAATCCTCATCGTTTTGATTTTCAGCGCGGTTTTCACAGTCGTTTTCTTAAAAACGACCCTCCAAAAGGGAAAATTCGAAAAGAAAGATGCGAAGACATGGTTGTCACAACTTTCAGATGCATTCTGGGGAGTAGGTTAAAGCTAGGCAAACCTTCCGTAAATCGCATTGCGACTCCTTCCATTCCCGCTAAAGTGAAAGACTATGCAGGAAAGCTACATTCAGGACTTATTTGCGGAACGGATCGGCGGCAAGCGGTATGGAAAAGATACCGCCATTTATAAATTTGAGAAAATAAAGAGGGCCAAGCGCGCCGCCAAAGAGGCGAATCCCAACGGCGAATTGTTCGACCTCGGCGTGGGCGAGCCCGACGCGATGGCCGATGCCGGCATCATCGAGAAGCTCTACGAGGAGGCCCGCAAGCCTGAAAACCGCGGTTACGCCGACAATGGCGATGCGGCGCTCAAGAATCACGCCGCGGAATACCTGCGCACCGTTTGCGGAGTTCCGGTCAATCCCGACACCCAGGTCATTCATTCGATCGGCAGCAAGGCGGCTCTCTCGATTTTGCCCGCCGCGTTCATCAACCCCGGCGATGTCGTCTTGATGACCGTCCCCGGCTATCCGGTCTTCGGCACCCACTCGAAGTACTACGGCGGAGTCGTGCACAACCTGCCCTTGAAGGAAGAAAACAATTTTCTGCCCGACCTCAAGAGCATCCCGGCGGACATCCTGGCCAAGGCCAAGGTGCTCGTGCTCAATTATCCGAACAACCCGACCGGCGCCAGCGCCACGCCCGAGTTCTTCGCCGAGGTCGTCGAGTTCGCGAAGAAGAACAAGATCATCGTTATTCATGATTTCGCCTACGCGGCGCTCGTTTTCGACGGCATGCCGATGAGCTTTCTCGCCACGCCCGGCGCGATGGACGTCGGGATCGAACTTCATTCCACGAGCAAGAACTTCAACATGACCGGCTGGCGATGCGGCTTTGTCGCCGGGAACGAGCTTCTGGTGAGGGCCTACGGCGACGTGAAGGACAACACTGATTCCGGCCAGTTCCTCGCCATTCAGCACGCGAGCGCCTACGCCTTTGCGCATCCTGAAATCACTGTCGGTATCGCTGCGAAGTACTCGCGCCGGATGGATTTGCTTGTCGCGACGCTCAACAAAGTCGGCTTCAAGGCGAAGAAACCCAAGGGATCCTTCTTCCTTTATGTGGCCGCACCGAAAAGCGCCAAGGCCGCGGATGGCTCGGGCAAGTCATTCGATTTCGCCACGGCGGAAGCCTTCAGCCAGTGGATGATCACCGAAAACCTGATTTCCACCGTGCCGTGGGACGATGTCGGCGCTTATGTGCGGTTCAGTGTGACCTTTGCGGCAACCGACACAGAGGAGGAAGTTCGCGTCGTGACCGAGATCGGCAAGCGGTTGGGGCGCTACACTTTCCAATGGTAAAATTGCGGAGTTCGCCTTAAGTTGCGCGTATCCCATGCATATCATCGCAGCGAGTTTCGATCTGGAGGCGGCCCTGACCCGGACGAGAGAAGTCCTGGCGCTGGGTGATTCGCCGGAACGGCTGGGGGAAAAGCTGGGCATTACGCGCGATCTCGATGTCGTCAAGGAGGGTGTCGTACCGGCTTCGTTCAAGCGATTGATCGCTGATATCACCAAGCTTCGGCAATATAAGGAAGTCGAGAAGCAGCTTGAAGAGATCAAGGCCGACAAATCGATGCTTCGCTTCCTGGGAGCTGCCTTCAAGGAGAAGCAAATTGTGAAGCTGGAGGAGGACCTGCGCAAATTCGGTTCGCTCATCGAGGCACCCCGCTGGTTTTATAAGCAGCCGCGGGTTCAACTCCTCTCGGCCATCCGGGACTACGCACTCGACGGTTCGCAGCAGGGGGATGCGGCTTGGGTCGAAGTTGCGGAAGAGGACCTCGTCTTTCCGATTGTGACCATGTATGAGCAGGCCGACCAAGGCTTTGCTCAAACAGTGGTCAGCCAGCTCGAGAAGCCGCTCAAGGACATTGACGCGAAGTTCGTGCTCGATAAATTCGAGGGCAACCGCTCGATCACCTTCGACTTCGAAAAAGGCGTGGCGACTTACTACACACCGGCACCTTCGGCCTGATTTTCCGAATATCCTTTTGTTAGCTGTCGACCTCCGGGTGACGGTGCCTATTCAGCCACGGCTAAACAAACAAGCCGTCGATTGGAGGTCGACGGCTATCAAGGCAATAACCGCCACTGTTTTCAGTGGCGGTTATTCTAAAACCTAGTGAGACGGAGGCGCTGCGGGAGCGGGGGCTGGTGCTTCCGGAGCCGGGGCGGGAGCCGCTTGCGCATCGGGCGAAGGAGGGGCAGGGGGGGCGCCAGCCGGAGGCGTGGGGGCGTGCAGGTCGACTCGCACCAAGTAGAATTTGACCTCCGGATCAGCCAGAAGCTTTGTGGTATAAGCATCTTCCGCTTGCCGTTTCTTCATCTCGCCGAGGTACTTGGAGATGGTCGGGCTGGCATCGGCGAGGGAGGCAATACCGCCTGGCTTGGAATCGGTCACCTTGATGAATTCATAACCCATCGGGGATTGAAAGACCGCGCTGACCGTGCCCGTCTTGGCGTTGAACGCAATCGCATCGAGTTCGGGCTCGCCGAATTCACCCTTCTTGAACCAATTGAGGTCGCCGCCGCGGGCCTTGGAATATTGGTCCTCGGAGACTTCCGTGGCCACCTTGGAAAATTCCTCGCCTTTGACGACCCGGTCATGCGCCTTGTCGATTGCCTTTTTCTTCGCGACCTTGTCGGCGGGACTGGTTTTGTCGTCCACCAGAATGAGGACACGGCTCGCCCGGACCTGCGGCGGGACGTTGAACTTGTCCTTGTTCTTGGTGTAGAAATCGGTCACTTCCACCTCAGTCGGCGTGGTATCCTTCAAGGCTTCGGCTTCGAGTACTTTGGTGATGACGACTTGGTCATGGAGGCGTTGCTTCAGTTCGTCGAGCGTCAGGCCGACGGACTTGAGTTCCGTCGCCAAGTCCTTCCCCGGGGGGATGCGGCCCTTGATGGCCTCGATCTGTGCGTCGGTGTCCTTGTCGACATCCTTCAATTGCATGGTGGCCGCTTTGTCGAGCAGGAGCTTCTTGAGCACCATATTGTCGAGGATGAAGGTCTCCAGCTGGGGAATCTTGGCCGGGGGGACCTGGTCGAGGGTCGTCTGGTGTTGTTGCAGGTAGGAATTGATCTCCTTGTCGAGGTCACCGCGGGTGATGGTCCACGTGCCTTTTTCGGCCACGATGAACTTCGGGTCCTTGGGATCTTTGACTCGGGGATGACAGCCCGTGGCCAGCAAGGTAACGCCCAAAAGGAGGGCGATAAACGCGGACGATGGGGCGGGTAGACGACGGAGGAGGGAAGAGGCCATTTATGTATGTAGCCATTGGTTCGGGACATGCAAACCGATTCTGCACCGGTTACGGCGACTTAATTCCGGAGTATGGTTGGTGTAATGAGTCCCTTGCTTCCCAATACGGAGCATGAGATGCTAAAAGCCTCATGCCTCGTCCCCGCGCCAAGCTTGCCCCTGAAAACGGAATCATTGCCGCCCGTCCCACGCCCACCAAGCGGGCGCCCATCCTCACCAAGGAAACCCAGGCGATTTTCGCCCAGTTTGAAAAGGTGACCGGTCTGCCCCTGCTGGCTTACTGGACTTCCTCCGGCGGCTCGATTTGCCAGAACGATGTCATGGCGATGTCTCAATTGCTGGACACGCGAAAGACCGGCGATGCGGTGGGATTGTTCCTGAAATCGGATGGCGGTAACCCCGAGGCCGCCTTGCGACTCGTCCATCTGCTGCGCAGTAAGTTCAAGCGCGTCGTACTTTATGCGCCGTTCGAGTGCGCCTCCGCCGCCACCATGGTCGCGCTGGGGGCCAACGAAATCCACATGGGCCCGACCTCCTATCTCACGGCGGTCGATAGCAGCCTCAAGCACCAGCTTTCGCCGGTCGACAGCCGCAATGAGGTAGTTTCGGTCAGCCAGGACGAGGTCTCGCGTATCCTGCGGCTCTGGAAGGAACAGCACGTCAAGGGCAACCCATACCCCGAGGTCTACCGTTACCTGCACCCGCTGGTCATCGGCGCGCTCGACCGCTCCAGCTCGCTTTCCATCCGCATCTGCCAGGAATTGCTCAGCTATCATATGCCGACCGGCAAGCGCGCTGCGCGGATCAGCCGTGAGCTCAACGCGAACTATCCCTCCCATTCCTACCCGATCACCGCCCGCGAGGCCCGCAAGCTCGGCCTGACCATCCGCGATCTCGGTGTGAAGGAAAGTGCCCTGCTGCGCGAACTCAACGCTCTCTACTCGCACATGGCCAACCCGATCCTGACCGACTTTGACCAGGAGAACCACCACAACCACGAGATTTGCAACATCCTTGAGATTCGCGATCGGCAAATCTACTACCAAGTCGACAAGGACTGGCACTACCGCAAGGAAGAGCGCCGCTGGATAGCCACCAACGACAAATCGGGCTGGCAGCGCGTCACCCTTAAGAACAAGAAGTGGGTGCCGGAGACGTTTTATATTAGGTAGTCATCTCATTCCCAAGCTTCATTGGGGAGCGCCCTTGGTGGCGCATCTCTATTCATCCGCCTTGATCGATTCGTCGAGCACCGCAACCTGATAAATCAATCGTTCAGCCTGGGCCCGAAAAGGAGGCTGGATGGGGCGCACATTGGCGATTACCCACGCAAAATAGCCAGGAACGAATGTATGCCCGTCCCTCCGGGCATCCTCCTCCGTCCAGTCACGTACCTCGATAATATCGATTGTGGCCACTGCCAGTCCCTCCGGGTCAGTGTTCCCGTCGCGGTCCAAGCGTCGATGGTTTTCCACGATCAGCAAGTTGAACAGGGGAATAGTGGACGGCTTCCATGATCGTATCTCCAGCGTCTTATGTCCGGTGGCGATTTTGGTCCCTGCCGGCGAGACGATGGAGAGGGCATTTAGTGTCATAAAATACTATTCCACAAAAATCTTCCTGGCACGCCGTCGCGCAAACTTTCCCACGCTGAGATTGACCTTGGCAGGCACCACATTCTCCAACAAACCGCGTACGGCTTCCACATCTGCAAAGGAAAGGTCTTTCACGCCGTGTCGCTGCAACCAACGCAAAATCGTCCGACGTTGCTGGGCGAGGGGAGCTATGCGCAAAGCTTTGACCGGTAGCTCATCCTGGCCTGTTAAATCGCCGCACAACGCATCGAGCCACTCACTCTCCGCCCGGGTAATCTCCGCCGTGCGAAGCAGGTTCTCTGCGACTTGCTTCCCGACCTTCTTGAGCAGATAGGGCAGCACCTCATGCCGGATCAAGTTGCGCCGATGTTTCGTATCTGCATTGGTCGAATCTTCGCGCCACTTAAGCCGATGCTTTTTCGCGTAAACCGCGATGTCTGCCTTCCAAATACCAAGCCACGGCCGATGCAAAACCAATCCCTCGCGCAAGCTAAGAAAATCCATCCCGCGATTTGCCGCGCCGCTGCCGCGTAAAAGCTGCATGAGAAACGTTTCCACCTGGTCGTCGGCGTGATGGGCCAGCACCAAATCGGGAATACGCAGCCGTTTCGCTATCTTCGCAAAAAACGTATAGCGTGCGGTACGGGCCTCGGTCTCACGATGATTTTTCCTAATGGAACGCATCTTGCCGCCAATGAAGGTCAGGCCAAGTCGCTTCGCCAATTCGCGCACAAACTGCGCGTCCCTCCCGCTTTCCGAACGCCAACCGTGATCGAAATGCACCACCACCGGTTTGTGCCCCGTCTTCGCCAAGGCATGCAGGAGTGCCACCGAATCGATTCCACCCGACACGCCGACGAGCAGTCGTTCAGGCAGTGAGCTCAACGCAGCTTCACAGGGGTGCATGACATCGGTTTACCACGGACGCAGCGCGGCGTCTTGCCCTCTTTGAATGCTGCTCTCATAGTTTTTCCATGGAGAATGAGAAACTCAAGCGTCCATGGGGTGGTTTCGGCTATCTCATCCTGATAGTGCTCGCTGTTCTTGTGGCTTGGTTCCTTATCATGCCTGTGGGCCAGGAAGTCGCTTGGGTTTTTCAGAGGCTTACGGATGCTTTTAAAAACGGAAAATAGTAACTCGGTGCAGCAAAATAACCGATCAAGTTGACATAGGAAGCTTTACGGGAAAAACAACACGGACCGTGATTCTTTGGCAGCGATTGAGGTAATTGTCGCCGCATGAAAACAACCGCTCCTGCTTGTTGGTATATCAATGCGCTCCGGATCGTACTCTTGACCCTGCTGTCCATCTTCTCGGCCCGGGCAGCCACCTACTACGTTTCATCCTCGGATCCCAACGCAAGTGACAGTTACCTCACTTCCACTGCCGCTTTACCGTGGAAAACGATTGCCAAGATCAATGCAACTACCATCACGGCTGGTGACACTGTATATTTCAAATGTGGCGATATTTGGCGGGAAACCTTGACGGTTAAATCCGGCACTCAGACTGGCGCGACGACGACATACACTTCCTATGGCACGGGCGCAAAGCCGGTAATCAGCGGGGCCGATGTGGTCACAGGTTGGACACTCTACACCAGCGGTACCGCCAATACCTACCAAGCGCCCCTGGCCGCTGCCACCTACATGGTGACTTCCGATAGCAGCTTTCTGAAAAAAGGCACCTCCGCCACCGCATTGACCGCCAACCAATACTTTTGGAGCGCGGGCATTCTCTATATCAATATTGGAACCGTTCCAACTTCACACCTCATCGAGGCGGGCCAGCGGAACAATGCCGTTTTTTGTCAGTCCAGCGGCAGCGCACCCAAAACCTTTTTTTATCATAACTCCCTGATTGGCTTGCGGCTTGAAAAGACCAACTCTGCGTGTGTCAGTGTGCAGGCCTCGAAATTCTGGACGGTAAAAAACTGCGAGCTATTTTTCGCGAATTCCGCGACCACCGACGGCGCAGGCGTCAGTGCAAACAATTGTGACGATTTCACAGTGGATAATACGCACATTAATTACGCGCTTGGAGACGGTGTCATGATTTGGAATTCCCTCCGCGCGATTGTCACGAACAACCTGATCGAAAACGTGCTCGATGGGGGCGTGAACAGTGGTGGCGACGGTATTCAGGTGGAGGGGGATCGTGGTCCCCATTCCACTGACAATTTTCAAATTCTTAACAACGTGGTTACCCGTCCGAACGTTGATGTCGAAAAGGGTTGCATCATCGCGCAATGCGGTGCTGGCGGAGTTGTTTCCGGTAATACCTGTACCGCTGGAAAATTTGGCGTCGCGGTCAGTGGCGATAACGACGTCGTCAGCTATAACTATATCACCGGGACCGGAATTTATGGCGGCATTCGCATCTCTCGTGATATCGATGCCAGCGGTATCCAGGTTTACTACAATGTGGTGACCAATAACGCCCCTCCCTACAGCACCGGTTCCTCGGGCATCACCATTACTGATGACACCCGCCAGCATACCGGCGATCCCGTAGGCGATGGAGTGGCCGATCGCAGTAATTTTGTTCTCTGCAACAATACCTTCTATAATACCTATTACGGAATCACCATTGAACGAGGGGGATTCAGTGGCAAAATTGAAAACAATATTGCTTGGAACGACGCCAACTTCTCGACTTTTTACCGGCTCAACCTGACGTCCTCCCCTCTAACTGGGGAACCGCTGATCATCGATCACAACATCTGGCAAAACAAGACCGGCATAGCATTCATCCGCTTCGGGACTACCTCCTACGCTACCTTGGCGGCATGGCAGGCGACAGGATACGATACCCATTCGTCCGCATCGGATCCCTTATGGGTGAATCCCACAGGCAACGACTTTGGTCTTCAGGTCGGGTCCCCGGCCATTGATACGGGGGACAATGTTGGCTTCGCCGAGGACTTTGAAGGTAATCCGGTGCCGCAAGGACTTACACCGGACATGGGCGCCTATGAATACCAATTTGCCGGATTCTACGCCTATGAAGGATTTAACTATGCCAGCGCCACAGTGCTGGGCGGGTTGAATGGAGGTAGCGGCTGGGCCTCCGCCTGGTCGGTCTCCGGAGGCGCGGGGAACGCCAAGACCTTTAGCGGATCCTTCTCGTATCCCGGCCTGCCGTCATCGGGTGTCGCCCTGCGGTTGACGGGTGCCGCCACGGGAATCGAGAGAGCCAGCCGCACCCTCAGCCATACCTTTGGTCAGAATCAGGAAACATACTGGATTTCGTTCCTCGCTAAAAAATTGAGCACGGTGCCGGAAGACCACATTACCTTTGGCGGACTCGATTTCCGTGGCATGGGCAATCCATGGGAGGTTAAAACTTCCACCAGCAGCTACACCAGTACGGGAGCCTCTCTGACATCGCTACATCTCTTTGTGGTGCGGGTCGATGCCGGTGCCACCAGCGATACGGTGCGGGTCTGGATTGATCCAGTTATCGCCGCAGGTGAACCAGCCCCCTCGACCGCCATCGTGACGCTGACGGATACCACCGGCAACACCTTCAACTCGCTGGTGCTTTCCGAGAGTCAAAATGGAGATGCGACCAAGGCTGCGCAATTCGATGAATTTCGACTCGGCGGCTCCTTCTCCTCCGTCGTCACAGGGCCGTAAAAAGACAGCTACGACTAAGCATCGGGGCCTGGTTGAATCCAGGCCCCGATGCATACTCTCGGATTACCACGGACAGGTGTCTGCGTCTTGCCCTCTTTAACCGGTGCGTCCATAGTTCCAACATGGAGAAGGACAAGCCCAAGAAACCGTGGGGCGGGTTCGGCTACCTCATCCTGATAGTACTCGTCATTCTGGTGGCCTACTTCATCGTCCTGCCGATTGGGCAGGAAATAAGTGGGGTTTTTCAAAAACTGACCAACGCTTTGCAAGGCAAACGATAGCCTCTGTCACCTCCTTTCTTAGAAGAGGTGGCTGATCCTTTTGTCATACCACACCTTGATCAAATCCCAGGCTTCCGCGCGAGTGAAGTGATGTCCCGACACAGAAACGCTGCCGTCGTCTTCTTGCTGGGGCATCCTGGAAAAGGGTTCCGATTTGTTGGTCAAATCCACTTGGGCCTGCGTGAGAGGGGCCGGGAAGAGAAAGAGATAGCCGATGGGTTCCCCGCCGGCGTCAGTTAACTCGCCTGGTTGGGCCCACTTCTTTTTTGTGACCCATTCGTCTATTCCATATTGAAGCATGTCGAGCGATTCGTCATTGGTTCGGGTATTTGATTTAACGCCCCATGTCTCGAAGATGATCATATGGGCTCCCACAAAGGTCCGGTTGAGATAGGTACCATTGAAGGTGAAAATGATGTGGACGTCGTAGCGTGGAGGCCTTCCAAGCAGCAGATCGCTGGAGTTCAGCCGCCAGGCCAAATCTTTCTGCAGTTCGATCGAATTGACACAAAGAATTCCCGGAGGCGGAGGATTTTGGCCCAACCCATCAGCTATGGCCTTATTGATACTTCCTCCGCGCCAGGGGCTCGGCATCTGAATCCATGAACGGAGCGTCAATTGATAGGTATCATCGATGTAGGAGCTCTTTGTGCCTAGAATATCCAAGGCCTTTTGCGAAAAGACGGTGACGGCATAGATTCCGGCGACAAGAAACATCAAGTCTGTGCGCAAGCGTCGTCTTTCGATTAGCCAGAAGAGCGCTATCCAGAAAAGAGGAAGCATCGGCAGGAGAGATCGAATCGCTTTCGTCTGCATCCCAAATGAAAAGAACCCTCCCCAGACGAGATAGGCGAGGGCCAGCGGGAGGTAAAGATCGACAGGAAAGAGGTTTTTTTCCGGATTTTTTAGCAGCTTTTTTTTGCCAAAGAAAAAAACGGCAGACAAAAGACCGCCGAGCAGAAGAGCGTGATAAAAGAAAGAAAAGCAAAGCGGGAAGTAAAAAAGCCGGAGAAGAAATTCGCAATGCAGAGGTGTCGTCGTGTTGTTGATCTCGTTGCCTTGGATGAGTTGCAGGATCGACTGGGTTCCTCCGCAGTAAAAGGCCAGGCCAAGCAGCGGAGCAAAGCCAAGGACCTGGCAGCCCCAATGTCGCGCGGAAGCCACGAGAGATCGGCGGCGGTCGGCAGTCGATTTACAGGCCAGAAAATTGCCAGTGGCCCGGAATATCTCGGAGAGAACAAAGACAGCGATAAAAATCAGGGCATTGGCCGGCTTGATCCAGAAGGGCAAGCCGAGTGCCATGCCGGACAGGATACTTTTCGAGGGTCTTTCCTCGCGCCAAGCCATGAGCTGCCATGCGACTGCGAAGAGCCCCGCAGAGAAAAATTCCATGTCGAGGTAGAAGAAAAAGTAGTCCGTTTGGGCAAGATTATTGACGGCACAGAGGAGGAAAATCGCAGGAGCCCACTCGGCACGGCTTAAAGCCTGGCAGAGCTTGAAAGTGGCCGCGGCAAGCAACAGATAAATGACCAAATTTTGTGAGAGAACGTAAGCGGCCATTCCGGCAAGCGCTTGGGGAAGAATAAAAAAGAGAAGATAGTGAAGAGGGCAGATGCTTTGATTGGGATGGTTGAGCAGCGTCCAAAAATGGGACCATTGGCCTGAATGCAAGTAACCATAGAGGGTGAACCCCCGCATTGCGTAACCTTGGCCGTCCTCGGCGGGAGGGATAGGGGTGGCAATCGTTCGCTCAGAAAGAATCAGTGCGATGATTATCGCCAGGAGAAAACAGAGGCCTCGTCCGTGATCCAGAAGGATGTTCTTAATTTTCATGGTCAACTCCACGAAAAGAACGCGCCCGATCTGGCCCGACTGTTGGTCAATACGACTTCGCAAAGACGACGCGCTGCTCGCTCTTTTCCCCGGTGAAGATACAGGTGCCCGGTTGCGGCATTTCCTCGAACGGAATACAGCGGATCGTCACCTTGAGGTCTTCCTTGATCTTCGCTTCCACCTCGGCCGAACCGTTCCAGTGGGCAAGCGCAAAACCGCCGTGGATTTCCGGCTTGTCCGGGTTCTTCGGGGTGAAGAAGGAGTAGAATTCCTCCTTCGATTCGATGACCTTGGTGTTTTCCTTGCGGAAGGCGATGGCGCGCTCGTAAATCGCGTCCTGGATCGATTGCAGCAGCGCGGGCACTTGCGCGGCGAAGTCGCCTTTGGGATAGGATTGCTTTTCCTTTGGGCCCTTGTCGCGACGCCCGACGAAGACAGTCCCGGCCTCGAGATCACGCGGCCCGATCTCGACGCGCAGCGGCACACCTTTCTTGATCCATTCCCAGGTCTTGACGCCACCCTGGATGTCGCGCTGGTCGACTTCGACGCGGATGCCTTCCTTGTGGAAACACTGCGTCTCGATTTGCTGCGCAATCGCGCCGCATGCCTTGAGGATTTCCTTGCGTTGTTCGTCCTTCGGGATGATCGGAATGATGACGACCTGGGTCGGCGCTATGCGCGGCGGCAGGACGAGTCCGTCATCATCGGCATGCGCCATGATGAGCGTACCGATGAGGCGCGTGCTCACGCCCCAGCTCGTCGTCCAAGCGAACTCCTGCTTGCCCTCGCGGGAGAGATATTGGATGCCCGAAGCCTTGGCAAAATTCTGCCCGAGGAAGTGCGATGTGCCCGCCTGCACCGCCTTGCGGTCCTGAACCATCGCTTCAATGCAAAGTGTATCCACGGCACCTGGAAAGCGTTCGCTGGCGCTCTTGCGACCGGTCATTACGGGAATGGCCAGATGATCGCGTGCAAAGGTCTCATAAACATCAAGCATTCGCCGCGTTTCGTGCAGCGCTTCCTGTTCGGTCTCGTGCGCGGTGTGGCCTTCCTGCCAGAGAAATTCAGTTGTGCGCAAGAAGATGCGGGGCCGCATTTCCCAGCGGACCACATTGGCCCACTGGTTGAGTAGCAGCGGCAGATCGCGATAGGACTGCACCCATTTGGCATAGGTCGCGCCGATGATTGTTTCCGAGGTCGGACGCACGACCAGCGGTTCGGTCAGCTTGCCCGAAGGCACCAGCTTACCATCCGGACCTGCTTCGAGGCGATGATGCGTCACGACAGCGCATTCCTTGGCGAAGCCTTCCACATGCGCGGCTTCCTTTTCGAGATAGCTCAGCGGGATGAAGAGAGGGAAGTAGGCGTTCTTGTGGCCGGTGGCCTTGAACATCTTATCGAGCTGCGCCTGCATCAATTCCCAAATGCCATAGCCCCACGGTTTGATCACCATGCAGCCGCGTACTTCGGAATTCTCCGCCATGTCGGCGGCGGCGACGACCGCTTGGTACCATTCTGGAAAATCAGCGGCGCGGACGGGACTGATGGCGTTGGCGGGGGCTTTCGACGGCTTGGGAGTGTTTTCGGCCATAAATTTAGGAGGCGGACTTGCGGCTCGCCAGGAACTCTTTTAGCACGCCGATGATCACCGGCAACATCGAGACAATGGCAATGCCGATCACGATATAATGTAGATTTTTCTGGGCATGGACACCTAGGAAATAACCCGACAAGACCACGAGACAGATCCAGCAAATAACGCTGATCGAATCGATCAGGATGTATTTGCGATAGTTCATTTCGCCGACGCCGGCCATGAAGGGGACGAAGGTCCTTAGTACTGGCGCGAATTTCGCCAATACGACGGCCCAGACGCCATATTTTGTATAGAAGGCATGGGCCTTTTCAGCATGTTTCCGGCGGAAGAAAAAGCCTTCCTCGCGGGTAAAGATCGCATGACCAGTCTTGTAACCCAGGAAGTAGCCGAGTTGATCGCCTATGATTGCGGCGGCAATCAACGACGGAACCATCGCCCAGATATTGAGATAGGCTTGCCCGTCCGGGCCAGCTGCGGTAGCGGCAACAACTCCGGCGACGAAGAGCATCGTATCACCGGGCAAAAAGAAGCCGACCAAAAGTCCCGTTTCGGCGAACACAATCGCGGCGATAATGGGAATGCCTCCGGTTTGCACCATTGTCTGCAGATGGCCGCTGTCGTGGAGATTCTTGAGGAAATCGATGATGGATTGCATGGAAGGGGCCTTTGGGAGGAAGGGAACGGTCAAAGTCGCAAAAAGCATCCCCCGCCGCAAGAGGCAAATCGCGACAGCTTAGCATACTGGACAAGGCCTTTTTTGAAAAAAATTGGAGAGCTCCATTGTCTTCCGGCCACATCGCATTACGTTTCTCACCCCACCCCCATGAGTTCCAGCCACATTCGCGTACGCGGCGCGCGTCAACACAATCTTAAAAACATCGATGTCGATATTCCGCATCATTGCCTGACCGTGGTCACGGGCCTGAGTGGTTCAGGCAAGTCGTCGCTCGCTTTCGACACGCTTTATGCCGAGGGCCAGCGCCGGTACGTGGAGACCTTCTCGCCCTATACACGGCAATTTCTCGAGCGCATGGACAAGCCGGAAGTTGACCACATCGAGGGTCTGCCGCCCGCCATCGCCATCGAGCAGAGCAACTCGGTCAAAACCTCACGCAGCACGGTCGGCACCATGACCGAGATTGCCGATCATCTGAAAATGCTCTTTGCGCAGATGGCGTCGCTGACCTGTCCCCATTGCGGACGGCAAGTGCGGCCTCTTGGTGCGACACAGATTACCGACAAAGTCCTTGAGGAACGCGTAGGTCGGGAAGTGCTGGTCGGTTTTTCCGTGCCGATGCCAAACAAGCCTTCCCTTGCCGGAGCGTTCGAAGCGCTCAAACAACAAGGCTTTCTGCGCGTCTGGATCAACGGCCAGTTGCGCCGAACCGATGAGCCTGTCTCCGAGAAAGAAAAGGCACCAACTCTCTTGCGCGTAGTACAGGACCGTGTTGCCGTCAGCTCCAAAAATCGAGCCCGCTTGGCCGAGGCCATCGAATCCGCACTGCGGCATGGGCAGGGTGAAGTGCAGATCTTCGACACAACCACCGGGGCCGATCCCAAGAGTGAACTCCGCTTCGCCAGCGCCTGGGTTTGTCCCTACGACGGGACGCGCTTCCGCGAACCGACGCCCGCGCTTTTCTCCTTCAATAATCCCCAGGGAGCCTGTCCCACTTGCCGCGGTTTCGGTCGCACGATTGAGATCGATTACGAACGCGCGTTGCCGGATCGCCGTCTCAGCATCAAGGAAGGTGTGGTCAAGCCTTGGCAAAGCGGCATCTCCCTCCAATGCCAGAAAGACCTCCTCAAGCATTGTGCGCGCAAAGGCATTCCGATCGACAGACCCTTCTGCGATCTTGAGACATGGATGCAGAAGTTTGTCATCCAGGGCGAGCGCGAGGGCATGACGTTCGAGGAAATCGAGGACAGCAACACCTGGTACGGCGTTAAAGGCTATTTCCAATGGCTGGAAACCAAGACCTACAAGATGCACGTCCGCGTTTTTCTTTCCCGATATCGTGCCTACAAGAGCTGCCCTGTTTGTCACGGTACGCGTTTTCAACCGGAAACGCTTAACTTCAAACTCGGCGCGACAGGTTCCAGTCTTACTCTTCCCGAGATCAATCATCTGACCCTCGCTCAAGCGCGCGATTTTTTCCAGTCCCTGGCCCTTCCGCCGGACGACGACGCTGCTGCCCAGCTACGTGACGGCATTCTCATCCGGCTGACCTACCTCCTCGAAGTCGGGCTCGGCTACCTGACGCTTAATCGCGCCACACGTACGCTCAGTGGCGGCGAAATTCAGCGGGTTAATCTCACCTCATGTCTCGGCAACTCGCTCGTTAACACCCTCTTCGTTCTCGACGAACCGAGCATCGGCCTGCATCCGCGGGACATGGGCCAACTCGTCGGGGTGATGAAACGACTCCGTGATCGCGGTAACTCCGTGCTCGTCGTCGAGCACGAAGAGGCGGTCATGCGCGAGGCCGATCACCTGCTTGAACTGGGGCCAGGTCGCGGCGCCGCTGGTGGAACCCTGGTTTTCTCCGGCGATTTCAAGACGATGCTGAAGCGAAAGGATTCGCTGACTGGATCATACTTGAACGAAACGAAGACGGTTCCTCTTCCGGAAAAGCGCCGTACACCGGACGCCAAGTTTCAACTTCAACTCAAAGGAGCATCCGCCAACAACCTACGCGATCTTGATGTCACTGTGCCGCTCGGTCTTTTTGTGGCAATCAGCGGCGTAAGTGGCTCTGGCAAAAGCACGTTGGTTCATCAAGTCCTTCATCCCGCCATTCTCGCCTCAAGGCACGTCCAATCAGACAGTGAAGAGGCCGCCGCCTGGCGCGAATTGCGTGGGACCGAATTCATTTCGGAGGTTGTCCGGGTCGATCAGTCGCCCTTGTCGCGCACACCCCGTTCCAACGCCGCTCTCTATCTCGGTGCTTATGACGCTATCCGTGATCTATTTGCCGGTACCGATGCGGCCCGGTCGCAGGGATATGGTTCGGGCGACTTCTCTTTCAACGGCGGGATGGGCCGCTGCCCCCGCTGCAATGGATCCGGTGCGGAAAAAATCGAGATGCAGTTCCTCGCCGATGTCTTTGTCACCTGTCCCATTTGCGAGGGGCGCCGTTTCCAGGCGTCCCTGCTTCAGATCAAATATCGCGGACGCAACGTCCACGAAGTCCTTGAAATGACAGTGGATGAGGCCCGGAAGCATTTCGACCCTGCGATTGATGGTTTGCCCAAGATCGAACAAAAGCTCCACGAGAAAATCAGCTCCAAGCTCGCACTGCTTTCTGAAGTCGGACTCGGCTATCTTCGTCTTGGCCAGCCTCTCAGCCAGCTTTCTGGTGGCGAAGCCCAGCGCATCAAGCTGCTCCGTTATCTCAGTGACTCTCCGCTTGGGGGCGATGACGAAGAATCTAATGATTCAGAGGTAGCCCTGGCAGGCCCTCGCGGAAGTCGGCTGTCTGGCGCCAACTCTCGCCAGACCCGCCTTTTCATTCTCGATGAACCTACGACCGGACTTCATTTCGAGGACATTCGTCTTCTTCTTGGTGTCATGCAGCGATTGGTTGACCAAGGCGATTCACTCGTCGTCATCGAGCACAATCTCGACGTCCTCAAATGCGCCGACTGGCTCATCGATCTCGGTCCCGAAGCGGAATTGGAAGGCGGACGCGTTGTCGCGGCCGGCACCCCGGAGGCCGTCGCGGCCACGCCCGCAAGTCATACGGGAAAGTATCTCGCGCCCAAACTCCCTGTAGCGGCGGTTTACGACCGCCGGGGCCTTGCCAAAAAATCTTCACAAAATCAAATCGCCCTTCTTGCCGAAAAATCTCCCGCCTACGGCCTTTCGCGTCGGGTGGCCATTCCCGAGTCGATTCAGATTCGTGGTGCCCGCCATCACAACCTCAAGAACATTTCCGTTGATATCCCACTCAACGAAATGACTGTCGTCACCGGTCTCAGCGGTTCGGGCAAGTCGACGCTCGCTTTTGATCTTCTCTTCGCCGAGGGACAACGCCGTTATCTCGACAGTCTCAACGCTTATGCGCGGCAATTCGTCGAGCAACTCGAACGGCCCGAGGTCGATTCAATTACGGGCATTCCGCCCTCGGTCGCCATCGAGCAACGGATCACGCGCGGTGGCAGAAAAAGCACCGTTGCCACCATCACCGAAATTTTTCAATTCGTCCGGTTGCTCTACGCCAAACTCGGCCAGGTCCGCGATCCCGAAACGGACGAACCGGCGATCCGCCAGACACCCGCGGAGATCCTCGCCCGCTTGGAAACCGCCGCGCGCGGCCTGGAACTGCGTATCCTCGCCCCGCTCATTAAGGGTCGCAAGGGCTTTCACACCGAAGTGGCCAAATGGGCCGAGAAGAAGGGCTATCTACAGTTGCGTGTCGATGGAAAGTGGATTGAGCCCGCTAAATTCAAGGCGCTCGACCGTTACGTCGAACACACCATCAGCGTGGAACTCGGGCGATTCAACAAGAAGCAGAGTCCCACAGATCGGCGCCGTCTCGTCGACGCGGCCCTCGGACTTGGCCGGGGCACGCTATATGTCCTTGATCCGCGCGGACGCGAGACCGTCTATAGTACCCAGCTCTTTGTTCCCGGCACCGGCAAGTCCTTCGATGAACTGGAGCCACGCCTTTTCTCCTTCAACTCGCCTCACGGCTGGTGCCCCACCTGTCAGGGTTTCGGCACGCTCCTGGAAGTTCGTACAGAAGGCGAGACCGAAGCCGAACGCGAAGTCGAAATCGAACGCGCCCGTGAATGGGTCGATGATGCGCTCCCGGTCTGCCCCGATTGCCAGGGCCAGCGCCTCAATCCGCTGGCTCGCGCCGTGCGGTTGCCCTTGGGCGAAGGCGCAAAGAAGCATGGCGGCCTGACTATTGGCCAGATCGGTGCCCTGACCATTGTCGATGCGCTCCGCTTCTTCCGCACCGTGAAGCCCGGCGGGCGCGATGCCCGCATCGCCCGCGACATCCTTCCCGAGATCGTCCAGCGTCTCAATTTCCTCGTCGAAGTCGGTCTCGGTTATCTCAGCCTTGACCGCTCGGCCATGACCCTTTCCGGCGGTGAATCGCAACGTATCCGGCTCGCGGCGCAACTCGGCTCTGAATTGCAGGGAGTCCTTTACGTCCTCGATGAGCCGACCATAGGCCTGCATCCACGCGATAATGTCCGTCTGCTCGAATCGCTCGGCGCCTTGAAGGGCAAGGGCAACACCCTCGTGATCGTCGAACACGACGAGGATACCATGCGTTTCGCCGACCGGATTATCGATCTCGGTCCCGGTGCGGGCACTCAGGGAGGCGAAATCGTGGCGCAGGGCCCATGGAAGACGCTGGCCAAACACGGCGAATCGCCCACCGGAAAAATCCTGGGCAAGCCGCTCAAGCACCCACTTCGTGGAACTCGACGATCCGCAAAAGATGCCCCCTCTTGGTGCCGCGTCGTTGGCGCGAACGCCAACAATCTCAAAAGACTCGATGTTAGATTTCCCGCCGGTCGTTTCCTCGCGCTCTGCGGCGTCAGCGGCGCGGGTAAGAGCACGCTCCTGCACGATGTCATCAAGCCCGCCGCTCAATACTTCGCCACCCGCAAAAGCAAGAGGCCCAAGGCGCCCGAGGGCCCGTGGAAAAAACTGGAAGGTTTCGAGGCGTTCACCTCCGTTTACGAAGTCGATCAGGCACCGATCGGTAAGACCTCGCGTTCCACCCCTGCGACTTACATCGGATTGATGGATGAAATCCGCGGGCTCTTTGCACGGTTGCCTCTGGCCCGCCAGCGCGGTTACGAAGCCTCGCGCTTTTCCTTCAACAGCGGCTCAGGCCGTTGTCCCGTTTGCCTGGGGCAGGGCGCAGTAAAAGTCGAGATGAGCTTTCTCCCCTCAACCTTCGTTCCCTGTGACACGTGCCGCGGACGCCGCTACAACCCGGAAACGCTCGAGGTGCTCTTCGCGGAAAAATCGATCGCCGACGTTCTCGATCTCACGATCGACCAGGCGGTCGACTTCTTTGCCGATGTGCCGCGTCTCCATCGCCCCTTGGCGCTGTTGCGCGACACGGGCCTCGGCTATCTCACGCTCGGCCAGCGCAGTCCTACGCTCTCGGGTGGCGAGGCCCAACGCATCAAGCTGGTGGCGGAACTCGCCCGTTCGCTGGAGATGAACACGCAAAAACGGCTCAAGACTCGCGGCTTTGGTAACCTGCATCATCTGTATCTCCTCGAGGAACCGACCATCGGGCTGCATCTCGCCGATGTGCAGCGGCTGCTCCATGTTCTGCACCAACTCGTTGATGCCGGTCATACCGTCATCGTGATCGAGCATCACCTCGATGTCCTCGCCGATGCCGATTACCTAATCGAACTTGGCCCTGAAGGCGGGGAGGCTGGCGGACGTCTCGTCGCACAGGGCACACCCGAGGAGGTGGCGAAAGCTAAAAACTCAGCCACTGCGCCGTTCTTGAAGCGGATTTTGAAGATCAAATAGGTTCAAGCTTTTCGCAGATCTTCCGCACCACCAGGGGGCCCTCGTAAACAAAGCCGGTGTAGAGCTGCAGCAAGGTGGCGCCGGCTTCAAATTTCGCCCGCGCATCGTCCGCATTGAAAATTCCCCCCATGCCCATGATCGGCACGCGACCGCCGGTCAGCCGATGCACCGCTCGGATGATCTCTGTGCTTTTCGTGGTGAGGGGACGTCCGCTCAACCCGCCTTGCTCCTGGCATGACATCCCCGTCTTATCGATGGTCGTATTCGTTGCCACAATTCCCGCCAGACGATATTTCCCCACTGCTGCGACGATATTGACCAGATCCTCCTCGACGAGATCAGGCGCGATCTTGATCAATAATGGATGTTTGCCTTCGGGATCTTCGTCCCGTAGGGGGCCCAGGATCGAGTCGAGAAAAGCGCCCCCCTGCAATTGCCGTAGCCCGGGTGTATTCGGCGAACTCACGTTGACCACAAAATAGTCACCCAGTTCACGTAATCTTTTGAAGCATGCGACGTAATCGTTCCCCGCGTCTTCCAGTTCGGTATCCTTGTTCTTGCCGATATTTAAACCGACCGGTACGCGTGGCCAGCGGTCCGTTCCTTTGATTTTTTCCAGTCGTCGCGCGACTTCCTCGACGCCCACGTTCGGAAACCCCAGCCGGTTGATCAGCCCCTGTTCCGGCGGAAGCCGAAAGACCCGCGGCTTCGGGTTGCCCGGCTGCGCGCGTGGCGTGATCGTCCCCAGTTCCATGAAGCCAAACCCGAGCCGCGGCCAGACCGTCACCCCTTCCGCGTTCTTGTCAAAGCCCGCCGCCAACCCGATGGGATTGGGAAATGTCAGTCCGAACACCTTTTTTTCCAAGCTGGGAAACTTCCGTCGTGCCATCGGTTCCATGAAGGAGGCCAGCGGCGTGCGTGTGAGTGCCCGCATGGAGGCGTGGTGCACCCATTCCGGAGGCAGCGAAAAGAGGAGAGGACGGGCTAGATAACGGTAAAGCATGGACATCTCATCTTACCCTGCGAGATGCCTCCCGTCGATATTTGGCAGGAACGATGTAACCTTTGGCTGAAAAGGGAGTCTTTATCTTTATGAAGCCCCACCTTTTTTTCACCATCATCGTCTTGGCCCTTGGATCGTCTTGCGGAGGTCTCGCCTCGGCGGAGCCCCAGTCTGCCGGTCCCGCCGCGGCTGGTCCGGGCGGTGGTGGCAGGCAGGGAGGCATGCTTTCTTTCCTGAGCGAGGAGGACAAGGCCAAGTTGATGAAAGCGCGCGAGGATGTTCTCGCCAAAAATCCCCAGCTCAAGTCTGAGCAGGACAACTTGAAGAAGCAGCGTGAGGATCTCAAGAACGACGGCAACGCCACGCAAGAGGACCGCATGGCGCTCTTCCAGGACTACATGGCCCATGAGCAGAAAATGAAGGCGGCCCTCCTGAAAGCGGACCCGAGCCTCGCCCCCATCCTCGATAAAATCGACCAGCAGATGAAGCAGAAGATGCAGGAGCGTGCCGGTGAAGGCGCCGGAAGCGGAAAGTAGAAGAAAATTTCCGGGAAGACGGTAGGCTTGGAGCCATGCCCGAACTGGCCGAAGTCGATTATTTTCGCAAACTATGGAACCCCGGATTGGGACACCGTATCGACAAGGTTCTAATTCATCCCAGAGTGCGCCTTTTTCGCGGGACCAAAACCACGCAACTGGTTCGCGCACTGACCGGGGCGATGCTCGAACGTTCCGAGTCCCGCGGTAAACAGATGCTCTTCGTGGCGAAGCCTCAAAAGGGAGCCGTCAAAGACCGGGCCTGGTTGGGAGTGCATCTAGGGATGACCGGCGAGTTGCGCCTGGAGCCGGCCGATTACGAGCCCAATCGGCATGATCATCTCGTCCTGCATCAGGCCAAGCACAGTCTTGTTTTCGAGGACCCGCGCATATTTGGCCGCGTGCTTTTTGCCCAAAGCCCGCAGGCACCCGACTGGTGGGCCAAGCTTCCCCCCGACCTGCTTTCATCTGCGTTTACCGTTGAGGCGCTTAACATCTTCCTCAAACGCCGTGCCCGCGCTCCCCTCAAGGCCGTGTTACTCATGCAGGAACGCTTTCCCGGTATCGGTAACTGGATGGCCGACGAAATCCTCTGGCGCGCGGCCATTCATCCCAGGCAACCCGCCGGTTCTCTCAATCCCGCCAAGACAAAAGTGCTCTACCGCGAAATCCATTTCGTCTGCCGGGAGGCTCTCCGCATCATTGGCAAGGACTGGTCCGATCCGCCCAAGTCATGGCTCTTTCTCCATCGCTGGAAAAAGGGCGGCACTTGTCCCCGCACCGGCGCGAAGCTCCAGCATGCGACCATCGGCGGTCGCACTACATGCTGGTCGCCAGCTCGACAAAAATTGGCCAAATAGAAAACTTTCTGGCCACAACCGCCGGTTTCCTGCTTTCGTAAGGACGTGACCCTCCAGGAAATCGCCAAGCTCACCCTCGCAGACGGCGGCGCAGTCAAGGCCGAGGTCGCGTGCCAGGTCATGAAATCGCGCGAGAGCATGACCAAGGCGGGCAAGCCGTTCCTCGATATCGAGATCAGCGACGGCACGGCCACGGAAAAATTCAAGGTATGGGAGGACGGCCCTGCCTACGAGGAATGCCATGATTTGCAGGACGGTGACTGCATCCGCATGGAGGGTTCCTTCTGGCGCAACCAGTACGGCCTCAATATCGACCATCTCCGCGTTCGCTGGCTGGAGAAGCAGGAAATGGCCGATCTCTTCGCGGGTACCCCGGAGCGCCGGGCCGCACTTGATCGCGACTGGGCCGAGATCAACGCTTTTATTGATGCGATTGTCGATCCTCGCCTGCGCCTGTTGTCGAAAACGTTCCTCCAGGAATACGAGGAAAAATTCCGCCGGGCGGCGGCGGCGCGCGACTATCATCATGCGCGACGCGGCGGACTTCTTGAACACACCACCCAGATGATGCGTTCCGGTGCTGCGCTTGAGCAGGCCTATCCCCAGCTCAATTGGGACCTGATTCGCACCGGTATCCTCTTCCACGACTGCGGCAAGCTTTGGGAACTCGATTACCAAGCGCAGGGCTTTGTCAGTCCCATGACAACAATCGGCGAATTGCTCGGGCACATCACCATTGGTATCGAACTCGTCAACAAGCTCTGGCGCGGGCTGGAAGCCAACCCTGAATTTTCACCCGCGGGAACGCAGCCTCCCCGCGAGCAGGTCCGCGAACACCTCCTGCACCTCATTGCCTCGCACCACGGTCAGAAAGAGTATGGCGCGCCAGTCACCCCGCGCACGCCCGAGGCCTGGGTGCTCCATCACATCGACAACATCGATGCGCACCTGGAAATGCTCGCGCAGACTTACGCCGAGAAAACGCAGACCCATCCCGGCATCTACGAATACCGCCGTCCGCTGGAGGGCCGCGCCATCGCGCCATTGCCCAAATTTGTAGAGGATCAGCCTCCGGCCTGATTTTTGAGTTCTTCCGCCCGTTCGAGTAAACCGGGGGAAGTAATGGACTGTCTGCGCAAGGAAACCAAGGCCGTTCCCAAATGCGCGCTGACCAACGTCGGTGTCAGGCCTTCCTCGCATCCCCGTTCAGCCAACGCCAGGTCTGCGGCGTGACCATGCAGCCAGACACCGAGTCGCGCGGCATCGAGGGGGTTCAGTCCCTGTGCCAGCAACGCGCCAATAATTCCGGAAAGCGTGTCGCCCGATCCGCCTGTGCTTAGGCCCGGATTGCCCGTCGTGTTGAAAAAGAAGGGCTTTCTCTCGGTTGTAACCAGCGTCCGTGTCCCCTTCAAGACGAGCGTGATATTGTGCCGATCGACAAATGCGCGGGCCGCGGCCTCGCGCTCATCGGCCCTAAACTTGCGTCCGATCAGCCGCGCCATTTCGCCGGGATGGGGAGTCAGTACCACCGGTCCCTTGGCCCCGATCAGAAGATCCGGGTTCTGCGCTAGAGCGTTTAATCCATCGGCATCGATCAGTACCGGACAATCAACGGCCAGCACTGCCCGCAGCATCTTCACCGTATCCGGGTCGACGCCGAGCCCCGGCCCAATGATGATTGCGGAGGCATTCCGTACCACCGGAGGAGCTTCGTTTCCTTTGGGCCACGCTGAAACCATCGCCTCTGGCGGGGCCTGTGCGACAACCGCGCCGTACGCATCCGGACGGGTCACGACCGAAAGCAGTCCGGCTCCCATTGCCTGGGCCGCCTGGGCGCAAAGCACGGGCGCACCGGTAAAACCCGGACTTCCGGCCACGATTACCACCCGGCCGAAATCACCCTTATTCGAGAGTGCGTCGCGTCGCGGCAAAAGCCCGGCCAATTCAGGGCCTACAAGTGCTTGGCGCGAGCCCGGTGCCATTTCCACATTACTCCAGGTGACAACTTCCAGCCGTCCCACCCATCCCGCGAGCGTTTCCCGGCAAAGCAGTTCCTTCGCGAATCCCACGGCAATCGTCACGTCGGCCACGACCGCATCGCGCTGCCCCATCGGAGGATCGCAGTTTTCATAAGCGGCCAGGCCGGTTGGAAAATCGAGCGCCACCGTGCGAAAAAAATTCTGCGTCCGGGCCGCATTCAAATTCGAGACCACCTCTGCTAGGGTTCCACGCAAAGCTCCGCGCGCCTGCAGCCCAAGAAGCGCATCAATGACCACGCCGTCGCTTCCCGGATAGCGAAGGTAGTCGCGCCAGGGCAGGACCTTCACTTCCCGTGCGGTCTCGCGCAATCGCAGCAACATCGCTTGGGGCAGTTCGCCTAATTCCTCCTCGGGTGAGGTGAGGACCACACGAATCGGCTTTTTGACCTCGGCCAGATAGCGCGCCACGACCAATCCATCGCCACCGTTGTTCCCTTTGCCGATGAGGACGAGAAATTCGCGCGCATCGGGATAAATCGCGTGAATGCGTCGGGCCATTGCTTCTCCGGCCGCTTCCATCAGCGTTGCCGCCGTCACGCCGGAACGAAACGCCTCGTCTTCACGGGCAAGCATGTCGGCTAGAGAGAGAACATCCATGGTCAAAAAGAACTTACCGCGAAAGCTGAAGTCCGTCCTGAAAGATTTGCCGGAGAAAAAAAGGTCAGTCTTATTCCGCAGGAGCTTCGGGCTTCGGGGTCTCGGCTGCCGTTGCTGCCGCCTCCTGGGCCTTCCGCTTCGCAGCAAACTTTTCGACGACATAGAACGTCACGGGCACAAGGAAGATTGCAATGGCCGAGGAGGCCAGCATGCCGCCGATGACCGCGCTGCCCAGAATCTGCCGGGAAATCGCGCCGGAACCCGTGGCGAACCAGAGCGGTACGCAACCCAGGATGAACGCGAACGACGTCATCAAGATCGGGCGCAGACGCAATCGCGCGCCTTCGAGAGCCGCTTCCGCGATCGTCTTCTTGCCTTCTTCGAGCTGCATGCGTGCGAATTCGACGATCAGGATCGCGTTCTTCGCAGCGAGACCGATCAGCATGACCAATCCGATTTGCGCGTAAACGTCATTGTCCATATGACGCAGGTGCAAGGTCAGAAACGCGCCGAACACCGCGACCGGCGTGGCGAGCAGTACGCTGAACGGCAGCGACCAGCTTTCATAGAGCGCCGCCAGGATCAGGAAGACGAAGAGGAGCGAGAGACCGAAAATCACCACCGGCGAGACACCGTTGCGCGCCACCTGCTCCTGGAACGACATGCCCATATAGTCGAAGCCCATGCCTTTCTGCTGGGTCTTCGCGAAAACGTCTTCCAGGGCCGCGGTTGCCTGGCCGGAGCTGTAGCCTTCCGCGGGGCTGCCGAAGATCTGGGCGCAATTGTAGAGATTGTAGCGCATGATGAATTCAGGTCCCGATTTCGTATGGTCGATGCTCGTGATCGAGGACATCGGCACCGATTGGCCCGAGCTGTTGCGGACGTAAAATTGTCCGATGTTTTCCGGCACGGTCCGGTAAGCGCCTTCCGCTTCCACATAGGTCTGCCATTGCAGGCCGAAGAGATTGAAATAATTCACGAAGGCGCCGCCCATGAAACATTGCAGGGTCTCGTAGGCATCGGCCAGGTTGACTTTCAATTTCAGCACCTTGTCGACGTCCATATTGACGCCGACCTGCGGGACGATAGGTAGCGCGGTTGTCGTCACACGGCTCAATTCCGGTCGTTTGTTGGCCTCGGTCAGGAAGGCCTTCAGGTTGTCATCAAGGAAGGAGGGGGCATTCCCTGCGCGGTCTTCCAACACCGTGAAACCACCCGAGGTGCCGACACCCGGGATTGCCGGCGGCGGGAAGACGAAACCAATGCCCTGTGGAATCGGATAGAGGCGATAGTTCAGGCTCGCCTTGATGTGGGCATAGGACGTCTCCGGGGTCTTGCGCACACTCCAGTCTTTCAGCGTGATGAAAAAGAAAGCGTTATAGGTGTCCTGAACGCCGCTCAAGAGGTTGAAACCGACAACCGTGGTGCAGTAATCGACACCCGGCGTCTTCATGATCATGTCTTCCATCACCTTGGCGGCCTCGGAGGTGCGTTGCAGGGAGGAGGCATCCGGAAGCTGGAGCGACGCGTAGATATAGCCTTGGTCTTCGTCCGGAAGGAAGCTGGTTGGCAATCGGCTGCCCAGATAACCGGCCACACCGGCGATGATGGCCAGAAGGATGAGGCTGGTGATTGAGCGCCGGATGAGAAGGCCGCTGAAACTCACGTACCCATTGGTGGCGCGGCCGAAGACGCGATTGAACCACCGGAAGAAGGGGGCCAGAAGGCCGCCCGACTTTGCCGTCTTGGGCTTGAGGAGCAACGCGCAGAGCGCCGGGCTGAGGGTCAGCGCATTGAAGGCGGAGATCAGCACCGAGATTGCAATCGTGAGCGCGAATTGCTGGTAGAGCAGGCCAGTGATGCCTGGGATGAAGGCCGTCGGGACAAACACCGCCGTCAGGATCAGGGCGATGCCGATGACTGGGCTGGTGACCTGCTCCATCGCCTTGAAAGCTGCTTCCTTGGGCGACAACCCTTCCTCGATGTGTAGCTCCACCGCCTCGACCACGACAATGGCATCGTCGACCACCAGACCGATGGCGAGCACCAAACCGAAAAGCGAAAGCGTATTGATCGAAAAACCGAACAGCGGGAAGATCGCGAAAGTACCGACGAGTGACACCGGTACCGCGAGCAACGGGATGAGTGTCGCACGCCAGCCTTGCAGGAAGATAAAGACCACGATGACGACGAGCGCGAGCGCCTCGAACAGGGTCTTGATGATTTCCTCCATGCCGGCTGTCACGGCTTTGGTCGTGTCCAGCGACACTTTATATTCCAAGTCGGGGGGGAAGTTTTTCGATGCTTCTTCCATCAGCTTCTTGGCGCCATCGGCCGCCTGCAGCGCGTTGGTGTCAGGTAACTGATAGATCGCAATAATGGCGGAAGGCGCGCCATTGAAACGGCCGATGATGTTGTAGTACTGTGTGCCCAGTTCCACCTTGGCCACATCCTTGACCCGGACGACCGAGCCATCGGGGTTGGCCCGCACCACGATCTGGCCGAACTGGGCGGCCGAGGTCAGGTATCCCTGCGTGCGGACTGTGTAGGTGAATTCCTGTCCAGGGGGCACCGGCTGGCCACCAATCTGGCCTGCGGGATTGACGTTATTCTGTGTCTGGAGCGCGTTGACGACATCCGTGACGGTGATACCGAGATTGGCGAGCTTGTTCGGATCGACCCAGATACGCATCGCATACTGGCCAGCCCCGTAGATCGTCACGCTCGCAATGCCGGGAACTCGCGTCAGCTGATAGTTGAGGTTGATGTAGGCGTAATTAGTAATGAACTTCGCGTCATACGTTCCCTTGGGCGAGTAGAGAGCGAACAGCATCAGTGGCGCACTATTCGATTTTTCCACCGTCACGCCCTGGTTTGTCACCGCTTGCGGCATCTGGGAGGCCGACTGCGACTGCCGCAGCTGGGACAGGATCAAGTCGGTATTCGGGTCGGTCTTGACGTTGAAATCGATGGTCAGTGTCATCTGGCCGTTGTTGGCACTGGTGGAATACATGTAGTTCATGTTGTCCACACCGCTCATCTGTTGTTCGATCGGCGTTGCGACCGATTGTGCCACCGTGGTCGCATCGCCACCCGGGTAAGTGCCTTTCACCTGCACCAGCGGATCGGCAATATTGGGGAACTGCGCAATGGGTAGGCTGAGAATGGAGACCGCGCCCAGGATGACCATGACGATGGAAATGACCATCGCGACGATTGGCCGGTTGATGAAGAACTTGGACATTGATTCCTTATCGCGTGAGTGCTCGGACGGACTTTGGCCGTTTACTGGGGCTTGGCCGGGGCCGCATTGGTCGTCGCTGCATCAGTCGGGGCTGCGGTGGCCGGAGCTGCATTGGTCGTGGCCGTGGAGGCAGTACCGGCGGGAGGAGTCCAGGGCTTGATGATAACCTTCTCTCCCTGTTTCACCTTTTCCATGCCTTCAACTACGATTTTCTCGCCCGCCTTCAGGCCGGACGTGATTATCCAGTTGCTCCCGATCTGATTGCCGACCTGGACTTGCTTCAGGTCAATCGTCCCTTCCTTGCCATCGGCGTCGGGAACCACCACTGCCATCATGTAGAGCGTCTGCAATTGCATCACCGCGCGTTGCGGCACCGTGATTGTGTCCTGCTTCCGTGCGCCGCTCATGCGGACGTTGACAAACGCGCCGGGGCGAAGGACGCCATTCGGGTTTGGAAAGAGGCCGACGAGTTGGATCGTGCCCGTGTCCTGGTTGATCTGGCGGTTGACGATGTCCAGTGTCCCCTTTTGGTCGTAAGGCAGCCCGTCCGACAAGAGCAGGGTCAGCACGGCGTTCTTTTGCGCTGCCACCTGCTGCGAAAGCTCCGGATGCGACTGCATGAAGTTCAGGTAGAGTTGCTCGCTGATATTGAACACGGCCTTGATCGGATCGATGGTCGAGACCGTGGTCATCTCATTGTTTTGCCCAATCAAGTCGCCCACCTGTGCCTCGGCAATGCCCGCGACACCGTCGATGGCTGACTTGATCTTGGTATAGCCAAGATTGAGTTGTGCACTCTGCACCGAGCCTTGCGCTGCCGCGACCGCCGCGAGGTTCGCATCATTGACCTGGACCTCGTTCTGGTATTCCTGTTGGCTGACCGCGCCGCTGGCCACCAGCGCCTTATAGCGCGCCAGGTCCTGTTGAGACTTGAGTTGATTGGCCTGCGCACTGGCCAGGTCGCCCTTGGCCGAGTCGAGGGTGGCTTGATAAGGGCGGGGATCGATCTCAAAGAGAACCTGGCCCGCTTTGACAAAAGTACCTTCCTGTTTGATCAGGTATCCGCCAACTTGGGCGCGGATCACGGCGTTAACGGAACCGTTGAGCGTACCGATCCACTCCGTATAGACCGCCTGGTTCTTGACCTCGACATCCATCGTCAGGACGACTTGCATCGGCAGCGGGGGGGCCTTTTTCTGCTCGCACCCCGTGACCGACAAGGCCAGGAAAACGAGTGCCAGCGGCATACATTTTTTCAGGGTAGGGGCGTTTGCCCGGTCCAGCAGTTGTTTGCTTAGAGAGAAGGAAGGTATCCGGTGCATAAACGTGGGTGGCATTAGAAATCAGCATGCGAACTTAAGCAAACCCTATTGCTGGTAGCAAAAGAATTATCCGGACTCCTTCTTCTCGCAACGAAGTGTCTACCTATTAGTCACATAAAAGACCCACTTATTGCCCTGCGGAAGAGATTTTCCATAATTCAATGTAAATTCTCTTGCCTTATTTCCCACTTTTCGGGTAAAGCCTACACATGGCACGCATTGTCGCTCTCTTCGCCAGCATTGCTTTTATGGCGGTGGCGGGCACTTTCACCCTTTTTCTTTCCGGCTGCGAAGGTTCGATTCACACCGCACCGTTGCCGAGTTCGACGACAAAACTGACGCCGAATCCCCCGGTCATTCTCATCGCTCCTTTTGACACGGCGACGGGCAAATGGCTGGTAGGGCGCAATGGTTTCGACTTGGTCAATTTCAAGGAGAGCTTCCAATCGAACTTTACCATTCAGCTGAGAAACCGCCTTTCGAAGCTTGCGCCTACCGAAATGCGCTGGGTTGACGATCTTCCCGAACATGGCTGGTTGGTCACGGGCCAGTTCATCACCGTTGATCAAGGCAGCCGCGCGCTTCGCACCGCCATCGGTGCCGGTGCTGGCGAGACCACCCTGCAAACCAATGTTTACGTTTACGACCTGAGCATCTCCAAGACGCAGTACGTCCTGGCCTTCAAGACCGGTGTGCCGGATCCCAAGCAGGACACTGGTGCGGGAAGCGGTTCGGCCCCTGCGGGTCTGAGCGCCTTGGGTGAGCCGATTTCGACTGGCATGGGGCTCGGTTCCGGGTTGAAGCTCGATACGACCCGGACTTGTCGTGAAATTGCCGCGGTTCTCACTCCCTACCTCTAAGGGAAACATTGGCCGCCAAGCGGTCTCGCTCTCGGGACTTGTCTCAGCTACGCTCGAACGATGTCCCTCCTCGTGTGGTTCCATGAGCTTGATCTGCACCTGCTCTATTTGATCAACCAGACCTGGAGTCGGCCATGGCTTGATCCGGTAATGGCTTTTGTCAGCGATTGGAATTCATGGCGCATTCCAGTCATCATCGCGGCAGTGCTGGCTTTGATTTTTGGGGGCTTTCGTGCGCGTCTATTTCTTGTCCTTATGGCCGCATGCCTGATCATCGGCGACGGAATGATCGACTGGGGTTTCAAGCTGTCAGTCCATCGTCCGCGCCCGAGCGAGACTGAGCCACATCTCCGGGTCGTGACGCTGCATGAAGTTTCGGAATCGGTTCCACGACATGTCACCAAGGGACGTTCCTTCACCTCGGGCCACGCCTGCAACAACGTTGCGCTCGCCATGATCGGGTGCGCCATCTTCGGCCGCTGGGCTCTCTGGCTCTGGCCATGGGCCGCGCTGGTCAGTTACTCGCGCATCTACACCGCTTCCCATTATCCCAGTGATATCTTGGGTTCGTGGATTATCGCCATTGTCTATTCCTACTTCATCTGCAAAACCGCCGCGTGGCTGTGGCAACGCTACGCGCCGCGAAAATGTCCCGAACTCTATGCCCGGCATCCACGAATGTTTCCCCTTTGGCAGCGATGAGACCTGATTGACCCGCGACGCCATGAACATCGGACTCATGACGCCCTATTGGCCGACGACCGATCCCGACTCGGGTATTGGCAATAGCATGCACCGCTTGGCCCCGGCACTCGTGGCCCGCGGTCATGAGGTGACGATCTTGCATATCAACAAGAACAAGCCGTTCTGGCAAACAGGCCTTGATCAGCGGGAAAACGGCTACCGGTACGTGGAAATTCCTTGCCGGGTCTTTTCCAGAAAATCGTGGCGAGGCCGGCTGATCGCATCGCATTTGGCGGCACTGTTGGTCCTGTGGTTTCGACGTGGCAAAAAACTACCCCGGTTTGACGTAATGGAGGCCTTTTCACAGGGAGGTTTCCCCTTTTTTTATATTCGTTGCATGGCGAATGGAACATTTCCCGTCATGGTGCGCGTTTCCACGACCGGCATCCAAATGCAGGGGCTAAAGGTCCAGGGAAAACGCGTCTACGGCAACTGGCTGGAAAATAAACTGATCCAGTCGGCCCGCCACCTCTGTACCCATACCAACGCGCATCGGGACGAAATCTGTGCGGCCTTGGCCATTAAGCCAAAGCGGATGACAGTCATTCCTCACGGCATCGCGTTGTCGACTCTTTCCTTCCGGTCCGCAGTGCCGGAGAAATTCGTCCTCATCGCAGGCCGATTCGAAGAGCGTAAAGGCACCGATATCGCCCTCGCGGCAGTCCCTCTTGTCCTGGAGAAGCAATCCGATTGCCGGTTCATTTTCGCAGGGGGAGGAGACAAGGCGGAACTTTGGATCCGCAGGTTTTTGACCGAACATCCCTCTTTTTCAGGTCGCGTCGATTTCCTAGGTCGTGTTTCCAACGAGAAACTCGACGAACTTTATCAGGCCTGTGAATTCTTTGTATCGCCAGCCCGCTATGAATCATTCGGCTTGGCCTATCTCGAGGCCATGCGTTATGGCAAGCCGGTGGTTGGCTGCCTGAAAAGCGGCGGCGCTGAGGAAGTCATCGGCGATGGTGGACTGCTCGTTCGTCAGGACGACCCTGCTGATCTTGCTGAAGCCATCCTTCGTTTGTGGAACGATCCCGGGCTTCGTCAGGAACTCTCCGCCCATGCCCGCTTGCGCGCCGGTCACTTTTCCATCGAGCGACAGGCCGAGCTCACCGAGCAGCATTTTGCCGGGATGATCGCTGCCGACCGCCCCCCTCCGGTCGCCTGGGTTACATGGGCTATTCTGAGTTCCAGCGTCGCGATCTTTCTCTATCAGCTGCGCCTGGATCGCACGCACGGCTACGATATCATCGGCAACGCCCTGGCCTTTAGTCCCGAGGCCTTGGCTGATCATCGCTACTGGACCCTGATCACTTACGCTTGGGTCCACGCCGTCGCCATGTTTGGCTACTCGAGCCTGTTCTGGCTTCACCTTGCGGCCAACATGACCTTTCTGTATTGCCTCGGTCCGGCCATGGAAACTTGCCTCGGTCACCGTCGCTATCTGGGGCTTTATCTCGGAGGCGTAATCGCCTCTGCCCTCTTTTGGTATCTGTTCACGTCTGCAGCTGATTTTGATCAGCGCATTATCGGCGCCAGCGGAGCGATCTTCACGCTTATTGCCGGAGCGGCTACGGTCGCCCCGCGGGAACTGGTCGACGTTTATGTTGTTCTAGTCTTTCCCATCAATCTGGTTCTTTGGCAGTTGTCGCGTCTGGCCAGGACTGTTCGGCGGCGCATGCGAAAACCGATCAATCGAAAGCTCTGGACCATGGCGCTCGTGATCCAGCGAATGCGACTATGGTTGCGAAGGCCATTCAAAATAAAACTTTGGATCATCGCTTTGGTGATTTGTTTGTTGGAAGTCCTGCAAATGGTCTTCGGCTGGTTTCCGCAAATCGCCCATTCCGCCCATCTGGGGGGGGCTCTTTTCGGCTTCCTTTACGTCATGGTACTCCGCCTCTGGGCCAGCCGATCAGCAGTCCACCATTGAAATGCGCCGGGGCCGCTGTACCTTGGGGCATGAAGCTTTTCCGCCTGCTGGTCCTTCTTCTCCCATTGGCCCTTGCTGCTTGCGCTCCCTCGGCACAGCAGACGGCTGATCTTTCAGCAGTGCACCGTAGCGGCGTCAATTCGGCCACCTACGACAAGATGGTCCACGGTGATGATTTGAGTCTCTACGATATCAAGGCCCTCGCCCGCGCCGGGGTCAG
>Ga0207641_10000627_pt1 | contig 38592 bp, 38 predicted proteins | sample KBSSwiS62_FD_184306 | JGI IMG/M metagenome (GOLD analysis project Ga0207641, IMG submission 184306) | Switchgrass rhizosphere microbial communities from Kellogg Biological Station, Michigan, USA - KBS Switchgrass S6-2 (SPAdes) (version 2) | ecosystem: Host-associated > Plants > Roots >... | reverse complement strand
AATAGATTTTGAACAATCCCGAACTATTTTGATCTGGGCCATTGTTTTTGCCACACCACTTTTTGTTGTGTTCGGAAAATGGAGTGATAAAGTAGGACGAAAATGGATCATGCTAGTCGGAATGTTGTTAGCAATTTTTACTTATCGTCCGCTTTTCCACCAATTATTTTCTATTTCAGATACAACAAATAAAAAAGAACAGGTTACAAGGAATGAAATAAATACAAAGTTGATCCCAATCGGTAATACTGAAAATTCAGTACGAAAGGTAACCAGCACTCGTTATTTTAAAGAAGGGATAAGACTAATAGAAGTAAAAACCGATACACTGTATGCAGAAGCAGGCAAAGTCACTTTAAAACCCGATATCAAAACTTCGAAATTGCTGAATGATGAGAATTACCGGATGATGATCCTTATTGTTTTTGTTATGATCATATATGTAACAATGGTGTATGGACCGATCGCTGCATTTCTTGTAGAACTGTTCCCCACAAAGATCCGGTACACGTCTATGAGCCTGCCTTATCATGTTGGCAATGGAGTGTTTGGCGGGTTAACTCCTTTTATTGCAACACTATTGACCACCATATATACCGGCGATAAACTGGTAGGACTTTATTACCCGATCATCATTTCAGGTGTTTGTTTATTTATTGGCGCATTGTATATAACTAATAAAGTAAACCGCAACATCAATGATTAAATTTATTTTATGAATACAATAAAAAGATTTGCTGGTATTGTTTGGATAGTAATGGGACCCGCTGCCATTTTTTATCTTATAAAAACCGCAAGTGAGGAAATCGCAAAAAAACCTGTGCTCGATACAAAGATCCAATGGGTCGTTTTTGTTGTCATTTTTATACCCGTCGTCATTGGGTTAGTGATATTCGGCTGGTATGCTCTGAAAGGCGAGTATGATCATCTTCCGGAAAGCTCAAAAGAACTATAAGAAACATTTATTTGTCATTAATCATTTATTAATCCACGAACGGTTCTCTTTTTCATTATCATACACTATTTTTGTCGCCCGGATGAAGAACATGCCCACATATAAACTGAAACATATAGTAGCTGCCGCAGTTATGTTTTTTACATTGGCATGGCTTACAGTGAGCCTGCCCTATGTTTATTCATCCCAGAAAGAATTGGCAAAGCAAGAGTCAAAATCGGCCCCGGTTGATAATGAAGAATCGAACCCCTTGGCAAACTCCACTGAAGAAAAAGCTCCTTCCTCAACTGTATCGGAAGAATGGCTTCATCATACAAATGATCACATTATTCTCAGCTACAAATTAAGTCATGATAATCGTCACTCATACGACGTGTATGTAGCTTATCACGGGGAAGTACAATGTCCTCCTCCCAATTTTCTTTCATAAATATTCCCGGCTTTCAATTTGTAAAACTTAGCAGGCAATGATATGCTTAGGCTGATCATTCGCAATAGTATACCCGGGAGATAATGCATTGCGGCATCCTTTCGCATGCATTGCAAATTTATTTTTTCAATAAAAAATTTATGAAATGAAAACGCATACCAAAGAATTTTTGGAAACACTTACACCGCAACTGGCATTTGAAGTATTGAAAGATGGTAATAAAAGATTTATCAATAACCTGAAGATGAACCGTAACCTGCTGCAACAACTGGATGAGATACAGGATGGCCAACATCCATTTGCAGTAGTGCTTAGTTGCATGGACAGCCGCACTTCAACTGAATTAATTTTTGACCAGGGACTTGGTGATATTTTCAGCATTCGCATTGCCGGCAACGTAGTGAATGATGATATAGTCGGGAGCATGGAGTATGCTTGTAATGTAATTGGTTCAAAGTTGATCGTTGTACTGGGACATAGTCGTTGTGGCGCTATCGCAGGTGCAGTTGAGGGAGTAGAAATGGGAAATCTTACCGGTCTGCTGGAAAAAATAAAACCAGCAGTTGAAAAAGCAGATGCAAATAGTGATCATACTCATCATGACATCCTTAACGAAAAAGTAGCTTATGCAAATGTGATGATCAGTATGGAGGAAATATTAGAAAGAAGCTCCATCATCCGGACACTTTATAGTGAAGGAAAGATCGGCATTGTTGGCGGCATGTACAGTGTGGAAAATGGCAAGGTTCATTTTACAAAGAAAATGTTCAGTAATGCTGAGCTACAAAAAAGTATGCCTAGCGATAAAAACATTGCAGCTTAATTTTTTTAAACAAAATTTTTATGGAAACAAATCAAACAATATTACAACGACTCAAATTTTTTCTAACTCCCAACGATGGTCGCTATGAAGATCTTCGAAAGGGAAGTTTAACAAAGAACATTGCCAAAGATCTGACTGCAGGATTGATCGTAGCAGCAGTCGCCATCCCATTAGCGATGGGATTCGCAATGGCTTCAGGTCTCAGGCCTGAGCAAGGAATAGTTGGTGGTGCCATTGCTGGCTTATTTGGTGCATTATTCGGTGGTTCGAAATACCAGGTATATGGACCAACGGCTGCATTCATTCCTGTTATTGCAGGATTGATGGCAACCTATAACCATGGGTTCTTAGTTCTTGTTTCGCTCATTGCCGGTATCATGCTTATGTTTTCGGGTTTATTTAAACTGGGTAAGGTAGTTGAAAAAGTTCCTCATTCGATCGTAGTGGGTTTTACCATCGGCATTGCAATAGTCATTGCTATGTCGCAGATCGGTGAAATATTAGGCAGTAAACAAAAAGTTGGTTACGGCATTATCGTCCAATTACAATTTTTGGTGAATGAAATTGGCGCAGCAAATATTTTCGCTGTATTACTGGCATTGATAACATTTGTTATTTGTAAAGCATCATTAAAAATTTCAAGCTTCGTTCCCGGTCCATTGATCGCATTGGCCTTTGGTTATATCGCAGTTAATACATTTTGGTCAGGCGCTGGCTTAATAAAGATCAGCGATAAGTTTGGAAGCATACCAACTGATTTTACAAAGATCACCGGCCCGCTACTTCCAGAAACATTTACAGGAAAAGTTGTTTTTGATATTTTCTATTTTGCATTTGCCATTTACATTGTTGCAGCCATTGAAAGTTTATTATGCTCACGAATGGCGGATCGAATGGCAAATAACAAAGGACTTCCATTTAACCCCAACAAAGAATTATGGGGACAAGGCATGGTAAATATCTTTACTCCTTTGTTCAATGGATTTCCGCATACAGGTGCATTAGCGAGAACGGCCGTGAACATTCGTCTTGGCGCCGTATCTCCGCTTGCAGGCATTGCAAAATTTGTTTTCAAACTTTCATTAGCAGCATTCCTTGCCATTTATCTTGAACAAGTTCCAATGGCTTGTATTGGAGGTATTCTTTTATACGTAGCCACCGGAATGGTTAAGGTGAAAGAAATAAAAGAAGTGCTTGGCATGAACAAGTATCATGTCACATTGATGGTTTATACTGCTGTAATGGTTCCTGCAATGGGGTTTATGACGGCGGTGGTTTCAGCAATTCTTATTTACGCAGTTGGATATCGTTTCATAAACAAAAGACCCGCTGTTCATGTTGCAATGGATGACAGCCGGGAAGAAAAAGTGGCATAGCCACAATTTGTAGTCGGTGATGTGAACCCGGCCGGTGTCTACCGGCTGGGTTTTTTATTCATTTTAAAAAAGAAGAAATATGAAGACACCTAAGTAATTTCGGAACATGAAATGAGCCATAAAATTTTCGAGGCAACTTATACAGATCGCCGATGAAAATTTTATGGCGAATAACATTTGACCTTTTTAAAAAATAATTTGAACAAATGAAATCATACGAAAGGCTTTTACATGAAAACAGGGAATGGGCCACCAGCAAGGTTGCCGTCGATCCTGAATACTTCGATAGGTTATCACATATTCAAACACCAGAATTTTTATGGATCGGTTGCAGTGATAGCCGAGTTCCTGCCAATGAGATCACCGGTACACAGCCTGGTGAAATTTTTGTTCATCGCAATATTGCGAATATGGTGGTTAATACCGATTCAAATGTTCTTAGTGTTTTGGAATATGCGGTAAATCATCTGAAAGTGAAACATATTATCGTTTGCGGGCATTATGGTTGCGGGGGAATAAAAGCAGCCATGTCAAACCATGATTACAAACAAGTGCTTAATATGTGGCTGCGTAATGTAAAAGATGTGTATCGGCTGCATCGTGAAGAACTCGATGCAATTCCAAATGAAGATCTGCGGGCCGACAGGCTTTGCGAATTAAATGTAAAAGAGCAGGTAATGGATCTTGCCAAAACATCAATTGTACAACGTGCATGGAAGTACGAACAAAGACCCGATCTGCATGGATGGGTATATGGCTTAAAAGACGGTTTGATCAACCCTATATTTGAAATGAAAGCCGGGACACATATTGATGGCCTATACGAATATGATGATCTATAAGTGCAGTAAATAATGTTGTAATAAAAAAACTCCTGCCCCTGCGAGATAACCAAGTATTGCAAGCCCAGCAATTTTTTTTAAGTACCAACCAAACTCGATCCTTTCCATTCCCATTGCTGCAACTCCAGCTGCCGAACCAATAATTAAAATGCTTCCGCCAGTACCAGAACAGTACGCAAGAAATTCCCAAAAGAAATGATCGGTTGGATATTGATCCAAACTATACATCCCTTGTGCTGCTGCAACTAATGGCACATTATCTACAATAGCAGAAAGAAATCCTATGATAATTGTAATGATATTGATATTACCGATTGATCTGTCAAGATAAGCAGAGAGTGAAGTAAGAATACCGGTTGATTGTAATGCAGACACGGCTAATAAAATTCCCAGGAAAAATAAAATGCTTGGTGTATCTATCTTTCTTAGAGCATGATTAACTGAAAGCAATCCTTTTTCGCTCTCATCCTTTCCGCTATGTACCATTTCTGTTAGTACCCACATTAGGCCCAATCCGAATATAATACCCATATAAGGTGGCAACCGGGTGATTGTTTGAAAAGCGGGAATAAATAATAAACTACCAAGCCCTATAATAAAAACGGTTTTTCTTTCATAACCAGTAGAAGAAAGTTTTTCGTTTCCTGGTTCACTCTGCTCCAAAACACCCTTCATTTGTCTACTGATAATGAAAGCAGGAACAACAAAACAGATCACAGATGGAATAAAGGTTTTAATAATGATGTTTGCAGGCGTGATCTGCTGCCCGATCCACAACATAGTGGTGGTTACATCACCAATCGGACTCCAGGCGCCACCGGCATTGGCCGCAATTACAATAAGACCTGCAAGCATCAGCCTATCTTTATGTGAGGGAACAAGTTTTCTGACTAATGAAACCATTACGATGGCAGTAGTGAGGTTATTAAGTACTGATGAAAGAAAAAAAGTAATAAAGCCAATTACCCACACCAGTTTCTTTTTTTTTGTGGTTCGAATCCTCTCTGTAATGATCTCAAATCCATCATGAGCATCTATTAGTTCAACGATTACCATAGAACCAAGTAAAAAGAAAAGTATTCCTGAAATTTCAGAAAGATGATGTGATAAGTTTTCTGAAACCAGCTTTCCTCCTGACAAAGAATAAATAGCCCAGCAAATAACACCTGTAAGCAATGCAGAAGCAGCTTTATTTATTTTTAAAGGGTGCTCAAATGCTATGGCAAGATATCCAACAACAAAAGTGATAGCGATAATTATGGTCATAACAATCTAAAAATAAGAATTAGCTTTAAGACCGGTTTAAAAAATGAATATTAATAAATTCGTTCAATGAAATTTCTCCTCTATTTATTACTCGTTGCCATTTTGATAAGTTGTAAACCAACGGCAGATCAAAGTAAAGATTATAGTTGGGCCTTATTGCCTTTTACAAAAGCAGATGATGTAAATCCTATTTTGCTGCCTGATACTAACTCAACTTTTCTTTGTCCAGTAAGAAATACAATTGTTCAATGGGAAGAAAAAGATGTTTTCAATCCTGCGGCAGTAGTAAGAAATGATACGGTCTTTCTTTTGTTCAGGGCAGAGGATAGCATTGGAAAATTTGCAGGTACATCACGAATTGGTATTGCCTGGAGTACTGATGGCTTGCATTTTAAAAAACATCCTGTGCCGGTTTTATATCCTGATAACGACGCTGAAAAAATTTATGAATGGGAAGGAGGATGTGAAGACCCCAGGATCGTAGAAGATGAAAATGGAACTTACTACATGACCTATACTGCTTATGATGGTGATAAAGCCAGGTTACTCGTTGCATCTTCAAAAGATCTTTATCATTGGACAAAACACGGACTTGCTTTTAAGAACGATACTACTGAAGTAAATAAATGGAGTAAATCCGGTTCCATTGTTTGCAAATATGAAAATGGAAAAGCGATCGCTTTGAAGATCGGCGGCAAATATTGCATGTATTGGGGAGATACAGATATCTTTATGGCAGTTTCTGATGATCTTATCAATTGGATCCAGGTTATAGTAGCTACAGATGGAAATAAAACTGTATTTGGTCCGCGAAGGAAAAAATTTGACAGTGATCTTGTTGAACCCGGGCCACCGGCGATGCTTACTGAAAAGGGGATCGTTCTTATTTACAATAGCCGAAATGTTCCGTCAAAAGGTGATACTAGTTTAGCTGAAGGAACTTATGCCGCTTCGCAAATTCTTTTTGATAAAAACAACCCGACAAAAGTGATCGATAGAATGGATACGTATTTCATGAAACCTGATAAACCTTACGAAATAACCGGCCAGGTAAATCATGTTTGCTTTGTAGAAGGCTTAGTTCATTATAAAGGAAAATGGTTTTTGTATTATGGAACTGCGGATTCTAAGATCGCTGTTGCAGTGAAATGATGTGACAATTAGCCGATGTGCCAATAAAAGATTAAAAAATCTAATTAATAAATTGGCACATTATCTCATTGGCATATTGTCGAATCAGCTTATTAACTTCGCATCATGTCAATAGAAGTGAAAAACCTCCTCAAAGTTTATGGCGAACAAAAAGCCGTAAACGATATTTCTTTCAAAGTCGGTAAAGGCGAGATAGTAGGTTTTCTTGGACCAAATGGTGCGGGGAAATCAACCACTATGAAAATAATTACTGGCTATCTGGAAAAAACAAGCGGCGAAGCTTTTGTTTGCGGAATGAACGTAGCTGACCAACCATTGGAAACGAAAAAGAAAATCGGTTACCTGCCTGAGTTGAATGCTTTGTATTATGACATGTATGTGAGAGAGTACCTGGGTTTTATTGCTGAATTGCACCAGATCAAAGATCAAAAGTCAAAAATTGAAAGCGTAATAGAGCTAACTGGCTTAACAATTGAAAGCAAGAAACGGATCGGGCAATTATCAAAAGGATATAAACAAAGAGTTGGATTAGCAGCAGCGCTTATTCATGATCCGGAGGTATTGATCTTAGATGAACCAACCTCTGGTCTTGATCCCAACCAGATAATTGAAATACGTGAGGTGATAAAAAAACAGGGAAAGGACAAGACAGTTTTATTTTCTTCTCATATTCTCCAGGAAGTTGAAGCGATCTGCGACAGGGTGATAATAATTAATAAAGGAGAGTTGGTAGCAGATGATAAACTCAGTAACCTTCGACAGCATTCTTCTTCATCAAACACGGTGAAAGTAAGCTTCAAAGAATCAATAGATAAAAACTGGTTAGAACAATTAGCTGCTGCTAAATCGGTAAACAAAATTGATGCAAACAACTGGCAGTTAGCGACCGATAACCCTGAACAGCTCCGCAAACAAATCTTTGAACTCTCATTGCAGCATAATCTCAACATCGTTTCTTTGCAAAGCGATAGCCAAAGCCTGGAAGATGTGTTTAGAACTTTAACTAACCGATGATATAATTTGGTAATGATGAAACCAGAATATGAGTCAAGTTGGGATTCCTTTTTTGCTAATATTGATGACAAAATTGGTTCTATTCGTTCAGATTTAGGGCTTATTAATATTGCTCCGTTTACAGCATATAATAAAGTCATTTGCCTCGAAATTAAACTGAACATTCCTCGTGAAGATGGGTTATCGTCAAGCGAAGAATCTGATATCCTTTTTAAAATTGAAGAAGCGATTACAAGAATTCTTGAAAATAAATTAGAGGCAGTTTTTGCTGGAGCTGAAACAACTGATTCGAAGAGGAGATTTTATTTCTATTGCCATGATATTACACTATACGACAAGTTCATAAGCGATGAAATGATCAAATTCCCCTCATATGAATTTGAATTCTCTGACTGGGAAGATATAAAGTGGGATACATATCTGAAATTTCTTTATCCGTCTGACGAAGATTTACAAAGAATGGGGAACCGAAATGTCATTGAAAATCTTGAAGAACGTGGAGACGATCTGAAAACGCCTAGAGAAGTTATTCATTGGATATACTTCAAATTAAAAGAAAATAGGACAAAATTTATAACCAAAATATCTTCAGATGGCTTTACAATAGAAGAACTTGAAAAACACTCTGAAGACTCTAATTTTGGATTACTTATTTCTAGAATTGAAGATGTTGATTTAGACAATATCGATGAAGTTGTTTTAAAATTATTCCGACTGGCTAAAGAATGCAACGGTGGTTATGATGGCTGGGAGACTCAAATAATAATGAGTAATGCTGAATAAGATTGATGCAGTACAAGAGTGCGACGCAACAGAAGCTTAATAGAAATTCAAATGCCGATTAAATAGACAAAAACTACAAACAATAAACTATCATGAGTTACATTTCTGAAATTTTTGCAAGACAAATATTAGATTCAAGAGGTAATCCTACAGTTGAAGTAGATGTTTTGACTGATGAGGGTGCCCTCGGCCGTGCCGCAGTGCCAAGTGGAGCAAGTACCGGCATACATGAAGCAGTGGAGCTGCGTGATGACGATAAAAAAATCTATGGAGGTAAGGGAGTTTTGAAGGCGGTTAAAAATGTAAATGATAAAATTGCCCCGGCATTGATTGGAAATGATGTGGCCGATCAAACAGGTATTGATGAAATGATGATACAACTCGATGGCAGTAATAATAAAGGAAAGTTGGGAGCAAATGCGATGCTTGCCGTAAGTATGGCTGTTGCAAAAGCTGCTGCTGAAGAAGCGTCACTTCCGTTGTATCGCTATATCGGCGGCACCAATGCCAAGACGTTGCCTATACCGATGATGAATATCCTGAACGGCGGTGCACATGCTGATAACAAGATCGATTTCCAGGAATTTATGGTAATGCCTGTCGGCGCATCAAGCTTTAGCGAAGGTTTGCGCTGGGGTGTAGAAATTTTTCATGCATTAAAAACTGTATTGAAGAAAAAAGGATTCAGCACCAATGTTGGTGATGAAGGCGGATTTGCACCAAATATCCAATCAAATGAAGAAGCAATTGAAACAGTATTGACTGCGATAGATGCTGCTGGATATAAAACAGGTTCCCAAATTGTAATTGCAATGGATGCTGCGAATAGTGAGCTTTGGGACAGCAAAAAGAAAAAATATGTTTTTCATAAAAGCAGCGGTAAGGAAATGACGAGTGAACAGCTGGTGAAATATTGGGAAAAATGGGTTAAACAATATCCAATCGCATCCATTGAAGATGGTATGGCTGAGGATGATTGGGATGGATGGAAATTCCTGACCAAAACAGTCGGTAATAAATGCCAGTTAGTAGGTGATGACCTGTTTGTAACAAACGTAACAAGATTGCAACAAGGAGTTGACAAAGGGATCGCCAATGCCTTACTGGTAAAAGTGAACCAGATAGGTACAGTAACTGAAACAATAAACGCCGTGACATTAGCACAACATAGCGGATACAATACGATCATGAGTCATCGCAGTGGTGAAACAGAAGATACAACGATCGCTGATCTTGCGGTTGCATTGAATTGCGGACAAATAAAAACGGGTAGTGCATCAAGAACAGATCGCATGGCAAAATATAACCAGTTGATAAGAATTGAAGAATTGCTGGGTATGTCTGCAATTTATCCGAAGGGAAAGATTAAATTTGGAAAGTGATTGCTGAAGTTGGGGTTAGAAGCCTGGCCCCTTTCTTAAAATTCCAATAATATGAAACTACTAAACCTGATTCCCGCCTGGTTAAAAAACAAGTATTTTCTTTCGGTATCTGCATTTATAGTATGGATACTATTTTTTGATCCAAGAGATGTTTTCACCCAAATGGAGCATCATCGTGAGCTAAAAGAATTACAGGTGAGTAAAGCATGGTACCAGAAGGAAATAGCGAAGGAATCGATTGAAGCTGAGCAACTTAAGACAAACCCGGCGACGATAGAAAAATATGCCCGTGAGAATTATTTGATGAAAAGGGATAATGAAGACATTTTTCTGGTACCGGAAAAACCCGATGTGAGCAATAAATAAGCAGATCCGGCACAATATGGCAACCTATGATCCGTTTTAATAGCGGACGTTTCGAATTCTCTTTTTTAAGGACACAAAATTTTAGGACATTAATTGGATTGCCAATGACAAACTTTACCCCTGAGGATCTTTTATTGTATTTGTACAAGGAGATGACTCCCGCGCAAACTATCGCTATTGAAGAAGCATTAAAGAAAAGCTGGGCACTACGTGAAAAGCTTTCTGTACTGAAAACTTCAATGCAGCGATTAGACAAGATCAAAGAATCACCACGTACTGAAGTAGTGTTGAAAGTTTTGAACTACGCGAAGGAGAAAACTGAGCAAACGGTTTAAGGTTCCAAACAATTTATTAGCATCATAACTTAATTGTTGTGATGCTTTTTTATTTGCCCCAAACCCCTAAAGGGGCTTGCATCGCACAAGCTCACATAACCCGAACTTTTTTAATAACATTGTAATAAGAACTATAACAAACTAAGTCTCCTCTTTAGGGGGACAGGGGGTTTAGCATGACCAAAAAAGAACGTTACGAATTCGTGATTGATTATTTTCAAAAGCATTTGCCTGAAGCTGAGACCGAATTAGAATATGAAGATCCATATGAATTGATCGTAGCGGTAATTCTTTCTGCGCAATGCACTGATAAAAGAGTGAACATGACAACACCTGCTATTTTTAAAAGATTTCCCGATGTTGCCTCACTAAGCAAAACAAATTTTGACGAACTGTTTCCTTTTATAAAAAGTATTTCTTATCCGAATAATAAAACAAAACATTTGATCGGTATGGCCAAAATGGTAATGGAAAAATTTGACGGGAAAATTCCAATGACCATTGATGAACTGATCCAATTGCCAGGTGTAGGAAGAAAAACAGCAAATGTTGTTACATCAGTTGTTGACAAACAACCTAACATGGCAGTTGACACACACGTATTTCGTGTGAGTAAAAGGATCGGTCTTGTTCCCAATACCACGAAAACCCCATTTGCAGTAGAAAAAGAGTTGGTGAAAAATTTTCCTACGGAATTAATTCATAAAGCTCATCATTGGCTTATCCTTCATGGACGTTATATATGCGTAGCACGAAATCCAAAGTGCGAACAATGTGGTGTAAGACCAGCTTGCCGTTATTTTACGGCAGTTATTGCGCCGTCATTAAAATAATAAGCACTTATTAATAAATCAGAAGAACTAAGCAGCATTTATTAAATTTACATAACCGACTAGCCTTTATAACTAACTGATGGAGACGAAATCAAATTATACACCTGTACACTACCAAAGCAAGGTATCTTTTCAACCATTGCTTGCCGTGCTTAAAAGAGCCTTGCATCATGGCTCTTCTGATGGAGTAAAAAAACTCTATTCCGGTATTTTAGAATATGCAAACACCCACCCAGAATTACAAAATCCAATCGAAGATCTTACTATATTAGAAACGCATCGTGAGTGGATGGAAATGTTGCTTAGTATTATCTTCCCTCCTACTGCCAGCGAACATGAAATGCTTTTTTCCGTTGGTCTTCCGTTTTCGTATACTACTATTTATACGTCCCGACTTTTTAACATGTTGTTTATTGAGCCCGGAACAAAAAATATAAAAATCCCGGATAATGACACCGGGAAAGATATTGAACACGATCGATTACTTGGCGCCTATAATCTTATTTTAAAAAAGTATTGTAATTATCATACGCCTGAGTTTGTTTCTTCTGTACATCCTTATCATGATCCGCATTCGGGTTTGATAAAATATATGGAACTACAATTAGATACAAGGTATATCGATGTAAAATATACAGGAAGTCATTTACCGATACCCGAGGACTTTATCAATAAAAAAGATCACGGTTTATTATCATTAGAACAACTACAACATAATATTCCCATAGAACAATTTGCATTCGAGGGAATTGTTATTGGCCGTGTGATCGATGTGACAGAAACAGAAGTGATCTCACAAATGAAATCTGAATTATTGAATCTTAACGCATTTTCAGAAGGGGTAGTTTATCATAAGTTGCAGGACCTGGTTCAATCGCTTATCGGTTTAAAGGATATAAGAATTGGCATCACTCCTTTTTTTAAAGTGAATGGTCATTATGTTTTTTCAGAATTACATAACAGCAATAGTCTTTTATTTAAACATTATAAGGCAGTCATGGAAAGGGACACTGTAAATGATTGCTGTCGCGAATTGTTCATGGAAACTGATAAGCCCATTATCTATGAAAAGATCGATGAAGAAAGAGTAGCAGAAATAGATTATCTCGGTTTTTATTTTGACCAGGGATACCGTAGTTTGATATTGGCGCCGTTAAAACATAACGGGGACTTGTGGGGCATTCTTGAGATCGGTTCAGATCATGAAGCAAAACTTAACTACAAGCATATTGGCAGGCTTGATGTTGCAATTCCCCTGTTTACCCGTGCTATTGAAAAAAGTGCCGAGTCGTTGGACAACCAGATCGACAAAGTGATTAAAGAACAATTTACTGCCGTGCAACCCTCGGTGGAATGGAAATTCACCGAAGCTGCTTACACTTATATCATACAGAAACAACAAGGCAAAGATCCGAAGCCCGAAAGAATAGCATTTGAAACTGTCTATCCTTTATATGGCGCTATAGATATCCGCAATTCTTCTGTTGAAAGGTCACAATCTATTCAACTGGATTTTATCGAACAACTGCAAATGGCAGCGGCAGTAATAAAAAAAGCCCAATCAAATATGTCGTTCCCCTTATTACAGGAAGTACAATTTAAAATAGATAAACATATATCTGCCGCAAGTGATGTTTTGTTGAGTGATGAAGAAACAACCATTCATGATTTTTTACAAAACCAGGTGGCTTCCATTTTCAAACACCTGAAGGGAACAGCACCAACGATACAAAAAGATATTGATGCTTATTTTGCTGCGCTGGATAAAAATATCGGAATGATCTATCATCACCGTAAAGAGTTTGAAGAAAGCATTGCAAAAATAAATGAACAGGTAAGCCGCTTTGTCGACAGGGAGCAAGTTTCAGTTCAGCAGATTTTCCCCCATTATTTTGAACGTTATGTAACAGACGGAGTGGAGTTCAATATCTATATTGGTCAAACACTTTCACCAAGAAAAAAATTTGATGAGCTATACCTGCGCAATATGAGGATGTGGCAACTGACCACATTAGCAAAAGCTTCCCGGCTTACAAATGAATTGTGTAAACAGCTAAGCCACCCGATGAAAACAACACAGTTGATCCTTGCGCATAGTACCCCTATCTCTATAAGTTTCCGGGCCGATGAAAGAAAGTTTGATGTGGATGGCGCCGGTAATATCCGGTACGAAATCATTAAAAAAAGAATTGACAAAGTGCACATAAAAGACACCAATGAACGGTTCACTCAGCCGGGGAAGATCTCCATTGTTTATATGCAACCTAAAGATGCGGAAGAATATGCAGAGTACATTGAGTTCTTACAAAATCAAAAACTATTAAAGCCCGGCATCGAACATCATGATCTTGAAGAACTGCAGGGTGTTGTTGGTTTAAAAGGATTGAGAGTGGATGTGCAATATGAAGATGATACTTCCAAGACTCCTCCACTTTCTAACATTACAGATGAACAGTTGCTAAAAGGAAAATAAAAAAATAATACTTATTACATTCACATTTTTTAGGCCTTACTTAGAAAATATGTTTTTTCAATTTTCGTTCAGCCGTTAGCATTTCTAAAAAAAGGTCACCAAAATGATGACCTTTGCTTTAAAAGAATATATTTCAGATCGATTCGAATTCTAATAACCACCCCTGCGCATTATTCTATCAGCCACATTTTTGCTTGCAACAGAAACAAATACTAAAGCAATACCTGCCAGCAGCAGCTGTACTCCTATAAAAAGACTGACACCGATACCAGTGCCAAGATCGAAGATCAACACAACAGCTGCGAATATGCATAAAAGTCCGGCAATAACAGTTATCCATCGAAGGGACTGATGCTTCATAAATACTATTCCTTGTTCAATAAAATGTAACCCCAAAAACACCATCCATAATCCAAAGAGTAACTCAATAATTCTTATAGTTGTAAATAAATGCAGCAACATTACTATCCCAAATGCGATCGTAAGGAAACTCCACAAAAGAGAAGAGTATTCTCTTTTATCACGATCAGCTGCCACCCACGATACTATTCCAACAAGGCCGGTAAATAATATCAATATTCCGATCCAAACAGAAATCCCCTTCAGTGCATTTAGGGGGTTATTGAAAATATAAATGCTTAGGATGATCAATACGATCCCCTGGATCAGGCCGAGCCACCATTTGCGTATTATTGGTTTTGGCATAATTAAATTTTTTTAGCACTAAAAAATAGCCTGGAATTTGCATTTTATTTTTTCAACAATTTTGCCTTGCTTAATTGTTTCATCAACGTGGATATATAAGTTCTGCTGAAACTGGATAAAGAAGATGGATTAAATATTTCTGATTTGACCGCAAACATTTTTTCCTGCGAAGCCTTATCAAATAAATTACTCTGCATAATATAGGTCTTGTCAGTTGAATAATAACCCGAAGTAGTCAACGTGGAGTAATAATGACTGTAATAGCCAAAAAAAGTTCCGGCCCATGAATAATCAGACCGCATTGTATACTGAGTACCGCCTGTAGTATACCCTACATCTTCATTTTTATCTAACAGTGAGGTCAGGAAAACAGCATCACAATCGCTGGCTTTTATTTTTGCAATAAGGTCTTCCACGGCAGGTGGTTTAGGGTCTTTTAGATCGGCAGGTAATACTTCATAACTTTTTATTGCTTTATGACCTCTTGAAGTAATGGTAGCCGCTATATCATTCTCCAACTTTACCCTTGCCTCAATATCTGCCGTCATAACAATAACAAAAAAATTGCTATAGGATTTCCCTTGTATTTTTTCTTTGTTTACCCATACTCCTGGAGTTTCTTTAGATGAAGCACAAGCTGCAAAAATTATTGCAATAGTAATTACCGGCAATACCCAAACTCTTTTCATGTTGTATGGTTTTAATTAAAAGTAACGTTTTTCTTTTACCAACTATAAAAAGAGTCGCTCCAGGAATGTATTAGTGTTTTATACATCCGTATTTTAATTAACAGCCTTTTCAAATACTGCATTTCTTCAGAAAAAAAGATTGCTTAACAAATTTCCAGCGGCGCCGCTGCCGGAAGGTTTCAATCCTAAAAATTTAGTAAAGGCAGACGCTCCCATAATGCCTTTCAGTTTATCAAATAATCCTTTCTGGAGTGGGTTAAATTTTGAAAGATAACTGGTTGGGTTAGTATCAGCAAGCCCGGTAATGTCTTTTTTCTTTGTAAGAAATCCACTGATAACATCTGTAAGTTTCGGCTTTTGAGCGGCAGGTAATGATAATTTGCTGGTAAGGTCATCAACAATTCCAGTTGTTGTTTTCCCAACATCACCAATTGCTGGTGGTTTAATAAAATCTTTTGTTGAAGGAACTGTTTTTGGAACTGTAACCTGTGCACTGCAAATACCAAAGGAGGCAATAAGTAAAAATGCCAGGGTGATCTTTTTCATGTTTTAAGTTTTAATGGTTAACGATCAATTTTGGTTTTACTTCTACTAAGTTAGAAAACTTCATTTAATCCAAAAAAGAAGCCGCTTGATTTATGACTTCCTCTTGCATAGTCAATACATATGGTCGATCTGCTTTCTTTGTTAAAAAGAATTCTTAGGCCTGCTCCGCCAGCTGTTGCCCAGTATTGAAATAACTTTTTTGAAAGATCATCAGAAGCAGATTGCATATTCATAAAAGCAACCCCGCTTAGTAATTTATTTTTCGTGATCGGAAAGCGCCACTCTGCTTCAAAGTCTGCATATTCGGGTCCTTTGAACCGGCCCATTGTGTATGCCCGGCCACTTCTTCCATATGTATCATAGCCAGTTGCCGGCAACTCAAGATAAGGAACAGTACCATTAAGTGTATAAGAAGCCCAATGCCATAACGCCAATACATGTTCCGGGTTTTTTTTGCTCAGGCTGAAATATTTCCTGAGATCATATTGCAGCTGTATTGAATTCTTAGTACTGCCCATCCACTTCTGGTTAAAGCGTAAATTGAAATCTGCATAAATACCACCATAGGAGCGGATAGGATGTTCTCTTGTGTTATATTGAAAAGATAAAAAAAATCCATTTGCAGAATATTTATTAGAATCGAAGTCATTTCTCAAACTATAACGCAAATGCGCTGAACTGGGATAAGATTCAAGTTGCTGATCATGTATATTATTACGAATATCAAAACTGATTCCTCCGCCTGCAAACCAATTCGAACTGATCTTTCGATAAACTTTTTCTGTAAGCCGGATAAAAGTAAATCTTATGAGGTCTGCGCTGTCACCGTCAGTTATATAATCTTTATTCCCTGTACCAATACCATAATCGTTTATTAAGAACTTTGATAGTTGCCAGTTCCCCTGGAAATTCCACTTATTTTCATTTGTAAATACATTATGACGAGCCTGGGCCGTGATCACGCCTCTTGAAGTATAGATCGCTTCAAGTCCAAAAGCCGAGAGATCTGTATTTTCCTTTCCATATTGTTTCACGGCAGAGACCTTGGCGCCTAATACCACTCCAAAACTTGGATTATATCCTATTGACGGCAATATGGCAATAGTTGATGGATTTTTAATTTTTGCACTATCCTTTTCTTTTTTAAAGATCATTCTTATAACATCCCCAACATCTTGCATAGGGACCAAACTACTTTGCACGCCTGTTTGTTGTGAATGAACCGGGGCAGAAAAAAAACATTGAAAAAAAATGATCGCAAAACAAAAAATAAAACATTTTTTATTTAACACAGTAATTTTTTGTTTTTTCTGCATGAAGAAATTAGATCTTTAAAAATAATTCAAATAAAAAAGCTGCAACATCCAGTCACAGCTTTTATTAAGATAAAACTCATTTGTGTGAATAAATTTATTGAGGTATGGTTGTTGCCGGTGGCGGTGTTGTTTTATGTCCACCAAGCGCAAACGTTAAACCTCCACCAAGACCAAATTGTAACATCGAAGAATAGGTGCTGACACCAACTCCTCCTCCTCCTGTACCAAAATATAATCCACCACCGGCTCCCTGCACAGCTGATAGTAATTGTCCCTGTAACTTAATTGCCACTTTTTCTGATGCCCAAATATTTGCCCCGAGCCTTAAACCCCATGCAAACTTTGTAGCATTATTGCTATTTCCGTTATCAGGATTATCAACATTAATGAAGGCCGCCCCGAGCATTCCACCACCAAACCCTTCCACTTTACTTCCGGGTTTTCTCATGTAGCGATTGAATGCAAGCATTGCCCAATTAAAGCCGACATCAAAATTCGTATGCTTTTCAGTTATTTGACCTGGTGCCCAATAGTTGGTAGCAGCAGTAGTCTGCTGATTTAGATAAAGAAGTTCTATCCCATTCATTGGGGTTGGCATATATTCAAGACCGACACCCCATTGCAAACCACCTTTAAATTTTCCATTGTAGTAGTCACTCGTACTGTAATAGGAATCGAACTGGTCATCAAATACGTACACTGCATAGCCATTTAATCGTGTATGCTGCGAAGAAGCAGTAATAAAAACGAATAGTAATAAAGCTGAAAGAATAGGTTTCATGATTTTGTTTTTTAATGGTTAATTTATTTTTGTTTTTTTCTTTCTTTATCAAATTGTGCAAAAAGCATTTCAGTATACTCCTTGCTTGATTTTTCAATTCCTGATGGATTATCTGCCTTGGACTGAACAGACCAGATCAATTGCTGTGTTTCTGCATCATAGGCATTCGCTTCAATAAAATAAGTTTTGTCAGTTGTCCAATAACCCGGGCTATAGATGGTAGGCTGCCAGTAATTATAATAGCCGTAGAATCCTGTTCCATAAGCTCCATAAGAACCATAAGGCCCATAGCCGCCATAAGGCGCATAACCTACACTTACTGACACTGCACCGGGCTGATAATAGGTTTCGCTTTTTTGATCAATTACCGCAATAGATAATATCACATCACAACCCTTGTCACGAATTAGTTTCAATGCAAGATCTCTGTCACGCATGTTCTCCTTATTAAAATTGGGAGGAAAGATTTCATACCCTTTTACTACATTAAACCCTCTTGCTTTTGCAGCGGCGCCGAGGTCAGCTTCCAGAGCATACTTTACAGGATTGCTTTCTATTAAGGCAGCCACAAAAACAGTAGTATATTTCTTTGCCGGTCTGTCGGGATTCACCCACGAAGTTGAGATCTTTTGAGATGGGCCGCATGCAAAAAGTACTACTATTAAAACAACCAATGTTGAAAAGGTATATCTATTCATAAAAGTATTTAGTGATCATTTATATTTTTTCGTCTTTACTAAAAAAAGCACCTTCGCTCCTTCCATATTTTCTTATAATTCTTATCATTTTATTTACTGGCATATCCAGCTTTTTCAATTTTGATTCGTGCACCAGTTTCATCTCACCTTGTTTAGCATCTGGTGGCTCGGGAAAAAAGATCATACAAAGACCATCGGGTTGTTGGTCCACAAGGACGCCCATCTTCCAATCACCATCTTCGCCGATCAAAACTGGTTGCCAATGAGCTGCTGCCTCACTTACTATTTCGCTTGTTTGAGCTTTTATCATCGAATACCCGGGAATAAACACCAATATGTTATCCTCCAATTTTGCAATCAACCATTTCACTCTTTTTTGTTCAATGAGCATTCCCGCCAGGTAACAAATGAATAAAATAAGAACCAGGCTTATTAATGTAAGCAGTCCCACTCCAAAAACACGTTCTGCCGGTAAATACTTCTTTATTGGAAGGATCAGTTTTTGAACAATCGAGATAGCTTTTCCTAAAATAAAGAGCAATAAAAAAACTGGCAGTAAAAATAAAATGATACCATTAAGTACACGTTTGATCATCGATTGATACCATTTCATAAAAGAAGTGAATTTCCATCCGAAAGGTAAAATTATTTGCCCGCTTAAAAGCTGACTTATTACAATACCACGTTTTTTCTATAGAAGGAAAAATGAGGAGAAATTCTCCTCATTTTCCTTAATTATATCTTGTTATTTTTTCAGGAAGCCGTCCTTCTTCATTTTCTCTGCAACCACATCGGCGATATCATTTACTGTTTTTTCAAGTTTGGAAGGGTTCACTGTTTTTGTAGTTCCCGTCCAAATTAATTTATCAGGATTAATAGAATAAACTGTTGTTTCAACAAAATAGTTTTTATCAGTAGTATAATAACCGGGAGTAGAATACATACCGGCCCCATAACCATAATATCTTCCATATCCACCATAAAAAGATGTCGTTGTGCCCGGCACATAAGACGTCTCCTTTTCTACATCAGCCAGGCGCATCAACAAAATATGTGTAAACTTACCGTCAGTCACTATTTTCTTTAGCGCTTCATCACTCGCTTCTTTCAACATATCTGTTGAAACAAGAGTATAGGATGAAACCGAAGCACCGCCGATCCTTTTTACAAGGTGGTCTTCGATAACCCGACGCGAAGTTTCATCTTTCACCATAGCGATTACAAGTGTTTTATTGGGTGCAGTTGTGGTAACCGAAGCACCCGGCTCCATCCATGATTTTTCAATTTTTGTTGACGGACCACAGGAAACAAGTGTTGAAATAACGATCAGCGATAGAATCAAATTTCTCATAATTAATTTTTTTTAGGTGTAATTAAAGTGCAGTTTATGCAAAATTACTTTTTCTTGAAATTTAAGTTACAAAATATAAATCATTGCATAAAGTAAACAATGGTGCCTTGAAATATCAGGGGTTATTTTGTCCGGGCACTTTTGATTTATCCAGTTCGCCTATAAACGGTATTTCTTCCTGTATAGACAACCGGATACAGTTCTCAATATAATCTTCAAGCTGTATGAACTTTGAAGCTTGCAAGCCTCCGATTATAGCAGAAAATTTAGTAAGATATTTCTGCTGAAACGCGGTATACTTAGTTACCCATGCCAGCTTTCTTGTTGTCAGGTCGGTAGCTGTTTTATTATCAAGTTTTTCGTACTTGGTGGCATAATCCTCAATTAATTTTACTCTTTCATGTCCAAGTTTTTTGCGTTCAGTTTCATACACATCATACAATGACCAGAATTTTGCAGACTGCGCATCGGGAATGGTCATGTATTGCTTTACTACTTCTTTCTTTTCTTTTCCGAATATCGATTGGATCAGGTCTATGTCTTCTTTGTTGGATTGGCCGAACAGGCTTGCTGACAGAATGAACGCTACCGCGATAAGATTTAATTTTTTCATGGTCTTTTTTTTAAGATAATTTATAATGTTATTTTCGAAAAGCAATTTACTGTTTTGTGAGACAAGAATTTCTCATAATAATAAATGGACACAATATTAATTTAGTTATATACCTAAGATAAGTGTTAAACGGTTAATTAACGGTTAAGTCAAAGCAAGTGAATATTTAGCTCCATAGCGTCCTCTTAATCAACAGCGTATACGTGGTATTGGAAATGGCTAAATTGATTTTACCCGGCATTCGCTAATTATTCATGAATGTTCAGCTGAATCAACAGAATAACCATACAAATCATGAGCTCCGGAACACTTTTGTATCCTTATAATTTTACAAAACAATTTATTACTCTTGCGGTTTCCAAATTATTTTTCATTCGTCCAATCCTGTTTCCTCTATATTGTGATTTATTATTTATTTTTAATTAAGTCGATTTCTTCAAATTTTAAATCCACTGATTTTTTTGAACCCCATGCGCAATCCTGTTATAAAAATATTCGGATTGGTTATGCTTTTAATATCATCCGAGATAGGGTTAGCGCAAAAGACAGACAAGGTTACTTTGAGAAACGGGAACATGCTAACCGGCGAAATTAAAAGCATGAAATTCGCCAAGCTTCTTATTGATATAGACGGTCCGGGCAAAATAGAGATAAAGTGGGAATATATCGTAAAGATAGAATCGAATAAAACATTACAGATAACTATGCGGAATGGTGAAGTATATGTTACCACCATGGACTCTCTTTTTTCTGTAGCACCCTATGCCATGCTGGACGATGTTGTAGAGATCGTACGCATTAAAGACAAATTTATAAAGAGGCTTGATGGTAGTGTTAATCTTGGTTTTAATTATGCAAAATCAAGCGATAATGCCCAGTTTACTTTTAACAGTACTACAACTTATCGCAGGCCAAAGAAAGAAGCCACTTTAAAATTAAATTCTGTACTGACCCACAATTCAGCAGACACTATTGTTTCAAGAAAACAAGATGTATTTATTGATTATTATAGAAAGTTAAGGAACAGCTGGTATGCAAATGCCCTTTTTGGATGGCAACAAAACACACAATTGGGATTGAGTAGCCGTTTCCTGGTAAATGGAAGCGGCGGTAAAATACTTATTAATAGCAATCAGGAGCGTCTATTAACAGGTGCTGGTCTTTCTTTTAATTTAGAAGACAGGGGTGACAGTACTGGATTTGTAAGTAACCTCGAAGGACTACTGATGATCCAATACAAAAAATTCCGCTATGTATTCCCAAAGATCTCAATCGATGCGCAGTACATTCTCTATCCCGGTCTTACAGATTGGGGCCGGGTAAGGATGGATCTGCAGATAAATATGAGTTATGAATTCTTTAAAGATTTTAATGTCGGTCTTAGTTTTTATGATAGCTATGATAACCGTCCCTCCGCAAAAGCTGCATCTACCAATGACTTTGGTATAAACTTTACTATTGGTTATGTATTCGGCAAATGATCTTTTTTCATTTTATCTAATTCTCTTTACAGTTTATCGGATAGTATTTCTCTTACATCGCCATCGTCCAGGTCTTTATTTGTAATACATATCCAAATTTTTAAACAGGAAAAAGTTCAGTGAAACATACATGATATTAGTTTTAAGTCCTGCGTAAGGTTTTATATTGGCATTGGTTGTATAATCCTGGTTATGAAATTCACTCAGGTAATATTTGAATTTCACATTAACTCCGCGGGGAAACTGGACACCAACAAGAAAACCATGTTGAAATAATTCATTCCTGTCACTGAACCATCCCGATATCTTACTTATTTTGTCACCGCCATCATAGGTTTTCTCTTTGTAAGAAAATGCTAATTCAGCTTCATAACCTCCGTAGAAAAAGGTTTTATCAAGATCGCCAACTTTAAAACCTAAAGGAAGAGCAAGATTATAAGTTCGGAATTTTTTCTTATAAATAAGATTATTGGCCGGGTCTTTATAATCATCTGTTATGTAACCCACATTTCTTACCGATAAGCCGGTAAAGAGACCAAAGTTTTTACTCATGTCCTGGTTTACCATTACCTGTAAGTTGAAGACTGGAGAAAAACGCATGACGGAACCTAAACTATTTCCATTTTGTTCGGTATTTGCAAAAGAAAAAATAAGTTCACCGCCTGTAGTCACATAGGCTTTTGATTTGCTTTTTTCTGATTGACTGAAAACCTGAATTGTAAAAGAAATGCTGAATACAGCCAGGCAAATAAGAATTTTCATGATCTCTGCTTTTTTAATTTCCTTGATTGAATTATTTTAATGATCCCGATTCTCTTCTTCAAAGGTAATAAGCTGGTAAGAAATTTTTCCAGACTTATCATTTTTAAATTCCAAAGTTTTTGAATAACTGCTGATACTCGGGGTTGTTCGGATCAAGTTCTTTTAGCTTTATAACCATCTGCTTTGCTTTTATTTTATCATTCGATTGAAGATAAACAAAGCAAAGTGCATAATACATTTCCGGCGATGAAGGATTAAGCGCAATTCCTTTTTGTAAGATCATCTCTGCTTCTTTGAATTTTTTAATTTCATTCAGCAACAATCCATAATTATAATATACCCTGGGGTTTTGGGTTTTTAACTGCACTGCTTTTGCAAATGATCTTTCAGCAGCGACTTTATTGTTCATTTCATTATAAAGCAATGCCATATTATAATGAATTCGATCATTAGTGGGATCGATCTTAACGGCAGTTTCCAAAACTTCCAATGCCTTATCATTTTTTCCCTGTGCATTATACCCGGTTGATAGATTGAGCCGGGCATAATTCATCATGCTGTCTTTTTTCAATGCTCTTAAATAAAATCTTTCAGCATTATCATAATCCTGCTGTTGCAGGTAATGATCCGCTATCATTACGTTGCCTATAGAAAAATCAGCCTGATAAGTAAGGTAGCTCTGCAGTTCATTACGTGCCGAAGAAAATGTGCTTGCATATTGAGCAGGTACCTGCTGGGCAGGAAATGTTGTATAAAGATCTGCAGCGGCGATCCGCACTGCTCTTACTTTATCTGCAAGTAACGGTCCGACATTATCACGCCAGTTTGCAGCAGGAAAATTCGAAAGACTCCTCAATGCCCTGTATCTTATTTGTGCATCTTTATCGGCCAGGCACTTTAATAATGCCTGGAAACTATTTTGTGTTGGTATGCTGCCGAGATAATTTGCGGCTGCTGCTTTTACAATGTTTGGCACTGCTGTATCACCTAAAAGTTTAATAAGATGACCTTCACTTCCTTCTTCAATTTTACTACCCGGAATAAGATCATCGGCAAAATGATATTTACGTTCCGAACCATACCATTTTGTAATGGCATCTGCCGCCCATTGTGCGGGTTTATTATTATGACAGTTTGTGCATGAATTGGGTGTTCCATATTTTACACTGAGATCAGGACGTGGCACCCGGAAACTGTGATCATGTCTCAGATCAACTCCCATATATATTTTTCCCGGCATGTGGCAACTCTTACACTCCGAACCAGTAATACCAACCGGGTGAAACGTATGTGAAGGATCATCATATTTTTTTGCATGACATTGCAGGCACAATTGGTTAGAAGCAAAAAGAATTTTTCCCGAATGAGGATTATGACAGTTGCTGCATTTTACACCACGATGAAACATTTTGCTTTGCAAAAAAGAAGTATAGATATAATCTTCATCATTCACCTGTCCGTCTGCATGGAAATGTTCAGTCGATGGAATTTCGGGAATATAATTATCCATGATCTCTCCGGACTGAACTAAAGAGGCACTGATATCTGATTTACGTGCATGACAAGGCGCACAAGTATTTATTTGAGCCAGCTGCTCTGAGTTTTTATTCATATAAAAGCCCGGAATCTTTTCCCCGTTTTTGTATTCATTACTATTTACAAAATCTACATGCAGTTTGCCGGCACCATGACAACTTTCGCAGCTTACATTAATTACACTGTAAGTAGTATGATAGCTGTCTGAGTCAATACTGTAATTCTTTTGAAGATTGGTGGAATGACAGGAAGCACACATCGTGTTCCAGTTTTGCGAATTACCCGTCCAGTGAAACCAATCATGAGAAGATATTTTTTGTCCTGCATACTGATGAAACCATTTTTTTTGCTTTGTATCCCAGCTAACTCTCGGCACCTGCATTCTTCCTCCCGGGAATTGAACAAGGTATTGTTGTAATGGAGTAAACCCGAATGTATACTTCACTTCATAATCATGGTTGTTGCCATCATCACCCTGCGTATTGATAAAGAATTTTCCTTCTTTTTTAAAGAACCTGCTGGTTACTCCATCAGCTGTAAAAATCGCATCATTAAAATTCCCTTTTACTGTTGAATCATTTGGCGGCTGCATGGCCATAAAATGATCTGACTTCAGCCAATCGTCATACTGTTTTGCGTGACAACTCTTGCATGACTGCACACCGATGAATTCATTGTTCCCGGTTTGCAATGAAGAAATCTCTTTATCCTTTGGTTTGCATCGTTGCAAAATTATAGTTCCTGAAAAGACAAAAATCACTATAGTTGCTATTACCAATATCGTTGGTCTTTTATTCATTTACCCGCTCTCTTTAATTTAATATTTCAAGGTACCCAAAGACATTGGAAAGATAGAATGATTATCCTGGTTGCTATTTCCGAATAAATAATTTTTAAAGAGATCTATAGATCATCTTTTACTTACTAAAGAAGTAACCCGAATAGTTTTTGCAACAATTCTATTATTGAATAATGAATTACCAGGATCGGAATATAAGGGATAAACAGGATCAGGATCACCAGGATGACATCAGGAAGTCTGAATGGAACACTACGCATTTTCTCAGTGGACCTGTATATAGCCGAATAATCCTGGAGAGTAGTTGCGCTCACTTTTCCTTCCAATACTCTTTTTTCAATAGGAGTGCTTCCTATCCATTCTTCTTCAAACTTAGTGCTTAATGTTGCTCCCAGGTTTCCAAGATCCATCAGCGCATAGTGCCTGGTCATTATTAATTTCCCGATAAAAAAAAATAACGGTAAAAAAAGTATAACAACACAAATAGTAATATTTCCGATCGCTTCGCCTCGGATAGCATGGAAGGCGTCGGGGTTTTTTATTATCCTCGTGATCATTTCGCCTGATGCAACAATATTAATTGCTAAAAAAATTAAGCCGAAATATTTATGAACATCTGCAACGATCCCTAACCCGGCACACTGATCCGGGTGAGTGGGCTGCAGATTCAGGCGGGTTTTTGCCATCCTGAAAAGAAAGAGTGCCCAAATAATATATCTCCACAGCCATCTCAATATTAGAAACTGGAATATTGGAATTGAAATAAAGACAACCCATTTCCCGGCTAAACTTAATGTTGTATCACTCCCTTCAACTCTCCAGGACGTTGCTTCACTCAATAGCCCACCTTTGAAAGGGCTTATTGTTAAAGCGGCAATTATTAATATAAAAATGATTTCCGGGATAGCCGAATTAATAAGTCTTTTTACCCGGTGTAATTCTCTATTGAGAACAGCTTTTTTTTCATTATCATTCATTAATGTATCGGAAAAATATTTTTCAAGGTCGATCGACTTACTATTTATTATACCTTTTATCGTTAATAGAATCGGCAAGACGATCAATAAACGCACATGGATCGATACATCTCTCAAAAAAGGCACACTAACACCCGAATAAATCGTTCCTTCAAATGCCGTGATGAGCAACAGTGGCAACCAAGTAATGCACAGAGCCACTGCGATCTGTTTCGCATTAGTAGATAGACCAATTTTTTTAATGGCATTATTAAAAGGACCACCTTCTGAAATTGAAAAATATTCCAGGGAATGTTGATTTTCTTCCATGAAAATAAATTTAATTTTATGCTGCCGCTTTCGCAACTTTGATCCTTCCGCTTTTTGCTGCAGCGACAAGTGCATCGTAATCTCTTTCAGTCTGGTCAGCATAAGCAAATGCAAAACGTGCCAAGGATTCATCCAACGCTTCGCTATTACCAACGTATCCCGCTATCATTGCGGCGTCTCCTGATTTTGCATGCGACAATGCCAGGGCCCATGCGCATAATGAACAATAATCAGGTAAATTTTTTACCGACACTTTTTCCGGGTCAAACTCAACACCTCCCTTCATATCTCTCAATTGACGCACATAAAAATGTATCCCACTAATTTCACCCCATCCAAGAAAAATATCAGGTGCTGCCTGGATCAGCCGCTGACCCGCTACCACTCTTTGTCCATGATTTGTATAAGATGATGGAGAAACAAAAGGCTCCAGCACAGATGGCTGTGCTTCTTTTACCTGTAGAAATAAAGGATCATTGGAATTATTTCCGGTAAGAAAAATAATCCAGCAACGTGTGCCGACGCTGCCGACACCAACTACTTTTCTGGCTACATCTATTATGCGGTAATTCTGAAGAAGTGCCTTGCGGTCATCAGTCAGTGAAAGAAAATATGAATCCAGAAATAGTCCCACTGCTTCCTCGATCGGTAGGCCAGCTTGAGAATGAGTTTCCCTTACTATAAAGGGTGCATTTTCCTTTAACCGGAATTTATCATCCACTATATCGGTGAGTTTGCCCAACACCTGCATATGGGTCCTTTCCTTTGCTTTACTCATTATTTTTGCTGCACCCTTACGCACTTCTGCTGGCAGTGTCTTCATAATGTCTTTGCCTTTTATGGTAGAATACCACAATTCCATATACCCCTTATAGGCAAATTCTTTCATCTTCTTTCGGTAGGTGCCTACTGCAGCCACAACGGCATCCCTGCACAGGTCTTTATCTGCGCCTAAGAATCTTCCGCTGGCCACTATACTTGCAACCAATCTTTTCAGATCCCATTCCCATGGTCCGGGCAATGTTTCATCAAAATCGTTTATTCCAAAAATAAGATTGCGTTCAGCCGATGCAAATACGCCAAAGTTTGCAACATGCATATCACCACATGCCTGTACCTGGATGCCGGACGTTTCACCATTTGCTTTCAGGTCTTCCGCCATGATAGCTGCCGCCCCCCGCAAAAAAGCAAAAGGTGAAGTGAGCATTCTCGCATAGCGGATTGGCACCAGGTCGGGGAGTCTTGTTTCACCTTGCGCTTCTAAAATGGACACTGGATCAGTACGCTTAGGATTTGTTTTGTAGTCACCCTGGTTAACCCGGTGAAATCTTTTTCGCAGCTCTTTACCAGCGGCTATACGTTCTTCAATGCTCTTTTGTTTCGATTTAAAATGGCTTAATAGTTGGGGGCTCATAGTATTATTATTTTAAGATAGATAAGGTCGATTAAATATAGTGGATTAAGATATTTCCAATTTATGACATCCTACACAAATTCTGCTGATTATTATTATGTTCTTCCATACCTATTTGAATAGAAAATACCTTCTTTAGCAAGAAAGGAAACAATGTATGGTAGCTGCTTACTTTTTCACAGAATTTCTTTCCCTTAGAAAAAAATAACGGCCACCTACATCGAAACTCCATTGATACCGGCCTGCAAAATCACCGAATATACCTGCACTTGGTGTTATCCAGATATTGATACGTGGTGCCGGTGCATAAGTCATACGGGTTCTCAAGTTCATGGAGACACCGTCATTAATATAATCAAGAAACCATTCAGGCGCCAGCACTGTCCATACCCTTCGTGACCAGTACTTAATGACTATCGCTTGCAATTTTGTAAAACTGATCTTGGCTCTTGCCTCATCTCCACTTATAGAATTTGCCTGTTGTAAGACAAATGAAAAAAGAATTTTCTTCCTGGGTATAAATTGCGAATAGGAAACCACCGGTATCAACACGTTCTTACCAGTGCCAAGAATAGGTGATTCGGCTGTATTCATACTGATCTCAACAGATGCTGTAAAGGCAGATAACTTTTTTTCAAAAAATTTATAGCCCAACAAGCGAAATGAAATATCGCCAATGCCAGATTGTTGATAATTGTTTGGATTTTTAACGGAGTTATATACATAAGGAAGATCTATTCGTGTCGTGAACCGTTTTCCGATCTTCAAAATTGTTCTAAGCGTTGTCTGGTTTACATAGAATTCACTTCCGTTTCTATTATAATGTTGTAGTTCATTAAAAAGCTCTGCTCTCGTAAGAAATTGGGAAGGGTCGTCAGCGTTTTTTTTGAGTTGTTCTTGTTTTACTGAGTCAGCTGAATTTTGTGCAAGTAAGTTGCAGGCATGATAAAATAAAACAACCATTAATAACAGTCTCTTCATTCTCTAAGGTTTAAATTTCGAAACAAAAAGACAGCATATAAGTAGTGATCCAGCTCACAACTTGTGAGATATAGAAGTTTAAAAGGCACGGGAATACTATTGCTCCGTTGGGTTAGCTTTTTTCTTTTTGGAATTTTTCCCAATAGGAATACCTGCCGTTAAATAAAGAACCCTGTTAAATTGATTTGGTGATGAATCATCAACCTTGATATCAATAAGCCCAAAGTAATATTGCAATCCAATATTCATTCCATTCCCTTTAATCAACCGATAACCCGCACCTATTGCAAATCCTGCATCAAGTGCATGATACTGATCTTTTATATCTACTTTATATTTCAGATCTTCTTCATCGTTTATTGAATTTGTAAACTGATCAAAAGCCTTATAACGTAACCCAAGTTGTACTCCTCCTTTTACATAAATATGATTTTTAAAATTGTACTTCATCATGACAGGCACATTGAAGTAATTTATTTTCCTTGCAATTTTTCCTCCGTTAAATGCATTGTCAAGGTTTGGATCGCCGAGTTGATAAACGGGCAATCCATCGGCACCCATGCTGGATTTTACAATAACTCCCGTATTCAGCATCCAGGATGAATCCTTAAGTTTGAAATCAAAATAAAACCCAAGATTAAATCCTGTGAGGTTTTTTGCCCCATCAAGATTTTTAATAGTGGACCAGTTGCCCCCACCCTCTAATCCAAATTCTATTTTTCCGCTATTCAATTTGTCACCAAGTAAAATTGAAATCAAAACCTGTGTTCTTGCCGCATTAGCAAAAAGAAGCAAGCCAATGATCAAGAAATTTTTTTTCATTTATTTTTCTAAGTTATAAACCGAACCGGTATTGCATGCCGACCAGGAACTGCGTTCTGGATCCTAAGAATCCAAATTCACCTCGTAACATAAAATGTTTGTTAAGTTGGTATTGGGAACCGACGATAAAATTCCAGGGATCCTTTGGCCTTTTATCCATTGAATATTGAACGGTAGATGTAGCAATAGTATTAATTGCATTATCAGCGCTTGCCAATATCTCACCTGCTCTTGCCAATGCTCTGTTGGCAGCATTGTACCGGGCTTCATTCACTGGATTCTGCTGTTGTGGCGGCGAAAGACTTGCCCACCATGCATCCACTTGTTGCTGGGCATTAGCCACCTTTGCAATTCCCTGGTCTACTTTACTCCCCAGCTGATCCGCGGGTAATACTTCTGACAAGGCGATGGATCCATTCGTTTCTGAAGCGATCTGCACCCTAAATCCGCCAACCCATATTGCAATTCCGGATTCAGGTTTTTTTAACTTGAAATTTTTACCTATTCGCGGACCAAAAACAAATGAACGTGCCGGCTTACTCAGTTGAGGAACATCCGTCCAGGCCACATTCATATCAAGTGCCAGGAACCCTCCTCCCACGCCGATCGTAGGTGTAAAACCTATTCCATATGTACTGGTATTGAATTCAATTAAAGTGTTTGCAGATACTATCTCATGTGATGTATTGGTAGAATCGGGTACCCATATTCCAAATCCAACTTCGGTAGATGCCTTGGCCTTTCCTAAAATTGCATAGATGTTCAGAAAAGGAAATAGCCATATATCCGGCCGTATAGTTGCGGCGCTGGCCGTTGCACGTGCCGTATTGAACCTCACTATTTCATCAAGGTTATACATCGGCCCATTATTAAAACCTACACTTAGATTATCAATGATCAGGTCCGATTCCTGCCAAAAATATTGAGCACTTATACCGGCCGAGTAAGGTAAATTGTATCCGGCTTTAGTTGCCTTAGCACCTAAAATAGGAAGTGAATATGGATACTCTGACTTCTTGAGGCTGTCAATTAAGTCAACATTTTTCTTTCCTACTTCTTTATTGGTAAACACCTGTGAAAAAACAACGGATGAAAAAATCGCTAAAAAAAACATCAGCATTGCCTTACGGAAAAATTGTTTTGGTCTGGTAATATCTAACATAATTGATATTTTAAAAATGATGTTATTGACTTAGTTATCTGGCGGAATTGATACGCTAATAGCATCAAAGTTACTTATACAAACAATTATTTTGCATAAAAGCAAAAACTGGTTGCGTTTTCATTGTTTTACTTGAACATTTTCATGTAATTGTTGTTGCAGTTTAAGCATTGGTCGCTGATTAAGCCTCGTCAATCCTAATTCAGGACGATCAAGCGCTAAGATCAAAAAGATGATAATCGCAAAAATGACCCCAAGCAGGATGCTGAGCCTGAAACTTGCTCTCCCGGAAAGTCCGATCTGGTATCCAAGAGTAAACATGGATAAAAATGTGATGATACATAATGTATAAAGAACAGAGACAGGAATACGGTACTCCAATGCAATAGTCACCCGCTGATTATATTTATCAATAAGATCATTTACTGAAGAAATATATAGCGAATAGGCTTCCGAACTGCGATCCTGGTCTGCTATTCTTTCTGAATAATGCCATACCGTGTCGAGTATCTGTTCAGTGCGGGCCATCGACTTATCAAGTTTTGAAATGTCTTTTGCAAGGTCAACCCGCAGATCAGTATACTCAATAAGATATTTCCTTGTCTCGGAACGGAAAGGTTCGGGTACCAATCCAGACCGAAGCCATGCTGTCCTTATGGTGGTAACTTCATTGATCAGCATTTCTTTTCGATCGCTATACCGGTTAACAGCAATTTGAAATGTGAAGGCAAGCAAAAAAGCAAGAAGTCCCAAAGCAGCGCTAACAATAGTACCGACTGGACTTGATTCTTTTTCCGGAGTTTTTTTCGACCGATAAACACCATATCGCTGCCCTATAAAAATTGGTATCAATACTGCAAAAAGGGGAACAACAAACATGGCCGCAATCGAAAAAAAAATATCTTTTGTCATTGTTTGAAGTTATGGTGAAAACAGTTCAAAGCAGTGGTCTCTAATTTTTAGCGATGCTGAGTTTAAAGATCCGGTCTTTTTTTCAAAAAATTTTAAAACCTAAATCCGATCTGTACCAAATACCTATATCCAAAACTGGTTGTATTTTTTACTCCGGTTGTTTTGAATTCTGTATCGTCAATCACCCTTGAATAACCAGGAAATTTTTCAGCCAGAGCCTCATTTATTTTTTCGAGGAGCTTTTGTTTATCTGCTTCTGAAAGATTAGTTCCAAAACTTGCTCTTAAACTATAAGCAGCAATACCCGGCCCAAGCAAGATCATATCAACCGAGAGTCTGTCCCAGAAAACAAACTGGTAACCTAACTCAGCCCCTAACGTGTGAATATTCAAACGAAGTTCAGAGTTGACTTCCTGTAAGGGACCGCCACTTGTACTTTTGACCGACCATGAACGATTATTCTTGAAATTATTAAAAGAATAATAGGGAGCCAGGTAGATACCACGTGGCGCAACAAACTTATTTTCTTTGGCCAGGTAAAAACGATAGTCAACTGAAATATGGAATCCAACATTATCCCGGATCGTATGAGCTTTGATGGAATCGGCATCGATAATATCTAAAGAAGGAAAAGCAGTAGAACCAATATTGATAGTAAATGACCGGCGCTTATTCAACACTCTTTCATAACCAAAAATTATCGACCCGTCACCAAAAATCATTGGGTTAGTAAGATTAAAATGAATTGTGTTCTTTAATGTGTGGGTTGAGTCTTTTTTTTGGGCATTTGCAGGTTGTAGAAATGCTAAAAGCATGCCTGTCGTCAGGATCAATGTGATACATTTTATTTTTTTCATGACTTCTGAATTAAAGAATAAAAAGATTTAATTATAGGCACGATTAAAAGTTCAGAGCAAACAAACGGACGAATTTTCGTGATGCTAAAGATGATATTTTTTTCTGATCCTGCTGACGAATATCAATCAGGACTTTACATGTAATAACTGATTACCACACAATATTAATTTACTTATACGCTCAAGTTAAGTGTTAAACGGTTAATTAACGGTTAACTCAGGCGCTTTAAACAAGGGATGGATATTAACTTACATTCTCATTCAAACCAATATCATCTGTGCTTTTGAAATATTTTATGACGGGAGATGATCTTAGAATGAATCGTGATAAAATTTCTTATTCTAAAAAAGCAGTTGTTGTGTTATACCAAATTTAAGTATTCTTCTTTGTCTTAGATTAATTTACCTTTTGTTTGTTTTAAACTAATATTTATTATATGAATAATGTGATAACCTCTGCTGATCGAAATTTTATTATGGTTTACACACAGTCACTAAACTTACCACCCTTAAAAAATAAATTAATTTCATTTTTTAAAGTAATTTCCTTTTATGAATCTCCCATTTTTCCAGCTTCCGCCTTCTTTCATGATGATAATTATTTTTTCATTGATCATTTTATTTATATGGTTCGGTTACTCTTTCAATAAAATACGAACAACGAAATATCCTGAGGTCTTGAAACAAACCCCGGGTGCCATCGAAGGATCTGTCGTAGGAATAATGTCCCTCTTACTTGGGTTTACATTTTCGTTTGTCGTTTCAAGATATGAAGCAAGAAGACAATTGATAGTTGACGAAATGGTTAGTATCAATACAGCCATTTTCCGCAGCGACTTGTTTCCTGATAGTACCCGGAAACTTCTTCGTGCAGATTTTAAGGAATACCTGGAAACAAGAAGAGATTACTTTAACAAGGGTGGGGATGAAGCCAGGGTAATAGCGGAGTTAGAAAAGTCAAAAGAAATTGCAGGCAGGATTTGGGAAAGAGTAATGGTTGATTCATATAATCCTGGTGACAAACTAAGATTTCAACAGATGATCCCGGCGTTAAGCAATATGCTTAATAGTATTATTGTAAGGGATGAAAGCCGAAAGACAGGAGTACCTCCCCTCATTTTATGGACGCTCCTGGTACTGGTTTTAATTACTGCATTTTTTTTAGGGGGCAACTTATTTGGTAAAAAGAAATTTAAAGTATTAGTGTTTGGATATGCGCTAATTCTTGCTCTTACCCTGAACCTGATCATTGAGCTGAACACTCCCAGGACAGGACTTATTAACCTTCATTCTACACAACAAAAAATGAATGACCTGATCGAGCTTGTAAAATAAATCTACTTAGAAACATGTATTCCTTTTAATGATCCCTGGTATTTATAATTACATTCGGCATAAAAAATAACAATCATAGATATGACAAATGTGTTTCCGGAAATACCAATTTATTTTCTTTCTGTCCTCATATTTTTCCTGATACTATTATTTAATTGGGCAGGATTTAAATTTAAAAAATGGCAACTCGAAAAATATCCCGGCAGGATCTCTGAAAACCTTGGATCAATAGAAGGTTCAATGCTTGGAGCAATGGCCCTCTTACTTGGATTTACTTTTTCTATAGCCATATCAAAGTTTGAAACAAGAAGACAGATCACAGTTGAAGAAGCCAACGATATTGGTACAGCCATCTTACGCTGCGATATGTACCCGGATAGCGTTCGCAATCCTCTTCGTGCAGATTTTAAAGAATATATAGAAACAAGAATTGCTTATTATGAGGTGGGTAACGATGAAGAAAAGATCAAAGAGGAAATTGCAAAGGCAGGTGAGGTCTCCGGCAGGATATGGAAAAGAGTGGCCCTCCAGGCACAAAACCGCGATAACATTGCCCTAACAACACAAATGATCCCGGCTTTAAATGCGATGATAGATATTGTTACCACGAGAGATGCCGGCAGGATCAGCAGGGTACCCAGGCTCGTGCTATTTGTACTTCTTGCACTCGTGCTAATTTCTTCTTTTGTTTTAGGCAGTGATTATAATGGCAAAAAAAGAAACAGGATATTAATATTTAGTTATGCACTGGCCATGACTCTTACGTTGGACCTGATCACTGAACTGGATCGTCCGAGGGAAGGTTTGATCAATCTCGATGCTATTGAGAAAAAAATGATCGACCTGAGAGAACTTGTAAAATGATAAATTTTAAACCAGGCATTTGTTTATAATTAAAATGTTCAAAAAAAATTGCAACTGGCAGTTGATCAAAAGAGTGAAACGGAAAGCAGCAATTTTAGAAGATCGACGTTTATATATGCCTTTTTTATTACCTTTCAACTGAATTTATTTTTAACACCATCATTCCGATCATGAAAAAAAACCTATCCTTATTAGTAGTAGCAATAAGTTTGCTGTGCTCGCCTGTTTTTTCTCAAACTGCGGTCGATACAACCAACAAATTAGGGCTCGCAGGAGATAACCTGGACCTTTATGCAGTACTTACTCTATTTCAAAAGTCAAAAACAATCGAAGGCTTTGAAAAATCATTAAACGATGAACAAAACAAGATCAATAACCTGGATCTGAACATGGATAAAAAAGTAGACTTTATTAAAGTAACTACCACCAAAAAAGACTCCGCTTTTACATTTGTATTGCAGGTCGATGTAACCAAAACCGAAACCCAGGATGTTGCCGTAATTTATGTGAATAAAGAAAAAGGAAAAATTTCTATCCAGATGGTCGGTGATGAAGAGTTGTACGGTAAAGATTATGTTATTGAACCCAAAGGAAATTCTTCGGTAACTGCTAATCCAGGCTATTCTGGGTCAGATCCCGTTACTGTGAACGTTCCGGCAACAACTGTAGTTATTGAAACCGCTCCTCCAGTCGTACAGTATGTATATTCACCAGCCTATGTTCCTTATTATCCACCTTATTACTATGGATATTATCCCGGCTGGTTTGCATTTTCAGCCGTCGTAACCTGGGGTATATATGCCGGCTTCCATTCTCATTACCACGGTGGTTATTATGGTGGCCACTATGGCGGTGGCAATACTGTTATTATTAATAATGGCAACAGGAATCAAATTAATCAATACAATAACAACAGGAAGACTTCTAATACCGTCGCAAATAACAGGGCAAACGGTAATTATGGAGATGGTAGAGGAGCTAACAGAGGTACGGGTGTTAGTGATAACATGAGTAATAGAGGTTCTGGTAACAGAGGTTCATCTGGTGTTAGTAATAATATGAGTAATAAAGGAACTGGTAACAGGGGTTCAGGCGTTAGTAATAACATGAGCAGCAACAGGGGATCGACCAGCAGACCATCAACATCTAACAATATGTCTTCTTCAAGATCAAGCAACATGAGTAGCGGTCGTACCATGAGTAGCGGTGGTGGTGGTCGTTCCATGGGTGGCGGCGGGGGCGGCAGAAGACGATGATCCTGTACGTCGATCTACAAAAAAATATGCAATAAAAAAGCCGGGCGAAAATTTCGCCCGGCCTGTATAACAAAATATTCTTGTCTTTTTATTCTCCTGGCATATCAGACGCACTCATATCCCTTACACAAACATATTTCCCATTTCTTTTTTCAAATAAACTCATATAGTTGCCGGTATTAACAGGCGTATTCGTTGAGTCAACAACTTTAAAATAACCGATCTCTACAACCTGGTTCCCGTCATTTGAAATAAAAATATCCTTACTTGTAAAAGATATTTTATTGGTTTTAGAAGCTATTCCCGATTTGTAAAAATCAACTATTGCGTCTCTGCCGATTAAAGGAGGCCTGTTTTGAAAAAAGGTTTGTGCATCGTCTGCGTAATAACCAATATTTTTCAGTTCGCCACTATTGTAAACTTCTGCAAACGCATCTTCTTTGGCTTGAATTTCTTTTTTGATCTGCTCTTTGTCGATCGCAGTTGACGTAGATGCTGTAGACGCTTCTTGCTTTGAATTACAGGAGATCATTAGTGACAAAATACTTGATAATAATACCCCTTTTAGAATATCTTTTTTCATAATAAGGTTGTTCAATAATTTAATTAATGATTAAACTTAAAATTAATATAAAAAACAGAATATGAAATGTTTTTTTTATTCAATGCAAATGCAAAAAAAATTTAATAAGAATGGCAGTTAAGTAATAATTACATATTTTTTTATGCAATAACTATTAAGTATAAAAAGATATGTGAAGACGTTTAAATTTTTTTTGCAGAAATAACACAGATTATAATTATCAAAAACCCGATAGTTTTTTAGATAGTGAAATATTTATTATCAGAATTTCCAGCCTAAACTTACTATAGGCAATTTATCTTCTTTTGATACAGTGTAACTGACATTTAACACGATCCTGCTAAGTGGCGCTATCCATACTCCACCTCCATAGCCATTGAGCCAACCCGTGCTGGTTCCATCTGCCCAAAGTTTTCCTGCATCATAAAATGCAAAGAAGCCAAAGTAGGCAGGAAAAAGATAAGTTCTGAAAGTTGCCGCTCTCCATCTTAGTTCAGCATTATTAAAAACTTTGGAACGGCCGGCGAATCTATATTTACGATACCCTCTTAAGTTATCCTCGCCACCAAGATATTGCGCCTGGTAAAATTCAAAGTCGCCAAAATTATGACCCCCACCTACTCTATCAACAAGTATCAATGTTTTTGGAATGATAGATAAATGGAAAGTGAAATCGCCATTGAATTGAGTAAAACTATGACTCTTATCATTTAGTCCTTCTAAATGACGCCCGGTCAGTCTCATGTATACTCCTTTGTATGGAATAGCTTTATTATTTCTTGTATCTACGATGAAAGAATAACGGCCACCTAAATAAGATTGCTTTGCAAAAAGTGTATTCTTATCAACTCCAGGAATGTCTGTAACAATATGCCGATTAATATTATCTGTCGAATCCATCGAATAAAACTGGTAAGCCGGACCAAAAGTGAACATTACTTTATCTGAAAATCGTTTGCGTAATAAAATTGCAAGGTCACCGGTATTATACCTTGCCCTGTAATATTTGAATTTGCCAGGTTGGGTCTTATCATAAATTGTATTATCTCCATACCCAAAAAAGTTAGTTGTATAAGGTGCCTTAATATCTAAATAAGTTAACAAGTCGGTTTTCCTTCCAAATACGCCATAGTATTCTCCGGTATATCTAAAATTAAACGCTTTGGTAGCAAGTGCATGTGCAAAACCAATTTCATGCATGTTCTTATACGGCGTCTTGCGAAACCCCTGGTTAATAAATTTTACAGTAGCACCCAGGATCACTCCATCATCAGAATTGTAGCTACCGATTATCATTGGGATCGTTTGGTTATACTTATAATCTAAACGGTTATAAGAATTCACGATCGTATCGTTGGCCATTTTATTTTTGAGGTGACCTGTCAGTTTATTATCCCCATTCTTCATATCGTAAACAATATTGGCGCCGCCCGAACCAGTATTTTCAAAAATATCCTTGCCATCACCACCGATCATCCTGATCTTTATTTTATCGTTATTCCCTTTTATTACAAATTTATCTTCCCCATCGAATGAATAAAGTCTTATTTCTTTTGTATCAGCAGGATCAAAGGTCCTGTCGTACATCTTAATTGATTGCGCACCTTCTTTTGTAATCTTGTACACTTGTATCCAAACTGAGCCATCATCATTCCTTGTTATATCAAACAATTCTTTCTTATCACTTCCGGAAACGCTAACAATTTCTGCAAGAAAACGGTAGTACTGCATTACTTCAGCTGCAAGATATTTACGACGTTCTTTTAATGTCTTAATTATCTTATCACCGGAAATTGATCTTATTTCTTTAGGC
>Ga0207641_10000624_pt1 | contig 38628 bp, 41 predicted proteins | sample KBSSwiS62_FD_184306 | JGI IMG/M metagenome (GOLD analysis project Ga0207641, IMG submission 184306) | Switchgrass rhizosphere microbial communities from Kellogg Biological Station, Michigan, USA - KBS Switchgrass S6-2 (SPAdes) (version 2) | ecosystem: Host-associated > Plants > Roots >... | reverse complement strand
TCATTCTGGGCATCGAATCGAGCTGCGACGAAACCGCCGCCGCGCTGGTGACCAGCGACGGCCGCATCCTGGCGCACAAGCTTGCCGGGCAAGAGGCGGCGCACCGTCCGTTCGGCGGGGTTGTCCCCGAACTTGCGGCGCGTGCGCATGTCGAGATGGCGATTCCTCTGGTCGAGGCGGCGCTGGCCGAGGCCAATATGCGGCTGGACGGCGTCGATGCGATCGCGGCCACCGCCGGGCCAGGGCTGATCGGCGGGGTGATGGTCGGTCTGCTGACCGGCAAGGGTCTCGCCCATGCGGCAGGCAAGCCGCTGATCGCGGTCAATCATCTCGAAGGCCATGCACTTTCGCCACGGCTTGCGGATCCCACGCTTGCCTTCCCTTATCTGCTGCTGCTGGTTTCGGGAGGTCATTGCCAGCTGTTGCTGGTGCAGGGCGTCGGTGATTACCGCCGGTTGGCGACGACGATCGACGATGCCGCGGGCGAGGCGTTCGACAAGACCGCCAAGCTCCTGAACCTCGGCTTTCCCGGAGGCCCGGCGGTTGAGGCGGCCGCCAGAATGGGGAATCCCGCCGCGGTGCCGCTTCCGCGCCCACTGATGGGCAGCAACGATCCGCACTTTTCCTTTGCGGGGCTGAAGAGCGCGGTGCTGCGCGCCAGGGACAGCGGACGATATCGTGCCGAGGATCTTGCCGCCTCCTTTCAGCAGGCTGTCGTCGATTGTTTGGTCGATCGGACGAAGCGCGCGGTCGATGTTGCGGGCAGCGTCACGGCCCTGGTGGTGGCGGGCGGCGTCGCCGCTAATGAGGCGATACGCGGTGCGCTCGCCGGACTGGCCGAGCGATCGGGCCTGCCCTTCGCCGCCCCGCCTCTCTGGCTCTGCACGGACAATGGCGCGATGATCGCCTGGGCCGGGGCCGAGCGGCTGGCGCTCGGTCTGGTCGACGATATGGACGTCCCCGCGCGCGCGCGCTGGCCGCTCGATCCGCGGGCCGAGAAGGCCCGCGGCGCCGGGGTGAAAGGGTGAGGATGAAGCTCGAGAAGCTGGGCGTGATAGGCGGAGGCGCCTGGGGAACGGCAATCGCGCAGGTCCTTGCGACCGACGGGTCCGACGTCCTGCTATGGGCGCGCGAGACTGAAGTGGTCGAGGCGATAAATGCGACGCACAGCAATCCGCTCTTCCTGCCGGTCATACCGCTTAGCGACAAGATCGCCGCGACCACGGATCTGGTCGGCCTCGCGGCTTGCGACGTCCTCGTCGTCGTCGTTCCGGCGCAGTTCCTCGGCAGTATCTTGCGCAAGTTGCCGGCCTTTGCAGGGCCGCTCGTGCTGTGCGCCAAGGGGATCGAGGCGGGGACAGGCAGGCTGATGTCCGAGGTGGCGGCCGAGGTTGCACCCGGCGCGCCGATCGCGGTGCTGTCCGGCCCGACCTTTGCGCATGAGGTGGCGGCCGGCCATCCCACCGCGATAACGCTTGCCTGTGCCGAGAAGGCGATCGGGCTGGCGCTTGCCGAGCGGTTTCGCCGTCCCGGCTTCCGGCCCTATCTGTCTCAGGACGTCGTCGGCGCCGAAATCGGCGGCGCGGTCAAGAATGTGCTGGCCATCGCGTGCGGCGTCGTGGAGGGGGCGGGGCTCGGGCAGAATGCGCGCGCCGCGCTGATCAGTCGCGGTTTTGCCGAGATGACCCGCTTCGGTCTGGCGCGGGGCGCCCGGAGCGAGACGCTTGCGGGCCTGTCCGGCCTCGGCGATCTCGTCCTGACCTGCTCCTCGACGAGCTCGCGCAATTTTTCGCTCGGCAAGGATCTCGGGCAGGGGCTGTCCGCCGCCGAACTGCTCGCCGATCGACGCACGGTGGCCGAAGGCGCCTTCACTGCCCCGGTGCTGGCCGAAGCAGCGCGCGAGGTCGGTGTGGACATGCCGATCGTCGACGCGGTTTGCGCGCTCCTGGCGGGAACGGTGAAGGTCGACGAGGTGGTGAAGGCGCTGCTGTCGCGACCGTTGAAGCAGGAGGACCGGTAGGAGCGACCTTGCGGCCCGACGTCGGCCACCGAAGATGCTTGTCGCGGCAGGGATGGCCCTGACGCGACTTAGTTCGGATTGTCTGCCGTTCCGCCGGCCTCGCCCACCGAGCCTACCCGGCCGATATTGCCGAACAGCTCGCGGAAGAAGCCCCGCTTGCTGCCGAGGGTGGGAGTCTTGTCTCCGAAGGGCGAGACATGGGCAACCTTATCCATCCCGGTCCGCTCGATTGCCGCGACGTTCCCTTTCTCGTCGAAGCGAACGATCAGCACGCTCTGGGCGAACGGCTTGGGCGTCCGGAACAGGATCTGCTTGGTATCGCGTGATACATAATACCAGCTGCGATCCTGATCGAACTGCCCGACGAAACTCGGCCGGCCGAGCGTCTTCGCAACCGACTCGCGATTGTCGACTCCCGGCGCCACCGTATCGATCAGCGTCGAGTCGACGACGTAGCCCTTATGATCGCGGGTGCGGGCGCAGCCCGCGGTCAGGCCCAGTATCGCGATCGTTGCGGCCAGCGCGGCCGATCGCAGCAGGGTCCGGGGCATTGACGTCTCCTTGAAACTCGTAAGCGGCGCCGCCGCCGGCCGGGCTCGGCGCGCTCGCTTCCATAGGCATGGGAGCGAGCCAGTGGCAAGATGGGTCCGGCTTCTGTACAGGACCGCGCTTGATCCGGGCTGAACGGTCGAAGGGATGGCCGAGTGGAATTTCTGAAGAATTGGTTGGGCGGGGGACAGGACCCCCGCGGGGCGGTGATGCCGCTCTATGCCTCGATCGTTGCCGAGGCCCGCGATCCCGTCTGGTATGCTCGGCTAGGTGTGCCCGATACGCTCGACGGCCGGTTCGACATGATCGCCGCCTTGCTCTCGCTGGCACTGCTGCGGATCGAGGCCGCCGGGGATTCCGGTCGCGACGCTGGCGCACGCCTGACCGAGCTGTTCATCGACGATATGGATGGCCAACTTCGCCAGATGGGCATCGGCGACGTAGTTGTCGGCAAGCATATCGGCAAGATGATGTCGGCGGTCGGAGGTCGTCTCGCCGCCTATCGCGAAACGCTTGAGGACGAGGAGCGTCTGGCCGAGGCTCTGAAGCGAAATCTGTGGCGGGGCGAGCCGGGTGCCGATGCCAGGCCCGAGCTTGCGGCGGCCCGGTTGCGCGCGCTTTCGGATCGGATGGCGACGGTCGATCTCGCCACGCTGCTGGCGCAAGGCTTGCCGCGATGATCCCCGAATTCTCCCGGCCGGTGCGGATCGACACCATCGGCGAGGGCGGCCGCACGATCATGGTCGAAGCCGATGAGGCCGAGCGTGCGGCGCTGGCGGCACGATTCGGGCTGCTGGCGCTCGATCGCCTCGTCGCCGAGATATGGTTGCGTCGCGAGGGCGATACGATATCCGCCCAGGGGCGGATTGAGGCGGCGGTCGAGCAATCCTGCGTCGCCAGCGGCTCTCCCGTGCCGGCGAAGCTCGACGAGGCATTCGCGCTGCGGCTGGTTCCCGAGCGGGACGATGCCGCCGAGGAGATCGAACTCGATGCGGACGAGGTCGATACCGTCAGCTATTCCGGCGGTGCGGTCGATCTCGGCGAGATGACGGCCGAAACCCTGGCGCTCAGCCTCGAACCCTTTCCCCGCGCGCCGGATGCCGACACGGTGCTCAAAGCGGCCGGCGTGTTGAGCGAGGACGAGGCGAGGGAGGCGGAAGGCCCCTTCGCCGCGCTTAAGGGGTTAAAGGACCGGCTCCGCTAAGGATTTCAGGCCGCCAAAGAGGCCATGCCCGGCGGTGCTCGGCGCTCGGCTGGTTCATCTTCTCATGAGCGGCACGGCGTCGAGCTAAGCCTTTCGCGCCCGTTTCAGGGGATCAGGACCGTATCCCTCGCCTCGTCCAGCAGGTCAGGGTAGTCGAGCGTATAATGCAGCCCGCGGCTCTCCTTGCGGCGAAGCGCCGAGCGGACGATCAGGTCGGCCACCTCGATAAGGTTACGAAGCTCGATCAGATCGGCCGTAACGCGGAAATTGCCATAATAGTCGGCCACTTCCTGGCGAAGCATCCTTACCCGATGTTGTGCGCGCTCGAGCCGCTTGGTGGTCCGGACGATGCCGACATAGTCCCACATGAAGCGGCGGATCTCGCGCCAGTTATGCTGGACGATCACCTCTTCGTCCGAATCGGTGACCCGGCTCTCGTCCCAGGGCCGGATCGCCGGAGGCGGGGGCAGCGCGTCGATGTTCGCCTTGATATGCTCGGCGGCGGCGTCGCCGAAGACGAAGCACTCGAGCAGGGAATTGGAGGCGAGACGATTCGCCCCGTGCAATCCCGATTGCGTGACCTCGCCTGCGGCGTAGAGACCCGGCAGGTCCGTCCGGCCGTCGAGGTCGATGATCACGCCGCCGCAGGTATAATGCGCGGCGGGAACGATCGGTATCGGCTCCTTTGTTATGTCGATGCCGAGCGTGAGCAGCTTGGTATGGATCGTGGGGAAATGTTCTATCACGAAAGCGGCTGGCTTGTGGCTGATGTCGAGATGGACATAGTCGAGCCCTAGCCGCTTGATCTCATGGTCGATCGCCCGCGCGACGATGTCGCGCGGCGCCAGTTCGGCGCGCTTGTCGAAGCGCGGCATGAAGCGGCGGCCGTTGGTCGGCAGTTTCAGATGGCCGCCCTCGCCGCGCATCGCCTCCGTGATCAGGAAATTCTTGACCTCGAGATTGTAGAGGCAGGTCGGATGGAATTGCATGAATTCCATGTTCGACACACGGCAGCCCGCGCGCCAGGCCATCGCGATGCCGTCGCCGGTGGCGCCTCGCGGCGCGGTCGAGAAGAGATAGGCGCGGCCTGCGCCCCCGGTTGCGAGAATCGTCGCGCGGCCGATAAAGCTTTCGACCCGGCCGGCCGCACGCTCGAGTGCATAGACTCCCCAGACATGGCCGTCGCCCGAATAGCGTTCGCCATGCCGGCTCGTGATCAGGTCGATCGCGGCGCGGCCGGCAAAAAGCGTAATGTTGGGATGGGCCGCGGCCGCCTTCTCCAACGCGAGCTGAACGGCCTGTCCGGTCGCATCGTCGACATGGACGATGCGGCGATGGCTGTGGCCGCCCTCCCGCGTCAGGTGCCAGCGTTCGTCCTGACCGCTCGGACCGGGATTGAAGGGCACGCCGAGCGCGGCCAGCTTCTCGATCGCGCGCGGCGCATGCTCGACCACGAACTCGACCGCTTCGCGGTTGTTGAGGCCGGCCCCCGCAACCATCGTGTCCTCGATGTGCGATTCGAATGTGTCGCCTTCCTCTAGCACGGCCGCGATGCCGCCCTGCGCCCATGCGGTTGATCCGTCCGAAATGCCGGCCTTGGCGAGCACGGCGATCTTGTAGCGATCGGCCAGGTTGAGCGCCGCGGTCAGCCCCGCGGCGCCCGATCCTATAATGACGATATCGAAGCGGTGCTCAAACATTCGCTGCCCGGGTGAGGGTGAGGAAGACGTCCTCGAGATCGGCCTCCTGCGTCGAGACATCGACGATGCCTAGCCCCTGTCCTTGTACCGCCGCCAAAACCTCGCCCGCGTTGACCTTGTCCTTGGCGTAGGTGATGACCAGCGTCCGGTTACCTTTCAGCTCGACCTTGTCGAAGCAGACCGCGTCGGGCGCTTTTTCGATATCGCGGTCGACCGTGATCGCAACGGCCTTCTCCTGCGCCTTGCCGATGAGTTCGCGGGTGGGTTCATTAGCGATGACGCGGCCGTGGTTGATGATTGCGATGCGATCGCACAGCTGCTCGGCCTCCTCGAGATAATGGGTGGTGAGGACGACGGTGACGCCGTTCGCGTTCAGCTCGCGCACATATTCCCAGAGCTGCTGGCGCAGCTCGACGTCCACGCCGGCGGTCGGCTCGTCGAGGACCAGGACGGGCGGCGAATGCACCATCGCCTTGGCGACGAGCAGCCGGCGCTTCATACCTCCCGAGAGCGAGCGGGCGTAGGCATCGGCCTTGTCGAGCAAGTGGACGGCGCGGAGCAGCGCCTCGGTCTGCCGCTTGGCCTTGGGCACGCCGTAGAAACCGGCCTGGTTTTCGAGCGTCTCCCGGGGCGTGAAGAAGGGATCGAACACGATTTCTTGCGGGACGATCCCGATCGATGCCTTGGCGTTGCGCGGATCTTTGTCGATGTCGAAGCCCCAGATCGAGACCTCACCGGCCGATTTGTTGACGAGGCCGGCGAGGATGTTGATCGTCGTCGACTTGCCAGCGCCATTGGGCCCGAGCAGCCCGAAGATCTGCCCGCGCGGAATGTCGAGGTCAACGTCGAACAGCGCCTGCTTGCCGCCCTTATAGACCTTCGAAAGGCCCCGGATGCAGATCGCCGCGTCGCTCATGCGCGGGGCATAGCGGGTGAACCGGGCCGGTGCAAAGGGCGTTGCGCGTGAGCTCCCGCGATTGAGCTGCGTGAACCGGGTCGGAGGATCGGTCGTGATCGGACGACGTGGTTTCGATGCGGCAAAGATTCGGTTTCGCGCCGCCCCCCCGCCCGGCCCGGTCGGGCGGTCGTTTAAAGCGGTCGTTCGCCGCGATAATTGCCGGCGTTGCTGTAGCGGCAGACCAGAACGTCCTCCCGCGAGCCCGAAGCGATCGCGCAACCCACCCTGTCGGTTTGGCGCCAGATCAGCTGGGTGTAATGGCCGACATCGGCGACCCTGCCGGTGGTGCTATTGTTTGGAAATGTACCCATCTTGAAGTAGCGCTTCTCGCGCGCCCAGGCGCCGACCATCTCCTCGATCGAATAGGCGCCGCGCGTGCCAGCCCAGAGGTTCTCGCCTTGCGGGCGGAACGCGCTTTCGGGCGCATGATGGAACGCGCCGGTCGAGGCGAGCTGATCGGCCCAGCCGCGCGCGGACTCGGCCAGATCCTCATCCCACGCCAGTGCCGGGACGCCGACGGCCTGACGTTCCCGGTTATGCGCGGCGAGAAGCCGATCTTGCCAATGATGCGCCGGCGTCGACATGGCGGCGAGCAGCGGCCCGACCAGCATCAATGCAAGACTTGGTAAGAACCGAACGATTCCGGCCGACGGCATAATGGACCCCCGTGATGAGCGGTGATCCTTGCGTATTGGCCTCTAGGTGGCGTTATCGGCTGTGGTTAGCGTCACTGTAACGAAATGGGACGGGCTGTCCGGTGTGGCCGGCGAAAAGGCTGGGGAAGAGGGTCTGCTAGGCCGGCAATATCGTTACGATGTCGCCTTTCCGCGCGAGCGCGAACAGGCGTGCGGCGAAGGCGGCGGGTATGCCGATGCAGCCATGCGTGGCGAAGCCCTCGCGCACCGAGCTGGCGTGGATCGCGACGCCGCCCATCGTCAGCCGCAGCATGTAGGGCATTTCGGCGTCATACAGATTGGAGCGGTGGTGCCGCGCGCGTTCGAGGATGCGGAAGGTCCCGGTCGGTGTCGGCGTACCGTCGGACCCGTAAAGAATCACCGCGGTGCCCAGTTCATGTCCGTCGCGGAAAACCGAGATGGTCTGGAGCTTCAGGTTGACAAGGATGCGCGTGGGCCCTGTCGTTGCGACGCGATCGTCCCATCGATAGTCACCGAATCTCATGCGCTTGTCGATTGCCAGCAGGCTCCGGATATAAAGATCCCTCGGCAGCGTCGCGGAGGTATAGCCGCGCGGAAAGGATATTCTTCCCTGATACTCCCGCCGCGGCATCGTGATGGCTTCCCCCGCCGCGAGATCGTGCGGCCGGTTATGAGGGATCAGCAGGCTGGCGGCGAACAATGCAAGGCTAGTGCGGCGCACTGCTGGCGTCCGTGGCAGTTCGTCGCCAGAAGGAGCGCCGGCGGATCGCCGTGCCTATACCGAAGAATCCGACGATCATCGTCACCCACGTCGAGGGCTCCGGCACCGCCGGGACCCCGCCCGGCGGCTCGGTGATGATATCTTCTCCTACCGGGACGAAGGTGAAGCCGGGGGGAATGGGCGACAGCGGCCCCGGGGGAGTCATCCGCTCGGTCCAGCGCCCGTCCTCGGGCAAAGGCAGCCATGGGGCCGGCGGCACGCCGACGGGGCCGAACGGAGGCGGGGCCAGTGGCACGAATTGATCGCGTACGCCGGAAAGTACGCGCTCTGACCGCCTGCGGGGGGAAGACGCGTGGGGGGAAGCCCGCAATGACCGCTTCTTTGTCTGCAGCATACCCTTGGTGCGAAAGCCTGGCGAACGGAGGGCGAGATCGTCCATCGGATCAGTCGGGCTGCCCGCGGCATCACCGATTGGCGCGGCCGCAGCCCCGCTGGACGCCATGCCCGTGAGGAAGCGGAAATCGACGTTGAAGATCAACGTGGTGGCAACCAGTCCACCGATAAGAAGGGACGCATATGCCGCGCTGAGGAGCACCGACTTGGACACCATTGACTGACCTGAGCTCCTTGGGCCGCCCGGATGGGAAGCCAAAGGTTAACGGCTGGGACCATCGCGCGAGCCGATTGCGACGGAGAAGCATCGTTAAGTCGTGCTACACCCTAGACGAACTGCGCTTTTTGCATTTGTCAACCTGAGATTTATACGAGATTTCCGCCAAGGCGCTTGTAGCCCGGCCCCGATGGCCTCAGCCTTTCGGTGGCACCGGCAGGCAATCGAGCCCCGCACCTGCCGCTGCGGCACAAAGGGCGATCGCGCGGCGCTGGTCGCTCACCGGGCCGATGCGGATGCGGACGAGGTGGGTCGCCGGCACGTCCTCATAATCGGGGGTATAGGCGGCGGCGCTTGCCATCCGGTTACGGATGCGGGTCCAGGCCGCCCTCGCGGCGGCATCTCCCGAATAGGCGCCGAGCTGGATGCGCCATGGGGGGCCGGCGGAAGCGGCGGCCATGCGCAGTGGCGTAGCCTGCTCGGGGGCTGTCTCGAAGGGACGGATCAGCCGGTCCAGCGCCTCCGGCGCGAAGGTGGCGAAACGCTCGGGGCTGACCGTCCTCGCCTCGGCAGCGACGTTGGTGGCGGCGGCGCAGAAGCCGGCTCGGCCTGCCGGCTGCGCGAAATAATTATAGAGCCGCGTCATATGGCTGTCCAACGCGCCCGGTGCAGCGAAGCGCATGCCCTCGGCCTTGAAGGCGGCGGCCAGTGCCGTGCGCTGTCCGGTGAGGAACTGGTTGTAGCCGGCGGCAATGCCCAACCGCCCGTCGCGGTCGCACGAGAGCGCGGCGACGTTGAGTGCGCCGCGCAGATGCCATATCGCCTCGGCTTGGGATAGATCGGCGTGGATCGCGGGCCTGGCTTGTACGCGATCGGCCGCCGGCAGGGGAGCTGGTCGCTCGGCGACGTGCGGCTTCTTGTGCGCGCAGGCGGCAAGGCCCAGTGCCAACACCGCGGCCATCGCCGCATATCCCTTTTGCATCATGTCTTTCTCCCGCCAGCGAGACTGAGGCGGTTGCAAGCCGCTGTCATCGGTTGTTGCGGTGGTGCGAATCCGGGACGGGGTGGGTGGAGTCTTTGATGCACCTCTTTCGTGCAGGTGAGGGCTTTTCCGGTCGAGGCTAGCCGAGGCGCGCTTTGTCGAGCGCGATGCCGGCGAGGTTCTGGTGTCGGCGGATATGGCGCAGGCGCAGGCGGTTGAATTCATGTTGTGCTTCAAGGAAGCGGCCGATCCAGGGTTGTCGTCCGCGCTGCTCTCCTTTCGCCTGGCGGATCACCGAGAGCGCGTCACCGATCAGGATGACGTCGCGCACTCCCCCGATCTTGGCCAGAGCGAGCGCGCGCAGGAGCGCGAGCCATTCGGCGTCCTCGTTATCGCCCCGGCCGAGGTCGCGCTCGATCGTCGTCGAGCCGCGGATCACCACCGCGATCTCGATTGCTCCGGGATTGGGACGGCAGCCGCCGTCGAACCAGATTTTGACCGGGAGGTTCATGCGCGCTTCACCGAATAGCGATCATCGTCGCCACATGACAGCCCATCCTCTCCTCGCCGCTCTGCTGGTCGCTGTCTTCGCCGCACCCGCGGCCCACGCGCAGGAAACGGTAGTGGCGCTGAGCCCGGCCGAAAAGGATAAGCTGCTCAATGCCGCCGCGGCGCGCGCACAGGCCGCGCCGAATGAGCCCGCCATCTATGGAGACCGCCGGCGGGTCCATGGCGAGGTCGGCATGTTCGTCGGCACCGGTGGCGCGCGTGGCGTGTTCGGGTCGGCAATCGTGCCGGTCGGCGACGACGGATCGGTCGCGCTCGCTATAGAGACGAGTCGCTTCGGACACCGCTGAGCTCAGCGGAACAAGCGGTCCGCCATCATGCGCCGCAGCGTATCGGGCATCAGCCGCAGCGCTCCGCGGTTCAGCAAGTCCCGTCCCGTCCGCTCGATCACCCCCGCGTCGCCGAGTGCGGCCTGTACCGCACTTATCAGCGCCGCCAGGGCGCAACCGGCAAGCTCTACCGTGGCTCCGGTCGGCGTCGCCGAACCGAGCAATAGCTCGGCCGCCATCAGTGCGCCGCCGAGATCGGCGGCGATGCCGCCCATCTCCGTCAGGGTCTGGAGCGCGTGGTAAGCCCGGTCGGGGCGTTGCGGAATATCGGTGCGGGGGCGGCAAAACTGGTCGTCATGATATTGAGCCGTCATTGCGATTCTCCATGGGCAAGTCAGGCTCCGGCACCTTGCGCTTCAATCCCTACAAGTCAAGAACATAAGAAGAACATTATGCTTGGATGCTATGACGCTGCTGCCATTTCGTTGCGCGACTCCGGCGAGCTTGCTATCCGGCGCGGATGAGCACCGCGCCCGAGGTCCCCGAAACCATTTATGTCGACTCCAGCCGGGTCGCCTGCGACGGCGCGAGCGATATTCCCGGCGGCGCCGCGCTCGGCCATCCGCGTGTGTTCATCGAAATCGACGCCGGGGTCGGCTATGCCGATTGCGGCTATTGCGATCGGCGGTTCGTGTTGAAGGAAGGCGCCGTCGGCGGCCATCATTAGGACGCACCCCGGCCGGCGAAAGGCCGGTCTCGGAAGGTCGCACGGCCTTCGCCTCTGACATATCGGCCGCTTGTCTGCCGCTAAGAGAGCCGGGCAAATATCACCTGCCCGCCGGCGGGAGAGCGCCGCTACCGGCCAAATAATGCTATTGGGTCCGCGCGTGTAGCGCCTATATCGGAACCATGACGATACTCGCCCCCGACCCCCGCCATTTCCTGTATCGCGACACGCTCGATCCCGATGCGGCGATCCGCCTTGCCGCCGAGACGCTGAAGGGTTGCGACGATGGCGAACTCTATCTCCAATATATGGCGTCGGAGAGCTTCGGCTTCGACGATGGCCGGCTGAAGACCGCCGATTTCAACACCCAGGCGGGCTTCGGCCTGCGCGGCGTGACCGGCGAAACCACGGCCTTCGCTCATGCCAACGAACTGAGCGAAGCCGCGATCCGGCGGGCCGGAGAGACGATGACCCTGCTCGACCCGGCCAGCGGGCGGCGCCCGCCCGCGCCGCGCCGCACCAACAGCGCGCTCTATACCGCCGAAGACCCGCTTGGGCTGATCCCGTTCGCCAGGAAGGTCGCGCTGTGCCAGGAGATCGACGCCGCCGCCCGCTCCCGCGATCCGCGCGTCGCCCAGGTCTCGGTCGGTCTGTCCGCCTCGTGGAGCGTGGTCGAGATCGTTCGTCCGGACGGGTTCACCGCGTTCGACGTGCGTCCGCTGGTGCGTCTCAACATATCGATCATCGTCGAGCAGAACGGGCGGCGCGAAACGGGCTTCTTCGGCCTCGGCGGTCGCTATCTCTACGATCGGCTCTTCGAGCCCGCGACCTGGAACCGCGCGATCAACGAAGCGCTTCATCAGGCGGTCGTCAATCTCGACGCGGTCTCCGCCCCCGCGGGCGAGATGACCGTGGTCTGCGGTCCCGGCTGGCCGGGCGTCCTGCTCCACGAGGCGATCGGCCACGGCCTCGAAGGCGATTTCAATCGTAAGGGCACCTCTGCCTTCTCCGGCCGGATTGGAGAGCGTGTCGCCGCGCCGGGGGTCACCGTTGTCGATGACGGCTCGATCGCCGACCGGCGCGGATCGCTGACCATCGACGATGAGGGTACGCCTACCCAGTGCAACGTGCTGATCGAGGACGGCATCCTCAAGGGCTATATCCAGGACCGGCTCAATGCCCGGCTGATGGGGGTCGAACCGACCGGCAACGGCCGGCGCGAAAGCTATGCCCACGCGCCGATGCCACGTATGACCAACACCTTCATGTATGGCGGCAGCGACGATCCGGGCGAGATCATCGAACGTGCGCGGAACGGCATCTATGCCAAGAGTTTCGGCGGCGGTCAGGTGGACATCACCTCGGGCAAGTTCGTCTTCTCCTGCACCGAGGCCTATAAGATCGAGAATGGCAAGCTCACGGTGCCGATCAAGGGCGCGACGCTGATCGGCGACGGTCCTTCGGTGCTCACCAAGGTGACGGCGATCGGCAACGATATGGCGCTCGACGAGGGGGTCGGCATCTGCGGCAAGGGCGGTCAGTCGGTACCTGCGGGCGTCGGCCAACCGACCGTTATGGTGTCGGCACTGACGGTAGGCGGCACGGCGGTCTAGCTCTCGTGCACGGTCGGCGCATACTTACGAGCCGCCACCTTGTGAAAGGACGATCGGAAAGGCGCTCCTTCGGTGCCGGACCCGGGCCTGTTTGGCTCGAGCCTCGACCGAAGCAGGCAAATGGCTCGGCTTCGGCCGACGTCTACGGCCTTGCGGCGAGCGTCAATCGATGCCGATAGCGGTAGCCCTCGGTGGCGGGGCCGCGCTCGGTTGGGCGCATATCGGGGTCCTGCAGGCGCTGCGCAAGAACGGTATCGCCGTACAGGCGGCCGCCGGGACCTCAATCGGAGCGCTCGCCGCGGTCTGCTTCGCCGCGGGCGAACTTGAAACCCTCGAGCGGATCGCGCGCTCGACGACCTGGCTTCGTGCGCTCAGCTATCTCGATCTGCATTTCCGCCCCGGCGCCATGCTGGGCGGGCGGGGCATTTTGCGAAGGCTGGAACTTCATCTCGGCCGGCTCCAATTTCAGGATCTCTGGATTCCGTCCGCTGCGGTCGCTTGCGACCTCGTTTCGGGCAAGCCGGTTATCATCGATCGGGGCGCGGTCAGCCCGGCGATCATGGCCTCGATCGCGATTCCCGGCCTGTTCCGCCCGGTACAATCCGATGGGCGTTTCCTGGTCGATGGCGGCGTCGTGATGCCGGTGCCGGTGGCCGCCGCGCGCAAGATCGCTGGCGGGCTTCCCGTGGTCTCGGTCAATCTTCAGGGCGATTATCATGGCCGTGCCGTCGCCACCGCCATTCGCAACGATCCCACCCGCGCTCATCCTTCGCTGGCAGTGGCACGCGCCTCGACGATGTTGCTGATGGCCGAGCTGGCGCGCGCTTCGCTGGAACTGGATCCACCCGATCTCGCGTTGACCCTGCCGGTCGGCCATGTCGACATCCACGATTTCACCCGTGCCGACGAGTTGATCGCGATCGGCCGCCGCTCGGTCGAAGCCGAGATTGACGAAATCCGCGCGCTCGCCGAACGCGCGCCATGCGCAAAGGCAACCCGATGACGACCAGCAAAGACGGAACCGCAGCGATACTCGCCTTCTGGATGCGCGAGATCGGTCCCGATTGCTGGTGGGTACGGTCGGAGGAGACCGACGCCGCCTGCACCGAGCGCTTCGCCGGACTGTGGGAGGAATGGCGCGGCCGCTTGCCCGAAAGTTTCCTGAACTCGCCCGATGAGGCGCTCGCGGGCGTGATCCTCTTCGATCAGTTCCCGCGCAACATGTTCCGTGGCCATGCCGACGCCTTCTCGACCGACAGCCTTGCGCTTGCGATCGCCAAGGGTGCCGTCGACCGCGGCCTCGATCAGCGGATGGGCGACGACGCCCGCTCGATGCTCTACATGCCTTTTCAGCATAGTGAGGTCCTGGCCGATCAGGAACGATCAATCGCGCTGTTCACCGCCCTGGGCAACGCACAGTCGCTCGATTTCGCTCACAAGCATCGGGACATGATCTTCCGCTACGGCCGCTTCCCGGCGCGCAACGCGGCGCTCGGCCGGCCGAACCGCCCGGGCGAGGAAGCGGCCATCGAGGCGAGCCGGTCCTGGTAGGGCAGCTTCCCTGCCTAAAAACAAGGCAAGGCTTAACTTTTAGTCAAACTGGCGCTGCGAGCCCATGCCGCGCCGCAACACATATTGTCGGACTCGTTGGGAAATCCGTCCGGTACGGAAGTGGCATGATGTTTGCTTCATATGTTCGGGCTAAATTGAGGGAGGCAGAATGAAACTCGTCATCGCCATCATAAAGCCGTTCAAGCTCGACGAGGTGCGCGAAGCACTGTCGAGCCTGGGCGTGCAGGGCATGACCGTTACCGAGGTCAAGGGCTTCGGGCGGCAGAAGGGCCAGACGGAAATCTACCGGGGGGCCGAGTACAGCACCAACATGGTTCCGAAGATCAAGGTCGAGGTGGCCACCACCGACGATCTGGCGGGGCGGGTCGTTGAGGTGATCCAGCAATCGGCGAACACCGGCGCGATCGGTGATGGCAAAATCTTCGTCCTCGACGTCGCTCAGGCCGTGCGCATTCGCACCGGCGAGACCGACGACGTCGCGCTCTGAGAAAAGGGGGAAACATGAAGCTTCTCAACAAGATGACGACCGGTTTCGGCGCGCTTGCCGTCACCGCGTTAGTCTCTGCACCCGCCTGGGCGCAGACTCTGATCGAAAATCCCACCGTCGAACAGCAGGCGACGATGGTCAACAAGGGCGACACGACCTGGATGCTGGTTTCCGCGGCGCTGGTGCTGATGATGTCGGTACCCGCGCTGGCGCTGTTCTATGGCGGTCTCGTCCGCACCAAGAACATGCTGTCGGTGCTGATGCAGGTGCTGATGATCGTGTCGATCGCTGCGCTCGTCTGGGTCGGCTGGGGCTATTCGATGGCCTTCACCTCCGGCGGCGACAACCACTTCTTCGGCGGCTTCTCGAAGGCGTTTCTGTCGGGCGTGACCGCGTCCACCTATGCGGCGACCTTCTCGAACAATGTCTACATCCCCGAATATACGTTCGTCGTCTTCCAGATGACCTTCGCGTGCATCACCCCGGCCCTGATCGTCGGCGCTTTCGCCGAGCGCGTGAAGTTCTGGCCGCTGATGCTGTTCATGGTGCTGTGGCTGACCATCGTCTATTTCCCGATGGCGCACATGGTTTGGTACTGGGCGGGCCCCGACTTCCTGAAGGGTGCTCCGACCGATTCCGGCCTGATCTGGAGCTGGGGCGGGCTTGACTTCGCGGGCGGCACCGTCGTCCACATCAATGCGGGCATCGCCGGCCTCGCGGGCTGCCTCGTGCTCGGCAAGCGTACTGGCTTCAAGAAGGAGCCGATGCCGCCGCACTCGCTGACCATGACCATGATCGGCGCCTCGCTGCTGTGGGTGGGCTGGTTCGGTTTCAACGCCGGTTCCAACCTTGAATCGAACGGCGTGACCGCGGTCGCGTTCATCAACACCTTCGTCGCCACCGCTGCCGCGGCCGTCGCCTGGGCGGTCATCGAGCAAATCGTCCACGGCAAGCCGTCGCTCCTGGGTGCGGCCTCGGGCGCCGTCGCCGGCCTCGTTGCGATCACCCCGGCCGCCGGTTTCGCCGCTCCGGTGACTTCGATCCTGCTCGGCTTTGTGGTCTCGATCATCTGCTTCTTCTTCGTCACCACGGTGAAGAACAAGCTCGGCTATGACGACTCGCTTGACGTGTTCGGCGTCCACTGCATCGGCGGCATCGTCGGCGCGATCGGCACCGGCATCGTCGCTGATCCGGCGCTCGGCGGTCAGGGCTGGTTCGACTACACCGTCTTCCCGGCGGTCGCGGGCGAATATGACATGGCCGGTCAGGTGATCACGCAGCTCAAGGCGGTTGCGCTGACCCTTGTCCTTTCGGGCGGCGTATCGGCGATCCTGTTCTTCCTCATCGACAAGACCATCGGACTGCGTCCCTCGGTCGAGGTCGAGCTGGAAGGCCTCGACATCGCCGAGCATGGCGAGCGCGCCTACAACTACTGATTGCGAATTGGGGCCGCCTCGCAAGGGGCGGCTCCTCCGGGCGTTCCTCCTGCGAACGCACTCAGGCCGGTGGGGCAACCCTCCGGCCTTTTTTTTGTTATGACAGACCGATCATGATCACCGTAGCCAGCTATAATATCCGCAAGGGCCTAGGCACTGACCGGCGGCGGAACCCCCATCGCATCCTCGAGGTGCTGCACGAGATTCATGCCGATATCGTGGCGCTGCAGGAGGCCGATCGCCGCTTCGGCGCGCGGCAGAGCGCGATCCCGGCCGAGCTGATCGTGCAGGGCGAGTATAAGGCGGTCGATTTCGACATAAGGCCGGGCGGGATCGGCTGGCATGGCAACGCGATCCTCGTCCGCCACAATGTGGAGATCGTCGATCTCGAGCCGATCCACCTGCCGATGATCGAGCCGCGCGGCGCCGTAATGGCCGAGTTGGTCGTCGCCGGCCGCGAGCTGCGCGTGATCGGCATGCATCTTGACCTGTCGGGGCTATGGCGCCGACGGCAGGTCCGGGCGATCCTCGACCATGTCCGCCGCCGCAAGCGGGCAATGCCGACGGTGATGATGGGCGACCTCAACGAATGGTCGCTCCACGGAGGCTGCATGCGCGATTTCGTCGGGCTGCAGGTCGCGCCGACCGGGCGCAGCTATCACAGCCGGCGGCCGGTGGGTTGCCTCGACCGGATCATCCTGACCCCGGATCTTCACCTCGTCGCGTGCGGCGTGCATGCCAGTGATCGGGCGCGGCTGGCCTCGGATCACCTGCCGATCTGGGCACGGGTGAACTGGACCTGATCCAGAGCAGAGCGCTCTTTTCCGAAAATCGCCCTGCTTGGCTCAGGATGAGCGGGTCAGAAAAACGACATCATGCCCTGGCTCGCCCCAGCAGCGCTGCGATGGCCGAAATGTCGTACCCCGCACCGGCGGCCTTCGTGACCAGTTCGCGCGGATCGTCCCCGGCGGAACCCTTGGCGAGTGCCCAGAGATGGGTCGAGCGCGTGCCCGAGCGGCAGAACGCCAGCACGGGCCCCTTGGCCTGATCCAGCGCATCGCGCATCGCATTGACCTGATTGACCGAAAAGCCGCCATGGGTGATCGGGATCGCGACATAGGCGAGCCCGGCCGACTGCGCCGCCTCTCGGATCGCCTCGCCCGAAGGCTGGCCGGCCTCCTCTTCATCGGGACGGTTGTTGATGATCGTCGTGAATCCCTGCTCGGCGGCCGCGGCGACATCGGCGGGCGTGACCTGCCCTGCGACCGAGATACTGTGGTCGATCTTGCGGAAATCGGTCATTCGCTCAGACTCCATGCTTCGCTATGGCGGCAAGAAAAGCGTCGCCATAGCTTTCGAGTTTCTTGGCACCTACCCCCGAAACCTGCGCGAGGCCATGCATTGTCTCCGGCTTCAGCGCCGCCATCTCGCGAAGCGTGGCATCGTTGAAGACGACATAGGGCGGCACGCCCTGGGCCCTGGCGAGGTCGCGGCGCAACACCCTCAGCGCCTCGAACAGAGGATCGGACGGATGGGTCCCGGTTGCTTCGCGACCCTTCCGGCGGCGCTGTCGCTCGGGCGGAAGGACCAGCGGCAGCTGCGCCTCGCCCTTCAGGATCGGGCGGGCGCCCGGACCGAAGGAAAGGCCGCCATAATCGTCGGCGCGCAACGCATCGCGCGCGAGCAGCGCGCGGGCGACCGGCTTGAGCAGCCTGAGTTCCTCGTCGCTCGCGACGCCGAACACGGACAGGCGATGATGGCCGGCAGCCAGCACCTTCTCGGTCTCGCGTCCGGCCAGCACGTCGGTCAGATGGCCCACGCCATATCGCATCTCGGTGCGGAACGCGGCGGACAGCAGTTTCTGCGCGATCATCGTCGCATCGATGCCGGTGGGCGGGTTCAGGCAATTGTCGCAATTGCCACAGCTCTCGGGCGGCTTCTCGCCGAAATGGCGCAGCAATATCGCGCGCCGGCAACCCGGTGCCTCGACCAGCGACGCCATCGCGTTCAGCCGCTGGCGTTCACCGCTGCGGCGCCGATCCTCGATATCGGTGTCGATCCGCCGCCGCGCCCGCGCGAAATCATCGGCGCCCCAGAACAGCTGGGTGAAGGCGGGGTCGCCGTCGCGGCCCGCCCGCCCGGTTTCCTGATAATAGGCCTCGATCGACTTCGGCAGGCCGGCATGGGCAACGAAGCGCACGTCGGGCTTGTCGATGCCCATGCCGAAGGCGACGGTGGCGACCATCACCATATCCTCCGACGCGACGAATGCCCGCTGGTTGGCGGCGCGCAGCTGCGGGTCGAGCCCGGCATGATAGGCGCGGGTCGGCCGGCCGCTGGCCGAGGCGATCTGGGCGGCGAGCCGCTCGGTCGCGTCGCGGGTCGATGCGTAGACAATACCGGCGCCCGGCGTCTCATCGACAAAAGCCGCAAGCTGCCGCGCGACTCCGTCGCGGGGGGTGACGCCGTATCGGATGTTCGGGCGATCGAACCCTGCGAGGATCATGCCCTCGCGCTCGATGCCGAGCTGGTCGAGTATGTCTTCGCGCGTATGGCTGTCGGCGGTCGCGGTCAGCGCCAGCCGCGGCACCTCGGCCCGAGCGTCGAGCAGACCGCGCAACAGCCTGTAATCCGGCCGGAAGTCATGCCCCCACTCGGACACGCAATGCGCTTCGTCGATCGCGATCAGCGCGAGCGGAACGCGCTCGATCAGGCGGCGGAAACTCTCGGTCGAGGCACGTTCGGGCGCGACATAGAGCAGATCGAGCGCGCCGTTGCGAAGCCGGTCGATCGTCGCGTCGCGATCGTCGTCGGCGGACGTCAGCGCGGCCGCGCGGATGCCTGCGGCATCCGCTGAGCGCACCTGATCGTGCATCAACGCGATCAGCGGCGAGATGACGAGCCCGGTGCCCGGCCGGCACAGCGCGGGGATCTGGTAGGTCAGCGATTTGCCCGCGCCGGTCGGCATGACCGCCAGCGTCCGCAGTCCTGACATGACCCGGTCGATCACCTCTTGCTGGCGCCCCCGGAACTGCGAAAAGCCAAAGGTCCGGTGCAGCGTTTCGAGCGGGGAGGGCATGTCCGAGCTTCTAGCGCAAGGCGGAGGGGTGTCGATCCCCATAAGCGTAATCGGGCTATTACGCCGCCTCTTTCTCCTCGCGCTCGATCGCCTGTCGCATCCACATCTCGGCATAAAGGCCGTCGCGGGCGAGCAGTTCGGCATGGCTGCCGCGTTCGGCGATCCGGCCCGCCTCGAGCACCAATATCTCGTCGGCGTGGACGATCGTCGACAGGCGGTGGGCGATGACGATCGTCGTGCGCCCCGCCTCGACCGCGCGCAGCGTCGCCTGGATTTCGGCCTCGGTCCTGCTGTCGAGCGCGCTCGTGGCTTCATCGAGAATGAGGATCGGCGGGTTCTTGAGCAGGGTGCGGGCGATCGCGACGCGCTGCTTCTCGCCACCCGAAAGCTTGAGGCCGCGCTCGCCGACGCGGGTTTCGTAGCCCTGCGGCAGGGACAGGATGAAGTCGTGGATCGCGGCGCCCTTCGCCGCCGCCTCGATCTCGGCCTGGGTCGATCCCTCCCGGCCATAGCCGATATTATAGCCGATACTGTCGTTGAACAGCACCGTGTCCTGGGGAACGATGCCGATCGCCTGGCGGAGCGAGGCCTGGGTGACCTGCCTGATGTCCTGGCCGTCGACCGTCACCCTGCCGCCGCCGACGTCGTAGAAGCGGTAGAGTACGCGCGCGAGGGTCGACTTGCCCGCACCGGACGGGCCGACCACCGCGAGGGTGGCGCCCGGCCGGATCGTGAAGTCGATCCCCTTGAGGATCGCCCGCTCCGGATCATAGGCGAAGTGGACGTCCTCGAAGCGGACAAGGCCACCTGTCACCCTGAGCGGCGGCGCGCCTGGCGCATCGGTGACCTCGGCCGGCGTGTCGATCAGGCGGAACATCGATTCCATGTCGATCAGGCCCTGACGGATCTCGCGATAGACCATGCCGAGCATATCGAGCGGGCGGAATAGCTGGCTGAGCATCGTGTTGATGAAGACGACGTCGCCGGGCGTGTACCAGCCCTTGCTCCAGCCATAGACGCTATAGCCCATGGCGCCCGCCATCATCAGGTTGGTGATCAGCGACTGGCCGATGTTGAGCAGCGCGAGCGAGCTCTCATTCTTCGTCGCGGCGCGCGCATATTGCGCGACGGCCTGCCCATAATTTTCGGCCTCGCGCTTCTCGGCGTTGAAATATTTGACAGTTTCGTAATTGAGCAGCGAGTCCACCGCGCGCGCGGCGGCACGCGTGTCATATTCGACCATCTCGCGCCGCATCCTGCTGCGCCATTCGGTCACCGTGCGGGTGAAGCGTATATAGGCGGCGATCGCCAACATGGTCGCCGCCATCAGCCCCAGCCCGAATTTGACGAGGAAGATGATGCAGACCGCGGTGAGTTCGAAGATCGTCGGGCCGATGTTGAACAGCAGGAAATAGAGCATCGTGTCGATGCTTTTTGTGCCGCGCTCGACGACCTTGGTCAGTGCGCCCGTTCGCCGCTCGAGATGGAAACGCAGCGACAGGCGGTGAAGCTGGGCGAACACTTCGAGCGAGAGGCGCCGGGCGGCATCCTGGCCGACCATCTCGAAAATGGCGTTGCGCATATTGTCGAAGAGCACGCCGCCGAAGCGCGCGCCGGCATAGGCCGCGACCAATGCGACCGCGATCGCGACGCCGGGCTCCATCCCCGGCGCGAGCCGGTCCATCGCCGCTTTATAGGCAAAGGGCATCAGCAGCACCACCGTCTTGGCGGCGAGCACCAGCAGCAGCGCCGCGACGACCCGTGCGCGCAACGCCGGCTGTCCTTTCGGCCAGAGGTAGGGAAGGAAACGGCGGAGCGTGGCCAGGCCCTGTTCGGGAACGGGCAGGGCGGCGGAGGGAGTGTCGGGAGGCATGCACGGCCAAGATAGGGAGTTGACGGCGAATGTGGAAGCATGGCGTGCCACCGGCGCGGCGGGCGGAGCCGGCTGGCGTCGCATCATCGAAGCAGATAGGCGACGAACAGGACGCCGGCCAGCAGCCAGAGCGAGACGATAACCGCGGCGGCCGCATGGCTGCGCGGACCATCGGCGATTGTCTGAGCCTCGGCGCGGAACATTGTCATGAGGTCGGAAGGGATCATCCGGGCGGCGAGCGCGATTCCGAGCGGAACGATGATCAGGTCGTCGAGAAAGCCGAGGACCGGCACGAAATCGGGGATCAGGTCGATCGGGCTGAGCGCATAGGCGGCGACCGCGCCAGCGACCAGCTTCGCGACGGCGGGGGTGCGGCGGTCGCGCGCCGCCAGCCACAGGGCCAGCACGTCGCGTTTGAGCGCCCTGGCCCAGCTCCGTAATCGCCCGATCATCATCTTCGGCGCCGCGCCTGCTCGCCTTGGTCGAGCATGTCGCGATCCTCAAGTTCAACCCATACCGGCGCATGGTCGCTGGTCTTCTCCCAGCCGCGCGGGGTGCGGTCTACCTCGGCGTGGATCAGCCGAGCGGCTGCGGGGCGATTGAGCAAGATATGGTCTATCCGCAGCCCGGCATCGCGCTCGAACGAGCGCCGCCAATATTTCCAGAAGGTATAGATATGCTCGTCGGGATGGAGATGGCGCAAGGCATCGGTCCATCCTTGATCGAGGAGCCGCGCATAAGCGGCGCGGACCTCGGGCGCGAACAGCGCGTCGTCGCGCCAACGCTCGGGCACATAGACGTCGATGTCGGTCGGCATGACGTTATAGTCGCCCGCGACGATCACCGGTGCGTCGAGCGCCGCAAGGTCCGCCATATGGGCGTGGAGCCGATCGAACCAGCGCAACTTATAGTCGTATTTCGGGCCCGGCCGCGGATTTCCGTTCGGCAGATAAAGTCCCGCGATCAGCACCCCGTTGACCGCGGCTTCGATGTACCGGCTCTGGATGTCGTCAGGGTCGCCGGGAAGGCCACGCCGGGTCTCGATGATTTCGCCCGCCCGGCTGAGGATGGCGACGCCGTTCCAGCGGCTCTCGCCGTGCCAGACCGCCTCATAGCCCAGGTCCCGGATCGGCTGTTCGGGGAATGAGGCATCGGGGGCCTTGAGCTCCTGCAGGCAGACGATGTCCGGCCGGGCAGCATCCAGCCACCGCAGCAGCACCGGCAATCGCCCGTTGATGCCGTTCACATTATAGGTCGCGATCTTCATTCGGTCGGCACGGGCTCTTGACTGATGATCATCAACCGCGCTCCGGCGCGCCCGTTCCGCGGCCGGCGGTCGTTGCACTGATCGAGCGGCCGACCTCGACATCGCCAGCCGGCGCCGTTATCCTGGCTTTCTGCCGTCTTTGCCCGGATCGCCGCTCATGTCCGATCCCGAACTATTCCCGATAGCCAATGAGCGTTTTGTTGCGGACGTCCAGACGGTGTCGGACAAGATAAGGGCGGCCGGCTGGCAGCCCGATTTCATCGTCGGCATCGGGCGCGGCGGCCTGGTCCCCGCGGTGTATATTTCGCACCGGCTCGATCTGCCGATGCTTTCGATCGATCACAGTTCCAGAGAGGCTGGCTTGGCCGACGAGTTGCTCGGCAAGGTCGCGTCGAAAAGCGCGGCCGGCACCCGACTGCTGTTCGTGGACGACATCAACGACAGCGGCGGTACCATTGCTTACATCCGCGATATCCTCGGTGACCGGGGGTGTGACGACGGCAATCTGCGGTTCGCGGTGCTGCTCAACAACCTCCGCTCGAAGGTCGCGGTCGATTATTGGGCGCAGATGATCGACCGTGCATCGGACAAGCGCTGGTTCGTCTTCCCCTGGGAAGCGATGGCCACGGACGGCAGGCTCGTTGAGGAAGCTCTTTCCGTTCCGAGGCGCCTCGCCTGAACGGAGCATCGCTTCAGGCGCGCGTCGGCCGGGAAGCGCCCCTGCGTGCAGCCGTCGGCCCGGATGGGGGGCGGCCTATGTACCGGGTGGCGCTTCGCGCTGGCGGTGATAACGGCTCGCCAGCCAGGCGCAGACGAACAGTTGCAGCTGGTGGAAGATCATCAGCGGCAGGACGACCATTCCCACCTGCGCCGGCGCGAACAGTGCCCCCGCCATCGGCACACCGGAGACTAAACTTTTCTTCGAGCCGCAGAACAGCAGGACGATCCGATCTTCGCGCCGCATGCCGATCGCCCGGCCTACCAGCAGATTCGTCCCCATCACCATTGCAAGGACCAAGCCGCTCAACGTCAGAAGCGCCACTAGATCGAATCCCCCGACCCTGGTCCAGATACCCTCGATCACCGCCGCGCTGAACGCCGAATAGACGACGAGCAGCACCGAGCCTCGGTCAACCGGCTGCATGATCGCTTTGTTGCGATCGAGGAAGTTGCCGATAAGCGGGCGAAGAAGATGGCCCGCGATGAACGGGATCAGCAGCTGAAGGACGATCGTTCGCAGGGACGCTGCGGAAAAGCTGATGCTTGTCCCATCGGCACCCATGAGGAGGCTGACCAGCAGGGGTGTCAGGAAGATGCCGAGCAGGTTGGACAGCGAGGCGCTGCATACCGCCGCCGCGACATTGCCCCCGGCGATCGCGGTGAAAGCGATCGACGACTGCACCGTGGAGGGCACCAGCGTCAGGAAGACGAGGCCCGAAAGCAGCAGCGGATCGACCAGGCCCGAGCATGCCGCAGCCAGCGCGACGCCGAGCGTCGGAAAAAGCGCGTAGGTCGATCCCAGCACGATCAGGTGCAGCCGCCAGTTGCCGGCGCCGCGTCGTATCGCTTCGCGCGAGAGCTTCGCGCCGTGCAGGAAGAAGAGCAGAACGATCGCCAGGTCGGCCAGCTTGCCGACCCAATCTGCCGCCACGCCGCTGACCGGCGCGAGTGACGCGGCTGCCATGACGCCAATCAGCAACAGCAGGAACATGTCTGGCTTCAGCGCCGATTTCACAGAGAGCCTCATGGTGGCCCGACAGCGGGATCATCTTGCCGTCCCTGCATGAAAGGGATGCTGCGTGGCAAGAATATTGGTCAGGGGAGGGTTCCGCTCGGACGCTGCCCCGACACAATGCCGGCACGTCAGGCCCGGACCCTATCCTGTCGTCAGCTACCAAAGCGCGTGGGAAAGTGACGACCTGTTGGTTTGGCGGATTTCAATGCGAAGCGACCGCGCCACTGGCTGGCGGCTTTTTGGTCCTTGGCAATAGCCAGAAAGCTCCCGCGAGCAGGATCAACAGCGTTCCCGATATAAGGAACATATGATCCGCAGCGATGGTGACCGCCTCTTTGTCCACCAATTGGGCCACCACGGCGCGTGCCTGCATCATCGAGAGACCGCTTGCCTGAAGCGTGTCGAACGTCTGGCCCGGATTGAGCGTTCCTGCCAGTTCGCTGCCGTTGGTGCGCCCCTGGTCGGTCCAGAAGGTCATGGCGATCGATGTCGTGATCGCCATCGACATCGTGCGCATGAAGCTTTGCAAGCTCGCGGCAGAACCCACTTCGCTGGGCTTTACGGCGACCAGCGAGATGCTGGTCGCCGTAACGAAGAAAAAGGGCATGCCGAACCCCATCACCATCTGCGGAAAAGCGAGGGTCCAGAAGTCGGCGCCCGAGGTCCAGTCGATGCGCAGCAGCGTGGCCATTCCGAGCCACAGCAGACCTCCCGAGATGATCAGCCGCGTATCGACCCCCTTGGCCACCAGCATGGGTGGAAACCGCGTTGCCACGATCGAGACCATCGCGGCGCAGGCGGTGGCGATGCCGGCCAGAGTCGCGGTGTAGTTCAGAGTGATCTGCATCCACTGCGGGATCACCACTACGCCGGCGAAATAGGCTCCGAAGCCGAAAAATATCCCGAGGACGCAAATCGTATAGGTCCGGTTCGCGAACACCCGCAAATCGACGATCGGGTGCTCCTCTGTCAGCTCCCATATCACGAATGCGCAGAAGCCGATCAGAGCGGCGATCGCGAAGGTCACGACCATTGGATCTGCGAACCAGTCATGCTCGCGGCCGATATCGAGCATGATCTGCAATGCCCCGACCCAGAAGATCAGCAGCGCCAGCCCGATCCTGTCGATAGGCACCCGCACGATCGGGGTTTCGTACGAGCGGATGAGGACAAGCACGCCGAACAGCGACAGCAGGATGATCGGAATGTTGATGAAGAAGATCCAGTGCCACGACAGATTGTCGCTGATCAGGCCGCCGACGATCGGACCGAGTGCCGGCCCGCTCATCGCGGTCATGGCCCAGAGCGCCATCGAGGAGGACCGCTTTTCAAGCGGAGTGACCCGCATCAGCAGGATCTGTGTCAAGGGCATCAGCGGTCCACCGCAGAAACCCTGGCCGATCCGGGCGATAACGAGCATCTCCAGCGTAACCGAAAGACCGCAGAGGATCGAGAAGGCGCCAAAACCGCACATGCAGGCGATGAATAAGCGCACTGTGCCGAAACGCTGGCTGAGCCAGCCGGCCAAGGGCACGGTAATTGCATCGGCCACGGCGTAGGATGTTATGACCCAGGTGCCCTGGCTCGGGGTGATCCCCAGATTGCCGGCAATGTGCGGGATCGAGACATTCGCGATCGTTATGTCGAGCACGACGACGAAATTGGCCAAGGCGAGAGCAACGCTCGCCCATAACCGCATGGGACCCTGCAGCGGCGTAGGTTGGGTGGCTGCCGTCATCCGTCAGCTGCTCGAAAGGTCGACCTTGACCTCGGTGGAAAGGCCAACCCGCAGCGGATGCGCCGCCAGTTCCTTGGGGTCCAACGCGATGCGCACCGGTAGGCGCTGAACCACCTTGATCCAGTTGCCGGTAGCATTCTGCGCCGGGATCAGAGCGAAAGCGGCACCCGTCCCGCCCGAAAAGCCGACCACGCGGCCATGATAGACGACGTCACCGCCGTAGATGTCCGCCGTCACCGTCGCCGCCTGGCCCGGGCGGACCCGCCGAAGCTGCCGCTCCTTGAAGTTCGCTTCGACATAGACCTTCGACAGCGGCACGATGGTCATGATCGGAGTGCCCTGGGAGACGCGCTGGCCAACCTGGACCTGGCGACGCGCGACGACGCCTTCGACGGGCGCGCGGATGATGGTGCGATCAAGATCGAGCTTGGCGGCCGCCAATTTGGCTTTCGCCGCAAGCACCATCGGGTCGGTCTCTACGGTGGAGCCACTGACGATCGCCTGATTGGCGGCAAGCTCGCCCGCCGCTGCGCCTTGATTCGACCGGGCCTGCGCAAGACCCGCCCGGGCGGCTGCGAAGGCCTTGCGTGCGCTGGTGAGCTCCTCTCCGGAAACCGCACCTGACGGCTGCAGCGCAAGGCGGCGGTCCAGGTCGATCCGCGCCTGCTCATATTCCGCCTCCGCGCGGGCAATGTCGGCGTGCCGCGCATCGAGCTGGCTGCCGAGCGCCTGGCTCATCGCGGAGCTTTGCCGGAACACGCGCCGCGCACGGGCGAGTTCGGCCGCTGCCTGCTGATAGGCGATCACGTAATTGGCTGGATCGAGCCGAACCAATATGTCGCCGCGCTTCACCATCTGCGTGTCGGAGACCAGTACCTCGGTCGCCGTCGCGCTGATCACCGGCGTCACCTGGGCCACCTCCGCATTGACATAGGCGTTGTCGGTGCTGACCTGATTGCGGCCGATCAGGAAATACCAGAGCGCATAGATGATCGCCGCAGTGGTCACGGCTAGCGCCAGGCGCATCAGCCAACGCTTGCGGGCCCTTGAACGCGCGTCGTTGGACACTGCCCGGTCCTCATCATGGGCGATAGCTTCAGGGGCGGCGTCAGCCATGTCGTTCTTCCTTGGGGGTAATCGCCTGGTCAGTGGTGAAGCCGCCCCCCAACGCCCGTATCAGCGCAATGTCCAGGGCGAAGGCGCGAGCGGAGAGGGCGGCGAAACTGCGGCGCGCATCGAGCAGCCGCTCCTCGGCCGTGAGCACGTCCAGAAAGGTCGAGAGCCCGCCTTGATAGCGTTTTCTGGCAATCGAATAGGCGTCCTCGGAGGCGGCGAGCGCCTGGCGCGACTGGGCAAGCTGCTCGCCCAGCGAACGGCGGCTGGTGACCGTGTCGGCGACCTCGCGATAGGCGTCGGTCACGACGCGGTCATAGTCGGCGACAGCCTCGTCATAGGCAGCCCGCGCGCCGCGATATTGGCCCTTGAGCGCGCCGCCGCGGAACAGCGGCAGGCTCAGCGCGGGGCCCGCATTGCCCGCCAGCGAGCCTTGCTTGGCCAGATTGTCGAGGCCGACCGACTGATAGCCGATCAAGGCCGACAGCCGAATCGAGGGATAGAAATCGGCGCGTGCCACCTTGATACGGTTGGCCGCGGCCTCGGTGCGAGCGCGCGCCGCGGCGATATCGGGGCGCCGGGCGAGCAGGTCGGTGCTGACGCCGGCCGGCAGGCCGTGCGGCTGAAGCTTGGCAAGCTCGGGTCGCTCGATAGCGAGCCCCCGGTCCGGCCCGGAGCCGAGGAGCGCGGCAAGCCTGTTGCGTGTGAGGCCGATGCTCTCGTCGACCGCTTCCAGATCGGCCCGGGCCCGCGGTATGCCGGCTTCGGCCTGCCTGAGTTCCGCGCGGGTATCGAGGCCGTTCAGCACGCGGTCCGACACGAGCTTTCCCGTCGACGACCGCAACTCGACCGCCGCGCCGAGCACGTCGCGCTCGGCATATAATCGGGCAAGATCGGCATAGGCGGCGCCGATCGCGGTGGCGAGGAGGAGCTGAGCCTGCCGCGCGTCGAGCCGCGCTGCTCTTGCCTCGGAGATGGCGGCGGCGAGCCCGGCGCGGTTGCGGCCCCACAGGTCGATGTCGAATCCGGCCTCGAGTCCGACGCGGCCCTCATCGAGCCAACCGCGCGGCACGAACTCGGACGGGAACCCCATATTATAGCTCTGCTTGCGAACACCGGCCGCGCCGGTCGCGTCGAGCGTGGGCAGGAGCGCCGCGCCGGCAGCCTGGGCAAGGCCCTCGGCGCGGCGGATCCGTGCCAGCGCCGCCGCCACGTCGGGCGATCCGGCAAGGCCTTCCTCGATCAGCCGGCTCAGCTGTTCGTCCCCATAGCCGCGCCACCAGCCCTCGGTCGGCCAGGCGGCATCGCCCTCGGTGGCGAAGCTGCGCTCCGTCGCGAAACTGCCGGCCGCGCGGGGTTCGGGCTTCGGTCCGAGGTCGGGTGCGCCGACGCACGAGACTAGCAGCACGACAGCGGATATCGGTACTAGGGATCGAAGGAAAACCGCCCGACTCATGCCTTCTCACGGACCTATTCTGACGATGATGAATTCGCTCTGCGCCGCGCGGAGACGGCTTGTCAATGAAAAAACTGTACCGTAGAGTACGGAAATGAACGCAGCGTCCGCAACGCCAGTCGCAGGTCGCCGGGAGGCCCGGCGGATCGATCGCCGCGACGCCATGCTCGCCATCGCCGCGGAGTCATTCCTGCGTAATGGCTATGCTGCGACGACGATGTCGGCGATCGCGGCGGCGATCGGCGGATCGAAGGCAACGCTATGGAGCTATTTTCCTTCCAAGGAGGCACTTTTCGAAGCGGTGCTTGATCGGCAGACCGCTGCATATCGGATGCGTCTGACGACGTTGCTCGATCCTTCGGGCGATCTGGAGCCGGGTTTGCGGGGCTTCTGCCTGAGCTTCATCGAGCGGATCGTATCGCCCGAGGCCATTGCCCTGCATCGGCTGGCGCACGCGGAGGCGAGCCGCTTTCCGGAGCTCGGGGCGATCTTTTACGATCGCGCGCCGCGGACGGTTCAGGGCATGCTGGCAAGCTTCATCGCCTCGATGATGGAGCGCGACAGATTGCGAAAGGCCGATCCCGCGCGGGCAGCGCGTACGTTGATGACCTTGTGCCTGTCGGGATGCCATCAACAGGTGATGCTCGGGCAGCTCGCCCAGCCCAGCAAGGCGCAGCTGGCAGAAGATGCCGATTATGCAGCCGACATCTTCCTGCGCGCCTACGCCCCCTGATTGCCGTTATATCCCGCCGGGAATGAAAAGGGCGGCCGTGGGGCCGCCCTCATGTTCCGGTTCAAGCCTATCAGCAGCTATCAGCGCGAATAGAACTCGACGACCAGGTTCGGCTCCATCTTGACGGGATAGGGCACTTCATCGAGCGTCGGGACGCGTACGAAGCTTACCTTGCTGCCGCCATCCTGGGCGATATATTCGGGAACGTCGCGCTCGGACAACCCCTGGGCCTCGAGCACCAGCGCCATTTCCTGCGCCTTCGAACCGAGCGTGATCTCGTCGCCCGGCTTCACCATGCGCGACGCGATGTTGCACTTCGTGCCGTTGACCAGGATATGGCCGTGGTTGACCAGCTGGCGCGCGGCGAAGATGGTCGGTGCGAACTTGGCGCGGTAGACGACCGCGTCGAGGCGGCGCTCGAGCAGGCCGATCAGGTTCTGTGAAGTGTCGCCCTTCATCCGCGAAGCTTCGACATAATATTTCTTGAACTGCTTCTCGGTCACGTCGCCATAGGAGCCTTTCAGCTTCTGCTTGGCCTTGAGCTGGATGCCGTAATCCGAAAGCTTGCCCTTGCGGCGCTGGCCGTGTTGGCCGGGGCCATATTCGCGCTTGTTGACCGGGCTCTTCGGCCGGCCCCAGATGTTCTCGCCCATCCGGCGGTCGAGCTTGTACTTGGCGCTGGTGCGCTTCGACATGATATCTTCCTTCAATCGCTACAACGTTATCCGCCCTTCGCGGGGCCGGGCGGAGTCGATCCCGGTTTTCGCGCTGCTTGGTCGTATCCGACGGCAGGGCCACCGCTTCACCGGGGTGCGGGGCCGATTGCGAAGGCGCGCCTATGGCGGCGAAGAGGCGGATAGTCAAGCGTTTCGCGGTCGGCTAAAGGCGCCCCATGACCGACAAGAAAGCCGTTCCGGCTGCCGAATGCACGACTATGCGCGAGGTCCGCGAGGCGATTGACGGATTGGACACGCTCATCGTCAGCCTGCTCGCCGAGCGGATGCGCTATATCGAGGCCGCGGCGCGGATAAAGCCCGATCGTGGGGCGGTCCGCGACGAGGTTCGCAAGGCCGAAGTGATCGCCCACGCCGTCAAGGTCGCCGCCGATCGCGGCTTTCCGCCGAAGCTCGCCTACCGCCTCTACGACATGCTCGTAGAGGGGTCGATCGCGCATGAATTCGAGAAATTCGACGAATCACGCGCTTGATGACCGCCGGCCTCGGCGACGCGTCGCCCAGGCCATCGAGGCCGCCATGATGAGCAACGGCATTGCCGGAGCATGGAAGCGCGCCTGGCCCGAAAAGAGCAACGCTATTGCGGTTATGAACAGCGGGAACGCGAACAATGTCGCCTCGGCGGGCAGCGCGCGGTCGCGGAGCCCATTTCGGCCTATCGTCCACAGCCTCCGCAGCGCCAGCAGCACGATCGCCATGTAGAGCAGCTGGTCGACGATCCTCATGATGAGGATCGGGGTGCGGGCATCGGCATGGTGTCGCTCATAGGCCCAGGCCGCCTCGCCGTCGGTGCCCCATAGCTCGAAAAGCTTGCGCGGCATCAGCATCGCGAAGGCCGCCGGATTCTCGCGGATCCACTGCCAGCCGAGCGCCTTTGTGCGTCTGTCATAGTCGACCTGCCGACGAAGCCGGTCGGCCGCCCTGATTCCCGTGCGGTCATAGATCTCCAGGATGCCGGGTTCGTCGGCCTCATCGACATAGCCGCCGTTCGCGAGCGCGTTATTGCCGTTCAGCAGGGTGGGGCCGCCATTCGTCGAGACGAGAACCCACTCGCCTAAGCGCTGGTGGTTGCGCAACGTCCAGGGCGCGACCACGGCGAAGAGCGCCGCGTAGAGCAGGACGCTCTTCAGTGCGACGAGCCGCCAGCCTGGCCGCGGTTTCGCTACCCCGAGAAGGACGAGCAGCATGATAGGGTACAGATAGGTCTGCGCCTTGATCAGGGTCGCGAGCCCGAGCAGCCCGCCGGCGATCGCGGCCGCGCCCGGCGTCCGCGCGAGCAGGAAATAGGTGGCCCAGATCAGCAGCGGAACATAGGGCCCCTCACTGGCGAGCTGCGGCGCATAGAATATCGAATTGGGGTAGACGGCCCAGATTAGGAGAGCGGCGATGATCGCCGGCCTCGGCATCGCCAGCTGCCGCCCGAGCATGATCATGCCCCAGCCGGTCGTCGCGGCGAACGCCAGGTTGAGCGCGAGGGGCGCGACATGATCGCTGCCGGTCAGCGCTATGGCAGCCGCCAGGATCGCCGGATAGCCGACCGGCCAATAGGCGGTCGGAACGCCGCGTTCGACATATCCGAGGCCGGCCGCGATGTCTCGGGCGCGATCGAGATACCAAGCATAGTCGGAGATCGGAGCGACCGGAAATATCAGCATCGCCAGCAGCCGGAGCATGATGGCGAAAATGACGCATGCGGGCAGCGTCCACCGACGCGCGCTTCGGTCGGCCTCGACCATGCCCCTATCCCCCAAAAGCCGCCGCATCGCCATTCAGACGCTCCGCGCGGCGCGCGTCAAGTCCTGCCAGAGCCAGACGGTTGAGACCTTGATACAGCTCTATCAGGCTGTTCCAACCTGAAACGATCGAGGGCTAACGGTCGCGCGGTCGCTCGATCGCGCTCAGCACGCCGCGCAGCGTCCTGATTTCCTGCGCGTTCCAGCCGGGCTTCGTCAGCAGGCCGCGCAGCGTCCGTCTGGTGGTGGGGGCACGATCGGGCGGGAAGAAATAGCCGCTTCTCTCCAGCAGCGCTTCGATGTGGCCCATCAGCCCTTCGAGATCCGCCTGGGGCGCGGGAGGATCGATTTCGACCGATGGCGGCGATGCGAGAGCCATCCCCTTCGACCACTCATAGGCGATGAGGATCACCGCCTGGGCGAGGTTGAGGCTGCCGAATTCGGGGTTGATCGGCACCGTGATGATCGTCCGGGCCAGCGCCACGTCGTCGGTTTCCAGGCCGGATCGCTCGGGCCCGAACAGGATCGCCGAGCGACCGGGCGCGGCGTGGATCGCGCGCGCCGCTTCCTCGGGCGTTGCGACCGGCTTGGTCACGCCGCGCCTGCGCACCGTGGTCGCATAGACATGCGCGCAATCGGCGGTCGCCTCGGCGACGCTGTCATAGACGCGCGCGGCTTCGAGGACGCTGTCGGCGCCCGACGCTGCGGGCCCGGCCTGCGGATTGGGCCAGCCGTCGCGCGGGCTCACCAGCCGCATCTCGGTCAGGCCGAAATTGAGCATCGCCCGGGCCGCCTTGCCGATATTCTCGCCGAGCTGCGGACGGACGAGGATGATGACGGGTGAGAGCGTCGCCCCGACCCGCTCCCCAGGTTGAGCGGTCACAGGAATGGCCCTATTCCTTCCCCGCCTCGCTTACCGTCCCCGCGAAATCCTCGAAATCCTTGGCCTCGCGGAAATCCTTATAGACGCTGGCGAAGCGGATATAGGCAACGCTGTCGAGCGCCTTCAGCCCATCCATCACCATCTCGCCGATCGCATCGGCGGCAATTTCATTGTCGCCGCTCGTCTCGATCTGCCGCTGGATCGCGCTCGCCAGCCGATCGATCCGCGCAGGATCGACCGGTCGTTTGCGGCAGGCGATCTGGATCGAGCGTTCGAGCTTGGCGCGATCGAAGGGCTCGCGGCGGTTCTCGCTCTTCACGACCGTCATCTCCCGCAACTGAATGCGCTCGAACGTCGTGAAGCGTGCGCCGCAGCCCTCGCATTGCCGCCGGCGCCGGATCGCCGCCCCGTCATCGGTGGGGCGGCTGTCCTTCACCTGGCTATCCTCGAAGGCGCAGAAGGGGCAGCGCATTACTCCCCCCTTGAGAAGTGCGTCACCATCAAAGCTCCGGGTATATCGGAAAGCGATCGCACAGCGCCTCCACACGGGCCTTTACCTGCGCTTCGGTCTGCCCATTGCCTTCAGGCCCGTTCTTCGCCAGCCCGTCGAGCACGTCCGAGATCATGTCCGCGATCTCGCGGAATTCGGCGGGGCCGAAGCCGCGTGTCGTGCCGGCCGGCGATCCGACCCTTATGCCCGAGGTCTTGACCGGCGGCAGCGGATCGTTCGGGACACCATTTTTGTTGCAGGTGATCCCGGCGCGCTCGAGCGCCTCGTCGGCGTCGCGGCCGGTCACTCCGATCGGCCGCAGGTCGACCAGTGCGAGATGCGTGTCGGTGCCCCCGGAGACGAGGTCGGCGCCGCGCTCCTTGAGGCGGGCGGCCAGCACCTTGGCATTTTCGACCACGGCCGCGGCATAGGTCCTGAACGCCGGCTGCAGCGCCTCGCCGAAGGCGACCGCCTTGGCGGCGATCACGTGCATCAGCGGCCCGCCCTGGAGGCCCGGGAAGACCGCCGAGTTGATCTTCTTCGCGATCGCCTCGTCATCGGTCAGGATCATGCCGCCACGCGGGCCGCGCAGCGTCTTGTGGGTCGTCGTGGTTACGACATGGGCATGGCCGAACGGCGTCGGGTGGACGCCGCCCGCGACGAGCCCCGCGAAATGCGCCATGTCGACCATGAACAGCGCGCCCACCTCGTCCGCGATCGCGCGGAAACGGGCGAAATCGATATGGCGCGGATAGGCCGATCCGCCGGTGATGATCAGCGTCGGCCGGTGCTCGCGTGCCAGCGCCTCGACCTGGTCGAAATCGATGCGATGATCGTCGGGGCGCACGCCGTACTGGACGGCGTTGTACCATTTGCCCGACAGCGCGGCCTTCGCACCATGGGTCAGGTGGCCGCCCGCGTCGAGGCTGAGACCCATGATCGTATCCCCCGGCTTGGTCAGCGCGAGCATGACCGCGCCGTTCGCCTGCGCGCCGGAATGCGGCTGGACATTGGCGAAACCGCAGTTGAACATCGCCTTCGCGCGGTCGATCGCCAGCTGTTCGACGATGTCGGACGGGTGGCAACCTTGATAATAGCGCTTGCCCGGATAGCCTTCGGCATATTTGTTGGTGAAGACCGAGCCCTGTGCCTCGAGCACTGCCTTGGAAACGATATTCTCCGACGCGATCAGCTCGATCTGCTTCTTCTCGCGCGCCACTTCCTGCTGGAGGCCGCCGAACACGGCCGGGTCCGCTGCGGCGAGGCCGCGCGTGAAGAACCCGTCTGGTTGAACGTCCGAAACGGAGGCGGCCGGATTGCTGCTCATGCATGTTCCTTGTGGAAGCGGGGATGGGAAAGCTTGTCGACGCGCCGGACATGGCGATCGCCGGCGAACGGGGTCGCCAGGAACGCCTCGACACAGGCGCGCGCCTGCTCGAAGCCGATCAGCCGCGCACCCAGCGCGATTACGTTGGCATCGTTATGCTCGCGCGCGAGTCGCGCGGAGAGGACTTCGGACACCAGCGCGCAACGCGCCGCCGGGTGACGGTTGACCGCGATCGATATGCCGATACCGGATCCGCATAGCGCGATCGCCTTGCCGGCCTCGCCTGCGGCGATGGCCTCGGCGAGCTTGTAGCCATAATCGGGATAGTCGACCGACGCCGTACTGTCGGGGCCGAGGTCGAGCACGGCGACACCCTGGCCCCGCAACCATTCCGCGAGCGCGGCCTTGAGGTCGAATGCGGCATGATCGGATGCGATGGCGATCGTCTCGGCCATGTCCTGTCCAATATCTTGCGAGTCGGCGGTAAGCGGGCTTCTAGTGCCTAAGGTCGATCGACGCTACCATCTTTGGTGTTGACCTTGCCGTCGATCCTCTTTTCAACCGGTCACCAGGGCGGGGGCGTCCGAAGGAGGAGATTTGTCGATGACCGTCCGCATCGTTCCGGCTGCCGCCGCGCTGCTGCTGCTGCTGACCGCCTGCGCGCGGGGCGAGGATGCCCACCCGCTCGACAATATGGCGACGGGGGACGGGAATGCGGCGATCGCAGTCGAGGACGAGATTGCGGTAAACACCGCCAACGCCTCGGACGAGGCGCGTCCCACCGACGCCTGGATCGGCAAATGGATCGGCGTCGAGGGCCTCGTGCTCGATATCCAGCCGGCGGGCGAGCCTGGGCGCTACGTGCTCAGCGTGACGCTGCTCGATGGCATGCGAACCTATGAGGGCATCGCCGATGGCGAGCGGATCAGCTTCACGCGCGACGGCGAGGCGCAGTTTATCCGTGCCGCCACGGGCAAGGAGACTGGCCTAAAATGGCTCGCCGACAAGCAGGATTGCTTGATGATCCAGCAGGGCGAGGGCTTCTGCCGTGATGCGCCCAAGGCTGCGCCTGCCACGCCGCGCCCTTGAAATCCGCGGGTTTCCGGATTAGGGCGCGGCGATGACCAAGCCCGCGCCGCTGTTGACCGCCGAGCAGTTCGCCGTTCGCGCCCGTGCGATCGTCGAGACGATGCACGGCCACGCCGCGCATCGCGCGATCGATCTGCTGACCAATGATGTGCTGCGTGGGCTCGGCTATGGCGAAGGCATCGAGATTTTCGAGCAGGCCGTAGCGCATTGGCACACCGCCGATCAGGCCTATCCGCATGAGGGCCGCTGTCCCGACTGCGAAGCGGAGCAGCGGAAAGCGGCGGCGTGATACGCCCCATTCGTGGGGAGGGACGAATTTGAAAGCAAGCATCGGGAAGCGTTGATCGGTCGGCGTCGCCATAGTCCATGCACATATTGATCGCATGAAGGACTATGGGATGCTGATGGACTCGATCGTGAGAGATCCCCGCTGGGCGGCGGTGCTGAGCCGCGACGCTAGCGCCGACGGCCGCTTCGTCTATTCGGTCGCATCGACCGGGGTCTATTGCCGGCCGAATTGCGCGGCGCGAACGCCCAACCCGCGCAACGTCGCTTTCCATGACAGCGCGGCCGCCGCCGAGGCCGCGGGCTTCCGACCGTGCAGGCGCTGCCGGCCCGACGAGCCGCCGCTGGCCGAGCGCCAGGCCGCGCTCGTCGCCGCCGCCTGTCGTCGGATCGAGGCGGCGGAGGAGGCGCTGCCGCTCGCTCGGCTCGCCGCGGAGGCGGGGCTCAGCGCGCATCATTTCCACCGGCTGTTCCGCTCGATCACCGGGCTGACGCCGAAGGGCTATAGCGATGCCTGCCGTGCTGGCCGGATCCGGGCGGCGCTGGCGGAGGGCGGATCGGTTACCCACGCGCTCTACGCAGCCGGCTATGGATCGAGCGGGCGTTTCTACGCGGCCGCCGATGGCGCGCTGGGCATGGCGCCGGCGCGCTATCGCAGCGGAGGCGAGGGAGCGGTCATCCGCTACGGCTTCGGTCGATCGTCGCTCGGGCGGGTGCTGGCGGCGAGCAGCGAGCGCGGGATCTGCGCCATATTGATCGGCGATGACGAGCCGGCCTTGCTGGACGATCTTGCCCGTCGCTTCCCCAGGGCGACGCTCATCCGCGGCGATGCCGACTACCGGCATCAGGTCGCGCAGGTGGTGGCGGTGGTCGAGGAACCGAGGCACGGGCTCACGCTGCCGCTCGATATCCGCGGCACCGCCTTCCAGCAGCGTGTCTGGCGGGCGCTCGGCGCGATCCCGCCCGGCGAGACGCGCAGCTATGCCGAGCTGGCCTCGGCGATCGGCGCGCCCCGCTCGGTCCGGGCCGTCGCGGGCGCCTGCGCGGCCAATCCGATCGCGGTCGCGGTCCCTTGCCATCGCGTCGTGCGCGGTGACGGCGCGCTTGCGGGCTATCGCTGGGGGATCGAACGCAAGCAGCTATTGCTCGAACGGGAAGCTTCGGGCGACTGAATAGCCCCGTTGATCGCCGGCAGCGCGGCCGCTCGCGCCAAAGTCTGGACCACATGTCCATAGCTTGACTCCGGGAGGGCGAAAGAAGAATAAGAACAAAATAAGAACATGACTGAGTCGAGTCTCCCTCTTGCCGCCCTGAGAGCGCAGGTCGCCGCGCTCGACGGACCGAAGCTCAGCGATAGCCGGCGCTTTGCGCTGGGCGTGGAGTCGCTCGACCACCGGCTGGGTGGCGGCCTGCCGCGCGCGCGACTGCACGAGCTGTTCGCCGCTTCGGCCGAGGATCGCGGCGCGCTGGCAGGTCTCGCCTTGATGCTGGCGATACGCGTGGGACAGGGGCCTCTGCTCTGGATCCGTCAGGAAAGCGGCGTTCGGGCGGCCGGGCGGCTCTATGGTCCGGGGCTGGCCGAACTCGGTCTTGATCCGGCGCGGCTGGTCGAGATCGTGGCACCCGACGAGGCAGGTCTGCTGCGTGCGGCGGGTGATGCGGTACGTTGTCCTGCACTGTCAGCGGTGCTGATCGAACCGATGGGGGCACGCGGTCTCGATCTGACCTCGAGCCGGCGGCTTGCGGTGGCGGCGGAAAAATCGGGGGTGACGATCCTGCTGTTGCACGGGGTCGCCGAGCCGGGGCCGAGCGCCGCTTATAGCCGCTGGCGGGTTCGCTCGCGGGGTTCCGCGCGGCTGGACGCGGGGGCGCCGGGTCACCCGGCGATGGAGCTCGAACTGCTGCGGCATCGGGGAGGTGTGCCGGGCCTGCGCATCTGTCTGGAGTGGAATCGTGACGAGCTTGCTTTCCGGGAAGCGGCGCTATCTGGCGCTCCATTTTCCTTTCCTGCCGACGGACCGGCTGGCGCACCTGATCGCGATCGGCGCGGCGGAGACCGGCTTTCCGCCTGACGCGCCCTTCGTCCTTGTCGAGAAGCGCAAGGGGGCGATGCGCCTCGCCGCGGTCAGCCCGCCGGCGCTGGCGCTCGGGCTGGCGCCGGGGCTCAGCCTCGCCGATGCGCGTGCGCGTATTCCCGATCTCGCCGTTGCCGGCGTCGATCCCCCGGCTGATTCCGCCTGGCTCGAGCGGATCGCCGACGGCTGCGATCGCTACACGCCGATGGTGGCGCTCGATCCGCCTGAGGGGTTGATCCTCGACATCAGCGGTTGCGCGCATCTGTTCGGAGGCGAGGAGGGGTTGCGCGACGATCTCGCCGCCCGGCTAGCCCGGCTCGGCATGGTCGTCTCGTCCGCGCTCGCGGACACGCCCGATGCGGCGCGGGCGCTGGCGCGATATTCTCATTCAAGCCCCTCCTCTTCAGGAGTTCGGGCAGCCCTGTCCCCCGGACAGGGCCAGGAAGCCCGAACTGGGAAAGGGGTGGGGGCTCTCCTCCCCCTGACGTCGGATTTGGGGCGAGCCCCCACCCCACCCCCTCCCCTGAAGGGGAGGGGCCAGAAAGGCAATCTACACTCAAGATTGAACGCCCTCCCCATCGAAGCCCTCGAACTCGATGCTGAGGATGGCGTCGCCCTCCGCCGGGCCGGGCTCAAACGGATTGGTGACCTTGCCGCGCGGCCGTCGCGGCTCATCTCGGCGCGGTTCGGCGAGGCGACGGCCGACAAACTCGCGCGGATCGCGGGCGGACGCGACATCCGGATCACCGCGCGCCGGCCCGAAGCGGCGCTGATCCTCGAGCGCCGTTTCGCCGAGCCGATCGGTCGGACCGAGGCCGCGCTCGCCGCGATCGGCGAACTGGCGCGGCAGGCCGCGCACCGGATGGCGGAGGCGCATCGCGGCGGCAGGCGTTTCGAGGCGCGGCTGTTCCGCACCGATGGCCTTGTTCGCGCGCTCAGGATCGAGA
>Ga0207641_10000619_pt1 | contig 38715 bp, 75 predicted proteins | sample KBSSwiS62_FD_184306 | JGI IMG/M metagenome (GOLD analysis project Ga0207641, IMG submission 184306) | Switchgrass rhizosphere microbial communities from Kellogg Biological Station, Michigan, USA - KBS Switchgrass S6-2 (SPAdes) (version 2) | ecosystem: Host-associated > Plants > Roots >... | reverse complement strand
CTTAATCGGAGCCATGTTTGCAATTGCTTTACTTTATATTACTTCAATTGTTGCGAAATGAAAGCATTAAATCTTTACGCTTGCTTGGGTGGAAACAGATATAAATGGGAAGATTGCGAAGTAACGGCAATTGAATTAGATCCAGAATTAGCCCGAATGTATAAAGAAAGATTCCCTAATGACATTGTAATTGTAACCGATGCTCACCAATATCTTTTAGATCATTACAAAGAATTTGATTTTATATGGACTTCACCACCTTGCCCAACTCATAGCCGCTCACGTTTTGCCAGGCATGAAAGCACGTTCACAGAATATCCAGACATGAAACTCTATCAAGAAATAATATTCCTTGAAAATTATTTTGATGGTAAATATTGCGTTGAAAATGTTATACCATTTTATGAACCGTTAATACCAGGTAAAAAAAGGGGGCGGCATTTATATTGGACGAACTTCAATCTTCCTAATATTTTAAGCAACAGATCTGGAAATTTTATGGAAGGCAAAGACGAAATGAATAATTGGATAAAATTCCATGAGATTAATTTGGATACTTACAATGGAGAACAAAGTAAAATAAAGATAGCCAGGAATTTGGTTGATTATGAAGCCGGATTAACTATTTACCAATGTGGCATAGGAGCATTTAAGGCAAACAATATTAATCAACTTAGTTTAATATGAGACTTCGAAATGAATCCATAACCTTAAACCTTAAAAAATGATGAGTAAAGAATTTATAGAAGATTTATTGGCGATAAATTGCGCTTATAATTATCAGGAAGAAATAAGAGACCCTAAATCTACAATTCATAAATGTTATTCTAAAACTTGCATGATGAATGTGGACGATGAGATAGCTAAGGATATTCAGGAAAAAGGATGTATTATTTATACAAAAGATTTTGTTCAGAATGTAATTGCTAAAAAACAATGAGACTCCGCAACGATCTATTGACCTTAAACCTTAAAAGGAAGTCACTGCCTCCGGTGCTATATGAAAGGATAAATGAATACAACGTAAGAGTTGGAACGGTTTGGATTATGAATATAAGAAGATGGTCTACAAACTTACCTCAAGGTACTTTAATTTATCATGACAATGTTAAACGCTTTATCAGTAATTCATGGTACGATATAAACACTAACGGAACATACGAAGAATTTGAAGAGTCTTTTAATAAGTGGATGGAAAATTTATGAAGGATAAAGGATATTTTGGAATTGGCTGTTTGAACATGAAAACTTCAATGAACTATGGAAGCCTTTTCAGAACCGCCCAAATATTTGAAGCTGACTTTATTTTCTTAATTGGATGTCGATTCAAAGAACAGGCCACCGATACAATGAAAAGTTGGCGGCACATTCCTACTTTCAATTATAATGATTTTAACGATTTCAATCAGCATAGGCCACACGATTGCAAATTAATAGGCATAGAGCTTATTCCAACCGCAACGCCTATAAAGTATTTTAAACACCCAAAACAGGCTTGTTATTTACTTGGTGCTGAGGATAATGGATTAACAAAACAAGCAATTGAACATTGCCAAGAGGTTATTTATTTGCCAGGAGAACGAAGTTTAAACGTTTCGGTAGCTGGTAGTATTGTCCTATTCGACAGAATTAACAAACTATGATTTTTTTCTACTATTTGTTTTGTGATGTGATAAGAATTATTACTTTTGTCTTGTCAAAGTGAATTTGATACGCTGTTACGGAGCGAAAAGAAATTTAAAAATTCCCTTGTTGTTTGAAGGCCGTAACCCTGATAACAGCGAGGGATTTTTATTTATGCTTGAAGTAAAAGAAAAACAATGCGATCAATGTCTTTTATCACCGAATAGAATTGTAAGCGCACAACGCATGAAGCAATTAATCAAATCATGCAATCGTTCTGATTCACATTTTCAATGCCACAAAGGAACAATTGAAGGTAAGGACATTGTTTGTCGGGGCTTTTACGACAATTTCTCAACTAATCTAATTCGAGCGATGGGTCGTCTTAACGCAATAAAGTTTGTATAAAAATGGCAACAGTAAAAGATCGTTTTGAACACCTAGGATTAGCCTACAACAATAAGATTCTAATGATTGTTGGAATTCACATAAGCAATAAATTCAAAGATATGAGCCGCCTACCTAGGGTTAAGAAAATTCAGGGTGAAGGTGAGTTCAATTACGAAGTTTGGGATTATCCAGACTCTTGGAATAAAGAAATGGATAGACTAATACTCATTTTCCTTGAGCATTATTTGGATTTAAAGACAGACGTTCGCAATGGGTAATAAAGCATATATCGAATTACTGAAAGATCCGCGTTGGCAAAAGAAACGCTTGCATATCTTTGAATTAGATGGATTTCGATGTCGTCATTGTTGTTCTCCCGAAAAAACACTTCATGTTCATCATCTATATTATGAAAAAGGAAAAATGCCGTGGGAATACCCTGACGATGCATTAGTTACTTATTGCGAAGATTGTCATGAACGAGTTAAGAATGTGAATTGGATGGGTGCGATGAGAGAATTAAATGTTACTGAATATGAACTTTTAGATTTATTCATTCACATAAAATTTAAAAAAGAAAAGGATACAAAAATATCTGCTCCTGTTTTAGAGAAATACAAGATAAGAAATTTCCATTTCTTTTTGAATACATCAGATTTTGAATCAGTTGAAGAACTTGATGATTATTATCAGAATTATAGACCTGAATTAAAGAAAAAGTTTAATGGCTAGTGATCCAGCTACACTTTGGTATTGGGGTGACTGGGCCGGTGGCACAATAACTTTCAGTAGATTTTTAAAGGGTTGTTATATGGATTTACTATATGCACAATTCAATAACGGGCATTTATCATTGGACGAAATAAAAACTGTTCTTGGTTCGGATTTTGGCTCATCGTGGCCTACCCTCCAAAAAAAGTTTAAAGTAGATCCAAATGGTTTGTTTTATAATGTCCGCGCAGAAGAAGAAAAAAACAAAAGAATTGCATTTACTGAATCACGTAGAAATAACCTTAAATCCCATAAGGAAGACCATGTGAAAACCCATAAGGATAGCCTTATGGAAAATGAAAATAGAGATGAAATTATAAATGAAAATTGGTTAAAATGGAGTCAATTGATTTTAGATGATTCAGATTGGGACTGGCAACAAATGAGAGGTAGAAAGGTTTCACAAGATGAAATGAATGTATTTCTTTCAGTTGCGGTTCGTAAAAAATGGGATATGGAAACCCAGCAAGCTTTCAGGATAAGTTTAAATGGATTTAAAGTAAACGGACACAATGGACAAACAGGAGTTGCAAAAATTATCGACCAGCAGCAAAAGCTTAACGCCCTCATCGACGCTAAATACGGCAGTAAGACTAATTGAGCCTAAGACTGCAATACAGGCCATTAGCGACGCTTTGCTTCGGATTGGTACATTGTATCAAATTCCTAATTTCAGTGAAGCCAATGCCCTAATCCTTGCGGAATGGACGGCAGAAAACTACAAACACAAAACACTGGCTTTGATTTTGGACGCTTTGAAGAATCCGGCCATAATTTACGAAGATGGAAATGTTGCACGGTCTTGGAGATTGACCCCTGAAACGGTAGCTATTTGGATTGAGAAGCGATCGACCGAACAAGAGACTAAAAGGCAATTGGAAGAAACCAGGGAAGCACACGCCAAACTATTGCCGTCAACACCGTTTTCTGAGGCCACCGAAAAGATGGTACAAAAACATATTAAAGAACTTGGCGAAGGAATGTTTAAGAAAACAAAGATTGAAAAAGATTCCGACATGGAAAGAATAGATCTTCTTTTGAAACTCATCCACCAGTACAAGAAAGAAAACATCGATCCTATTACCGGAAAGATGAAATCTGATGGCCTTGACGAGCGGGAATGGCTACTAGGTAAAGGCTACTTTATGGAAAACGGAGAAGTAAAAGAACTGGCTTAAGCTACGAGAAATTGGAGGGTAACTAAACAAAAAAAAATATGGATAGTCAACGGGAAATTGAAAGGAAATATAAAGCATTGCTACACGATGTGGCAACAAATGATTTTTACAAAGTTGATCTTTCCAATCGAGTAAATTGTTATATGTGCCAAGTTTGCAATCTCATCACGAAAACTATTGATGTTGATTCTGGTGTTACTCCTTTTATTCATACATGTGAGCATTGCGGGAATATTGCTCATAGTTCGTTTTACCAAGACATTGCACCTAACTTGAAACCAACTCAAGAATGGTTTAGGCCGTCATTGAAAGAGGTTTTAAAGATGCGTAAAAAGCCAGGGTTGCTGGATCACATATTACAAGGCGGTTTAGATGTTAGGAAAATAATGGTTAGTTGACCTAATAACAAAATAGATTATGGATACAAACATTTTGGATTTAAAATTTAAATCGGGAGATCTTAATAGAGAAGTTACAATAAGGGAGTTTTTTTATGAACTTATGAAAACCCTTTGGGAAGAAGGTGAAGGATTTTCAGGCAAAAGACCATTTGGAAATTCTGGATGGGATGCTGATTTAATAACATGCTTAATTAAAAACAAAATCATGGATGGAGAGATTGACGAAGATGGCTATATCAAAAAATGTAATTGGAATGAATCTAACAAATTTATACTTGAAAAAGTGATTAAACCATTATTCAATCAACAGTAAATCCTATGAACAATAAAGAAGAAGATGAGAAAAATTGGAATGAAAACATGATGACTAGAGTTTCATGGATCAATGAACGAGTTCAATTAACAAACACACTTGGCGATTACATTTATTTTCAACAGCACGAATTGCTTTCCGACTTCAAGGCAGCGCTTATACAAGCCGTGGAGAAAGAAAGGGCTAAATATTTATCAAGAGAAGAAATTATCGAATTGATCAACGAAACAAAACCACTATGAATGAACTAAACAAAAAGATTGAATCAATGTTAGAGCATAGCCTTCCGATTATGCCCGATAATCAGGTCGAGCTATTAACTAATGATCTATCTAAGTTCTTACTTGAGAAAATGAAAGAGGCGTGGATACGTGGTTATGACTCCAAGACATTCGATCCTGAGAAAGGAATAATAAGTACTGAACGATTTGATGACTACCTAAAATCAAAATATAACCTATGACATTTCAAGAAGCCGTTACACTAATGAAGCAAGGCAAAAAGTTAACACACAGATTCTTTTCGTCCGATGAGTGGGTAACTATGGAAGGACTGACAATGATTTTTGAAGATGGTGTGAAATGTTCACCATCTCAATTCTTAATGGACAGAACTGATTTAGCATGGAATGAAGATTGGTCGGAGTTTAATCACCATCAAGAGAGATAAATATGAACCTGCCAGATATTGAAATTGTATCAGCAAAAGTCCACGAAGCATGGATTATAGGTAAATTACTTCAAAATATTACTTCACGTAAATCCGAATCAGGCGAGGAACTAATGGTTCCTTATGAAAAACTTTCAGAATCGGCCAAAGATTTAGACCGAAATTCCGTAAGGAAAGTTTATCAAGCCATTGAAAGTTCAATAAAAGATACACTTCATTACGAGTAACCCCTTTACATAAAACAAATACCATGAAAACACCCACAAAGCATCCAGATTTTAATGAATGGATTCTTACTAAAGAAGGATTGGAATGCGCGGATATGACAAACCTTTCAGATGAGAAATTTCTAAAAAACAGATTGTTTTGGGCTTTCGACGCTGGCCGTAATTGCGTATGGGATCAATGCCAATCGCTTAAAAAAGCAAATGGAAAACTCATAAAAGCTGCACGAGGAGTATGTCAGGAATTTGATGATCCTATTGACTCGGCTAATGCATTTCAAAAACTGAATGATGCTATCGCTGATGCAAGTAAAATTTGAAAGTAAATGGCTTGGAGTATGAAAGTAGAAGAATATCCAACAACAAAGTTTAAGCCTTTATCTTATGATGAAAAGGTATTGATGAATAGAATAAAGCAAAGGGTTTATCTAACCTCTGATGAAGAAATAATGACTTGGATACGAAAATTGAAATCAAAATGCCACAAGTAAAATTCAACAATGAAAAATGGTGGGTATTCCATCAAGAAGTATGGAAAGAGATTGACACTAAATATTGGCGTAAATTGATGTCCTTAATCTCTGAGATTTCTTGGGGCGAAAAAGGCATGGAAATTATTAACTGGCAACCAGTTGCAAATCATATTTATGAATTACCGGATGAAATACAATTTGATATTAAAATGGTCTGCATTGCTTGCTGTAGTGATGAAACAGGTATAGACTGTCCTGTATCTGTTACTTCATGTAAATGGACTAAAGAATCGGATGGTAAGCAAGTAGCTCACTTAAAGGATAGTGAGCTGAAGAAACTAACAATTGAAGAAGCAATGTTAAAAAATACTAATGTCAATTTAGACTTTGATAATGACGAATCCTTATTAGAAGAAATTCAGGATTATCTTTTATCATTGGGTCAAAATACTTCATTGCATGAAATTGATGTTGTAGTGACTTTTTTGAAGGAGAGAAGTGAAGAGGTGGATAAAGAGATAGTAAAAAGTCAAGATGATATCTGGAATGATGTCGCATATTTTGTAAACAATGAACCAGAAGAATATATAAGCGACAACACAATTCTGGAGTTACAAAAATTATATCATGTTTGGGAATTGAAATCTAAATCCATTGGATTTGTTTCGAAAGACTCACAGAGCGAGATAGAATCGCTCAAATCAATAATTCACGGGGCTGAAATTGAAATGCAAAGAGTTAAGGAAGATGAAATACCATTCCTGAAAGAGCGAATCAAAGAACTCGAAAGCAAATTAGCTGAGCGAGACAAAGATGTTGATAAACTTAGTCGCGGATTGTTGGCCAACGTAAAGAAGCACCTTAATGATGGCAAATTAAGCCCCAAGGAAGAAGAACAATAACTATTTACCGAACTTCTTTTCCATGTGCTTATCATAGCTTCTGGAAACCGAATAACCAACGTAACCAGTTCCAAATAAAGCCCACATAGAATCTGGTATAGCGGCAAGCCATGATTTGAACCCTGTTGAAATATTAATTGCCACTTGTGGATTAATAGCAGTGATAATGCCCATAGGAATTGAAGCCAAGATAATGCAATACATTACGTACATAAAGCTTGGCCGCGCTCTCGAAGTCCATTTGTCAGAGCTTTGAGCTTCAGCGATAATGGTAGATTTTGCCATATCAAGCTCTGCCATATCCATAGCCTGAGCTTCTTTTTGATATTCTAATTGGAATTGGGCGGCTTGAACCTTATCCATTCCTAGTTTATCAGCAACGATTTTAACTATGTTGCTACCTTTACCTACAAAGAAGTCTATTATTGGATTACCCATAATTAAAATAAGTCAAATGGCACATATCTAATATTACCATCCTGATCGTGGTAAGCACGTAAAACTTCTTTTCGATTCTTTTGAACAGCATTTTTGCTGATATGAACCCATGCCGGCTCTGCTTTATCTCCAAATTCCCAAATCATCTGATCGAAATCTAATGAGTCTTTAAGATTCAAAGCATACTTAAAAACCTCCGCGTTTCGTCCCAGAAGAGACATATCTATAGCCTCTCCTTTCATGTGTGCGCTTGTCTTGCTTGATCCTGGCGTTGAATTATTAAGTGCAGGAACCCTTAGAAATGAGTTTACATGAATTGGCCCGAAATGTTCCCTCAGGGGGTCGTAAATTTGACTAGCCACGTATTTCATGGCTGCTAGTTGGTGCTCATCCGGTAGGTTTGGAATATTAAGCCTTGACGCTGTTTCACTCCTTATCGCTTCACCGAAGCTTACAAATTTTGATATTTTATCTTGTGAATTCATGGCCTAATAATATTTTTCCATGTAATATTATTTTTAATTCGTTCCACAGAAGATTTATGAACATGATATTCTTTTGTGATAACTCTTGTTCTTAATCCATACATTCTATCTAATTGCAAAATTTCTTCAACATCAGATTCGGATAATTTAGCAGAACCATTATTTGAACCAATTGTATTTTTTAATCCAATTTGAATAGCGTGTGTTATATTTTCTTGAGGTGTACACCATTCCAAATTTTCAACTCGATTATCGGTTTTAATCCCATTGATATGATTGACTTGTTGAAGGCATAAGGGATTTTCAATAAAAGTCTCAGCAACTAATCTGTGGACTGCGGCATCTCTCTTTTTGCCATATCGTAATTTAACTTTATAATATCCACCACCATTTTTAGATAAACATAGATGCCTACTTCTTTTAATATTTTTGATTAGCCCAGTATTGGAAATCTGATAAAACCCTTCATAGCCAGGGATATCCTTCCATTTTGATATTTGATCATTTAGATTCATGGTCTTTTGTTCTTTCTTCAAACTTTGCATTTAATCCCGCCTGTATTTGTACGAAAGTATGAAAATCCTTTCTGAATTCTGAGAAGTCCTTCCCCATTACCGTAATACTATTATTGAAATCAGTGCGCATATTTTCAAGATTCTTATTTATCGTATAGAATGCGAAACTTGCGATAGCAATAATTAAAAACCCACAAATACCAATTACAATGACTAGCATGTAATCTGCAGATATTGCCCCGTCCTTTGTTATTGCTTGCAGAAAAATCATTTTCTTTTATTGAGATGAATATATTGTGCCACTTCTTTTTTCATTTGCATAATCTCTCTTTCAAAGGTTATCCTTGTCTCATCTCTTTCATTCTTTAATCTTTTAATGGTTGAAATTAATCTAACAATCACCGTCCCCATAAACATAACAGTAAATATGCAAACGCAAATAATCAAATTAATCATGTCCGAAGTATGCAAAGATAGCCATTGTAATAATGTGACTGGATAATCCACTTCGTTCATTTCCAATAAATCCTAATTGTTCCCATGTGATCCAAACAGAAGTGTAGTGTATGCAGTATTCTAAAATGTACCAACCCTGAATCCACAACAGTGTTCTCGCCATCTGGTAAGCATGATATTTTTTTGCCGGATCGGTTTCATAAGCTACACCCATTATGCATAGCATTAAAACTCCCTCAACCAAAAATAACATCAATCTCCAAAATCCAAATTGTGCCGTTGTCTTTTCCTCCGATAGCCAATACCAATCGATCGATTCAGTGTCATAAGGCAATGCGGCCCACGCAACCCGAAAGATGAAAATAGAAAGCAACAAAAAGTAAATCCATCTCAAAGTTTAGGAGGATTTGGTGGTGGTGGTGGTGTTCCAGATTGAAGATTGAATTCATCAAATCCTTCCAACAAATTTAGCAACTCTTTAGATGGCTTAGAGGATTGAATATTTACATCGGATTCATCAATGTAAATAACGCTCCCTTTTCCGCTCATCTTCTCAAGCCATTCCAAAACTCTATCGGATGGCTTATGAGAATAGACGGGGGAGTACGATTCGAATTTTTCTTTTGCCATGTTATTGTAATTTATCGTTTAGTTTTTTCTCCGCAAAATCTACTGCCTTGCCTAACGCGCCATAGACTAACCGTTGTCCCTGGTATCCAAGAATTAATGAGACTCCAAAATAAGACAGATCAAAATATTCCCAATCAACAATTGATTTTGGCGCATAACCATGCAGAATGTAATGAAGCAAAAGATTAAACGCTAAAATTACTCCTGAAATAAAAATCGTCACCTTATCTGTTTTCCAGAAAAGTTTAAATACATCTCCTAAAGTATCATCAGGAGAAAGTTTATCAAGATCGATAATTTTGGCCCCTACATGGAATAAAATTCCAATCAGGTTACAGGCTGAGATTAAAGCGTACTCCATAGCTATTTCTTTTTAGGTTTAAATTTCAAATGAATTTCATTTCCTACTTTATCCCAACCACGTTTAATTAATCAATGCCGCTAAATCAATTCCTATTTGTATATAAGCTGCATTACTCCAATGCGGCCCCGATCCACTATTAAAAGCATAAGAATCTGTATTGAACAATGTGCAATTAGGCAAAGTGGCAGCGGCATTTGTTTGGGCTGTCTGTACTGTACTTAAAGAAGTCTCATTGGCAGGATCTTGGCCATTTGGTAACCGTGTGATAATTATAGGTAGACTCGTGCCGACTCGTAATTCAGGAACGATGGTCTGATAAAAATTAATAAGATTGGTTTGGTAGTTCCCAGCCGCTGTTGAATTTATAGCATCGTTTTCGCCGTGTGTTCCAATAATAACTTTTCCTATTGGGCGCTTGCTATTCGTCTGAAAATTAATTAGCGCATTTACCCAGTTAGTCATAAACCCTTGATACAACCTAACACTCGCATTCTGCGAAACCGTGTTATCTACAGCATCCCAAAAAGGCAATGCTCCTCCTTGATTATTTAGATATGTGTTGCCTTGCGCAAACTTGAATAGATAAACGCTCCCTCCAACTCGGTTAATATAATTTTGTGGAAGGCTGGCTTCATAACCATAATAAAGATTCCCTTGTGCGTCACCAAGATCATTGTTGAAGGCCGACTCATCTAGTGTTGCCCATGACGATCCAGCAGTTGAGGTGTAATCAGCAACATTAGTCCACACAAACACATTAGTCTGAGCGCCACTATAGGGAGGATTTAATGCGGCTTTTATCCCCCTTCCAGCGGCATTGGATTGGCCCCATACAAAAATTACATTCACTCCTGTGTAACTAGACCAAAGAGGAATTGACATTCCATACCGTGTGTTGATATAAGTGTACACCTCATCCAAATCGCTAAGGCTTAGGCATCTATTCCAAACCAATGTTTCGTACCAATCACTATTGAATCCACGATACTGAGTGCCGAGAGATGTGCTAATTGGCGATGATTGTGTAGTAGTTGCTAGCGGGTGGTCTGTTTGAATCAGGCCATTCATAGTAACCACACGCGAACCCCAACCTATCCAAGTTCCGTAAGCCGTTATACTTCCTGCCTCTGAAGTAGTATTATTTGTTCTATTATTATTATAAGTAGAGTTTTGGTTACTAGCTTCATAACCAGTCCACAAAGTGGCTGTTGGGTTTGACCCTGAATGACCGAAGAAACCGCATGTTGCATTATTAGCTCTAACAGCAATCGTAATGATTGTACACGGCCAATTTCTTATAGCAAGATTTGAGTTTAGATAAGCTGCTGCATTACCCGTAAACTTTGCTTTGCTGTTTACACCTGTGCCTGGCGTTAATGTTCCCGCCTGTTGCAACATTGCGTTACCATTCGCGCTTAAATCTGTAATGCTATAACCTCCGGCTGATCCGGTAAAAGTATCAGCCCTCCACCATCCTGCTACATCGCTAAACGTGGAATAAGGAACGGGTACAGATATACTGCCAGGCATCATTACATTTTGGCCACTACACCAAAATGAAGCTAGGATGTAAAATGATAAGAATAACTTTTTCATTTATTGTGTTACTGCGGTTCCACGGAAAATTTTATTGATAAAGAATTGAGCTTGCAAAGCAGTTTGAGTTAAACTACTCACCGCGTTTGCCTTAAAATCAATATTTCCGCTACCGGAATCAATTGCTGTAATAGTTACCGTTAATGTACCAGTGCTACACGCGCACGCGGGCTGTACCGGAGTTTCAATATTTATGGTAGTAGTCGCACCCTTTCTAACTGCATTAAATTGAAATCTTGTAGAAAGAGCCTGAAAATCTGTTCCATCATTAGCTTGAACTCCAACTAATATTTCTCCTGTTGCATATTCGCTTGCGCTTATCGTTACTCGACCAAATGAAGTTGCACTTGATTCTGTTAAAGTTGTAAGGTTTGAAAAGTGTGCTTCCCTGAATTTATTATCACTCCATATCTCAGGCCAGTGTGTGCTATTGGTTTTCCATTTGAATTGACCAGTCGAAAAATTTAGATCAAATCCATCTGATGAACCTCCAAAGTTAAATGAATCCGTTCCTGAGGCTGTAGTGCCAAATAATAATGCTCTTGAAGAATAAGTAAGTTCTGAACTTCCTGCTGCAGTACTTGATGACGTATAAACGGGTATTTGATTTGTAGAGCTTGACGTTAATCCCCCTGTTGCTGGTTGATACGTAGGAGCTACTCCAGCTCCATTAGCGGTAAGAACATACCCAGATGTTCCGCCTGGTATCCTTGCGAATTGAGTTGGTGCTCCACCTGATATTGCAGAAACATCAAATATATCGCCAACCGCTGCACCAGACGGTAGTGCAGGATAATATTGAGAGTTCCAAGAGGCTGTTCCAGTACCAGAAGTAGAGATGCATGACACGATAAGAGTTGATCCTTGTGTCATCGGGATAATGGTATTACCGCCTGAGCTCTGTACCGTTACAATACCGGTGCTATTGTTGATTATCGTGAATATGGTTTGAGGATTAGTTGACAAAGTACTTGTAACAGGAAGTAATACCGTTTGAGTTGTCGTACCCGTAAAATATTGAACTGATGTACTTGATACAGTTAATGTGGTCGTTCCTGCTGCTGTCGCCGTTGTAGTATAACCAGGTTGAAAATTGTTCGCGGATAAATTTGCATTAGCATCTCGTGCAGCTAACGTTGAAACTGTCGCTCCTGATGCTACACCGGTTCCTGTAGGAAGTCCGTTAAAGACAGGAGTTGTAAGTGTGGGCGTTCCTGTAGCATTATTAAGATTTAATGAGGATGGTGTACCTCCTGCGCCATTAAATAAAACAGGTGCCCCTGCACTTCCTATATTTACACCTAAAGCAGTCGCTACACCAGTACCTGGAGTTAAAGTAGCTAGTGTGCCGAGACCAGTAATCTTTGTATTGGCAAGTGAAGTTATCCAACTTGGATTAGCATAAGAACCAAGCAAATTAACAGAACTCTGAATGATGCTATCATTCATGTTATAAGACCTCAGTGATGATGGACTTTTTAAAAGTATTTGACTATGATTCTGAGTCTGTAATTGAACTACGTTCTTTTGCCCAAAGGACAAAGTAGGAATGAGTAATAAAAGTAAAAGTAATTTTTTCATGATACTGGATAAGTTAAACTCCATTTTGTAGGATCGTTAAGAAGTGGGCCTGGGCCATCGATTAAGGCTGTGATTATTGCATATGGCAGAATTACATTACCATCAGGACTTAATAAAGTCGTACTATAATGATTTCCATTATTATATGTGAATCCCTGTAATATTGTTGAATCTCCATTACTAGGAACTGTATTAGTAGACGCATTCCACGCGCCTTTAAGTATTAAAGTTCCAGCCGAAGATGCGCCAACTTCATCAATTGTTATTCGTAACATATCATCAAAAGAATTTATAAATGTTTCTGTTGCATTTGTGACCCCATCAAATTTACCCATGTGAAAAATAGCATCTCCTGTGAGCCAATTTTTTTCAAATCCTGCTTTTGTTCTTACCATCTCATAAAAAAAAGTCTGTTCCCGAAATGTAGCAGAATTTGCTTTAGTCATTGTTAACGTAGCGTTATTTCCAGAAATGGCAGGCGTTAATTGTAGAAAATTTGTAATATCATTTTTTCTTCTTTTAAAATTAACGACTAATGAATATTGTGATAAATCTAATTCATTGTCATCCGAATCAAAAAAAGAAAATATGATAGCGCCATCCCTATTAATTCGGAAATATAAAGTAACATCCCTTGTAGGATCTGCTGTTACTGCGATCATGTAATAGTAAACTTTTGGCCAGTTGTACTTCCCTTGGCCCACAAATTAAATAATCCATTTTGTACACCATGAATTACAAAAGATGTGCCTGTAGACCACGCTTTTTGTGCAGACGGTGGAGTTTCGCCAACAGCAAATTGTATAGTTCCAGAATTAGTACTCAAAGTAATATTCAAAGTAGTTGGCGCTTTCTCTAAAAGAATATTAGTTTCCGTAATAAGATATTCCACCGCAGTTCCGTCAACCGTTATTTCCTCACCCAATTTACACGCTGTTGCCATAATTTTATTTTTTTAATCGTACCAATTTCCATTCCACCACCCTCTATATCTTCCCTGACTATATCTCGCTGAATTAATTATTTTAACTCCGGTTCGCTGATTTACCGAAGATGGGAAAGATCCATATAAAGGATAAGTAGTTTGATTCTGTAAAAGAAACTGTTCTAATTGATTTTGATAACCTATTGCCTGAGCGCGAAGGCCATTAACAATATAAGTTATTTGAGTCGTGCTCACCGGCTCACTTTGATCATTTTTTTTATTCACAATTCCATATCGAGTAACATTAACCTGATTCATTGGGAAAAATCTCGACAAAGTATAAGCTACTAGCATTGGTTTTATTCCAGGATATTGAATTGTTTGGCCAGAATAAATATAAGTCCCACCATTTAAAAGAGTTTGATAGGCATTATACATTGGATCGGTTGAAGTATTATACTTTGTAGTGAAATCATAATACAATGAATCATTCAAAACTGGTTTTAAATCCAATTCTTGTGCCTGAATTATAAACGGATCAATTCTACCCTGTGGAAGATCACCCATAGGATGAAATTTCTGTATATCAGCTTGCGTTATGAGATATACTTCAACCATTTGCTACTTGTTTAGATGGAGTATTCGAAGGAACCGTAACACTAACAGCATATTTTTGCTCTATGATTGAAAAATCTTCAGTTATTGGTATATACCAGTTATCAAAAATCTTCTTTACCTGTCTTGAAATTGTGCTTCTCATCGACCGGGTAATAGAATTGTAATAAGTATATGCATCTGTCATCTGTTGCTGATTGAACATACCGGTTTCTGGCATCTCTGCAAGAATTTCAGCTGGCATTCCGAAAGATAGACGTATTGCATCGCGCACTCTTTTATCAACACTTACATGTAGATCTCCTGTATTTTGCATTTGCAAAGAGGTGACCATATCGGCCATTTTTAATTGACCGTCAGGATTTTCTATTACAAGCACTCCTCCTCCTCCTTGTCCTGAAAATGAATTAATGCCATCTTTAAATTCTTGTTCGTCTTGTCTTGTGTCAAATTTCCCAGGATAGCCAATAATATGCTGCGCTCTAAATCCATTCTGTTCCATTGCAAGATCAAATATTCCTATTTCTGCTTGAGTTTGTGTTTGATCAAATACTGTATCGAAAGTAGCCTTCGGGTATTGCCCTTCTTCAGGAGTCCAATAGAATATTTGGCCTTTGTAATTTAAAATCCCGCCAGCTTGTTCAATCTGGTCTTTGACCACATTCGGATCTGGATTAAAAACATGGTAATCACAAATTTCCTGAACGGATTTGATTGTCTTATAAGGATTTCTTTCCCAGTTAGTAGAATATTTTATTAACTCAAAATCCCCTTCATCGTCAGGGAGTCCGAACCTATTAAACTCGAAATCCAAAACTTTTACTGAATTGACTTTATAATTAAGATTATAACCAACATGAATAAAAAATCCGTTGGCCCAAGATGCGGAATTACAGATATGATCTAAAAAATCATTACCTGTATGGCCTTTACGATTGACTATTAATGAGGATAATTTGGAATCGGTGAATCCTTCTCCATTTAAAAACTCACCATATGTATGACAAGCTCTTTTAGCAGTATAGCTTCTGTTCTTGGCTTCTTTGGCTCGCTGTGGGTAAAGATTGTCTGCATCGTAACCCTGAATCTGGAATCGTCTATCTATCCAGGTCGGTACGCGAATTAATAACGGTTCGTATTTGTAACCATATATCATTCATCCTATGCTTCTTCCAGTTCTTCAACTGGCATGAAAAGTTTTTCTTTCTTCGCTATTAATGCTTTTTCTTTCTTCTCTTCATCTAGTTCTGAGAATAGTACATTTCTCCAATAGTCAAAAATAGCAGCCTGATCTTTTAAATTCCATTGACCTTGTGTTACGGTTTTCCATTTCCCTTTACCATCATCGATATAAGGAACTTGAATTGATCCAAGCTTCAAGGTTAAAAGTTTTTCTTCAATTACTGTCTGATTGCTGTCCTTCTTTGGCCTTGCCATCTTTTTTTTCCTTTACTATTGGCTGAATTTTTCCCTCTAGTGGCTCAAAGTAATCAGCATAACTTTTATTCCACGCACAAAGATAATCGTAATTTTCCTGAGTTAAATTGGTATGATCAATTCTTTGGCCATTGATATTAATTATAATCCCAGGAGTTTTGAATTTTACTTTAGCTTCCATTATGCGGCTACAGCGATTTGAGTTGAACTAGCTACTCCTTTTGTAGTAGTAACTATTAATTTATAAGTCCCAGCAACCAATGCCACTGAAGTAAATGTTATCGAAGTATTCGAAGCTACCGTTACTCCTGTTTGAGTTGTCAAAGCTTTAGTAACTTGATTTTCCCATTGTACACTAGCCACTTCTGAAGCAAGACCTATTGAACCATAGAAGTTAGTCCCGGTGATAGTTTCAGCATCTCCACCTGCTGCTGTCAATGTCAAATCTGAAATATTAGTTACTGTAGGTAAAAACAAAGTTGTATTTACAGCTGTCAAAGTAGCCGCGTAAGTAGAGCTTAAGAATGTTTGAGGAAGTTTAGTCTCTAACTCCGAATCAGGAGTTTGAAGAAGAAGAGTATAAGCCGCCCCATCTACCTGTAAATCTCTGATCTTTTGCGGCTTAAGCTCAAGGCCTACATTAACTCCCATGAGTTCAAAAGACTCTGTATTCTTACCATTGTTCTCATAAAGCACAACGTAACGACCTTGCGCTAAATTTTGAATATTATTCTTTGTTAATTGGGTGTTAGAGAAGATTACAAAGGCTGTGCTATGTTTGAAAAGACTCTGTCCACTCGCCCCAGCGACTAAATCAACAGAAGGCTTAAGACTAAGTTTGTAACCTTGAAATTGATAACCACTAGCGCCTGAAGCAAGTGTAATCGCAGTAAATAGATTTGGCGTAGTTCCAGATTCTGTGAAACTTACCTCATCATAATTATAAGCGATAAGACGAGATCCACCACCAATACCGCCAACGATAGGCGTTGCACAGTTATTAACTTCTGATCTTCCTATTGATCCACATCCCATATTAAGCTGATATTTCGCGACCTGTTATACAAATGCTAGTTCCATTAAAGAATCCTCGTGCCGTTGCTGTCTTATTAGCCGGAATCGTAATCGTGCCACTGGAAAGAATGTTCGTTCCGAATGTTACAACCCTTTGTGTGCCATCTGTTGAGAAATGAAATACATATTCGTCCCCTACAATTGCTTTAGTCACTGCCGTAGCATTCAATGTCAATGCTCCGGTAAGCTGAGCCGGTGTTACTATATGTCTTGCTGCAAATTGATCTGTCACTTCTAAAGGAGTAGCATAAGCTGGGCTTTCAGTGGTGGTTCCCCTACCTTCTGTTTTTACCTCAACCACTCTCAATGAAGTCCCATCGAATATGGTCATCACTGTAGAATTAGAAGAAGCTGGAACTACAACACCTGAACCAATCAACCCACTAGAAACGAGGTTAATAAACCCAGTTCCTAAGGTCACCGTGCGAGTTGTTGTATCAGCCGTAAAGTGAAAAAATACCTTTTGGAACTGTAAAAGTCCTGGCATAGTTGCGTTAATAGTCATCGCGCCAGTTAGAGCAGCATAACAATAATGCAAATCCTCACCTTCAGGCGCGCCAATAATTAGCGTACTTGTAGAGGCATAAGCTTGAACAATTCCAAGCGCTCCCTGCGTTCTGGTTGGTGCGGATATTACTGCCATATTATGCTCCTATTTCTCTTGAAGTGATCTTCAAATTAGTTCCATCAAATATTGCCCATACCGTAGAATCTTTCGAAGCCACAGTAGTAAGTGTACCGCTTGAAACAAATCCTGTTCCGAAAGTAACTACCCTGCCTGTACCATCAGGACAAAAGTGAAAACACACTCGATCAAATTGCACAAGATTGGTAAGCGTAGCGTTGATAGTCATCGCACCCGTAAGTGTCGCATAACAAACATGCTGCTCGAAAGCTGATTGCGCTACCCATGCGGATGTAGATGCAAAAGCCTGAATATATGATTTGATGCCTTTGCTTTCAAAAGCATTAAGATCCGTTGCCGCCGTGAATCTGGTTGGTGTTATTGCTGCCATATTTTTAAATTAAGAACCTGCGTAATAAACTGACTCGCTATCGATAGAGAAGTTTGCATCCATCTTGAAAAGTGCTTTCAAGAAATAATGTTCACCTTCAGGACGGAGTTTTTCGATAATAAAATTCTCCATATCATTCTGTTTATCTACGGCTGCGTAGAAATTAGAATCTGTACCGGTAGTTGCTTTTGCAACAAGGATTTTATTCGCCGGTGCCTGGCTATAATAACGAATCTCACGACCGCCATACTCAGCTGGCACATCTTCGGCAGGGCCTTGACCCTTATAAGAAAGTTGTCTTACTGATTGCTGATACTTTCTGAAATCACCGGTGTTCATGTGGAAAACCATATCAGGATCATCAAATAAAGCATCCGGTACAGATTGTTGACAAGATTCTAAGATTGCTTGGATGTTAGCAGTTGTGATAGTTCCCAAGTTCGTAACGTCAATATTCGTAGAGCTTGAAGCTGCGCGGGTAAAAAATCCATTGAAAAAGTGCAACGGATTGGTAGATGCGAGAGTGCTATCACCTTGCCAGATAATTTTCCCAACTTGCTTTTGAGCTTGTTTGATAACAACATCTGCAAATACTTTCTGGATATTTGGATCCAAAACTTTGTTAGGGAGAGCGCCTTTGGGTTGGAAGGGCCTCCAAGCTGCTTCGAAAATCCGAGGATTAATATCGGGGATATAAATCATCATTTCCACAGGCGTAAGCGTAGCTTCACTCCATGTTACGGTTGCTGACTTGGTTGTCGGCATGGCCTCCCGGTCGATAATCGGGTTGGCCGTTGAAACCATTTTTGCAATGCTCAACTTTGAGGGAACGTCAGGGATTACATAAACAGAGCCTTTGTCAACGGCTTCGTTTCCTACTACTGTTTCTGTAATAATGTAATCAAGGACATCGCCATTATAATTACTGGTTAGTACGGGACTTGCTGCCATCGCTTATTTATTTTTTGATTTACGTGCCTCTTCTTTTTCTTTCATTCTTTCAGCAATAGTTTTAAAAACGCTTTGTTCTTTTTCAACACTTGAAGCGTATACTACTGCCGCCCTGCGGGGTTCATGCGTTGTTCCAATCTCTGTTTTTAGGGCCGTGATCAATGCAGAAGTTTTTTTCTCTGCCTCAACAACTGCCTCATTTACCGCTTCAGCCTTTTGAGTTTTGTTCTGTTCCAAAAGTGCGGTTACTGAATCAATCAACAAACTCACATTTTTTTCAAGACCTGTCATACGAGCTTCAATAGCAACTGGTAATTTTGCCGAAGGTTGTTCAGCCACTGCCGTGACTAATCCACCTTTTACGGTCACAACATCGCTCATGCCCATATCATCAGGGGCTATTGTATAATCTCCGTCTGGAGCCGGAGTGCCATCAATAGAAGCGGCTGCACCGACAAGAGAATCTTCATTCGGAGCCTCCACCGATAATACTTTTCCATCAACAGTATTAAGATCCAATGCTTTAATTCCTTCGGCTTTAATGCCTACTGATTTTGCGAGGGCTGCGATTTTCTCACGTAGATTAAACCCTTTGCCTTCTTCTTTTTTCATAGCCAATATTGGTTTTGCTGATTTTAATTGCGTTGCGAATCCAAGAGATAAACGTTGCTCTCCAGTTAAAGAAGTTTCTGCATCCATTAAAGGCGCCAATCCTTCTTCCGTAATATTTAATTCTTTGGAATAAAATTTTCTTAATTGTTCTTCTGCCATCAAAAGACCTTCAAGTTGTTCAGCTTGATATTTTGAATCTCCTGGGCCTGGATCATTCCAGGGATTATGAATCATGAAATCAAATCTTGGATCACCTATCCGTGAATCTCCCGCTAAGAATAGCTTTGTAGCTATTGAAGCGATGGCCCCTACCTGAACAGTATTTATTACATAATTCTTTTTTTCAGAAATAAGATAATCGTAAATGTCATTTCCTTCATCTACAATACCTCCCGGAGAAACGATCTCCACATTTACTATTCGTGTGCCTTGTGGAAGTGCTTTAAATTGTTGTAGAATTCCTAAAAGGGTGATTCCCCCTAAAGTTTTATCAGGTTTTTCATACGCCCCGATTTGATCATTGATAAGTATCTTTCCGATCACGCATCAAAAGTGCGATTAGATTTAAAATAAATTAATCCACAAATTAACGGAGTTACTTTTTTTCCATCTTCATGGCCTCCCATACGTCAGAAATGCACATTTTACATTTATCTGATACTATTTGAACAGCGTGGGTTTTCTTAATTCCCTGATGTTGAAGAGTCTTAACCTCTACAAATATTTCAATTTTTCGATAAGCCGATGGTGTAAGTAGGCCATTAGTAAGCAAAAAATTAACTGTTTCTTTATGTAATTCCTGAACACTCATAATGTAGCCTGCTCTCTTATTTCAGTTCTTTGATTCATTAAATTTTCAACATGCTCAACAACTAATACCGGAACAGTTGAATTAATTTTGTTAATCATTGCATCAAAATTTCTATCGTTATTCAATTGGGTTTGCAGTGCATTGTTCATAGAATAATCTAGCCTAGTATCTGTTATGCCGCTATTTGCAAATCCAGGAACCCCCATACGTGCAAATGTATCAGCACCCCCTAGCATTGCTTGATGCCGTTCATTAAGTATTACTTCACCAGTTCGAACGGTAGCTAACATATTATCTCCATTGCTACGATAAATCGATTTCCCCATTCCAGGCATTATGCGAGTACCGGAAAGACCACCTTGAGCGAATCCGGCAATCTTAGCAACGTTAGCCAATCCTATTCCTACTGTCGCCGCTGCAAGGATTGGCCCAATGAATGGCCCTGCTGTTAAAGCAGCATTTGCCGCTCTAAATGTATCGATCGATGCAGAAGTTATAGCAAGTATCTTATAAGCAGCTGAGCTTTTATCTAAAGCCCCAGCGATAAGATTTAATGTTGATTGAGTTGTCGCAAGCTTTTGTTTTTGTTGAAGTTCGTCAATTTTAGCATCTTGATCTTTTGCTTTGCGCTCTTTGTTTATATTATCAAGTTTCCTTTTTAATTTATTATCTTCAATCTCTAAATATTTTTTATCGGCATCCTCAAATTGTTTTTGAGATTCTTCTATGTCTTTAGCTTCGTCAATAACAGCCTTTTGTCTGGCTTTCTCTTCATCATCAATTCTTTTTAAACTAGCGTCATGAGCCTTTTGATCTTCTGCTTCTTGGGCTTTATTAATAGCCTCAATCTCCCTTGAAAACCTAAGAGTATTTTGATAACGAGTTGCTTCAGCATTAATAACTGCCGCATTAGCTTCGGCAAGTTTGGTAAGAGCTTCTTTCGTGGCTCCATTATTTTCAACTTCTAATTTAGCTTGTGCCTGCTTAAGTATTGCTAGTGCGAGTTCCTGATCTGATAATTTCTTTTCAAGATCAATAGCCTCCTGAATAGTTTTCTTTTTTAAATCTCCTTCTTCAGTTATTGCCTTTTCTCTAAGCTTGATTACTTCAATATCTGTCTTGGCGCGATCTTCAATTAATTGTCTTTGTTTTTTATCTATATCAGCCTGAATAGCAGCAAGTCGCTCACCATTTTTAATACCTAATTCTACTGCTTCTCCAACTTTAGTAATGAATCCTTCAATCTTACTTGAGGCATCCGCAATACCCGTACTTACTTTCGCCACAGAATCAAAAGCCAATTTACCGGCTTCTGCAAATTTGCCTTCAAATAAAAGTCCTACTGCTTTGCCTAAATTAGGAATGAGTTCAAGCATTCCAGTAAATCTATTAATGATATTCTCTTTCAAGAGATTGGCAAAATCTGTAAGCGCCTTTTGTGGATGCTCAAAAAGCCCTACTAAAAACTCTCCTAGATCTTCTGCGAAGTTTGTAAGCTGCTCGAATACCGCTCCAAGTATAGCGGTTCCTTTCGCTAGTTTATTTTCAGCGTCTTCACTTGATTTAAAGTAAGCTGTTACGGAAGCAATGGCTACGCCCAAAGCAGCAATGACAGCGCCTATAGGGGTAGCAATGAAAGCCAATGAAGCCTTAGTTGCTGAAACAATACCAGATGTCATTCCGCTAAATCCAGGGATGATTTTATCCACAGTATCACTGTGATCTTTTAAGGATGTTTTGGATTTTGTTGCTGATTGAGAAATATTATCAAATGAATCGGCAACTTTATTAGCTGAAGCTGTAGCCTTTGAATCATCTATTACAATCTCATACGTTATTTTTTCGGTCTCGTCTGCCACTTCATAAAAACACTAAATTAAACCAAGCTGGAATTAACTCAGCCTAGATTTTCAAAAGTTCTACACGCGTAGTTTTATAACTCACAAATGAATTCACCTTGTTTATCAAATAGTAATTTCCATCATCAAATATAGGCGTAAGCAAATCCAAATTATTAATGTCCAAATCAGTAAGATTATATTCATGTGTAGTTGTTATTAATCCACGATCAAAAAGTAATTGTACCTGATTGTAATAAATATCCAACAATCCGTTGATTGTTCCGCTCACTGGCTGTAATTGCTGCCACCCAAGTGATTGTGTGGCTGAAGCCAGAACAGTCCCGGTAATATCTATACTACTAAACCTCCCGACTAAATAATCTGTTCTATTGGTTCCGTTATAATTACACGCAGCCTCACTAGCATCTTTTGGGCAAAGTAAAGCTAGCATTGGTTTTGGCGGATTGTCGAAAGTATAACTACTCGGCATGGCTTTATCCCATATTGAAGAAGTTACGCAATAGTAAGAGCCAACACCTCCACCGCCGGCGAATTCTATTGCAGTATCCACTGGAATATTTGAGTTCTGTGTTACAAATTCTGGACGTTCAAAAATAGAAGTGTATAAATCAGTGCTTGCACTTATATTTTCGTTATTAATAGTAAGCGATCCATTTGGATTAAACCAAGGTTTATAAACATTCACATCAAAGGTTGATTCACCATTACTTGGTGAATTGTATAGAAAATTATTTATTTGAGCTAATGACCCCCAGGTATATTGAATAACGTCCTTTTTATTTTTAACTCTCTTGTTTGTCCAATCAATAGCATTAGAGGTGTTACTTAAAATGCTTTCATAAGTTATTATTTCGATATTATTATTTGAATATCTAAAGAATGCCCCGAACCGAATAAAGAAGTCTTTAATGAAATCCGATTGAAGAAACGTGGTAGATAACGCCTCATTCATTTTTAATGTAGTGCTTAAAAAATCCTGCCTTGCATAAGTGAGAACAAGTTTATTAAATACCGCATCACTGGTATAAAATGTTCCCGATACTGTATAGCCAGCATTGTTTAAAATTGCCGTTAATGTATCCTTGTAAGAAATAGCAGGTAAATAATAAGTACCAATGTCAGGGTTAGGAATCAGAGCCGTATTAATTTGTCCATAGTTTATAACTGGCGCACACCATCCAGTAGTAGAGGCTCTTTTAGAATCAATAAAAGCAGCGTTCCAAGTTATGGGACTATCCCCGAAATCAAGATCAGAAAGATAAAGGTTAGCAATCCTGAAACTTAAGTCTTTTGGAATAGAATAAATCTGTAGGTTGAAATAAGTATCAAATGATTTAATTATCGTAACTCCTTCTAAAATCTGAATTCCGTTAGCCAGAATTTTAATCATTTTCTTCGTATAAGGAAGCGTAGAGCCTGATTTTGGATTGTTAGCAAACTCAAAAATTCTAATATTAGTCGGCGAGGATGGTACTTTTAATTGATTTGTAAATGAAGCCTTCCGGGTGATAATATCACCACTAGCGAAATCTGAAGCCTGTAAAGTAATAGCAATAATAGTCTTTGGATCAAGATCGATAAGTTGTTCCTCTACATATATTGCATATCTTGGCCTCATCCGAATATTTCAGGAAGTTCTATTGTCACCTGGAAAGAATGTCTTTTGTTTCTTGTTCTGGTCTTATTCTCGCCTCCTATCACTATAACACCAATCTTATTGCCACTAGTGTCAACCGTGTAAACCTGTTGACCTACTTTAGCTTCGGTTTTATCTACTGATGTGGTCAATTCAATAATCGGAGTTTGATAAACTTGATTAACAGAAAACAATTCATTGAGTGCATTAAATTGCGCCAAAGTTAAATTCTGCTCATAAAGAGTTAGCCATGTATTCTTAAATGGATCTTGTAATTTCTGTACAGAATCTTGAGTGTATCCGAATGACCATGAACTTTCTCCACCTTTACTATTACGCCAAAATAAAGTAATGGCATTACATGCCGGAACAATTAAAGAACTTATTGAAGTCGTTATATCCGTTTCCGCGTATGGCAACGTTGCAGGAATACTCGCTGCTCTGAAATCAAGTCTATTTTTTGTATTAGGAATAACTAAATATAATGCTGTAGCTCCTGCGGTAACGTTACCGGCAGCGGTTGGCGATAATTTTAATCCAACATATTGCACATTTGATCCTGGTGTTATTGATTTAGTTCCAGAAATAGTCCCTGATGGTACTGTGCCTGTTGATATTACGCTAGAGCTTATAATAGTACCGTTAGTATCAAACCAACCTAATTCTAATTGATATGTTGCAGCACTTCCGCTTATTTGTATTGTCCAATAAATATCAAACGTTATTCCGCTAGGGACATAACATAAAGCTGATCCCCATTTAGACATTGCTGCTGTTGTGATTGCTGTAGGGAAAAAAGACCATGATGTTCCAGCATCGATATTTATGTATGGCGTCAATAGTTCTCTCCAGCTAAGCATGGTTGAGAAATTACTACTTAATGCTTGTGAATAAGTATAGATTGATTTTACCGATCCGCCAAATGGGATGCTAATCGCGTAACTGGATGCGTATAAAGTCCCTGACGGATCATACCATGATTTTTTAATAAGCAATGAAGTAGATCCAGCAGTATCTGCAAATGAGATGCAATAAAATTCACCCATCATTATTTTCAATGAATCGAATTTTGTTAGAAAAGTAGTGGTGGTTAGATATCCTGATTGGCCTATCTGATTTGCGGCTAATACTCCATAAGAAATATTTGCTACATCATCAGTCGCGCTATTGCCTGATCCTGTCCAAAACTCAGTATATTTAATATAAAAGTCTTTAACAGCAGTTGAAATGTCGCTGGCATTTTCTATAAACTTTTCACCTATGGCGATTGAAATAGATGGGTCTAAAATAGAAAGAAGAACCGAAGAAACATCGATAGTTAAAAGCCCTACTGTTGTGGGATAATAGTTTACAGTTCCGATTAAAGTGTTAAGCGTAGCCCTATAAACTCCTACTCCTACATAGTAATTTGGCCTACGACTGATTATATTAATATAACCAGAGGCATTATTGGCAACATAAGGCACTGTAGTAATAACAGTGGTAACTATTACATAAGCTGAACTAACTACTGTCCCGCTTACGCTATATGCTCCATCATCAGATTGAAGCCAAATAATATCACCTACTATAAATGAAGTTGTTACATCAGTTGCTATTTGAATTGCAGTATTACCACCACTATTAACAAGAGTTGACCAAACAAAATCCTTCCGAGTCATTTTATAGATGACCGGATTCTTAGCAGCTACCCAAACACCGCTTTGATTAGGACGTTGTGTTACCGTTAAGCTCATGCTAATTGGGTTATCAAATTCTTCAATCTATTGCATTCGTCTACAAGTGTTTGATATTTTTTTCTAGGTAAATCTCTCAAAAAATGTAATTCATTTTCCATTTGCTTATCATATGTTCTTCCAAAATTTAGGGTAAGGAAAACCCTTCTTTCATATTCAACTTGCATCAATGCTTCCACTGCCTCTTTCATTCTACTTGTCCAAATTTAATCATGTTCCACGCTTTAACTTTTAATCCGGTCTTATGCTGCGAAGCGTTAATTCTTGCCATCGCAAAAGGCTGTTGTACTGTTGTGTCAGCTTCTTTGTATTCTTGAATGTTCCTAGTAAAAAAAAGACGATATCCTGAACCACCCGAAACACTAGACCCGTCACTTTGCCAACCTAGCATATAGAGAACATTACGATAGGAATAAAGATCTAACGGCAGGACGGTTCGCCAACCACTACGCGCTTTGCCGTCCTTATTAGGATAATACTTTAGTTTAAGTACAACCGAATTTTTAACCGCTAGTTTTAAAGTCACGCCTGAAGTTTTAAATGTTGTGTAGCTCCCAATGCTTTTGCTATTGCTGTCTTGATTTCGATCTTACCGGCTTGTATTAATTGATCTTTTAAATGTGGTTCAACGTCATCCATTATTCGTTTCACGTTCAATGCTGGCTTTTTATGTCTGAAAATATCCGTCCCTTTATTAGCAATCTTTCGAGCGATAACATAGGCCAATCCTTTTTTTGTAATCTTATTTAATGTTAGTCCTTTATCCTCGATCCACTTTTCAATAGGCTTAAGCGGTGGAAATTTACCTGGCTTGCGGCCAGTTATTAATTGCTGAGCGTAATCTTCTCCTACTAATTGACCACCCGTACGTAATTCTTTTATATCTAATGATTTAATAAACTTCTTTGAGGCATTGCGATTATTGATATTCATATCGCCCACAATTCGCCTGCGGACTATTTCAAGAGTGCTGAAGATTGCCTCTTTATTTGCCTCTCGTGTGGTTCCTGATATGCGGACTATTACCTTCATACGCAACCTGTTTTACCTTCATTAACTGGTAAATCACATGTAACCGCCACTCCAAATAGATGTGTATCGAAAGCTCCATAAGTGTTTTCCATTTTCCATTTATCAATACCATCACGCACGTTTCCGTTAACTGTAGTTCCGTGTTCTACTATATCTTCATCATTTAATGTATGGATGAACTCACGAACTAAATCCCGGCATCCATCAATAATCGGCTCTACTTCTATGCTTTTGTAATCATTAGTGGGCATATCAATCCGTTGTAGAATCATGAAATTAAATGGAAATACCGAATGAATCAAAGGCGTGTCCTCTGTTTCTTCGCTGACTTCTATCGGAGGAATGTAAACAAATACTAGATCCTTGCCTTCGGTGAGACTTGGAAGATCTAAGTCGTTATTAACAGCAAATAGATTACCGAATATGAATGCGCAAGGTCTTGATAAACCCTCTGCTACTAATTGAATTGTTGAAACTATCAATTTCTATTAGAAAACAATCTTGGCGGTATGGCGAGTGGATTAACTTTTGCGCATGAAGGCCACGCCCAAAGCTTACCAGTTTCATCCTTTACTTCGCTCATATTACCTTCGCGTGACAAAATAACGTAAATTTTACCGTTAAATGAAAACTTGGAATGATAGGTTAAATTCTCTATTCGTTCTATCATTCTTTTATTTGATTCATCGCCCTATCAATTTGTCTAAATCTTTCATTATACTCAGCTCGTTCCTTCAATTTAAAAGCCCAGTGCAAAACATCATCGGTTTCTTTTTGCCATACAAAATCAGGATCTAATCCAAAAGTTACCGCCATAGGCTCGATTAAGTCTGTGGCAGTGTATGGAGCAAGTCTCTGACTTTCCGCCAATTGAGCAATAGAAGTACGTTTTGCATTTTCCTCCGTATCATCCGGTTTAAGCTTGGTATTAATCCCTTCCCATAATTCCGCAGCTGCCTTAAGAAAAAAAAACCAATTGGATAAACTTCGGTTATCGGTAATTGCAATATTTCTTTCTCATATTCCTTGGCTCTATGAAAATCGAATAACGATTCTTTCAAACCGTACTTAACTTTATCTAGCATTGGCTGAAGATAGATAGCTACCACTATGCTTAAGGCTTCATTGGGATCTTTAACGTTCTGCAATTCTTGTCTTACATGTATATTCTGACCTATCTTAAGTCTGCCTAAATCTTTCGGGAATTCTATTATTTTATCTAGTAGCTTGATCTTATTTGGAACCGGTAGCTTTGTAAAGTCCATTGGTTCAAGATAAACGAATCTAGTACATTCCCAGATAGCTGCTTCTAAATCCAAATCATCTTCTTCAGGATTAATATCCATTCCGATCATGATGTTGAATAATTTCAATACCGATCGATCTTTAATATCCTTTTCAGGCTCCCATTGGCCTATAATCTTCTGGAATATTTCAGCAGAACATGAAGCCCATGAATTAGGAACTTTTATCTTCTCACCGGATGTAAGACGGATGGCTACCATAATCCCCAAGTCCAAGTAATAAACCACAACCACATGCGAACAAACATAACAACGGCAAAAGTTATCACCGCGAAGCCAGGAGCAAATGCAAGCAAACCGACAAGTCCGGCTAATATCCTACCATAGTTTTTAAATAAGTCTTTCATTTTGTTTGTGGTTGTCCGTAAACGTCTTGATCTGAAATTGATGGGAAATATTCTGGTGAATACCATGGATTTAACCCATTAAATATGAATTGGCTGCCTTTTCGTCTTTCATAAATCTTGGTCATTCGCTCCATTGCTTCGCGCTCAACTCTTGCCCGGGTTGGCTCAATATATTTAAACGATTCGCTTTTCATAATCAATCCCCTTGGTTTAAAATGCGGGTTATTTTCTAAATGCTGCTCAAATCCAATTAACTTACATTGGTCGGTTGCTTTTGGGCCGCAACTACAATCAGGCCAAATAGGACAATTCATATAACTCTTGGTTTACTTATTCTCAACCTATCAAGACTATAGCGTATGGCATCAATTGCGTGATTAAATTGATCAATAGGCTCTTCAGTCGGGTTTTTAAATTGATCCAAAGCATAAGCATAGTTTTCGTATTCATTCCAAATGTCGGTAGAATTTTCAGTAACGTGTACTTCATATTGCTTTAAATATTTCACGCTCGATACCACTGCTTCTTTCTTACAGGCTATGAAATTCCAACCTTTACGTTTCATGTCCTCTATGTCCTTTGGCTGGGCATTATCAGCAACTATAGGCGCGCGTTTGGGAATGCCTACTCTAATCAATTCATCATGTAGGTCATCATTAGTAAGCCCTCGTTTGTAAATCTTCTGCTCCACCCAAAGGCTGCGGTTATGGTTTTCGCATTCGACCAAAGCCAATGGATCACCACTGAAGCCCCAATCCAGCCCGTAGAACTTAGTCCATAGCCCTGGCATGCAAGGCGCTTGCTTCCAGTTCTTGAATATTCTACCTCTTACACCTTCGCTTATTAAGCCTTCTACCATTTGATAGTAATACTCTGGATCATCCTTAAGGTATTGGTTTAAGTTATTGACGAATGAAGTGTTAAGATTATCGATGTTGTCTCGGTAGGTGCTGAAGATAGCTAAAAGGCTCGGCACTGGCTTTGGAACAGCCTTGAAATAATTCTCGATATGTGCCGGTTCCAATGTAAACCATTTCTTCCATATCCAATGACCTTTAGGTGGAGGATTGAAGATGCCGATCAATTGAATGTCCTCGGTCTTGGTGGTTCTTAGCGTGTCGTCAAGCTGCTTAAAATCAGACTCGCTGATCTCTTCCATTTCCTCGACTAGCACATGCGTGGCCCCTGCCAATGATTTTAACTTTGCTGTTTGTTTCTTAGATGCTTTCTTGAATCCTTTCGATACGATTGTATTCCCAGTAGGCAAGAAAGTAGCTGTCATTTTACTTTCGTCAAGTTGGAAGAGTTCCGTAAGTTCAGCTTCTTCGATCCTGTCTTTGATGTCGAGCCAAAGGCTTTCTCGAATATCGCCAAGGACTTCGCGCATAATATACCCTCTGAAATACGCTGGCTGCGTAATAAGATGGATGAAATACTGAGTACATGTAAAAGAACCGCCCCGTCCACGACCACCCCAAATGAGGATGTGCCTTGCTTTAGTGAAGAATATTGGTTCGTAGATTTCATTGAACTCAAGGCTTATTGGCATTTTATTTTTCCTTCTTATATCTCTTAAAAACAATCTCCTTCGACAGCGTTCCGTCTGTATTGCTTAGGTCTATTCCCTGCTTTGGTAAGCTCTCGATGTGGTTTTTTATTAACTCAAATGACTTATCGTTCCCTTGTCTGGCCTTTTGGATCTGCTTAAGAATAATAATGTCGATCAGAGGCATCTTTTCCTTTGCCAATGTCTCCGGATTCTCGGCTTCCATCTCTACTTCAAGCCATCTTTTGATGCGAGTTTTGAAAGAAAGAGTGCCTTTCGGCTTGCCAGCCTCATTACCTGATTTTCCGGGCTTGAATTGTGTCTCCTTTGGTGGTGGAACTTTTGCCATGTTAGCCTGAAATGTGCCTGATATTCTTTGTAACCTCAATATGATGCTTTCTGCATAACCAAATCACTTCTGTTGGCTTTGAATGATCTTCATGGTGCATTTCTAGTCGTTCATTTGTTCCGCATATCTTACAAGGCTTACGTTCTATTTTACCACGTTTAACATAAACATGTGCATAAGATCGGGCCGTTGCTTTTTTACGTGCTTCTTCTGGCAAATCCCTATGCTTAGGTCTGTTTTCACGCATATATTTTGCGTGGCATTTCTTGCAATATCTTTGAGGTAGTCTATCATTCTCTTGTCCACATCCACTGCAATTGGGTGATTTCTTGCGCATGCACAAATATAATCAAAATTTGTTTATGTGGAAGTTTCACGTGACTATCTCCATGAAGTTTCCTTTTCTTGAACGCTTAACAAGCTTTTTAGCCCGTCTATTGTCTTATGTAACCCGCTCCAAAGCTTCTCAGCGTATTCTAAGTTCTGCTGTTCGTCAATTGTTCCAGCATCTAGCTTGAACTTTAGCATACGACTGTTAAGATCCGGATATTTTCTTAGGGTTAATGCCTTGGCACGTTCCAAATCACCCTTACAGATTGATTGATACTTGGCGCACATACCCACAGCGTTGATACAATCATTAAGCTTCTTCTCGCATCCTTCACGATCGGAGTAATCTACTTTTGCATTAAGAGCTTTTTCTATTAGGTCTTTCATAAAATGCGCGAAGTCAAGAGCTTTTAACCCCTGGCTTCCCGTTTAATTCCTACCGTCCTTGCACCGGCTCCGCTATTTTTATTCCTGTTAAGTTGGATGTACATACTGTAAAACTAAGTATTTGGTATTTATTTTCAAAATCTGATCTTTTCACGCTTGCTGTTCTTCTGAACGTCTATAATTCCTGGAATGTGTAATCTCTTAGGGTAATAAGCTGGTTCTAATTTTCCGTAAACGTATCCTAAATTTCTGCTTGAAGTGCAAGACAAAAAAAGGAGTGCGCACCATAAATACGCACCCCAAAAAATAGGTGATAGCTGTTTTATCGATGTCATACCAAATTTAATTTTGTGTGAAGCTGGAAGGAGTCGAACCTCCATGAGCATGAGGCGTCTGTTAATGCTCTTTTAATCCATTCGTCAATGGATAATACCCCTATGTTTACCATTTCACCACAGCTTCAATAACCGAACTACATGATATTCGGGATCTTCCTAAACTACCTAAAGAGAACGATTTTCATGTAATGTTTATTCTGGTTTATATACCTTAACTTTCATTTCTATTTTCCTCATCAGAAGCCTAAAAACAATATAAGCAATTGTTGCGATGATGAATATTCCAAAAAATATAATCATTTCTGTTCAAGAGATTTAGCCCCTTCAATTAACTTTAAATAACCTTTTTCTTTCTTTTTGAGGTCTTTTAACTTGTTTTTTGAAATCGAAATTATTGTTGATTCTCTCAAAATTTCATTCTGTGTCTCGTTTAGCTTCTCTTGTAAGTCCATAAAATTCAATTAGTTATAGTTAATTCTTCTCCGGTTAAAGCGAAATAAAGATTTTGAAGCTGATGGACAAATTTGAATTCTGATATTTCTGGATACCAATCATTGATTGCATTATAATGCAATGAACAATCCTTTGGATGTTGGTCTAAATAAATTCTAAAATCCTTAGTTCTATATTCAAAGTCAGTATAAATTGCGTTACTGTTATTTGGTGTTCCATGATTAATTTCAAACCCAAACTTCAATAGCCATTCTTCGGTGAGGGGAATAGGTTTATAAGAAGTGTCTCCCTCAGCAATGAATTTAATATGCTCAGCTATAATCTTAATCTCAATTCCTGCATGAATGATACCGATATAATTCCCTATTCTTAATTCTCTTGCGTCCATTTTAGTTTAAGGATAAGGTTATTTTAATCGTTATCTTGGGATTATATTTATCTCCTGTTGCTCAATTTCAAGGAATCTTTTCATCTGTAGCTGAACAATCAGATTGCATTCATCTCCATTAGAATTGGTTGTATCAGCAAGATATTCTGATGGATAAAAAGCCATATCTTTTTCTCCAGCACAAAGAAGACCAATTACATTCATATCGCGCTTTTTGGCTAATTTCAATGAAGCTGATAATCTATCTAATTCTGCATTTTGATCCATGATTTTTTAATTAAGTGACATTGTTATTTTAATCGTATTCAGATTCATTGTCTTGTAATCCCAACTTGTGTAATTATAGCATTCGTGAAGATGGGATTTAAAGATAATGTAAGTACCATCTACTGGGCTATTTATCACCGTTATAGGGTTCTCTACTGTCCAAAGATTGAAGGTGGAGTTCATTTGTAAACTTCTTTTGAAGTGACCATTTACAATAACAAATGGCAAAATAATCAAAATCTGATGATCAATTTTCGTAATCCCAAATCCTATTCCCCAATAGAATTCAGCTAGATATTCATCGGGTTCATATTTCTTTTGTAGGTCTTTCCGTTCCATTCCAGCGCTTGGTGTACATTACATTATATTCCGGCTGAAATTTTTTAATCCATCTCTTTTCGTAATAGGATAAATTTTTATCCTCGCATTCAATCCATCTTATAGAATTATATTTAAAGTAACAATTGTGATGGTGAACTCTTAATCGAATGGAATGAGTTTGTCCAACATAAACAATTTTATGCCTACGAATAAGAAAATAAACGTAAGGCGTTTTATCAGAACGTGAAGGAATTAACGGATGCACTTTTTTCTTAGCCTTATTTATATACCGTGGCGTGGACTTTATCATTTTTCAACTTTAATAAAATGCACTTCATCAATCTTTACAATCTCAAGTTTACCCTCATGAATCATTTGATAAATCCTTGATCTATTGCGCTTTATCTTTTTAGCGTAATTCCCGACTGTTTTGAGGCTTTCTGTTTCGACCTTCATAATGAGTACAATAGTATAGAACGGTTGTCTAATTTGCAACAAAGCGCCAATAAATATTTTTAAAAAATAAATTCGGGTAAACACTTGCATAGTAAACAACAGTGTAGTACCTATGTATTGTCGATTCACAACAACTAAAACAAAACGCCAAATGAAAATCGAGCAAAAATATAAAAACTTCATTATCATTCTTGACACGGTTGAGAAGGAATATACCTGGACAATCAAAAGACTGGACGGTTCTACATTGGAAGAAAGCGCGGATACCTTCAAATTGAATGGCGATGCTTTGGACGATGCTAAAGCATTTATTGATGATTGGTATAAAGCCTAATCTAACCCTAAAAAGTAAATACCACTAACCCCTAAAATTATGAACACGAATTATGTTTATAGAAAAACTGAAAAATTCCTTTGGACAGTCGGATATTATGTTGGCAACGATTGGTATCCAGAAAGCGATCGTGATTCAATTGAAGAAGCGTCTAATAGATGCCATTTTCTAAATGGGGGAAATGAAAAGCTAGTTGAAGAAAACGAAAGCCTTAAATCAATCAATAAGGAACTCTTAGAGGCTCTTAAAAATTACACAAACGAAGTTAATCACGGTGATCTTAAAAAGGCCAAAGACCTTTATCATGGATTGGAATTTATTCTTTCAAAACATATTGAACAATCAGGTTTATGAAAACTCCCTACGAACTTGAATCACTAAAAATAACCCTATGGACAGATTTGATTTAGATCCCCGCAATCCTATTTACGATCTTCCATATGACCCAAAGGGAGGATCAGGGATATTGAACGCTAAGATTTGGGTAAAATTTCGTGACTATGATGATATTGATATAGAAAGACTTTTGGCTTATTCGTGGTCTGAAACAGTCAACGGAATAGAAATTGATATTGATAAGCCCTTTATTGTTGGCGCTACATCTCTCGAAGAGGATATCATGAACTCATTGCGAAAAGAGAACATAAAATTTGACACAATCAACTGGGTAACGCTTTAACTTAGATAGATAAAATTATGACTACAGAAAAAATTTCAATTCAAGACACCTTAAGAAAACTAGGAGCGTGTAATGATGCCAAAGAATGGGCCAAAGACAAAACATGGCCTGAAATATTTGAAACATGCCATCGTGGCGACTGGCTTTTGTGGCTCTATAGACGAACGAATCCAGACAATCTCAAAGAACTAATGCGCACTAAAGCTCATTGCGCATTGACTGTTCGGCATCTTATGAAAGATCAGCGATCAATAAATGCCTGTGAAGTTGCATTAAAATTTGCAGATGGGCAAGCAACTCGTGAAGAATTAAATGCTTATGCTGCTGATGCTGCTGATGCTGCTGCTTATGCTGCTTATACTGCTGATGCTTATGCTGCTGCTGCTGCTTATGCTGCTTATGCTGCTGCTGATGCTGCTTATGATGCTGCTGATTCTGCTTATGCTGCTGCTGATTCTGCTGCAAAGATACGAAACCAAAAGCGAACCGCTGACATTTGTCGCAAATATCTACCTATTGAAATATGGAATCTATGATACACATAAAAATTGAAAGACTAAATCACAATCTTTTCCAAGCAATAGGAAATGATGACTTCAAAGTAAACGGCTGGGGATTTGACATCCAGGGAGCTTTAGAGAATTACAAAGAGCATTACAAAATGCTTTACAATAAAAGTATTGTTGATTATAAATGGAGTTAACCTATAACAAATCAAAAAATGAGATTAAAAAAGATTGAAATTGAACTCCAAAATTGGGGAGAATTCAAAGGTAAATATCTTGGTAAAATAACTTATGAAGATGGATTATGCGATTCATTTCAGTTTGGATTGACTCCTGATGTATGCGCTAAATTCCTTTTACCTATTGCCGAACAGGTTATTTCATCATCCAAAGAATTGGGAACAAAATTAGCTCAATCATTCACGAAAGAATTAGAACCCTCTAATGAATTAGAGTCTTAACCTATAACAAAAATGGAGACAAACCAATTAGAAAAACCAATAAATGAAAGCGCATTCTCTTTGCAGAATTTTGAACACGCCCAACGAGTAGCGAAGATGCTGGCCCAATCAAGTCTTATCCCTGAAGTTTATCGGGGCAAAGTTGAGAACGTAATGATAGCAATGGAGATGAGCAACCGAATGAATATAAGTCCGCTTATGGTAATGCAGAATCTTTACATAGTAAAAGGTAATCCAGGTTGGAGCGGTCAATTTGTAATCGGGATTATCAATAACTCGAAACGCTTTGCTTCTGAATTGCAATTTGAAAAATCAGGGGATGGTGATGATTACGGTTATTTGGCTAAGACTTTAAAAATCGATAAATCAACCGATAAAGAAGGAACAAAGGTTACCATGAAAATGGTAAAGGCAGAAGGCTGGCTTGATAAACCCGGAAGCAAATGGAAAACAATGCCTGAGCAAATGTTTAAATATCGCGCTGCCGCTTTCTTTGGTCGACTTCATTGTCCTGACTTGCTTATGGGTATGCAAACAATTGAAGAAGTGATCGATACACAAGCTCAAACTATTTATGATTGCGATCAACTCAAAACGACCTACTTACTTCTACTTAGCAACCTCGAACAAATTACTGGCTCAATTGATCCTAAATTAATGCCGGATAATTGGACTAAAGAACAAAATTCAGAAAATTTTTTAGAGGCTAATGCTTTAATTAGGATGAAAATTGAAGAGGAAAAACTTGTAAGGAAAGGATTGAATACTCCACATACAGTTACAGAGATTGGACATGCGGCAAAAAACGCTGCCGATAAGGATGATTACTATGTTGACCAACGCAAAAAGTGACAACAAAAGAAAATATAGAATCAAATTTAGCATCTATTCGCGCAATAGTAGATCTAGATATTAGCGGCCTTGACATTGACTCAGTTGTCGAGCAAGGCAAAAAATTAGCCTCTATTATGGGCCTGAGTGCGGAATGTATGGCAGCAGCACAAAAGCATTTACAGAACGCGCGAATGACAGCCATCAAAAGGCTTTCAGATGGAAAGGATTATCAAGCCTCAGTGCTTCTTAAAATAGCCGATGGTGAATGCGGAATGGAGCTGGCTACTTATGAATACGCTGACCGATTGAATGCAGCTATAGCACATCAGCTTGATTATTATCGCACATGCATCAGCCTTTATAAAAGCGAATTGGAGAATTCTTTAAAAGCATGAGTTTCTTTCAAACAAGATTCAAAAAAGAAAAACGGTGGATTTGTTCATGCAAACGAATAAACGATAAAGAGGATGAGAAATGCGCTTACTGTGGATCAGCTAGACCAACTAATTCAAAATCTGAAAATGAGCCGAGAATTAAATCAACACGAACAGACTACAACGGCATGTGGTTTCAATCCAAACTCGAAGCGAATTATGCAAAACAACTTGATTGGAGAATCAAAGCCGGTGAAGTTAAAGAATGGAAAAGGCAACACAAAATAGATATTAAAGTAAATGGAGTTCATATCTGTAATTATTACATCGATTTTGTTGTGACATTAACAGATGGGAGCCAACAATACATCGAAGTAAAAGGCATGGAGCAGGAAGTGTGGAGGCTGAAATGGAAACTTTGCATGGCTTTAAAGAATGATATTGCCCCTGGAGTTGAATGGATAGTCGTAAAATAAATAACCTATGAAAACAAACAAAGCAAGTTCATCGGAAAGCGCGCGCCATCCTTATTTAAGACGCGGATTTTGGCTTACCAATAGATTCTGGTATGATAGTGACATCTATTCAAAAGAAACCAGAGAACGATTAGATAAGCTTATTTTAACATTCGACCATCCAAATCGCATGATGTTGAATTTAATCAATACAAAATGAGTCAGAATGAAATTATAATCCGCTACCTCAAACCCTTCGGCCGTAAGCTAACGCGCTTAACATGCTATCAAAAGTTTGGCTTCATGACAATCAACTCAAGGGCGCCTGAGATAAAAAAACTTGGTTATCCTATTCAATCCAGATTAGTGACAAATAAGAACGGTAAACGATATTCTGAATATTATTTTGCATGAAAGTATATCAGGGAGGACAAATAAAATATGTAAAGACGCTTAGGATTAATGAGCCTATTCAACAGGTTTATTTTACGGCTCCTCAGATAGGCAAAATAATTAGTGAGACAGCTACAACGGTTCGTTTTTGGGCTTCACAATTCGAAGTTTATCGAAAGGCCGGAAGTCATACATGGCATTACCCAAGAGCTTCAGTAGCACAATTTCATCAAATTAAATATCTTCTTAGAACCGAAAAATTTACAATTGAAGGAGCTAAATTGAAACTTAAATCGATACACTTATGATCTTACTTCTCCTTCCTCCGCTTTTATTCTTACTTTACATGGATATTGTTTTTTATTATTTCAAAGACTTTGACAAAGATTTAAACTGGTGAAAATAGCCCAAATTTATCCAATTTCAAGCCTTAAAAATAAATCTTGAATATTGTAACATAATTCAAAAAGAATCGTTTATATTTACATAACAATTAAACGAAACGAATATGAAAGCGAACTACAGAATACAAAAAGAAAATGGCAAATTTTTGAATGCTGGCACTGGATTAGATAGTTGGTTTACTTTAGATCAAGCAAAACAAATTGTTAATTACAATATCGGGGAAAAAATAGTTGAATGTGATGGAATGAATATACTTTGGGAGGTATTATGAAATTAATTAAACAACCTGTTGATGATGTTTGGCCTCCTAATTTTTGCAGCCACCATTACAATAAATCTTGTACTTGTAAAAGTAAATGTTGTGATTATATGACACTCAAAGACTATTTTAAAATATCACCTTATTGGAATCATCCAGATCCATTATTACCAGAAGATTTGTTGGATAAAATAGCGTTTATGTTCACTATGGAGCCAGCACATTTTGGATTATACTTTAAACTTAAAGAACCATTACCTGATGATTACGGTATCGGCATGGATTGTTTCCAGTTTGCTTTTGATATGGATAACGGTATTTATATTAACGATGGAGATATGAGATTTAACGATTTCATGGGCAAACGAATAAACGATAGTGGTATTGATAAAATTCAATTCATGAAAGAATACATGATAAAGGAAAATTTACAACATCTTTTTTTATGAAAAAACAACACGGAGGTAAACGGCCAGGATCAGGCCGTCCAAAGAAAGAAAAGACGGTAGTAATGCGTATTCCTAAATCAAAAGTTAAATCAGTAAAAGAACTTATCAAATGACCCACCTAAACCTAAAAACCATCTTAGAATACCGAGAACAGGAACAGAGATTAAGGAAGTTCAAGGAATTGCAATGGCAGAAATTGTACGGCTTCAATCCTTTAATCGCTGCCGTTTTCACCTGCTTAATCGGAGCCATGTTTGCAATTGCTTTACTTTATATTACTTCAATTGTTGCGAAATGAAAGCATTAAATCTTTACGCTTGCTTGGGTGGAAACAGATATAAATGGGAAGATTGCGAAGTAACGG